>OCVV012823101.1_pt1 | contig 85787 bp, 51 predicted proteins | sample 1539721 | NCBI WGS metagenome assembly OCVV01 (sample SAMN02144230, study PRJEB22623) | gut metagenome | biome: sheep rumen | host: Ovis aries | place: New Zealand
AACAGAGAACAGAGAACAGAGAACAGTAAGAAAAGTGAAATAAGTGAAATAAATAAGTGAAGAATAAATTTTATATTATATATATATTATATATAATATATATATAATATAAAGCACATTTGTAGTATAAAATGAAAAACTTTACTGTTCTCTGTTCTCTGTTCGCACGATCCCCAATCTGTTGTCAAATATTGCAGCACCCCGTAAGAAACGCCTCCTATATGCTAAAGGAATATCTCCCGTACACCACGGCAGATATTGGAGTGAGGCATGGGAGATATTAGAATGAAGCAAAGGAGATATTAGAGTGAAAATAGCCCCTATTCGTTAACTTGTATTAACAATAATTCTTTATTTTATTAACATATTTTTACACGATTTTTCCACCAAACTATTGAAATCGCATGTTAAATGTAGTACCTTTTGTTCTCTACTTCCCAAAAGGCAACTGACATTAACAGCTCAGAAGATGGATGCTACCAATGAATAAAGGTAGCTGCCGAAACTGATGAGTGCCCATATCATCAGGGCTATGAGCAAGAGCAAGACGACAAGGGCTATGGCTGACTGCCACGCTCGTTGGTTCACTTGTTTGATCATCACTTCATCACCGTCAACAAAACCCTGAATCATCTGCATGTTCTGGATATTGGCACGGTGGAAGATGTCAATGATGTCACCAACGAAGAATGGTATCAAGCCCATCAGTACGTCACGAAGGGCATTATTGAGAATAGCCAGTGTCAGCGGTACGCTTTTGATGACACGGGCAGAGAAATAAACAAACGGCACGGCACTGAGCAGTGCTATGGCATCACCCCAGCCCGGGATAACTCCGATGAGCGCATCCAGATAATAGCGGTCCATATAACGGGTCAAGCCCTCCATCGTCTGATAGGCTTTGTTTTCCATCAGACGCTTGCGCTGCAATTGCCGTTTCTCGTCTTTGTTCATCTGATTATATGATTTCTTTGCCAAATAGCGACAGGTCCAACTTTGCTGGTCGGGTCACAAATTCTCTTAAATTATTTCGCAAAGGTAGCCATTATTACTCAAAATTTAGTAATTTTGCCCACATTATTAGCATTCTTTATCTCTAATAAGAAAGAATTACGGCTATGAGAATTTTGACTTTCATTGTCACATTATTACTGACAGTAGTGGCAACAGCACAAGAAAACCTGCAAAAGCAGGCAAGCGGTAAGAACATAAAGAAAACCTTCACGACGGTAAAGGAGAATCCAATAACCAGTGTGAAGAACCAGTATCGCAGTGGCACCTGTTGGGCTTACGCCACACTGGGGTATCTGGAGAGTGAGATCCTGCGCAAGACGGGCAAAACCTACGACTTGTGTGAGATGTTCGTGGTCAACCGTGACTATATGGACTGTGCCACCCATTATGTCCGTATGCACGGCTACAGCCAAATTTCCGAGGGTGGCTCTTGCGACGATGTGGTGGACGTGATACGCCGATATGGTATCTGCCCTGAGACGGCGATGCCCGCACCTGGTTCCCTGACAGGTGACTCGCTTGCCAACTTCAAGGTTTTCTTCCCGCAGTTGGAGCGTACGGTGAGGGCAGCCATCAGGGAGGACGCTAAAGAGCCGTTGCCTCATTGGAAGGACAGTGTGCTGGCTGTCATCGAGCGATTCGTAGGCAGGTGCCCTGAGTCGTTTGTGTATGAGGGAAAGACATACACTCCGACATCATTCGCCGAGAGTCTGGGACTCACCCCCGACGACTACGTCAGCCTGACCAGTTATACGCATCACCCTTTCAACGAGTCTTTTGTCATCGAGGCTCCCTATAAATGGCGACTGAAGCCCAGTTACAACATCCCTATCGAAGACCTGATGGATGTGCTCGACAAGGCGTTGGACGCAGGCTATACCGTAGCTTGGGGTGGTGACGTGACGGGGAACTTCACACGGACGGGACTTGCCACGCTGCCCGACGGTATCGTACCCACACAGCAGATGCGACAAGAGCAATGGGACGACTGGCGGTTCACCTACGACCACGTGATGCTTGTCTACGGGAAAGCTGTCGACGAACAGGGGAAACCCTACTATATGGTGAAGAACTCATGGGGCAAGAGCGGTCAATATCAGGGTATCTGGTATATGTCACGCGACTTCATGAAGTTGAACACCGTTTATCTGTTCCTGAACCGCCATGCACTACCCGACAACCTAGGAGGTGGAAAATAGAATAAGGCAAAGCCGCCATGGAGCGTCAATGGCTCCGTTATAGCATATTTTCTAATCGCTCTACTGCTTTTGTTATATCCTCTAGAAACCTGCTGTGGTCACGGAGGAAGTCAGTGCGTCCATCGGATATTGTGCCATACAATTCCTGTCTCATATCATCAACATAAGAAGCAATGGCATACTCGATGTCATCCTTCTGCCAGTCGAGTGAGGAATGGATATATACGTTCCACTTCTGATGCAGGAAACAGTATGCCGTCTCTATGCTGTCACGGGTTATCATTCGTCGTAGCCTATGGGTCTGAACTGCTTCTGCCTCTCACTCCATACGAAGCCTTTGCCGAGCAGGTACTCCTTGATATCATGCGGTTCCCGGCTGAAGGCATAGCACAGCGATTCAAGGCTGTCAAACTCTTCATCTCTCAGAAGCATGTTGACACTCGAGACCAGTATCGCAGGGTCTTTAGGCAGGTAGTCCATCAGTTATTTTGTAATGACAGGTTTCTTCTCGTCCATCCAAGCCAAGACACCACCCTTTAGGTTGACACACTTATAACCCTCCGAGCTCAGTTTTCCGCAAGCGTTTGCCGACCTTCTTCCACTACGGCAATAGACTGCGATCGTCTTGTCTGTGGGTATGGCGGCTTTGGCTTTCTGGAGGAAATCATCTTTCTTCACATCAATATTGATAGCACGCTCAATATGACCGTCACCATATTCGTCGGCGGTTCTTACGTCAAGTACTATCACACTGGAATCAGCAATAAGCTCTGCAAACCCTGATACATCAACATCTTCATAGTTCTTCTGACCGCAAGCAGATGTCATGCCTAAGACAGCTAACAAACAGGTTATTATCTTCTTCAATTCGTTCATCGTTTCTCTTAAATTTTAGCTGTAACTGCAAAATACTTTTGCAAAGTTAATCATTTTTGCCTGATTTTGACTACTTTTGTGCCAACAATTAACATTTATCAAAAAACGAATGATTCAGCAAATAGAAATCAGTCTCAGTTCCAAGTCCCGTGGTCATTCCATTAGGCTATGCAGCAGATGAGATAAAACCCAAGAATCGAAAGACTATTGAAGAAATCTTAAGATAGTATGGCATACACAAGACGTTTCGGACAGTCAGATGACTATCGGCGTGAAGAGCTGATAAAGGTAATAGAGCACTCTGTGGAGAACCTGACACTTCAGGAGTTGGAGGCTCTATATTATGATATGAGTACAAAGAACTACATAAATGATTGATACAGATTATTGCACAGCATAGTATCAGGACTAATATGAGACCACTATCTACAAGAACTTCGGGCTTCACGGACTCAGTGATCCGTCGGATGACCCGCATATCCAACAAGTACGGAGCCATCAATCTCTCACAGGGATTTCCAGACTTCGATCCACCACACGAGATAACCGACCGTCTGGCTGAGATTGCTCCAAGCGGTCCGCATCAGTATGCGGTCACTTGGGGTGCACAGAACTTCCGTGAGGCGCTGGCCAAAAAGCAGAGCCGATTCACTGGCATGAACATCGATGCCGACAAGAACATCGTCGTGACCTGTGGCTCTACGGAAGCCATGATGGCAGCGATGATGACCGTCGTGAATCCTGGCGACAAAGTGGCCATCTTCTCGCCGTTCTATGAGAACTATACGGCAGACACCATCCTGACAGGGGCAGAGCCGATATACATACCACTCGTGCCACCAACGTTCTCTTTCGATGCCAACTTGATAGAGGATGCATTCATGCAGGGTGCAAAGGCATTGGTGCTCTGCAATCCGTCTAACCCCTGTGGCAAGGTCTTTACCCGTGAGGAACTTCAGACGATAGCAGATATTGTAATAAGGTACGATGGCTATGTGATAACCGATGAGGTCTATGAGCACATCGTCTATGCTCCTCACCGCCACGTCTATATCTCCACACTGCCAGGCATGTGGGAGCGCACCGTCTCGTGCAGTTCGCTGTCCAAGACCTACAGCATCACTGGCTGGCGGCTGGGGTATGTCATTGCCCCTGAGCATATCATTGACCGCGTGAAGAAGGTACACGACTTTCTCACCGTTGGAGCCGCCGCCCCTTTGATGGAGGCTGCAACCGTCGGATTGTGTTTCCCTGACAGCTATTATGAAGGACTGCAGGCGCACTACACCCACATGAGACAGCTGTTCTGTGACGGTCTTCGCCAGTTCGGATTGGAGTTCACCGAGCCGCAAGGAGCCTACTACGTGATGCTCGATGTGTCGAAGTATGGCGTAAAGGACGACCTGCATTTCTGCGAATGGCTCGCTGAACATGTCGGGGTGGGAGCTGTGCCGGGCAGTTGCTTTTTCAAGGAGGATGTTCACCACCTAATCCGCTTCCACTTTGCCAAGCGTGACGAGACATTGACGGCTGCTCTTGAACGCCTGTCAGAACTTGGTGGAAAAGCGAAAGATTATAAAGGATAGAAAACAGAGTTATTATCCAACAATTAACATTTATCAAAAAAAGAATGATTCAGCAAATAGAAATCAGCCTCAGTTCCAAGTCCCGTGGCTTTCATCTGGTGACCAGCGAGATTATGCGCCAGTTACCCAAACTGCCCAAGACCGGCATCATCAATATATTCTGCAAACATACCAGTTGCGGACTAAGTATCAATGAGAATGCAGATCCAGACGTTCGTGTGGACATGGAAACTATCTTCAACCGTCTCGTGCCAGAGAATCTGCCAGAATATGAGCATACGCTGGAAGGAGCCGATGACATGCCTGCTCATGCCAAGTCAACTCTGAGCGGCGTTAGTCTGACGATTCCTATCACTAACGGACGCTTAAATATGGGAACCTGGCAGGGGATTTACCTCTGTGAATACAGGAATTATGGTGGGGCAAGAGACTTAGTAATAACGATTATTGGAGAGTAAAGGAAGTATCTATGATGGTGCCTCGTATCACTCAGTTAAAGAAAAGAAGCGAAAAGTGGCTTGGAAACTGAAATTTCGTTGTAAGACTTGCGGCTACGAGACCGAGGTATATGAGGGACGTGGTCTGTTCCGCCAGCAGATAACAGCCATGTCGTGTCCCGACTGCAAGACCGTCCAGAATATCGTCGTAGGCGGTATCATTGCCGATGTCGCCCCATCCTATAGAAGTGAGGCAGGGCGGTTATGCCTGCAATGTGGCAGCGATCGCATCAGAAGATGGGATATGCATACCTGTCCCAAGTGTCAGGGGGTAATGAAAGAGACTGGAGAAAAAGTATTTTGGACGTGAGAAGTTAGCCTATCAACACTACAGGAAGATATCAAAGTCTTTGTTATAGGCAGGTGACTGGATGGACAGTAGGTTGAGCACGGAATGGAAGATATAATGCTGTTCGAGAACCGCAGGCAGTTCACCATCCTGTGCCTTCTGCTGACTTGATACTCGCTTATAGTCTCTGAAGTTCTCTGAGGTCCATACGAGGAACGGTATCTCATACTGCTCCTTAGGAGCCAGACTCATAGGCAGCCCATGCATGAACATATTGTTCTCGCCAAGCGACTCTCCATGGTCGGAAATGAATATCATGGCACTCTGCCAGTCATTCATCGACCGTAAGGTGTTGATAAGACCATTCAACAGGAAGTCAGTGTAAACAATGGTATTGTCGTACGCATTGACCAGCAACCCGACATTCTTCTCACCTTCCTCCACATTTCTTGCCACAGGCTTAAACACCTCAAACTCCTTCGGATATTTGTCGGCATACTTCGGACCATGACTGGTACTGGTATGCAGCACGATCAACACCTTCTCCCTCTTGCTGGAGGCGATACGCTCACGAAGTCCCTCAAAGAGGATTCCGTCATGGTGGGCATCCGCATTGGGATACTGCGAAGCAAGGTCGTCATCAGTAAGATACTCATCAATATGGATAGGCGGTTCCCCCCAGTTTGACGTACGCCATGCCACGTCGACTCCCATTCGGAATGCATAGTTAGGTAACAGCTCATACAGGTCGTCACTGTTCTTCGGTTCCAGAATGGCTTTGGAGCCTGCCGTGGTATACGTAGCACAAGATGTAGCCTGATATACTTTCAGTCCTTCCTGCTTCGACAACAACGGGTTGGTAGCACGCTGATAACCATAAAGTTGGAAGTTTGCCTTTCTTGCCGACTCACCGATAACGAGCACGACGACCGCCTTTTGGTGGTCTGTGATCTTTCCGTCAGGAAGTTTGATCTCCTCGGCTTGCTCATCATGATGACTGGCAGCAAGACGGGCGGTATTCACGATGTACGACCATGGTTGCAGCAGCCCACCCAATTCCGTGTCATGTTGACTAATCCACAATGTCTGGTTGATATTCGCCAATGCCATCACGAGAATGACAGCAAGAGAGCCCCCACAGCAGATGCCCAACTTCCTCGCTTTGCCGAAGACCACTGGTTGCAGCAGACAAAACAAGGCAGGAAGAACACCGACACCCAACAAGAAGAGCCACAGCGACCCGCTGAAGAATGCGGAAGCCTCTGAATATCGTGTGTTGAAGACGTTTTCTATGGTCGTCGCATCAATCATCACATGGTAGGTGATGATAAAATAAACCGCCGTTGCATTGATTAATGAAAGAATCGCCAGCAGGATACGCCCTACGGTCCTCAACAGAAACATCACCAAATAGGTTATCATGAAGTTGAGCGACAACATGATGACAACCAACGATGTCAGCAGGAATATCTTCCCACCAGTACCCGTATTGGAATTGTCTGCCGCATATTGGAGAAACGGTATGTTATACAACAATAATGTACCTATGCTGACAATACATGAAAAAAGAAATAGTGAAATAGGTCTGCGTATATTCTTCATTATTATTTTTATCTTTCTATCTGCAAAAGTAATCATTTTTTAGGAAAAAAGACTATCTTTGCAAAAATAAAACGCAAGTATATGAAGAAAACCATCTTAACCCTCCTATTGGGATTTGCTGCCTTGACAACATGGGCACAGACTGCCGACGCACTCACTCAGCTCAAAGACAATCCGAGAAAAGCCTATGGCAATGACTGTCCCTACCTGTTCGAGACAGCTCCGATGACGAAGGCGCCCCGTGGCTACAAGCCCTTCTATATCAGCCACTATGCCCGTCATGGGTCGCGATACAACTGGAGTTCCAAGTTGTATAAGGACTTGGACACCTTGTTGACAACAGCCCACGAGAAACAACAGCTCACCCCTGAGGGCGAGTCTTTCTATCGGAAGTTCATCGCCGTCAAAGACGAGTTGATGACGGGTGTCGGAGAACTGACGCAGTTAGGATGGGAACAACACCAAGGTATCGCCCGAAGAATGTACAACCAGTTCACAGAGGTTTTTAAAGAAGGTGGTAACATACTTGCTGTCTCCTCCCTCTCTGGACGGTGTGTGCTCAGCATGTCCGCATGCTGCCAGGAGTTAGTACAGTGTAACCCGAAGATTGAGATCCGTGAGCAGTCATCACGTTTCACCCTCGATGCCGTCGTACCTAACGACCGTCAGAATCCCCATAAGCACGACTATCCCAAGGTAAAGCCCCGTTACGAAAAGAACCGTGATCAGTTTAAGAGCGAGAACACGCTGGTGGACAAAGTACTGGCAAGAACCTTCACTTCCACAGAAGGATTGGCTGGCGACAAGCATAAGAACGCCTATGTCCTCATCGACTTCTACAAGACGCTTCCCAGCATCAATTATGAAGGGATGATGGGCAATCTGATAACTGACGAGGAGATTGCCGAGCAGTGGGAAGCAGCTAACTTAGGCTCCTACTCATGGGTATTCTCTGACAAATATGTGACCATCCCCATCTTGCAGGACATCATCCAGAAAGCCGACGCTGTACTGGATGGTACCAGTGACCATATCGCAGACCTGCGTTTTGGACACGACTCGTTCATTGGTCCCCTGACCGTTCTGATGGGTATCAACGGAGCAGACCTGGACCCGGAAAACCCCTATGAGGTCAAGAACTGCTACCAGAACTGGGAGACATGTAAGGCTTGTAACATCCAACTGGTGTTCTACCGAGGGAAACAGGGAAATAACGACATCCTTGTAAAATGCCTGCTCAACGGTTTGGAGGCAAGACTACCCGTACCCACCACACAAGCCCCTTACTACAGATGGACAGATTTCCGCGATTTTTACATCAAACGCTGTGTAATACAATAATATTTAACAATTAGCGCTCTAAACGTGCATTTTTTTAGAAAAATGCACGTTTATTATAAAATAATGTGTATCTTTGTACTTTGAAAACAAATGAAGACTACTAATAATACTAAAACGAATATGGTATATAACGAGATAGGAAAGACGGGGATGCAAGTGTCAAATTTAAGTTTTGGCGCCTCCTCGCTAGGTGGTGTGTTCCACAGCATCAAGGAGAACGAGGGCATTCAGGCAGTATTCACAGCCATCGAAAACGGTATCAACTTCATCGATGTGTCACCCTATTATGGTCATCTGAAAGCAGAGACTGTCCTGGGTAAGGCACTGAAAGATATTCCCCGCGACAAATACTACCTCTCCACGAAGGTGGGACGCTATGGCAAGGACGGCAAGAACATCTGGGACTATTCCGCCAAGCGTGCCACAGAGAGTGTCTATGAGAGTATGGAGCGTCTGAACATCGACTATATCGACCTCATCAACGTCCACGACGTAGAGTTCCAAGGTGATTTGGAAGGGGGGCTTCAGAAAATAGTTGACGAGACTCTCCCCGCACTGGTAGAGCTTCGCAAGAAAGGAGTGGTACGCCATGTGGGTATTACCGACCTGCAGCCAGAGAACCTGCGCTGGGTGATAGAGCATGCTGAGCCGGGAACGGTGGAGAGTGTGCTCTGTTTCTGTCATTATAGTCTGAATGACACGTTGCTGAAGGACTATCTGGGATTCTTCGAACAGCATAACGTAGGTGTCATCAACGCCTCCCCATTCTCCATGGGACTGCTGTCACAACGGGGTGCCCCAGACTGGCATCCAGCCAGTAAAGACCTGAAAGATGCCTGCGCCAAAGCAGCCGCCTATTGCAAAGAGCAGGGCTATCCCATTGACAAGCTTGCCATCCAGTTCTCTACCAGTTTCAACCCTCGCATTGCCACAACCCTGTTCAGCAGTGCTAATCCCAACAATGTGTTGAAGAACATCCAATACGTTAATGAGCCCCTGGACGAAGAACTGGTCAAGAAGGTACAGGAGATTATCGGTGATCAAATGTTTGTAAGATGGAGAAACTCGTAATCATCGACGCACACAGTCACCTGTGGTTGAGACAAGACACCACATGGGACGGGAAAGTCATCCGCTCCATGAAGAACGGGCGCAGTATCTTCTTGGATGAGGAGGTACAGATGATACCGCCGTTTATCATTGACGGTGTGAACTCCGCCGAGGTATTCCTCTCCAACATGGATTATGCACAAGTGGCTGCTGCTGTCGTGGTACAAGAGTTTATTGATGGCATACAGAATGACTATCTTGCCGAGGTGAAGAGCCGTTATCCCAACCGCTTCTTCGTCTGTGGTATGTGTGACTATCTGCAAGACGGTTTCTATGAGCATGCAGAGCAGCTACTAACTGATGGACGTTTCCAGGGCATCGCCATTCCAGGGCACCGCCTGTTGGGTCGTCCGCTGACCTCCCCGGAAATGATGCGGATGTTCCATCTGATGGAGCAGAAAGACATACTCCTTTCCATCACCCTTGCCGACGGAGACCAGCAGGTTGCTGAACTGCGTGAGGTTATCAGTGAGTGCCCCAGCCTGCGTATCGCCATCGGACACATGGGGATGGCAAATCCCCCACAGACCAATCCGTGGGAGACCAAGAGTTGGCGGGAACAGATTTCCTTGGCAAGGAACGAACACGTAACCATCGAGATGGGAGGTATCACATGGCTCTACAACAGTGAGTTCTACCCCTACCCCACAGCCATCCGTGTTATCCGTGAGGCTGCCGGACTGGTGGGGATGGACAAGATCATGTGGGGCAGCGACTATCCCCGTACCATCACAGCTATCACCTATCGCATGTCATACGACTTCCTCTTGAAATCACAAGAACTGACAGACAATGACAAACGACTATTGCTGGGTGAGAATGCCCGACGCTTCTACCGGTTCGGAGAACTCGTCGAGCTTCCCTATATTAAGAATATGAGTGAGTGAGAAGAATTGAAGAGTTAAACTAAAACAACTAATAGAATATGACAAACTATCCTAAAATCGGTATCCGCCCCACCATCGACGGTCGTCAGGGGGGCATCCGCGAGGGTCTTGAGGAAAAGACCATGGCACTTGCCAACGCAGTAAAGAATCTTATAGAGAGTCATCTCCGCAATGGTGATGGCTCCAAAGTGGAGTGTGTCATCAGCGACACCACCATCGGTCGTGTTGGAGAGTCTGCCGCCTGCGCCGAGAAATTCGAGCGTGAGGGAGTCGGCTCTACCATCACCGTCACCAGTTGCTGGTGTTACGGTTCTGAGACCATGGACATAAACCCCTACTATCCCAAGGCTGTATGGGGATTCAATGGTACTGAACGTCCAGGTGCCGTCTATCTTGCTGCCGTTCTCGCCGCCCATGCACAGAAGGGACTGCCCGCCTATGGCATCTATGGTCATGACGTACAGGACCTCAATGACAATACGATTCCTGCCGACGTGGCAGAGAAAATCCTACGCTTTGCCCGTGCCGCCCAAGCAGTGGCAACCATGCGTGGTAAGTCATACCTGTCATTAGGCAACACCTGTATGGGTATCGCCGGCTCTATCGTCAATGCCGATTTCCTGCAGCAGTATCTGGGTATGCGAACAGAGTATGTGTCGCTGGTTGAGATCCTGCGCCGTGTCGACTTTGGCATCTATGACAAGGAGGAGTTCCAGAAGGCAATGGCATGGGTAGAGAAATACTGCAAGCCCAACGAGGGTCACGACTATAACGAAGACCGTCCATTATTCCCAGGCACTCCCATGACCACCTTCAACGGAAAGGGCAAGGGTAAGAACCGTGAGGAGAAAGATGCCGACTGGGAGTTCACGGTGAAGACGATGATGATTATCCGTGACCTGATGCAGGGCTCCAAGAAACTGCTTGAGATGGGTTATAAGGAAGAGGCTATCGGACACAACGCCATTGCGGCAGGTGTCCAGGGACAGCGCCAGTGGACAGACTACAAGCCCAATTTCGACTTCCCCGAGTCGATGATGTGCACATCGTTCGACTGGAACGGTCCCCGTGAGGCTTATACCCTCGCTACGGAGAATGACTCTCTCAACGGCATATCAATGCTCTTCGGTCATCTGCTCACCAACAAGGGTGTGATGTTCTCAGACATCCGTACCTACTGGAGTCCTGAGGCTGTAGAGCGTGTAGCAGGCAAGCGTCCTGAGGGAGCTGCCGCACAAGGTTTCATCCATCTGATCAACAGTGGCGCCACGACACTTGATGCCACAGGTGCCATGAGTGACCAGGACGGCAAGCCTGTTATGAAGTCACATTGGGAGATGAGCGATTCCGATACTGAAGCCTGTCTGAAGGCAACCAGCTGGATGCCCGCTGACCGAGACTATTTCCGTGGTGGTGGTTATTCCAGCCATTTCCTCACCAGAGGAGGTATGCCAATGACCATGCTGCGCATTAATATGGTACAGGGACTCGGTCCTGTACTGCAACTCGCTGAGGGATGGACGGTAGACCTTGACCCGAAGACCAATGAGATTCTTGACAAGCGTACCGATCCCACATGGCCTACCACATGGTTTGTGCCACGTCTTGACCCCACGAAGGATGCCTTCAAGGATGTTTACTCCGTAATGAACAACTGGGGTGCCAACCATGGTGCCATCTGTTACGGACACGTTGGTGCCGACCTCATCACCATGTGTGCCATGCTGCGTATTCCAGTATGTATGCACAATATCGCAGACAAGGACATCTTCCGTCCTGCCGCATGGAACGCCTTCGGCATGGACAAGGAAGGAGCCGACTATCGCGCCTGCTCCAACTTCGGACCTATATATAAATAAGGTACGCGTATGAGCAAGAACAATTCCCTGATAACGAAGGACGGGATAAGTTATCTTATCCCGTTCATCCTCGTCACATTCTGTTTTGCGCTCTGGGGCTTTGCCAATGATATCACCAACCCGATGGTGAAGGCATTCTCCAAGATTTTCCGCATGAGTGTGACCGACGGCACATTGGTGCAAGTCGCCTTCTACGGAGGCTATTTCTGTATGGCATTCCCTGCAGCTATCTTCATTCGTAAGTACAGTTACAAGGCGGGGGTGCTGATGGGACTTGGACTCTATGCCGCAGGAGCGTTATTGTTCTTTCCCTCCAAGAGCATCGGACTCTATGGCTGTTTCTTGATTGCCTATTTCATCATGACCTGCGGTCTGTCGTTCTTAGAGACCTCATGTAATCCCTATATCCTCACGATGGGACCTGAGGAGACGGCGACCCGCCGGTTGAACATGGCACAGTGCTTCAACCCCTGTGGTTCTATCATCGGCATGTTTGTCGCCATGAACTTCATTCAGGCGAAGCTCAATCCGATGAGCAGTGACGACCGTGCCCTGCTGAGTGACACAGAGTTTGAGGCGATGAAGGATGCCGACCTGAGCATTCTGATATCACCTTATTTAATTATAGGACTGGTCATCGTCGCCATGTTCCTGATTATCCTCTTCGCCAAGATGCCGAAGAATGGTGACCAAAGCCATGACATCCATTTCCTGCCCACCCTGAGACGTATCTTCTCCTTGAAATACTATCGGGAGGGAGTGATTGCACAGTTCTTCTATGTGGGTGCCCAGATTATGTGCTGGACTTTCATTATCCAATATGGCACGAGGGTATTCATGGAAGAAGGGATGGACGAGCAGTCTGCCGAGGTACTGTCCCAGCGTTTCAATATCTACGCCATGATATTCTTTATCTGTTCCCGTTTCATTGCCACCTATCTGATGAAATGGATGAAGCCCGCCAAGTTGCTTGCCATCTTCGGTGTGCTTGCCATGATCTTCACGGTGGGTGTCATCCTGTTCCAGAACAGATATGGTGTATATTGCCTGGTATGTGTCAGCGGATGTATGTCCCTGATGTTCCCCACCATCTACGGTATTGCCCTTGACGGACTGGGAGACGATGCGAAGTTTGGAGCTGCAGGTCTGATTATGGCGATTCTCGGAGGTTCCGTACTTCCCCCATTGCAGGCAATGATTATCGACCAGGGAACGGTCTTTGAGTCCTTCCCCGCTACTAATGCCTCCTTCGTTCTGCCCTTCATTTGTTTCCTCATCGTGACCATCTATGGTTACAGAATGCACCAAAAAAGAAGTCTATGACCAACGGATATCCTATCAAAGAGTATCAGCAGCCCGTCAAGCGTTACTGCCAGACGATGGACCTGAAAGACGACCCGCAGTTGATTGCTGAGTATCGTCGCCGCCATAGTGAGCCTGAGGCGTGGAAAGAGATTCTGGACGGCATCCGTTCCGTAGGAATCCTGGAGATGGAAATCTATATTCTTGGCAACCGTCTGTTCATGATTGTGGAGACCCCACTCGACTTCGACTGGGATTCTGCGATGAAGCGACTCGCCACCCTACCCCGCCAGCAGGAATGGGAAGACTATATGGCATTGTTCCAGCAATGCCGTGAGGGTGCTACCAGCGATGAGAAATGGCAGATGATGGAACGGATGTTCCGACTGTATTGAAGAATTGAAGGATTGAAGAATTGAAGGATTGAAGGATTGAAGAATTGAAGGATTGAAGGATTGAAGAATTGAAAAATTGAATAATTGAAGTTATTAGATATGAAAGCAATTCAAATTACTGAGCCTTCTGTCATGAAGGTAATAGACATCCCAGAGCCCCAGATGGGTGACGACGATGTACTATTGAAAATGAAGTATGTTGGTTTTTGCGGCAGTGACCTGAATACCTTCCGTGGCGGTAACCCGATGGTGAAGATGCCTGTGGTTCCCGGTCATGAGGTAGGTGCGGAGATTGTCAAGATTGGCAAGAACGTACCTGAGGGACTGAAGCCCGGTATGACCGTCACCGTCAACCCCTACACCAACTGTGGAAAATGTGCGTCATGCCGTAACGACCGTGTTAATGCCTGCGAGCACAACCAGACATTAGGTGTGCAGCGCTGGGGAGCCATGTGTGAGTATCTCGCCCTGCCCTGGGAGAAAGTCATCCCCGCAGGACTGCTGACACCCCGCACCTGTGCATTAATCGAACCGATGAGTGTGGGTTTCCATGCTGTCAGTCGTGCCCAGGTAACAGATATCGATGTCGTCATGGTGATTGGCTGTGGCATGGTCGGTATGGGTGCCGTCGTACGCTCTGCCCAGCGTGGTGCCACTGTCATTGCGGCAGACATCGATGACGAGAAACTTGCTCTTGCCAAGCAGATGGGAGCCAGCTATGTCGTCAACACCAAGACAGAGGATGTCCATGCCCGTCTTATGGAGATCACGCACGGCTTTGGTCCCGACGTGGTGATTGAGGCAGTAGGAAGCACTCCCACCTATCAGATGGCAGTCGACGAGGTCGCCTTCACTGGTCGTGTGGTATGTATCGGCTATGCCAAGGCAGAGGTATCTTTCCAGACCAAGTATTTCGTACAGAAAGAGCTGGATATCAGAGGATCCCGCAATGCCCAACCCTCCGACTTCCGTGCTGTCATCCATTATCTGGAGCGTGGCACCTGTCCTGTTGACCGTCTGATCAGCAATGAGGTTATCCCCGAGGGAGCCACCGCAGCTATGGAGGAATGGGCGGCAAATCCTGGCAAGGTATTCCGCATTTTGGTACATTTTGGCTAAATTTTGATTACTTTTTAGATAATGCAACGTCTTTTAAGAAATAGACTTTACTATAGAGACTATAATTATACATGTATAACTTAAAACTTAATTTATGAAACAGAATCATTTATTTACGTACAGTAAGATCTGTGCGTTAGCTCTGACTGGAGCTGGTGCCCTCTTCTTTACTTCGTGCGCTAAGGATGGTTATGATGACGAGTCGTTTGACAGCGGTGTATCGAACACGCAGGTAGCATCTATATCTGCTGATGACATCACCGTTACACCGAGTGCAGACGGCAAGACACAGACAATCTCTTGGCCTGTCGTGATGGGAGCTGGCGGTTATCGCGTCAACTTAATTGATGCAAGTAACCCTGATGAACCACTCATCAATGACTCTATTGTAGACGGCTGTTCTGTCACTACTAAGCGTGAGGAAGATGTTAACTATGAGATGACTATCCTTACTCTTGGTAACAAGAAAAAGAACAATACAGATGCCTCAGAGACCATTGAGTTCGCATTCTCGACGTTTACTCCGACCTACATGACCATTCCCGCAGGCAGCGACCTGACTGAGTGGTTTGCAGCCAACCCCTTACCCGCAGACAAGATTGGAGAGAATCTGAACTTTGACTTGGAAGGTGGTGAAGAGTACACCATTAGTGGTCTGATTGATTTTGACGGACAGGCTGTGACTCTGCGTTCTAACAGTAAGACAGACCATCCGACCATTACTTTGACATCAGGTGATGCCGCAATCAACTTCACAGCAGCATTCAACGCCAAATATCTGGACTTTGACTGTGCTGCCCGTGTCGGTGCCAAAGGAGTCTTTGAGTTTAGTAAGAACACTTCTGTAGCTCCAGCTACAGATATAGATGCCAGTGTATATGCATGGGCTGGACCGATCATCTTCGACCCAATCACCATTGTCAGCTGTAACTTCAAGAACCTGAAGAGCTACCTCTTCTTTGACAACCAGCAGAAGACAGCATGTATGACCTTCTTGGTAGACAACTGTGTCGTACATATGACTCCTGAGACGAACCTCGGCGGTGGTGTGTTCTGGACCAACAAGGGTGGACATATCAATGACTTGACGGTAAGCAACAGTACTTTCTACGAGCCACTTGACAATCCCGGTGACTTCAAGTATTTCTATCAGGCAGGTATGGCTACTGGTCCTAATTTGTATGTCAAGGACACACCCGAGTATAAAGCTGCAACCAACAGCGTGAATTATCTTAACTGCACATTCTATCATGTCACATGGAATGGCGGACAGTGGGGTAACTACAACGGTATGCAGTCAAAGAATTATTCTTATTGGATTATGAAGAATTGCATCTTCTTCGACTGCTCACCCAGCGGTGTAGCCCGCCGTTTCTTGCACGGTCGTACCAACCAGCTTCATGCAGAACTTGCCAACAACACCTATATGAATGCGGACGGTACCTTCCAGGATCCAGGAAACTATGACACTTCTGGTACTAACATTGAGTCTGATCCTCAGTTTGCTAATCCTGCTAATGGCGACTTCACTATCAGTGGTTCCGTTCAGTTAGAGCGTCAGACTGGTGACCCACGTTGGCTCCCTGAAAACTAAAAGGTAAAACTATAAAATAGTAAGAACTATGAAAAGATATATGAAGACCTTATGCCTAGGTTTGATGCTCATGTTCTCTGCATCTGCCATGGCTCAGAATCAGACGGTAACAGGTACCGTGCTTGATGAGGCTGGTGAACCAGTCATCGGAGCAACTGTGACGGTGACGGGCACTAAGACGGCTACCATCACTGACTTTGATGGTAATTACAAGATTGATGTTCCTAAGGGAGGTAAAGTAACCATTACTTATATAGGATACCTGTCAAAGACTGTTACCCCTGGTGGTACTGTCAGTCTGGAAGAAGACAAGCAGACTTTGGAAGAAGTCGTTGTAGTAGGTTATGGTACCCAGAAGAAGGCTCACCTGACAGGTTCTATCGCTACGGTAGACATGAACGACGTACAAGACCTTGCCAACGGTGGACTTGCCAGCTCTCTGAGCGGTTTGGTAAACGGTCTGTCTGTTACTGGTGGTGATGCCCGTCCAGGTGAGAACGCTACCATGCGTATCCGTGACGTCAACTCTCTTGGTGAGATTGGTTCTAATGCCCAGTCACCTCTGTATGTCATCGACGGATACATCTATCCTAACGATGTAAAGGTGGGAAGCACCTATCACAACTTAGGTGAAGAGGCATTCAACAACCTCGATCCCTCTGAGGTGGAGAGCATCTCCGTATTGAAGGATGCCTCTGCTGCTGTTTACGGTTCTCGTGCCGCCAACGGTGTTATCCTCGTAACGACGAAGAAAGGTAAAATGGGTGCTCCAAGCATCTCCTATAGCGGTACCTTCGGTTTCACCGATGAGGTGGCTCGTCCTAAGATGCTGAGTGCTTACGACTATGGTCGTCTTTATAACGCAGTGACTGCAGCCGATCCTACGAACACCAGTCTGAACCATACCACTGCGCTGTTCCAGGCAGATGAGTTGGCTGCTATGAAGAACCTGAACTATGACCTGCTCGACAAGTATTGGAAGACCGGTTTCACCCAGCGTCACGCCATTAATGTCAGTGGTGCTACAGACAATGTGAACTACTTCGCAGGTATCAGTTATTTCAAGCAAGACGGTAACCTTGGTAAACTGAACTATGACCGTTGGAACTACCGTGCCGGTGTGGACGTGAAGATCAGCAAGTGGTTAGGAGCCAACCTGACTGTCAGCGGTGACTACGGCAACAAGGAGAAACCTCTCTTGAAGGTGGGTGGTACCAATGCAGAGAAGGACTACAACCTCATGTTGACCCGTCCTCGCTATATGCCAGAGTATGTAGAAGAATACGCTATTCCCAGCTACGGTCCATCTAATGGTGCCCGTGTACAGAACCAGAACTACCACTTCGCTACTTTGCAGAATAATGGTGACTTCTCCGATAGCAAGACCTCTACCCTCAACATCAGCGGTAGTGTTAACTACGACTTCGGATGGAGCAAAATTCTGCAGGGCTTGAAGGTAAAGTTCTCTTACTCTAAGAGTATCAATACAGACAAGACCAACGAGTATGGTACAGCGTATACGCTATACACCATGCAGAAGCGTTATGGTTCCGGTCAGCACCTTTACACACCGACAGGTGGTGAAGATCTCGGTTTCGACTATCTGGACTACAGCAACTTCAATGCCATTGAATATGCTAACGGTAACTACAGCAGCCGTCAGATGGTTCGTACGGACAACTACCAGATGAACCTCACCTTCAACTACAACCGTACTTTCGGCAGACACAATATCGGTGCGTTGTTCTCTATTGAGAAATCAGAGACTGAGAGTGAGTTCAACCTCAGCCAGGCGAACGAGCCTTATGCTTTCTCTACTCACCAGTCCAACTCTACCAAGGGTGACCAGTCACTGAACTTCAACCGTGCTGAGAGCGGTACGCTGTCCTATATCGGACGTGTCAACTACGCTTATGCAGATCGTTACCTGTTCGAGTTCCTGCTCCGTTCCGATGCCTCTACTAAGTTCGCACCTGAGAACTACTGGGGAACCTTCCCTGCTATCTCCGCAGGTTGGGTTATCAGCGAGGAGCCTTGGTTCCAGAATGTAAAATGGCTGAAGTGGATTGACTTCCTGAAGATCCGTGCCAGCTGGGGTATCACTGGTCGTGATAACCTGACACCATGGCAGTGGCTGCAGATCTACACACTTGATAAGAACAAGAGTATCGTATTCGGTGAGTCTACTAACCAAGACCCAAGTAAGAACACTCGTGTCTCTATCAACAAAAACACTTCTGCCGTCAACCGTGACGTACACTGGGATAAGTCTTATAAGACCAATATCGGTCTTGACCTCCAGTTGCTGAACCGTCGTCTTGCCATCAACGTTGACTACTATAAGGAGCGTAACCGTGAGATGCTGCTGAACCTCGGGCAGAACGTACCTTCCACCATTGGTACACAGTCTGCTTCCACCAACCTTGGTGAGATGAACAGCTGGGGTTGGGAAATCGGCATCAACTGGCGTGACAAGATTGGCAAGGACTTCAAGTACAAGATTGGACTGAACACTGGTTTCCACGACAACGAGGTACTGGTTATGGACTTCGAGGATGACTATATCTATCGTCAGATCGTATACGGTGGACGTACAGATATCGGTACCTGGGGTATGCAGTGCATCGGTATGTTCCGTTCATTCCAGGACATTGAGGAGTACTTCAACAAGTACAACATCACCTCTTACATGGGTATGACCAAGGATCAGGTTCGTCCAGGTATGTTGATCTACAAGGATGTCCGTGGTGCTTACAACCAGGAGACCAAGACCTATGCAGGTCCTGACGGTGTCGTAGATGCCGACAACGACCAGGTTTGTCTGTCTAACCGCTCTAACCCTTATGGCTTCACCATGAACATGAATGCAGAGTGGAAGGGTATCTCCCTCACCGCTCAGCTGGGTGCCAGCTGGGGTGGCTACACCTTGATACCTGCTGAGGCACGTGGTGTTGCTTCCGGTTCTAATATAGAGTTCTACAACATGCCTTCATTCTGGGATCCCAATAACATGTATGCATACCAGGATGTTTACGATGGCAGTGGTAATCTCGTCGTAAAGGAGAACCGTGATGCTCACTATCCTAACCTCGCTTACAGCATCAACAGCAATGCTTCCAGTTTCTGGCGTGTCAGTGCTGCCACTGTCCGCCTGAGTCGTCTGACATTGGCTTACACCATTCCTAATCAGCTGTACAAGTCGATTGGTATCAAGAGCATCCGTGTGAACATCACCGGTCAGAACCTGATTAACTTCTACAATCCATATCCCGACAGCTTCATGAACCCCATGGCAGGATCTTATGGCAAGTATCCTAACCTGCGTAAGTGGACGATTGGTGTCAACTTGAGCTTCTAAAGGATAAAAAGGTATAAAAGTATAAAAGTATAAAAGTAAAATAAGAAATTATGAAAGCAATAAAATATTTCAGCTTTGGCCTTGCATCCATGTTAGCATTCTCTGCCTGCAGCGACCAGTTCCTGAAGGACAAGAAGAACTACGACCAGGTGGGTGCTGAGGTATACAATGACTACGACGGAGCTAACGGTCGCTTGAACGACCTCTACGGCTGGTGTCTGCCTACAACAGCAGACATGTCGTGGAAATATCCCTCCTGCGGTTTGATGGATGCTGCTGGTCAGTCAACAGAAGAGTATGCTGGTTTCAGTATATTCACCAATCCTGAGAATGAACTCTCGAGTGACAATTCCACTTCAACCTCTGTTCCTGACTACTTCATGGGAACCTCCAACAACATCCAGGAAGCCGTTTACGGACGTATCCGTAACATCAACGACTTCATCCGTGGTGTGGAGACCAGTTCACTCACAGAAGCCCAGAAAGGTACCCTGCTTGGTCAGGCATACTTCTTCCGTGCATGGTGTTACTACAACCTCGTGAAATGGTATGGTGGTGTGCCCATTGTGAAAGAAGTACTGGAACCTACAGAGAGCAACTACACCCCACGTTCTACCACCAAGGAGACCATCGATTTCATCGTGGAAGACCTGGACAATGCCGCATTACTGCTGGCTGCTGAGACTGCCGATGGCGGTTGGAAAGACGGTTCCAACTATGGTCGTGTCACCTCTGGTACCGCTTTGGCTCTGAAGGGTCGTGTACTGGTACTGTGGGCTAGTCCACTGTTCAACCGCAGCAATGACAAGTCTCGCTGGACAGAGGCTTATAATGAGATGAAGGACGACCTGTCTGTCATTGACGCTTGCGGTTATGGACTCTATTCTTCCAGCAATAACAAGAACGGTAGCGACTTCGCCAGTGTCTTCACACAGATTGGCAAGACGGCAAACCGTGAGGCTATCTTCTTCACTCTTTATAATACCACCGTCATCCTGACTGGTATTGACGATGCTGCGAAGAACAATATGTGGGAGCGTTACATCCGTCCTGACAACACAGGTGGTAACGGTCTTTCTCCCTCTCGCATGATTCTGAACATGTTCCCCATGTCTGACGGTAAGATTCCTGCAGAAGCCAACAACTATACCAAGTTGGAGACTTCCAGCGAGACATTGGATACCGACTATCCGTTCATGAACCGTGACCCACGTTTCTATCGCACTTTCACCTTCCCAGGATTCCGTTGGGCTTATAACGGTGATGCCTCTATTCATAACGAGCACAATCCCAGTGACGGTGCCAACTACACTTACTGGGGTTATGTATGGTATGCCGATGTTAACGACCAGGGCAACGTGGAGAGTGGTAACTCCTATGGTGCTGACAACCTGGGTATGGAGTCTGCTGGAAGATACAGCAACAGTATCCTCGTCCGCAAGAAGAGTGACGACCTTGACGTAAATGGTTCTGCCCTTTATACTTACAACCCCGCAGGTTGGAAGTCTGGTGCAGGTCCATTCTATTCTGCCGCTCCCCTCATCGAGCTTCGTTATGCTGAGGTTCTTCTTAACCTCGCCGAGGCTGCTTGTATGGCTGGTGACATGCCTTATGCCGTTCAGCAGTTGCAGAAGATCCGTGCACGTGCCGGTTATGACTCTTCCAACAACTATGGTCTGCAGGCTAATCTGACCAGTGACCAGGCTGCATGTATGAGTGCTATCCTTTATGAGCGTCAGATTGAGTTCGCTTACGAGGGCAAGCGTTTCGATGACATGCGTCGCTGGATGCTCTTCGACGGTGGTGTAGGTCAGGAGACCCTCAATGCCAGCTGGAAGCTGAGTGGTGACATCACCAATACCTGCACATGGCTGGGTTACAAACCACTGAACGGTCAGCGTCGTGAGAGACTGCAGTACCGTGTTGCCGACTCTTATGGCGTAGGTACCACCCAGTGGGATGGCGATCCTCTGCTGAAAGGCGGTGGCGTACGTCCTGCAGGTGTTAACCTCAACAGTACTACTCTGAATACTGACCTGGAAGCTCTGAAGACTTGGTATCAGAGTAACTTGGCTGTCAAGGAGTCAAAGGGTGACGGTCGTGACTCACAGCACAACGACCTGTACATCAAATTCCAGCCGAACTACTATCTGCTGGGCTTCAACAGTGGTGTGCAGAACCAGAACAAGCAGTTGGAGCAGACCATCGGATGGGGTGACTATAACAAGGGAGGTGCTCCTGGTACCTTCGACCCACTCGCTGAGTAATCCCCCACTACCCTATAATAACCATCGGATGCATCGTAAAGGTGCATCCGATTGTTGTTTAAAAACACCTGCACCACTGTCGGGAAACACACAGGCAGTTGTAAAAGATATTTGTTGTGATTGCAAATCAATTTGATTTACTTTGTAATTCAATTTGATTTACTTTGCAATTCAATTTGATTTACAACTACAGGTGACGCTCCTAACAAAAAATGTGAATATATTTGGCATTTTGAATGCTTATTCGTAACTTTGCCACAAGAATTATCTTATTGCTAAAACAACATCAAAAATGAACAAGAAACATATCATACGCTTAACGACTTTGCTTATTGCTTTCCTCATGACAACTAACATGCAGGCTATTCCCAAGCCCAAGAAGGAACTGTATATCCCCATGGATTATTCCACTTGTGGCTACCATGCGTCTGAGAAAGCTATTCCCGCTGTCCCAGTCAGTATCTTCGTGGCATGGCAGGAGGGCGACTGCTCGGCTCTCATCCAGCAGGCTATTGACGAAGTGGCACGACAGAAGCCCGACCAGAACGGTCACCGGGGTTGTGTCCTGTTGGGTGAGGGTGTGTTCAAGATCAGCAAAGCGATACGGATAACGACATCCGGTATTGTACTACGAGGTGTCGACAAGCATAAGACCGTCCTCCTCAAGACGGGTGCCGACCGTGCTGCCGCTATCTATATAGAAGGTATGGCGAGCAAGATAGAGGGCGATGCCATTACTGTTGTCAACGAGAAGGTGCAAGCAGGTAGTACGCAACTCACATTGGCATCGACGAGAGGACTGCAGACAGGTAGTCGTATCCATATCCTGCGTCCCAGTACCACAGAGTGGATTGCGTCGCTGAACATGAATGACTTTGGTGGTGGACTCGACTATACGGGTTGGAAGGCTACGGATATCGACATCACCTGGGACCGTACCATCACAACGATTAATGGGACGACGATAACCCTCGACGCTCCTATCACCACCACCCTCTCCCAGAAATACGGAGGGGCAACAGTTATCAAGACTCACCACGATGGGGAGTTGACGGAATGTGGTGTGGAGAACCTGACCATTGACTCCGAGCATGCCACATGGAATGCCAAGGATGAAGACCACTGCTGGGATGGTATCTTTATGAATCATGTTCGTGACACATGGGTTCGCAAAGTCATCTTCCTGCACCTTGCCGGCTCTGCCGTCAATTTGCAGAAGCAGACCAGTCGTATCACGATAGAAGACTGTATTGCCCAGCAACCCGTCTCTGAGATAGGAGGATGGCGCAGACAGGTGTTCCTGACCCGCGGACAGCAGACCCTCTTCCAGCGTTGCATCTCGCGGCAGGGCATCCATGACTTTGCAGCAGGCTATTGTGCTGCAGGACCTAACGCCTTTGTACAGTGCGAAGGCGAGGAGTCGTTAGGATTCAGTGGCAGCATCGGCTCATGGGCAGCAGGCTTGCTCTTTGACATCGTCAATATCGATGGCAGCGATATCCGTTTCGCCAATCTGGAGCAGTTCCAGTTTGGTACAGGATGGAACACCGCCAACTCGATGCTGTGGCAGTGTACCGCCTCCACCCTCTATTGCTATTCCCCCGATACAGACAACCGCTGCAGCGGACATGGCTGCTGGGGAACCCTGACCGGCAATGGCGAATGGACCAGCAGCAACGACCATGTGACACCCCGCAGTCTGTTCTATGCACAGTTGGAGAAACGGTTAGGGAAACTGCCCTTCGAGCCGTATATCCTCCCCCGACCCACCGATGCCAGCAGTTCACCTACGGTAGAGCAGGCGATGAAGATGGCTAACGAGTCGCTGACACAGCCCAGACTCACCTTGGAGATGTGGCAGGACAGCGTCCCCTACCTTGCATCTGTCACTCCTGTCAATAGAATCATATCCAAAGTAACTACTGAGAAGGAAAAGTCATCCCACACATTCGCTGTCACGAACGGACATCTGACCGTAGACGGTATGCTTCTGACAGGCAACCAATATGCTATCCCCTGGTGGAGCGGAAGAGTAAAAGACAATTTCGTGGAGCATGGTGCGAAACCAGCCATCACCCGTTTTGTCCCAGGACGGGAAGGACTCGGATGGACAGACCGTATCGACTCGGTGGTCAACTACCTTTCCGACCAGCATTACAGTTTGCTGTACCATAACTACGGACTATGGTATGACCTGCGCCGTACAGACCATGAGCGCATCCGCCGTGCCGATGGTGACGTATGGGCACCCTTCTACGAGCAGCCGTTCAGCCGCTCGGGTGAGGGAACGGCATGGGACGGTCTGTCACGCTACGACCTGTCCAAACCTAACCGCTGGTATTGGGGCAGGCTGAATGAGTTCGCACAGAAAGCCGCCCAACAGAATATCCTACTCTTCAACGAGCATTATTTCCAACATAATATCCTGGAGGCTGGTGCCCACTGGGTAGACTGTCCCTGGCGACCCGTCAACAACATCAACGGGACAGACTTCCCGGAGCCCGTTCCCTTTGCCGGTGACAAGCGTATCTTCATGGCAGAGCAGTTCTATAACGAGCAGAATCCCATCCTACAACCGCTCCACCGACAATATATCCGCATGTGTCTCGACCAGACCAAGGACCAGCCTAACGTGATTCACTCCATCAGTGCGGAGTACACTGGTCCGCTGCACTTTACCCGTTTCTGGCTGAAAACCGTCGCAGAATGGGAGGCAGAGACAGGATGCCACCCACTGATAGCCCTCAGTTGCACGAAGGACGTACAGGACAGCATCCTTGCAGACCCGGAACTGCGGAAAGTGGTAGACATCATCGACATCCGCTACTGGCACTACAACACCCAAGGACTATGGGCACCAGAGGGAGGTCGCAACATGGCTCCCCGCCAGTGGATGCGTAAGTTCAAGGTAGGAAAGACTGGTTTTGAGGAAGCCTACAAATCCGTCATGGAATACCGCACCCGCTACCCGGAGAAGGCGGTCACCTTCTTCTCCCAGCAATATCCCACCTATGGATGGGCGATATTACTGGCAGGAGGCTCACTCCCCAACATACCTCTCACCTCTCACCTCTCACCTCTCAACTCTCAACTCCTACAGGATGTCTGCCAGATGAAGGTTGTGGACGCAGAGGGATGTCTCGCCATCGGTGACCCACGGAAGGGCTATCTTGTCTATACGAAGACGCAGGAGGGCAGCCTGCCCGTTACCAGTGGCAAATACCATATCTATGCCATTGACATGAAGACAGGTGACATCACGCTTCAGCAGAAAGGAGTTCGTCTGCAAAACACCTTCCGCCCTGACAGTGACAAAGGAAACCAACTCTACTGGCTCCGTTCCATTCAAAAGTAAGTTGTATTAAAAAATAAAAAAATAAGAAAAAGACGGACGTTTTGTTGTTGATTTACAAAATATATTGTTACTTTTGCAAGTGACAAACAACTACTTTCAAATACAAACTACTAAAATGATAGACTTCTCACAGCTCTATAACAAGCATATCGACCAATTATTCGCTTTCGGTTCCCGTTTCACGTCGAATCGAGAGATGCTGAAAGACTGTATTCATGATGTCTTCGTGAAGCTTTATACCAGAAAAGACAACCTGGGGCCTATCGACAATGTCGACAACTACCTGTTCATCTCCCTGCGTAACCGCATCCATGATGAGTTCAGGAAAAACAGCAAGATGACAGAGGACGAGATCACCGACACTAATATGCAGACGGTCGCCGAGTATGAGGAGTATTACCATGAGAAGATGGAGAAGCAGCAGGAGCTCACCGACAGTGTGGAGAAATATTTCGAGAAGCTGTCACCCCGTCAGCGCCAGATTATCAACCTGTACTATATTGAGCAACGGAAATACGAGGACATCTGCCGTATCATGGGTATCAATTACCAGAGTGTGAGGAATCTGATGCACCGCAGTATCAGCCGTCTGAGAGAATATGCAGGAGAGATAGAGCAGGCAGTGTAAAAGCATCCCTCGCCGATTGGTTACACACCTGCCATTATTACGTCTTAAAATAAAACGACGATAATGGCAGGAAAAGTCAAAAACAACAAGGAAAAAATCACTTATTCTTACATTCCTCTTCTCCCACCTCTTTCCGCTAGAGAGAAGAAAGAGCTGGAGATGCGCATCTATGTCACTATCTGCCAGTCGTCAGTATCAAAATAGGAAAACGATTATCAGATATGAGCAAACTACGTATTTTTCTTTTATCAGTACTGACATGCGGTATGCCATGGTCAGTTACTATCATGGCACAAGAGCAATATCAAGTCGGTGTCTGCGACTGGATGGTGCTGAAACGCCAGAAACTCGGTGAGTTCCAATTAGCCAAAGACTTAGGCTGTGACGGTGTGGAAATGGACATGGGCGGTCTTGGCAAACGGGAAATGTTTGACAACAAGATGCGCAATCCTGAGGATGCCGCCCGCTTTAAGTTTGTCGCCGACAGTCTCGGCATCCGTATTGGAGCCGTCGCCATGAGTGGATTCTACGGGCAGGACCTTACCAAGCGTGACAATTACCTGGCACTCATGGGTGACTGTTTCGACACCATGGACAAGATGGGTCATGTCAAAGTAGCGTTCCTCCCCTTGGGCGGATGTGGTAACGAGTGGACTTCCGACAAAGCGAAAAGGAAAGAGATTGTCAAACGGCTGCATGCGATTGGAGAGGCTGCGAAGAGCCGCGGAAAGGTGGTAGGTATCGACACCCCACTGGATGCTGCCGGCAATCTGAAACTATTGAAAGAGATTAAGAGTGACGGCATCGCCATCTTCTACAAATGGCAGACAATCCTGGAGAATGGCTGGGATATCGTCAAAGACATGAAGAAGCTGGGAGCCAAGAACATCTGTGCCATCCATGCCTCCAATACAGACAGCGTATGGCTCAGCAAGGACCCTGCTATCAACCTGCCGCTCATCAAACAGACCCTTGACGAGATGAACTGGAAGGGGTGGCTGTTTGTAGAAAGGAGCCGTGATGTGAAGATGGTCCGCAACGTAAAGATGAACTACGGAGCGAATGTGTACACGCTGAAGAAGACTTTCAACTCCTACCCTGAGGCTGAAGTCAAACTGAACAGCGAGGGACGTGACCCAGAGTATGTGCAGACCATCATCAACCGCTCACAGAAAGCCACCGACGAGCTGGGCATCACATGGACTCCCATGGGACGGAACGTTGTCAATATCATTGCCAACCGTTATTTCAAACTTAACGACATCTATGCGGAGCGTGACTCTGTCAAGAAGACTGACAAGAAACTCGCTGAGGCACAATGCGACTCTAAGCTCTACCGCTCTCACTTCGGGTTCCTTGCCGACCTGTCGATGTACCTGAAGCCTCATCATATCGACCGGGTGAAGGACGTGATGACCTTTAACGTGGTGAAGGTGACCTATGAGGCACAGTGTGACATGATTCCAACCCTGAAGGACGAGGAGAAGCAACAGATTATGGCTTGGCTGATAGAGGCTCGTGAACTTGCCATTGACGCAGAGAGTTCGAAGAAGAAACACGAGGTGTTCGGAAAATATAAAGGTCGTATCAACAACTACCTCGCCAAACGGGGGTACGACTTAACCAAAGAGCGTGAGGAATGGTACAAACGAGTAAAGGCAAGAGGAGGACAACTTTAAGAGTTAAGAGTTAAGAGTTTAGAGTTATGAAAATCAAACTATTAATAACCTTGATGATAGGTTGCGCCACCACAGCAATGGCGCAAGGCGGACTCACCGACATGAGTCACAGTCAACAGGCAATGATGACCAACACGCCATTGGGAGCCGTCAAATGGACCGGTGGTTTCTGGGGCGACCGTTTCAATATGCTCTCCACCACTGGTATCTGGTCGATGTGGGACACTTGGAATACCCCATGGGAGATCATCGACGATATGGGACTGCATGGCAGTAATGGCTTCCGCAATTTTGAGGTTGCTGCTGGCACTGTCAAAGGCAAACACCATGGTCCTCCCTTCCACGATGGAGATATGTACAAATGGCTGGAGGCATGTGCTACCGTCTATGCCATTACCAAAGATCCGAAACTCGATGCTCTGATGGATCAGTTCATTGAGCAGGTAGCATTAGCACAACGTGCCGATGGTTATATCCATACACCAGTGGTTATCAGCGAGCGTAACGCCGGCATTGACACTCATGCCATGACGGAGAATGCCGCAGGTATCGAGATTGGCAAAGACCAGAAGCATGCCTTTGCCTCCCGTCTTAATTTTGAGACCTACAACCTCGGTCACCTCATCACTGCTGGTATTGTCCATAAACGTGCCACAGGTAAGAGCACCTTATTCAATTGCGGCAAGAAAGCAGCTGATTTCCTTTATAACTTCCTGACCAACGATGCGGCAGAGCTGTCACGCAATGCTATCTGCCCCAGCCACTATATGGGTGCCGCAGAGATGTATCGTGAGACAGGTGACAACAAATATCTCACCCTTGCCAAAGGACTTATCGCCATTCGTGACAGTGTGAAGAATGGTGAGGACCATAACCAGGACCGCCATAAGTTCCGTGACCAGTATGAGGCAATGGGACATGCCGTACGTGCTAATTACCTGTATGCCGGTGTCGCCGACCTCTACGCGGAGACGGGAGAGGCACAGCTGATGAAGAATCTCTCGGCTATCTGGGACGACATCATCCAGCATAAGATCTATATCATGGGAGGATGCGGTGCCCTCTACGATGGTGTGTCACCTGACGGCACCACATACAACCAACCTTCTATCCAGCAGATTCATCAGGCATACGGCAGACAGTTCCAGTTGCCACAGGAGGCTGCCCATAACGAGATATGTGCCCAAATCGGAATGATGCTGTTCTCATGGCGTATGTTCCAGACAACAGGTGATGCCAAATACATCGACAATATTGAGAACGAGCTCTATAATGGTATTCTCTCCGGCATCTCCTTAGACGGTAAGGATTTCTTCTATACCGAGGCTCTGAGACGCACCAAGGAGTTCCCCTATACCATGCGCTGGCCCAAGCATCGCCAGCATTACATTACCTGTTTCTGCTGTCCTCCTAATACTCTCCGTACACTATGCCAGGCACAGGAATATGCTTATGCCGTCAACGGACAGACACTCTATGTCAACCTTTATGGTCAGAATGTCTTGAAGACCAATGAGTTGGAAGTAGAACAAGTCACGAACTATCCATGGGATGGTAAGGTCACCCTCACCATTAAGAAAGCGAAGAACCTGCAGACCATCATACTGCATCAACCGAACTGGTGCGACAAATACAGCGTGAAGGTGAATGGGGAGGATGCCGGCCTACGTATCACCCGTAAATGGAAAAAGGGTGATGTCATTGAGCTGAACCTCGATATGCGTCCCCGTCTTGTTGAGGCAAACCCATTGGTGGAGGAGGCAAAGAACCAGATTGCCGTCATGCGCGGACCTATCGTCTATTGTCTGGAAGGACAGGACATACAAGGAGACTATCGCATCAACGATGTTGCCTTACCTGCAGATATCCAGTTCAAGGAGGTACCGATGACCATCGGTGGTCATTCCTTCACCGCACTTGAAGGTGATGCCCTTCTCATTAACAATAAGAACTGGGACAACCAGACACTCTACCGGGAGTTATCAAAGGCTGCAAGCCAAAAAGTACAGATACGACTCATCCCTTACTATGCCTGGGATAACCGTGGTATTCAGGATATGAGCCTATGGTTGAACTTAGCCCGATAACATCATGAGAAAGATACTCGGCATCATCACGCTTCTCTGCTGCATGAACACTCATGCGGCAGAAATTCGTATCACTCCCGACTCTTCGCTTACTGACGCTATCCGCAAGGCTCGTGAGATGCGACGGAAGGGACAAGTTTCCGAGGTGACCATCCGCCTTCTGGCTGGAACCTATTATCTCTATGAGCCCCTCAGACTCCGTCCAGAAGACAGTGGACTGACTATCCAAGGAGAGAATGCGGTCATTAGTGGCGGTATGGAGATTACCCAATGGAAGCGGCAAGGGAAATTGCTGGTGGCTGACGTTCCCGACTTCAACGGATATCCTATCGACTTCCGTCAGTTATGGGTGAACGGCAAGAAAGCGACAAGAGCACGTGATGTCAGTGACTTTGAACAGATGAGCCGTATTCGGACATACGATAAAAAAAATCATATTCTTTGGGTTCCCAAGAAAGCAGTGGAGAAGATACTGAAGGCTCCCTATGCCGAAATGGTACTTCACGAGATGTGGTGTACCTCCAACTTGCGCATTAAGCATATCGCTATACAAGGAGACTCCGCTGCCATCCGTTTCCACAACCCAGAGGCAAAGTTACAGTTTGAGCATCCTTGGCCATCACCGATGACTCCCAACACAGGACACCCCTCTCCTTTCTATCTGACAAATGCCAAAGAATTGCTTGATGAACCAGGAGAGTGGTATCATGATGTCCGTGAGCACAAACTCTACTATATGCCACACGCCGGAGAGACCATCCTGAAGGCTATAGTCCCTGTACTGGAGACATTGGTAGAGTTTATCGGTACTGCAGAGCATCCTGTACGCAACATCACCGTGAAAGGCATCCAGTTCTCTCACACCTCTTGGATGCGTCCCTCAGAGAAAGGACATGTCCCTCTTCAGGCAGGTATGTATCTGACTGAGGCATATAAATTGCGTCCGCAGATTGACCGTCCGAACAATCACAAACTGGACAACCAAGGATGGTTGGGACGAGCCGATGCCGCTGTCGAGTTGCGTTATACAGAGAATATCAACTTCAACGGATGTTGTTTCAAACACCTGGGAGGTTCTGGTCTGGACTATGTCATCGGATGCCGTCGTGGAACAACGACGAGCTGTACGTTCACCGATATCGCTATGAATGGTTATGTCTGTGGCTCATTCTCACCAGAGGGATTAGAAACCCACCTACCCTATCAGCCTACAGACTTCCGTGAGGTATGCACAGGACAGACTGTCGAGCAATCAGAGTTCTACGATGTCACCAATGAGGACTGGGGGTGTGTCGCCATCTGTGCCGGTTATGTATCAGGCATCACCATTGACCACAACACGATTCACGATGTCTCCTATACAGGCATCTCTCTCGGCTGGGGGTGGAACCGCGACTTAGTATGTATGAAGGATAATAAGGTTCATGCAAACCTTATTTATCAGTATGCCCAACACATGTATGACTGTGCCGGCATCTACACCTTAGGCAACCAACCCGGTACCATCATCAGCGAGAATGTGGTACGGGACATTGCCACCCCATCTTATGTACATGACCCCAATCACTGGTTCTATCTCTATACCGACGAAGGATCGTCGAACATCACCTTACGTGACAATTGGACACCTTCAGAGAAATTCCTGAAGAATGCCAATGGTCCCGGTAACGTATGGGAGAATAACGGACCACAGGTAAATGAGCAAATCAAGAATCATGCAGGAAAGAAATAAAGCTACATGGATATGGTATCCCGGCGACTTTGAGATATGGCTGGGCAACATCTTCAATAACCGACGTACGGAACGCGGTGCTATGTTTCCTCCTTTCTGGAAACAGGACTCCCATTATGTCACAGTGGAATTTTCCCGTGAGGTTGAGCTGGAACAGGAGGAAATGATTACCATTGCCTGTGAGGGACAGTTCAATCTCATGCTGGACGGTAAGTTGCAGTTCGGGCAACCCCGGACTTTCACGATACCACAAGGTAAGCATAAACTCAACCTCAAGGTCTGGAATCAGAGTACCCCTCCAGCCCTTTTTATTGAAGGTAAGACCATTCATACCGACGCTACATGGCTAACCACCTATGAAGATAAGATATGGATTGACGAGAATGGTGTCGCTCATGGCTCAGGTATTTACGTACCAGCAGCATCCTGGAATTTCAACAGCATGGAGACACCTCCATCCTCTTATCACTTAATCACCAAAGAACAACGACCTGTCAGAGAGAAAGACGGTCTGTATGATTTCGGAAAGGAGACTTTTGGTTATTTGAAAGTAAAAGGACTGAAAGGGCGTATCCATATCTATTATGGAGAGAGTGCTGAAGAGGCATTGGACAAAGAACATTGCGAGACCCTGGACATACTTTCCGAGGGAGGGAAGCTAGACAGCAAGGCATTCCGATATGTCTATATAGAGAAAGAGCCTGACAGTTCTTTTGAAGAGGTCTTGATGGACTACGAATACGCACCGTTTGATACAGAAAGAAGCGGGTCCTTCCGCTGCTCCGATGAGGAGCTTAACCATATCTGGGACGTGGCAGCCTATACCATGGACCTTACTACTCGTGAGTTCTTCATGGACGGTATCAAGCGTGATCGCTGGACATGGAGTGGCGATGCCATACAGTCATACCTGATGAACTATTACCTCCGTTTCGACACTGAATGTGTGAAACGTACCATCCGTCAGTTACGAGGGAAAGACCCTGTGACTGCGCATGTCAATACCATCATGGACTACACATTCTACTGGTTTAAGTCCATTTATGACTACTATCTGTATACGGCAGATATTGCTTTCGTCCGTGAGATGTGGCCCCGGATGGTGACACTCATGGATTATGTCGAAGGACGACTGAACGAGGATGGTATGGCAGAAGGACAGGCTGATGACTGGATCTTCGTAGACTGGGTGGACTTCCCTATGCACAAACGTGGTACGCTGTGCTTCGAACAGATTCTGCTCATGAAGGCGATGGAGACGATGGCGGTCTGCTCCAAACTCCTGAATATCAAAACGGACTACCGTGTGAAGTCAGAATCTCTGCGCAACAAGATAAAACAGACCTTCTGGAGCTATGAGCAGAAAGCATATTATCACGCTATTGAGAATGGTAAGATAAACAAGCAGATTACCAAATTCGCCAACATGTTTGCCATCCTCTACGGTTTAGCCTATGAGGAGGAGCGTCATGAGATTATGCAAAGCGTGATGCTGAACCCTGTCATCGACCCCATCACAACACCATATATGCGTTTCTACGAACTGGAAACACTCTGCATAGACGGTTTGCAAGAACAAGTCCTGCAAGAGATGAAGGCCTATTGGGGGGGTATGCTCCGTGAAGGTGCCACCTCGTTCTGGGAGAAATATAATCCAGAAGAAAAAGGAGCGCAACATCTAGCCATGTATGGCAGACCATACGGAAAGAGTTTATGCCATGCATGGGGAGCCAGTCCTATCTACTTAACAGGAAAGTATTTCCTCGGTGTGAGACCAACAAAACCCGGTTATGAGGAATATGAGGTACATCCTGCACTTGGCGGACTGGAGTGGATGGAAGGTGATGTTCCCACACCGTTTGGAAAGATTCACGTGAAGATGAATACCCATGAGATATCCGTGCAGAGTGATGGAGGACATGGGACACTCATCATTGGTGATCAACAAATAAGTATTCCCGCAAATAAAGAAATAAAAATTAGTCTATGATCAAGAAAATAATCTGTGCGCTGTGCATACTGACTTCTCACGTTGCCTATGGTAAAGTATACGTCAAAAACGTAACCCCACAGACAAGTTACGCAGCCACCTTATTAAATGGTAAGGAAGGTAAGCAGCATGTCTCCATCGAGATTGGCAGTAATGGCGAGGCTGAAGGATTCACTTTGGTACGTAAAGGAAAGAAAGTACGAGTAATCGGTAATGATGGCGCTGGTGCCATCTATGGTGTTAACAAACTGTTGGAATTACTGCAAGAAGACCCGACACTCAGCCAACTGGCAACTATCCATGAAGTACCACAGATGAAACTGCGTGGAGCCTGTGTCGGACTACAGAAAACAGTCTATCTGCCAGGACATCGGGTTTATGAGTATCCCTATACACCAGAGAACTTCCCTTGGTTTTATGACAAACAACTCTGGATACGCTACCTTGACCTACTCGCAGAGAACAACATGAATACGGTGTATCTCTGGAACGGACACCCTTTCGCCTCACTGGTGAAACTCAAGGACTATCCTTTTGCTCCTGAGGTGGATGATGCCACTATGCAGAAAAACCAGGAGATGTTCGGTTTCCTCGTCGACGAGGCTGACCGCCGTGGCATCCGCGTCATACAGATGTTCTACAATATTATCCTGAGCAAACCCTTTGCAGACCATTATGGACTGAAGACCCAAGACCGTAACCGCCCTATCACTCCCCTGATAGCAGACTATACACGTAAGTCTATAGCAGCCTTCGTTGAGAAATATCCAAGAGTAGGATTCCTCGTCTGTCTGGGTGAGGCAATGTCTGGCATTGACACAGACATAAAATGGATGACAGAGACCGTGATTCCAGGTATCAAGGATGGACTGAAGGCTTCTGGACGCACAGACACGCCACCCATCATCCTGCGTAACCATGACACCGACGGTCCTGCCGTACTGAAGGCATCACTCCCACTCTACCCCAATATCTATACGATGAACAAATATACGGGAGAGAGTCTGACAACCTATGAACCGGGTGGTCCATGGGGGGAGACACACCGTATGCTTGCCGCCGCAGCTCCCATTCATATTGACAATGTACATATCCTTGCCAATCTGGAACCATGGAGATGGTCATCACCTGCCTTTACACAGAAAGCAGTACAGGCGATGCATCGTGTACATCATTCCAAGGGACTACATCTCTATCCCCAGGCAAGTTACTGGGACTGGCCCTATACTGCCGATAAGCTACAGGATGGTCGCCGGCTGTTGCAAATAGACCGAGACTGGATGTGGTACCGGGCTTGGGGACGTTATGCCTGGAACTGTGAGAGAGGTGCTGACCAGACATACTGGAAAGAGCAACTTGCTGACTACTATGGCATTGATACTATATCTGCGGGACAATTGCTAAGAGCTTATGACGAGGCAGGTGAGATCGCACCTAAGCTATTACGTCGCTTTGGCATCACGGAAGGTAACCGACAGACTTTGCTGCTCGGTATGACAATGGGAGAATTGGTGAATCCTTACAAATACACCATCTATCCCGGTTTCTATGAGAGTTGCGGACCGGAAGGAGAGAAACTCATTGAATATGTGGAGAAAGAATGGAAAAACCTTCCGCATACAGGTGAACTGCCATTAGACATCGTGGAACAATGTGCACAACATGGCATCGAGGCAGAACATGCTGTCGACCTCTTAGTAGCAAAGCCAACACGTCATGCTGATGAGTTTGAGCGTGTCAGGAAAGACATGAAGTTCTACCGTATGTTCGCAGCCGCCTTCCGCTTGAAGGTGATTGCCGCACAACAGGTTCTGAACTACAAATGGTCACAGGATATCAAGTATCTGGATAAAGCCGTTCAGTATATGGAACAGAGTCAGAACTGGTGGAACGTGCTGAGCGCAGCTACACAGGATGCCTACCTTTATGCAAACTCCATGCAGACAGCCCAGCGCCGTATTCCTGTAGGTGGCGACGGCGGGAAAATGAAGACATGGTCGGAACTTGCTACGGTTTATCAGGCAGAACTCGATGCTCTCAAAGAGAATATCATTAAACTGAAGAACCCTGTGGAGAAAGCAAATGAGGACATCCTGCCAGCCCAACCTGCCAGCGTTAAGCTCTTCGCAAAGAACACTCAACTCATCACTCTTAAGAAAGGTGCCATTATCTTCGAGAACCGTCCTGACACCCCCGTTGACTCTGTCGCTCCTGAACTTATCGGTTTGCAAGCACTTGTACTAAACCGTGACACGACGCGCATCGTAGGAACAACCATTGAGTTTGAAAGTGACAAACCCGTGAAACTCCTCGTAGGTCTCTTCAAGGATGATGACTCCAAATGGGCAAAAGTACCGAAACTGGAGATTGACGCTACTGGCAATGAGTACGGACAGGCAGAGCCTCTGCTCACCAATGCTATCAGTATCGTACAGATGCCAAAGGTAAACATCCACCAATATACCCTTCCTGCTGGTCGCCAGACATTGCATCTGCCCAAGGGCATCCTCATGGTAGCAGGATTCACCGATAGCATTATCAAACAACGTGACTGTGGACTCAATGGTCCCTCCGGCGAAGTAGATTGGCTATTCCAGAAGTAAAACCAATTAGACATATACAGATGAAGAAAAAGCTGTTACTCCTACTAAGCATCTTGCCATGGAGTGTTTTTGCCCAGCCCATCACACAAAAGGAGATGAGTAGCATTTACCAAGAGGTAAGAACACCCTATAAATATGGTATGGTGGTGGCACCGACAGACAACTATCACAAGATAGACTGCCCTACCGTCTTCCGTAAGGGAGACAGTTGGTTTATGACATACGTGGTCTATAATGGTAAGGAAGGACTGGACGGACGCGGTTATGAGACATGGCTTGCCAAGAGCGATGACCTGTTACACTGGCAGACACTGGGACGCATCTTGTCTTATAAGGATGACGGCTGGGATATGAACCAGCGAGGCGGTTTTCCCGCTCTCATCGACTGGACGTGGGATGGTTCCTATGCGATTGGGCAATACAAGAAGAACTATTGGATGACCTACATCGGAGGACATGGTACTGGTTACGAAGCGGTACGAGAGCCTCTGAACATTGGATTGGCATGGACTGATGGCGACATTACGAAACCTCACGAGTGGCAATCGGGTAACAGTCCTCTTGTCAGTATCACCGACAAGGATGCTCAATGGTGGGAGAAACTGACGGAATACAAGAGCACTATCTATGAACTGAAAAGTGACAAACAGAAGGGAAAGGGAAGAAAAAGAGGCGGACTGCCTAAGGGCATCTCGAAATACCGTTTTATCATGTTCTACAATGCCGGCGGAGTGAATCCTGCCAATAACCTGAAGGCAGAACGCATCGGTATTGCCCTGTCGAATGACTTGAGAAAATGGAAACGTTACGACGGTAACCCCGTATACTTCCACGAGGCTCCTGGTATCATCACCGGTGATGCCCAAATTGTGAAAATGGGAGATCTATATATCATGTTCTATTTCTCTGCCTATAACCCCACCCGCAAATATGCCGCCTTTAACACCTTTGCTGTTAGTAGGGATTTGCTGAACTGGCAGGACTGGACAGGACAGGATCTTATCACACCCTCCAAATCATATGACGAACTATTTGCCCACAAGAGCTATGTGGTGAAACACAATGGTGTGGTATACCATTTCTATTGTGCCGTCAACAATGACCAACAGCGCAGCATTGCTGTTGCCACCAGCGTTCCCATGGGGCGAAGTGATGTACGATTCCCCGAGCCGGAAGCAAAGGGACACCGTGCCATAACAAGCCTCAACGACGGTTGGACCGCCTCGTGTTCTGAAGGACGAGACATGACAGCAACAAACGTGACAATCCCCCACAACTTTGACGACTATTACGGCTACAGACAACTTCGACATGGTAATTTACATGGCAGTGCAACATATCACAAGATGTTCACCACCACAAAACAAAAGGGCAAGCGTTATTTCCTCCAGTTCGAGGGTGTAGGCACATACGCCACAGTGACCCTCAACGGACATAAATATCCTCAAGAACTGGTAGGTCGTACTGTATGGACACTTGACGTGACAGATCGTCTGAAGGACGGTGAGAACCAACTTCGAGTGGATGTTGACCATCCTGCCATGCAGACAGCCTCTCCATGGGTCTGTGGAGGATGCAGCAGTGAATGGGGGTTCTCGGAAGGCAGTCAACCCTTCGGTATTTTCCGTCCTGTCAGTCTGATAGAGACTGATGAGGTACGTATCGAGCCTTTCGGTGTCCACATCTGGAACAATGCTGCATGTGACTCTGTATTCATTGAGACAGAGGTACGCAACTATAGCAAGGAGACACAGACTGTAGAACTCGTTCAAAAATTCTCTCTTTCCAGTGGCAAGCAAGTATTCCGTCATGCAGAACCCGTGACCATCAAAGCTGGGGACAGTAAGACCTTCTACTATGCCGAAAAAATAGAGAATGCTCATCGCTGGAGTCCCGATGACCCATATCTATATACACTAACCACGATGATCAAGCGGGCGATTATTGCCCAAGGAACAGAGAAATCCCAAACAGGCAGCAAGATTGAGACTGTTGATGAGGTACGCACACCTTTTGGCATTCGAAGCATTTCATGGCCAGTACACAGGAAGGATGGTGACCATCGTTTCTTGTTGAATGGTCAGCCTGTATTTATCAACGGTACCTGTGAGTATGAACATCTCCTTGGCAGTAGTCATGCTTTCTCAAATGAACAGATTCGCTCGAGAGTAAAACAGATTGTCAATGGAGGTTTCAATGCCATTCGTGAAGCGCATCAGCCTCATCACCTGCTTTACCAACAGTTATGTGATGAACAAGGAATTCTCTTCTGGAGTCAGTTCTCAGCGCATATATGGTATGACACACATCGGTTCCGCAATAACTTCAAGCGTCTGCTTGTCAGATGGATCAAAGAACGGCGCAACTCACCATCTGTCATCCTTTGGGGATTACAGAATGAGAGTGTGCTACCCAAGAAATTTGCGGAAGAGTGCAGTAACATCATCAGACAACTCGATCCTACCTGCCGTGACCAGCGTGCCATCACTACCTGCAATGGTGGAGAGGGAACTGACTGGAATGTCATCCAGAACTGGAGTGGTACTTACGGCGGTTCTGCAGAGAACTATGACAAAGAACTGAAACAGCCAGAGCAACTTCTGAATGGTGAATATGGAGCATGGCGTACCATCGACCTACATGGTAATGCCAAATACAGCGAAGAGTCATTTACCTCACTTCTTGAGACGAAAGCACGTCTCGCCTATCAGGCGAAAGACAGTGTCTGCGGACATTTCCAGTGGATATTCAACTCACATGACAACCCTGGGCGCATACAACCTGACGGTGCACTGAGACGTATCGACAAGATAGGTCCTATCAACTACAAGGGACTCGTCACCACATGGGAGGAGCCTACCTCCGCCTACTATATGTACCGACATCTCTTAAAGAACGAGAAAGTCTCCGAGAATACAGCGCTTCCCACTGCCGCTGACCGTAATAAAGACCTTCTGAAAGGGGCTGCAGACTATAACTACCTATATCGCATCAACTGCGGTGGTGATGCATTTGCAGACGAGTTCGGACAACAATGGCAGGCTGACGACACCCTATTCAGTCATTCATGGGGTCAGGACTTTGAGGGTATCAGTGCCTTACAGGCTTCTCAACGCCATATCACCACCGACATCAGAGGCACCAATAGTGACCAGTTGTTCCAGTACTTCCGCTTTGGCCGGCATCGTCTGTGGTATGACCTCCCCGTTCCTAATGGTGACTACCGTATAGAACTATATTTCGTGGAACCATGGCACGGACGTTATGCATCGGAGACTGCCGATTATGAAGGACTGCGAATCTTTGATGTCTCTGTGAATGGTGAGAAGGTTGTCGATGACCTTGATCCGTGGGCGGAAGCAGGTTACTGTGGTTCCCTGAAGCGTGTCGTTTATACTAAAGTCCAAAAAGGGAAAATAAGAATCTCCTTCCCTGAGGTAAAGGCAGGACAAGCTGTCATCTGCGGTATTGCGATAGCCTCTAAAGAAGCAAGTGTTCCTAACACATCTACAGCTCCTGATAATTTGATGTCATGGCATGCGCTAGACACGGACACGATAGCCAAACTTCCTAAAGAACTATTACCAGAAGACACGGAGGCACGTCCTGCTTCCGTTTATGAGCCTGTCAAGGGAAAGGCGAAAGATAAACTATCCACTGCTACTGGTACTACTTTCATCATCACACCCGGTCTTGGACAAGAGTACGCCTTGCGCTTCCGTTACAAGAACACTACTGGTGATGCCATCCCTGTCCGTATGACCATCACTGACTCAAAGGGCGCTGTACTGGTAGACCGTGACGTGACATTCCCGCCAACACCGAATAAATGGAAAATGCTCTCAACGACTACAGGTACCCAGATCAATGCCGGTACATATAAGTTAAAGATGGAAACAGAACAAATAGAATTTAAAGAACTTGAAGTACAATGAGAACTGTCATTATATCGCTATGTTCCCTGTGCTGCCTGTCTATTTCTGCCCAACAGGAACACCACGACTGGGAAGACAACCACGTGTTGCAGATAAACCGTGAACCGGCACGTGCCTATTTCATTCCTTATGGAGAGAAGGCGGGTGACCGCATGCTGTCACTGAATGGAGATTGGAAGTTCCGCTGGACAAAGACCCCCGAGGAGCGTATCAAAGACTTCTTCCGCACGGACTACGACACCTCAGGATGGAAAACGCTTGCTGTTCCTGCCAACTGGGAAGTCAACGGCTATGGCACCCCCATCTATATCTCTGCCGGTTATCCTTTCAAGATTGACCCTCCCTATGTCATGAGAGAGCCCAAGAAGGAATGGACAACCTATGAGGAGCGTAATCCTACCGGACAGTACAAAAGGACATTCACCTTGCCTGACGGATGGCAAGAAGGTCAGACATTCCTCCGTTTCGAGGGTGTCATGAGTGCTTTCTACGTATGGATTAATGGAGAGAGAGTCGGTTACAGTCAAGGCTCTATGGAACCCTCGGAGTTTAACGTCACCCCATATATCAAGAAAGGAGTCAACCAGATTGCCATCGAGGTTTATAAATACTCAGATGGCTCTTATCTGGAAGATCAGGACTTCTGGCGCTTTGGCGGTATTCATCGGGACGTGCTCCTGTATCATACCCCCGATGTCCGTCTAAGAGATATTGCCTTACGTGCATCTATGGACGGTATATTGCAGATGAACCCACAATTCTCTGTCTTCGACGATGAGACAGGTGATGACTATCGTCTCGTAGCCACCTTGCAAGATGGCAACCGCCCCATAGGTACCGACACCGTCGCAGCAATCGAAGTCCTTGACCGCACTCACAAGGCTTCCCGCATGAATGAATGGTATCCACAACGTGGTTATCGTAAGTTTAACCGTATGGAGATAAAGGTCAACAACCCGCATCTGTGGAGTGTTGAAAGTCCTTACCTCTATACCCTCTGTCTGCAACTACAAAAAGGAGACGGCACTATCGTTGAACAAGTTACTCAGAAAGTGGGTTTCCGTACTATTCGCATAGAAGACGGACAGTTACTTATTAATGGTCAGCCCATCAAGATACGAGGCGTTAATCGTCATGAGCACGATCCCCATCAAGCACGTGTGATGACAGAGGAGCTGATGATCAAGGATCTGAGACTGATGAAGGCTGCACATATCAATGCCGTAAGATTATCACATTATCCCAACTGTCCCCGATGGTATGAGCTCTGTGACTCGATGGGTATGTATGTGATGGATGAGGCAGACTGCGAGACTCATGGTCTGCGTGGGACACTGGCATCGACACCAGATTGGGGAGATGCCTTCCTTGACAGAGCTATCCGCATGGCAGAACGCGACAAGAATCACCCTAGTATCATTTTCTGGAGTCTTGGCAACGAGAGTGGCTACGGTCCTAACCAAGCTGCCATGTCAGCATGGCTCCATGAGTTCGACCCTACCCGTCCTGTCCATTACGAAGGAGCACAAGGACTCCCCGACCCTTCAACGGTTGATGTCATCTCTCGTTTCTATCCTCGTGTGATGCAAGAATATCTGAACCCAGGTATTCCTGAAGGCTCAGATCAGGAACGTGCTGAGAACGCCCGTTGGGAGCGTTTGTTGGAAATTGCCCAGCGAGAAGGTGACCGCTGTACTTGGGTGGGTTCTGATGGTGGACCACGTCCTGTACTGACCAGTGAGTACGCCCATTGTATGGGTAATGCCTTGGGTAACTTCAAGGAATACTGGGATGAGATCAACTCCAACAAGCGGATGCTCGGTGGGTTTATATGGGACTGGGTTGACCAAGGTATTATCAAAGACGGAAAGGTGCTCTATGGCGGAGACTTTGGTGACAAGCCCAACCTACATGCCTTCTGCATGAATGGTGTCGTGATGAGTGACCGTACCCTGACCCCCAAATATTATGAGGTACAAGCAGTTTATGGCAATGGTCCAGAGGTAAAGGTGAACACACAGAAGCCAAAAGCCCTGAAAGCAAAAACTCTTTCACCAGGAATCAGACAGATAATGTCAGCCATCAAGCCGCAGGTCTTCCGTGCCCCTACGGATAACGACAAGAGTTTCGGCAACTGGTTAGCGAAAGACTGGAAACGCTGTGGTCTCGATACGCTAACGATTCCTATGACCATAGAGCAACAGGGCAACGAATGGGTCTTCACCTTCACGATTCCTGACAGTCTGCCACCACTCCCCCGTGTAGGTATTGTTATGGAGTTACCCCGTGATTATGAGCAACTGGCATGGTATGGACGAGGACCTTGGGACAACTACCCAGACCGAAAGCAATCCTGTCCGATAGGATGGTGGAAGTCAACAGTCAGTGAGCAATATGTCCACTATCCTCGTCCGCAAGACTCAGGAAACCATGAAGAGTGTACCCTTGTGGAACTGAAGACGAAGAAAGGAAAAGGTATACGGATTGAGGCTGTCGATGTCCCATTCTCGTTCTCCGCCCTTCCCTATTCCGCCCCCTATCTGGCAAGCAAGACACATGACTATGAGTTGCAAGATCAAGGGAAAGTATATCTGTCTATAGACTGTGCGGTGATGGGGTTAGGAAACAGTAGTTGTGGACCTGGAGTACTCAAGAAGTACACCGTGCCCACAACGCCTCAAACCTTACGGATTCGTATATTGCCTATTGAATAGTTCTGATTATTTCCTACCTGTCTGATAGAGCCATGTGGTGAGGAAACCCACCAGGAATATCACGGTGGTACCCAGGACGATAGCAAGATAGGGATGCAGATGCGGGCCTGGCAACGACCACATCGAGGCAAGGGATATCCATGCGATGACAAGAATGCCAGCCACACACCCCAGGAGAGCACCGAAGCGGTTGATTTTCTGGGGGATGCACCCTAATAAGAACAATCCCAGCATACCACCTGAGAAGATACTTGACAGCGTCCACCACGCATCGATGATGCTCTCTACACTAAGCATAGCAATAGCGACACACGCTCCTAACAGTCCCACCCCGAAACTGCTCAATCTAACGATGGCAAGTTCCAGTTTCTGATGCTTGTGATGGTCATTCGGATCATGGTGACGAAGATGGTCAGCCACACTGCGCGCCTTGAGGAAGAAAGGACGAATGTAATCAGTCAGTATGATTGTGGCAGCTGAGGTCACACTGGTAGACACCGTACTCATCCCAGCTGCGAAGATGGATGCTATCAACAGACCACGCAGTCCGACGGGCAAGCCATTGACGATAAAATAAGGAAATACGTAATCTGGTTTCTCTGCTATTTCCGAAGGTAACGCAGCGACCCCTGCCTCATAATAGGAATACAATGCTGAACCTATCAGGAAGAACAATGCCGAAACAGGAATAAAGAGATAACCTCCAAAGAGTGCTGAGAATTTCGCATCTTTATCAGTCTTTGCCGCATGATAACGCTGCACATAGTTCTGGTCGATACCATAGTTCTGCAAGTTGATAAAGATACCATAAATCAAACACACCCAGAATGTAGAAGTTGTCAAGTCTGAGGTGAAAGCACCCAGCGAGAATTTATTTCCTTCCGGTGAGTTCATGGCAAGTTCAAAAGTCTGCATAGGACCTTCCGGCATGGAGAACATCAGAATACCTAAACACAAGATTGCGCCGCCTATCAAGATGATTCCCTGGATAGCATCAGCCCAGATGACAGCCTTCAGTCCTCCTAACATCGAATAGATGATGATAGCGACAGACGTGGTGATAATCACCACATGCAGGTTCCATCCCATGAGGATATACATCGGGACAGCAAGTAGATAAAGGATACTACCCATACGTGCTATCTGGGTTAGCAGATAACATGCCGAAGCGTAAAGACGTGCCCATGCCCCGAATTTCTCTTCCAGGAAGGTATAGGCAGACACAGAGCCACTATGCCGATAGAACGGAACGAAGTACTTAGCGGCAAAATAACTCGCAATAGGGATAGACAGGGAAAAGACGAAAGCATTCCAGTCAGCGGCAAAAGCCTTCCCCGGATAACCTATGTAGCTGATACTCGACACGTAGGTGGCAAAAATGCTCATACCTACGACCCAACCAGGAATAGAATGACCTGCTGACGTAAACTCATCAGCCGACCCTCCTTTCTTGTAGAAAGAACAGCCGAACACCACCACGCCCAGGGTGAATACCAGAAAGACGATAAAATCTATCGTTTGCATAGGCTATATTTTCAGCTTACCATTCTCAATAGGAAGAGCGGCAAGTGCCTGACGGATCTTCTCACGCTCAGGCTCATTGAACTTATAGAATGGTGATGCTACGAAGTCGTCATTGATAATACCCAGCAAAGAGAGCGCACATTTCAGTCCTTTCAGATAACTGGACCCATGCTTGCCGACCGTATATATACTTGTTGATATCTGCATGATATACTGCTGTAATTGGCGGACACGAGTCAAGTCTCCTGAACGAGCGGCATCATACATTGCCACATATAACTCCGGGAACATATTTGCTCCGCCATTGATACCGCCATGCGCACCCAGCAACACACACTCACCGGTAATCTCTTCCGGACCTACCAGCATCGCAAAATCAGGACGCTCCTGCATCTTATACATCACGGACTGGAAATAAACAGCATTAGCGCTGGAGTCCTTGAAACCTATCACTTGATGGTTCTGAGCAATACGACGCACCGTATCTGGGGCAAAGCTCACTTTCACATGTGACGGCATATTGTAAAGGAAGACGGGAAGCGGAAGCTGTGGTACCAGTTCCTCATAGAACTGAGCCAGCTCTGGCTGTCCTGTGGCAAAATAGTATGGAGGGGCAGAGACAACACCGTCAGCACCACACTCCGCAGCTACTTTGGCGAGCTTAATACTCTCCACTATGCTGGTGTCGGTAATACATGCGAGCAGTGGCAGCCTACCTCTGTTGATACGGCATGCCTCCTTGATCATCTGTTTGCGAACGTCATAACTCAGACTCTGCTCTTCACCTGTAGTACCAAGGATGAAGAGTCCATGAACACCACCTGCGATAAGATGCTCTATCAGTCGTTCAAGGCTCTCAATATCAAGCGTCTCATTATCTTTTAAAGGGGTCACTAAGGGCGGAATGATTCCGCTAAGAGGTTTGTTTTGTATCATCTTCTTTATTTATTTGGTTTCTAATAAGACGACAGAGACTCCGATTTGTAACGAGTCAGAGGGTTACAAAACACCCTCAAAAGAGTCCTAATAATATAAATAAGGTAGAGAATATGATAAAGAAGATTGCAACAATAGGACTACTGGCCGTGAGTTGGCTGGGAGCATGGGCACAAGCGGTTGACGTGACCACACATCGTCAGTACCTTAGTGGTACAGGATGCGATGACATGGTACAATGGGATTTCAAGTGCACCGATGGACGAAACTCCGGACAATGGACAAAGATTGGCGTACCATCCTGCTGGGAGTTACAAGGTTTCGGCACCTATCAATATGGTATGCGTTTCTATGGCAAGGCAAGCCCTGAGGGGATAGCCAATGAGAAAGGACTTTACAAGACTGAGTTCTCCTTACCACAAGAATGGACAGGAAGACAGGTCTTTCTCGTGTTTGAGGCAGTGTTTACCGATGCCCAGGTAACCATCAACGGTCGTAAGGCTGGCAATGGTCTCTATCAGGGAGGGTTCACACGCCATACCATTGATGTCTCCGACCGTGTTTTCTTCGGCTCTAAGAAGAATCGCCTGGAGGTAGAGGTCTCCAAGGAGAGTGCCAACCCACAGGTTAACCTCGCAGAGCGTCGCGCAGACTATTGGAACTTCGGAGGTATCTGGCGCCCTGTCTTTGTGATTTCCAAACCCGCCCAGAATATCAACCGTGTAGCCATTAATGCTGGTATGGACGGACGTTTCAAGGCAGATGTATTCCTAAACCGTGCCCTTTCCGGTGGTACCGTAAGTGTAGAGGTGACAGATGCCAAGGGAGCGAAGGTGGCACAAAGCACAGCCTTCCCTGTTTCCAGTGATAAAGCGCTGGCTGATTTCGTGGTAAAGAACCCGTTACTATGGAATGCCGAGCAGCCCCATCTCTATACTGCCACTTTCACCTTGAAAGACGCACAAGGCAAGACTTTGCATGTCGAGCGTCAGAAATTCGGTTTCCGCACCATTGAGTATCGCCATCAATATGCAGGCGACAAGGAAGACGGTGTCTTCATCAACGGTAAGAAGGTCATCATGAAAGGTGCCAACCGCCATTCCTTCCGTCCAGAGACTGGTCGCACCCTGTCAAAGGCGAAGAATATCGAGGATGTGAAACTCATCAAGTCGATGAATATGAATGCCGTCCGCCTCTCCCACTACCCTGCCGACCCAGAGTTCTTGGATGCCTGTGACTCCTTAGGACTCTATGTGGAGTGTGAATTGCCAGGTTGGCACTGGGCTCATGAGACCATCGTCGGTTCGAAGTTAGTAGAGGAGATGGTGACACGTGATGTCAACCACCCCAGTATCATCTTTTGGAGTAATGGCAATGAGGGAGGCTTCAACTACGAGTTAGAACCATTCTTTACCAAGTATGACCCACAACAGCGTGTCGTCCTCTATCCGTGGGCAAACCGCAACGGTTTCGAGACGAAGCACTATCGCTCATGGGGTGAGACGGCAGAGTACATGCGACAGAAAGAGATATTCATGCCTACGGAGTTCCTGCACGGACTGTATGACGGTGGTCATGGTGCCGGACTGGCAGACTACTGGAAACTCATGATGTCGAATCCCCGCTGTGCGGGTGGTTTCCTTTGGGACCTGATGGACCAAGGGGTGGTGCGTACGGATATGAACAACATCGTGGACTGCATGGGTAATTTCGGTTCTGACGGTATCGTTGGTCCCCATATGGAGAAAGAAGGTTCGTTCTATACCATCCGAGAGGTATGGAGTCCTATACAGATAGAGGCTAATGGTGACAAGTTAAAGGTCAGCAATGGCTATAACTTCACCAACCTGAAAGATTGCAAGTTCAGTTACCGGTACCTGAACATGCCTGCCTTTGGACAATCTGCCGTGAAGACTGTCAGTCAAGGTGTTTTAAACATAGGAAGCGTAGAACCCTTTGCCTCCATCACCATCGACAAACCGAAGGGGTCTGGTGACGCACTACAGGTGACTGCCACGAACCCTAAGGGTGAAGAAGTATACACATGGACTTTCAAGTCTGATGCCCTTGCGGTAGTTGATGGAGCAGGAACTCATTGCACCCAGAAAGAGACCTCAGATGAATTGGCTGTTACTGCCGCAGGGAAGACGTATGTCTTCTCGAAGAAAGACGGTCGACTGAAACAGGTGACCATAGGTAGCAAGACTTTCACACTGAGCAATGGTCCCCGCTTTGTTGCCGCCAAGCGTAGCGACCGCTCACAAGACGGTTTCTATAACCATGACGACAAAGAGGCTTTCCAAAAGAAGACAGACTATACCGAGTATGCTGACCAAGGTTCCTTCTGTGGTTTTGAACTGAAAGATAATGTACTGACGGCACACTACCAACATGGTTCCCTCAGCACTGTCAAATGGGGCTTCAACAGTCATGGTGAGGTGGCGATACATGCCGACTACTATTTCAACGGTGTAGTAGACCTTCTGGGTATTGCCTTCGACTATCCGGAAGACAAGGTCAAGAGCAAGCAATGGGTAGGACGCGGACCATACCGTGTTTGGCAGAACCGCCTGGAAGGTCCGCAATACGGCTATTGGCAGACCAGCTATAACGACCCCATCCCCGGTGAATCGTTCGAATACCCAGAGTTCAAAGGATATTTCGCTGACGTGACATGGATGCAGGTAGAGACAACGGAGGGTAAACTGGGCATCATCGCTCCCGATACCTATGTGGGTATCTATACCCCACGTGATGGTCGTGACCATCTGCTTTACACATTGCCAGAGACAGGCATCGCTCTACTGAAGGCTATCCCTGCCGTACGCAACAAGGTAAACACAACCGACTTAAACGGACCTTCCGCACAACCCTACTGGGCACAAGGCAAGGGTTCCATCCATGTAACCCTCTGCTTCGAATGAAAAGGACAGCACTCGCCACCATTGTCATGTGCCTTGCGTTGATATCGCAAGGAAAAGACACCACCAAGCCATGGACTTTCTGGTATTGGATGTATGGAGCCGTCTCCGAGCAAGGTGTCAAGGCTGACCTTCAGGCAATGAAGGATGTGGGACTGGGAGGCTGTTACCTGATGCCTATCCGAGGTGCTGCGGAACGACCAGAATATGAAGGCAATGCCGATGCCCTGAGTGACAACTTCTGGAAGTTGGTCGACATAGCCCTTGTGCAAGCTGACTCCCTCGGCTTGGGGATGGGTATTCACGTTTGTGACGGCTTTGCTCTGGCAGGTGGTCCATGGATTAAGCCAGAGGAATCAATGCAGAAGATTGTGTTCTGCGATACAATCATGGGGGGAGGCTTCCATCATCTCCGAATGTCCAAGCCTCAACACTATGAGAATTACTATGAGGACATCGCTGTCTATGCGATACCTGTCAAGCAAGACAGACCTGGCAGTCCCAAAGTCTCCTATTCCCCAGAGGTAACCATCAATGCGAAAGGTGTATATTGTGCTGACACTCCTTGTTGGATACAATATGAGTTCGATCGTTCCACATTAGTGCGGAACATTGAAATAGAACCCTCTGGTACGAACTTCCAATGCCAGCGACTGAGTGTCAAAGCATCTGACGACGGGGTGATTTTCTATGCTGTCAAACAACTCACGCCCCCTCGGCAGGGATGGCAGAACACGGGTTTCAATACGACATTCAGCATTCCTCCCACCCGAGCCAAGTATTTCCGTTTTGAATGGACACCAGAGGGAACAGAACCAGGTGCTGAGGATCTGGATGCCGCTAAATGGAAACCCGTTCTCAGACTGAAGAATATCAAGTTCGGCAGTTGGTCTGTCATCGACAACTGGGAGGGCAAGGCAGGATATGTATGGCGCATCGCCCCTGACACCTCCAAGGAAGAACTGTCTGCTGACGACTATCTCCGCCCACAAGACATTATCTGTGCCAAGATGGATGGTGACATGTTGGAGATCGATTTACCCAAAGGAAAGTGGCGCATCCTGCGAATGGGACACACCTCTACAGGTCATACCAATGCGACGGCTGGTGGTGCTAAGGGATTGGAGTGTGACAAGTTCTCAAGACAAGCAGTGGAGAAGCAGGTGGATCACTGGTTCGGACTCTTCATGAACCGTCCTAACCATCAGGCAATCCAATACCTGCATGTCGACTCTTGGGAGTGTGGCTCGCAGAACTGGAGCAAGATTTTCGCTCAGGAGTTCCAGCGACGCAGGGGATATGACATCATTCCCCTCTTACCTATCTATGCTGGTGTTCCCATGCAAGGGGGTGATGATATCCTGAGAGACATTCGCAAGACCATCAACGAACTAATCAATGAGGTGTTCTTTGCCACCGTCGCTCAGAAAGCAAAGGAATATGGTGTACAGCTCAGCAGCGAAAGTGTTGCCCCCACCATGGTCTCTGAAGGTATGGAACACTATAAGTACGTGGATGTTCCGATGGGTGAATACTGGTTGAACTCCCCTACTCACGACAAGCCTAACGACATGCTCGATGCCATCAGTGGTGCCCACGTCTATGGCAAGAACATCGTGCAGGCAGAGGGATTCACAGAGGTCCGTGGGGTATGGGACGAGACACCGGCGAGTGTCAAGCCCCTGCTCGACCGTAATTTCGCCTTGGGCATGAACCGTTTGTTCTTTCATGTCAACACCCATAACCCGTGGCTCGACCGCAAACCGGGTATGACCCTCGACGGAATCGGTCTTTTCTTCCAACGTGACCAGACGTGGTTCCCTGAGGCAAAAGCATTCGTTGACTATATCACCCGTTGTCAGACCCTGCTGCAGAAGGGAACACCCGTGGTGGATATAGCTGTCTATACTGGTGAGGAGATACCCTGTCGAGCCCTGACTCCCGACCGTTTGGTTTCCATGCTGCCTGGGTTGTTTGGTGCCGAGCGCGTGGCTTCCGAGCAGAAACGACTTGCCAATGTCGGACAGCCGATGGAGGAATCACCTGTTGGTGTGCGTCACTCTGCTGGCATCATCGACCTGAAAGACTGGATTAACCCATTGCATGGTTACCAGTATGACTCGATGAATAAGGATGCCTTGCTGACACAACCTTTTAACTATAAAGTATTAGTCATTCCCGAAAGTTGTCTCATCTCCAAGGAGGCACATGAGCGGATAGAGCAATTGCGCCAGCAAGGTGTCGTGGTCATCGATAAGCCTTGGCACGGAGAGACGATAGAGGGCATCGAGCCCGATGTGATTCTTCCTGTAGGTATTGCCTATACCCATCGCCAGACAGATGACCAAGACATCTATTTCCTCGCCAATCAAGAGGGAAAGGAACGGGAGGTCACTGCGTCATTCCGCTGTACGGGACGCATCCCCTATATCTATAATCCCGTCACCGATGAGACAACGAAGGTCGATTACACCGAGGTGAATGGCAGGATGAAAGTAACTTTCACCATGCCCGCTTGGGGCTCCTTGTTTATTCCCTTGGAGGGAACTCACGATTCCCACGAAGGGAACTCACGATTCCCACGAAGGGAACTCACAGTTCCCACGGTGGGAACTTTTGGGAACTCCTATCATGTCACTTTCAAAGAAAGCACCATCACCCTCGACAACCAGCAATTGTTTGACTGGAGCAAGCATCCTGACGACCGGATCCGTTATTTCAGCGGTCATGTGATGTATACGACAACATTGAAAATGAGAAAGCTTCCCAAGGGACGTTCTTGGATTGTTTTCCCCGATGTCAGGGACATTGCCCATGTATGGGTGAATGGTGTCGACTGCGGCATCGCATGGACAGCACCCTATGAGGTGGAGGTGACGAAGGCTTTGAGGAAAGGCAAGAACAAGATCGAGATAGAGGTCGTCAACTCTTGGCATAACGCCCTGCGAGGCATGGACCAGGGGAAGGCACCCTATGAAGGTATCTGGACGAATGCCCGCTACCGCACCAAGGGTGACAACCTGTTGCCTGCCGGTCTGTTAGCACAACCCGAATTAAAAACAGAACAATGATATGAGACGCATCACATTTTTTCTTTTCACATGTTACCTGTCCCTGTGTTATTCCTTTGCAGAGGTCAGACTACCCCGTTTCTTCAGCGACAACATGGTGTTGCAACAGCAAACAGAGTGTAACCTATGGGGGACTGCCGACAAAGGTAAGACTGTCAAGGTCACTACCTCATGGGACCAGAAGACTTATCAGGTGAAAGCCGACAAGGACGGCAAGTTTGAGGTGAAGGTACAGACACCGGAGGCTGGCGGTCCTTATGAGATTACCTTCACAGAAATGTCCTCTCACCTCTCACCTCTCTCCACTTGCACCTTAGGCAACATCCTTATCGGTGAGGTATGGATCTGTGCGGGACAGTCGAATATGGAGATGCAGATGAAAGGGTTCAAGCAACAACCCGTCGAGGGAACGACGGAAGAGCTGTTGCGTTGTAAAGACTCCCAACTGCGACTATTCACCGTCAAGCGCCATGTATCACTGACTCCAAAATACAATGTGACAGGACAATGGAACGAGGCAAATAGTGCCTCTGTCCGTGATTTCTCGGCAACAGCATACTATTTCGGTCGTGCCTTACGCTCCACCTTAGGCATTCCCATAGGACTCATCGTCACCGCATGGGGTGGTTCCGCCTGTGAGGCATGGATGAAAGCCGACTGGTTGCGCGCCTTTCCGAAAGTAAAACAGACCATTACGGTAGGAGATGTCTCGAAACTCCAGCAACGCTGTCCTACTGCCCTCTTCAACGGACAGTTGCATCCCCTCATCGGCTATACGATGAAAGGTGTTATCTGGTATCAGGGTGAGGATAACGTACCTCGTTATGACTACTATGCCCCTCTGTTGAAAGCAATGGTTGAGGGTTGGCGTGAAGAATGGAAACAAGGTGAGTTTCCTTTCTACTATTGTCAGATAGCCCCATACGACTACTCCCTGATTGACTGGAAAGACAGTCAGTACCTGCGGGAACAACAGGCAAAGGCAGAGACGATGATCAACAATGCCCGCATGGCAGTACTGATGGACGCTGGCTTAGAGTATGGCATCCATCCCCGTAAGAAGCGCCAGGCAGGTGAGCGACTTGCCCTTCTCGCCCTTGCCAACACTTATGACATCAAAGGATTACCTGAGTTTGCCACCTATAAAGAGGTGACTTTCCAGAACGACACCGCCGTCATCGCCTTCGACCGCTCCAAGGAATGGGTGTATTTCGAGCATGGCACTACCTCCAACAACTTTGAGGTGGCAGGTGCTGACAAGGTATTCCATCCTGCCACGAAGGTATGGGTGTCACGTAACAGAGTCTATGTCACCTGTGATGCCGTCAAACAACCTGCCGCCATCCGCTATGCCTTCAAAGACTGGGCTGACGGTGACCTGATGCATGACGGTCTGCCCGTTTCCTCTTTCCGAACAGATAACTGGTAACAACTATGAAGAAAAACATCCTCCTCTCCATTTTCCTGGCGTTAGCCACGCTTATACAAGGAGCCGACTATATCCCCAAGGACTATGTGTGGACGACCCCCAGCAAGAATGCCAGTGAGTCGATGCCGTGCGGTGGTCATGACATCGGCATGAACGTATGGGTGGAGAAAGGTGACCTGCTCTTTTACATCGCACAGAGTGGATGGTTCGATGAGAACAATACCCTGTTGAAGGCTGGTCGTTGGAGACTGCACCTGAATGGGCAGCCGTTTGACGGTCAGGACTTCGAGCAACGCCTATGTCTTGATGAGGGTGCTGTATATATCAAAGGAAAAGGTGTCAATATCAGACTTTGGGTGGATGTCTACTCCCCCGTTGTCTTTGCGGAGATCGTTTCACAACAGGCAAGAGAGGCGACTCTCAGTTATGAGAGCTGGCGGTATAAGGACCGTCCTGTGACGAAGGCAGAGTGCCAGCAGTGCTCTTATAAGTGGGTCATACCCAAGGACTGTATGACGTTTGCAGACAGCATCCGTGCCTCCAAGAGTCGACTTACCTTCTATCACCAGAACAGACAAGAGACGGTATTCGACTTTACCGTCTCTCGCGAACGCCTGGATGCCATCAAAGACCAGCTCTATAATCCCATCGGTCTTCTGAAAATGGGTGGTATCATGCAGGCTGACGGTTTCTCGTATACCGGGACTACTGACGGCAGATATGCCTCTACAGACTATCGTAGTTGGAACTTCCGACGGAAGAAGATGAAAAAGAGTCTGGTGACTATCCAGTTATTTACGGGTAAGGAACCTGCTCAGTCGGTCAGCGCCGCCGTGTCGAAGGAGAGGAGCAGTGCCTGGTGGCATAGCTATTGGCAGCGTAGTTTCATAGAGACAGACTGCCAAAGACCGGAGGTGAGACAGATGGTCCGCAACTACGAACTGATGCGGTATCTGCTGGGATGTAATGCTTATGGGGAATGGCCGACGAAGTTTAATGGCGGACTTTTCACCTTCGACCCCGTCTATGTTGACTCCACGATGACCTTCACCCCTGACTATCGTAAGTGGGGAGGCGGTACGATGACGGCACAGAACCAACGCCTTGTCTACTGGCCCATGCTCAAGAGCGGTGACTATGATGTGCTGAGACCTCAGCTTGACACTTATCTGCGTATGCTACCCAACGCCATCGCATGGTCACGCCACCATTGGGGACATGAAGGAGCCTGTTTCAGTGAACAGATAGAGAACTTCGGACTGCCTAATCCCGCTGAATATGGAAAGCATAAGGAGGGGGACGACTGGGGAGTTGAGAAGAATAAATGGCTGGAATATGAGTGGGACACAGCCCTGGAGTTTGGGAAGATGTACCTCGATATGCTGCCATGGCATCCTGACTCGACGCTGAACAAATACCGTGTCCTCGTCACAGAGCCGCTACGCTTCTTTGTCAAGCACTATCCTGACCTGGTCATCTATCCCGGTTCAGGCTGTGAGACTTATAAGATAGCACGCAATCCCTCCAGTACTGTCGCTGCCCTGCGAGCTTTGAAGGATTATTTAAGTGAGACAGGAGCAGATGACTCCAACCTTCCCGACATTCCCCTTCGGGTGATTGACGGTGACACCTGTATTGCCCCCGCTGTCAGCTGGGAACGCATCCAGAACACAGAGACGCCCCAACTCTATCCTGTCTTCCCTTGGCGTATCTATGGCTTAGGAAGACCACACCTCGATATTGCCCGCAATACCTATCTGAAAGATCCGCACGCCATAGAGATGCGTAGCACAAAAGGATGGAAACAAGACAATATATGGGCGGCATGTCTGGGGATGACCGACGAGGCGACACGTCTGAATACGGAGAAGCTGAGCAACGGTCCCTATCGCTTCCCTGCCTTCTGGGATCCAGGTTTCGACTGGGCTCCTGACCATAACAGAGGGGGTGCCGGGATGATTGGACTGCAAGAGATGCTGTTACAGGAAGACCTCGACCATAACCCAATCCTCTTTCCTGCATGGAACCATGAGTGGAACTGCCGGTTCCGTCTCCATATCTCCGGACAACGTTGTGTGGATGCGGAAATAAAAGACGGTAAGATCACTTATGCCATTGATGGTGTTGACTATTCTGATAACCTGCAAGAACCTCTGAAAGCGAAGTGGATAGGTGCCATTACCCGTCAAGACGCTCACCTGCCAGAAGGACGCAACTACACTGGTGCTAAATTAAAAGAGCCTGCCGTGAAAGAGGCTTGGAAGAAGGTGGACACACTGAGTCAGCGGAGTATCCTGCTGCGGAAGTCCTTCCGCCCTAAAGGAAAAGTATTTAAAGCTACCGTCTCTATCGTTGGATTGGGTTTCTATGAGTTCTCTATCAACGGCAAGAAAGTGGGTGACGCCTCATTCACGCCATTATGGAGCGACTACGACAAAAGCATTTTCTATAATACCTACGATGTCACTTCTCACCTCTCACCTCTCACCTCTCACCTCTTACCCATCACCATCCAAGTACTTCTTGGCAACGGCTTCTACAACGAACAGGGACTTCGCTATGCCAAAATGAAGATTTCATTTGGTCCGCCTACCTTACTGTTCCGGATGCATATTGAATATCTCGACGGAAAGACAGAGGACATCGTCAGTGATGACCAATGGCAATGGGCATTGTCACCCATCACCTTCAACAGCATCTATGGCGGTGAGGATTATGATGCCCGCTTGGAAGGTGCCACAGTATGGCATCCTGCTGTCGTTCAGGAAGCACCAAAGGGCATACTCCGCCCACAGATAGCCCAGCCTGTGAAAATCATGGAGCGCTATCCGGTGAAGGATACCATCCGGAAAGACTCCGTCTTAGTGCTCGACATGGGACAGAACCTCGCAGGTTTCCCCGAGATTACTGTCCAAGGACAAAGAGGGCAACGGCTGAAACTGACTCCCGGGGAGACATTGACGAAAGAGGGATTGGTGAATCAGAAGCAAACGGGCCGTCCCCATTACTATTCGTATATATTAAAAGGTGGAAAAGATACTTGGCATCCCCGCTTCTCGTATTACGGTTACCGTTATCTGCAAATAGAGGGTGATATCGACGTGTTGAAAAACATAGCGTCGTGCTTCGTGTATAACTCCGCACCGAAGACGGGTGATTTTGAATGTTCCAATCCCCTCTTCAATGACGCTTACCGACTGATTGACCGTGCCATCCGCTCCAACTGGCAGGCTGTATGGACTGACTGCCCTCACCGGGAGAAACTGGGATGGCTGGAACAAGACTGGCTGAATGGTGAGGGACTCTTAGCCAATTATGACTGCCGTGCGATGATGGAACAGACCATGCAGAACATCGCTGACGCGCAATATCCTAATGGTGCCTTGCCTGAGATAGCACCTAACTACGTCATATTCGAGGGCTCTTGGGCTCCTCCGTTCCTGGAGTCACCCGAATGGGGAGGTGCTTTCATCGCCTTGCCTTTCCTCTATCAAGCGTTCTATGGTGACGATAAACTCATCACTCGCTATCGTCCGCAGATGAAACGCTATGTAGACTATCTTGCCACTCAGGACTCTTGCTATATTCTTCGCCAGGGACTGGGTGACTGGTACGACTACGGACCGGGGCGTGCGGGTTTTGCCCAGAACACACCAATGCCGCTAGTATCAACGGCACACTACTATTGGTGGAACCGCCTGATGGGTGAGGCACGTGCAGACAGCATCAAGGCGGCATTCATCAAGGAGTTCTATCATCCTGCTACCCACCAGTTTGCGACGGGCAGCCAGTGTGCTCAGGCAATAGCCCTTGAGATGGATCTTGTGCCAGAGGGTGACCGGCAGGCTGTATTGCAACAACTGATTAACGACATCCACGCCCATGGCGACCGTCTGACGACTGGCGACGTTGGCAATCGCTATCTTTTCAATGCCCTTATCCATCATGGACAACAGGAACTGCTCTATAAGATGCTGAACCACTATGACGTACCGGGGTATGGTTATCAGATCAAACTCGGATATACCACGCTGACAGAACAATGGAACCCTGAGTACGGTGCTTCGATGAACCATTTCATGATGGGACATCTGAACAACCTGCTCATACCTTATTTCTTAGGTATATGGCGTGACGGAGAACATATCACCATAGCGCCTCATCCCGTGGGGGACCTCACATGGTGTCGTGGACAGATGGATGGCATCAAGGCGGACTGGCGTCTGGAGAACGATACTTTCGTGCTGAACGCAGAGATTCCCGCTCATCGGGAGGCAACGGTCCGACTCCCTTATAGTGGACGGACAACGACCATCAGAGAAGGACGACATACCCTAAAAGAACAAATCAACAATTAGCATATATGATGAATACTTGGAAACAAAATCTTGAGGAAACAAAGCAACGATACATCAACTGGTGGAACCACAAAGGGATTATTCTGAATATGTGGGAACACTTCCAAGAAGGTGTGAAACCACATGCGGATATCCCCATGCCACCAGCACCACGGGACTTAAACCAGAAATGGTTTGACCCGCAGTGGCGTGCCGACTATCTGGACTGGTACGTGGCACACTCTTCCTTGATGGCTGATATGCTGCCTGTTGCCAACACACAATTGGGACCAGGTTCCCTTGCCGCTATTCTGGGCGGTGTGTTTGAGGGAGGAGAGGATACTATCTGGATTCACCCTAACCCTCATTATACAGATGATATCGTCTTTGACCCCAACCACCCGAATTACCTGCTTCACAAGGAACTACTCAAGGCATGTAAACAAAAGGCACAAGGACATTACTATGTGGGTATGCCAGACCTGATGGAAGGACTTGATGTCCTCGCTGCCATGAAGGGTACCGATCAGGTGTTACTCGACACGGTGATGCAACCAGAAGTGCTGGAGCATCAGATGCAACAGATTAACGACATCTATTTCCAAGTATTCGATGAGCTCTACGATATTATCCGGGAGGGTGACGAAATGGCATTCTGCTATTTCTCCTCATGGGCCCCCGGCAAGATGTCAAAACTGCAAAGCGACATCTCCACGATGATCAGTGTCGACGACTACCGCCGCTTCGTACAACCGTTTATCCGTGAGCAATGCCAGAAGATAGACTATACGCTCTATCACCTCGACGGTGTGGGTGCCATGCACCACTTGGATGCCTTACTGGAAATCAAGGAGCTGAATGCCATCCAATGGACACCTGGTGTAGGCGAGCCACAGGGAGGCAGTTCTAAATGGTATGACCTCTATAAGAAGATCCTTGCCCATGGCAAGAGTATCATGGCATGCTGGGTAACCCTCGACGAACTGCGTCCCCTACTCGACAACATCGGTGGTGATGGTGTGCATCTGGAGATGGACTTCCACAATGAACGGGAGGTGGAACAAGCTATGCGCATCATTGAGGAATACCAGAGCCACGATGAGGTTGACGACGAGGTTGCGGAGATTATCCGAATCATCGAATCTCCCGTCAACTCTCAACCCTCAACTCTCAACTCTCGGCCCTTACCTCTTAACCCCGACAGGATTCTTGTACTCGACGGTGCCATGGGTACGATGATACAACAATATCAATTGCGTGAAGAGGATTTCCGTGGGGCACGCTTTGCCAATCACAGCTACGACCTGAAAGGCTGTAATGACGTGCTGTCACTGACCTGTCCGTTCATCATTCGTGACATCCATCGTAAATACTTAGAGGCAGGAGCTGATATCATCGAAACCAACACTTTCAACGCCCAGCGTATCTCTATGGGAGACTTCGGCATGCAGGAATATTGCCGTGAGATGAATCTTGCCGCTGTCAGAATAGCACGTGAGGTGGCGGAGGAGTATTCAACACCAGAGAAGCCACGGTATGTGGTGGGCAGTATAGGACCGACCAGTCACACACTCGTAAGTGAAGAGGGAAAAGTGAAGAGGGAAAAATTTGCTACCGCTCTTCGTGAAGCCTATGCCGAACAGATTCAAGCCCTGAAGGAAGGTGGTGTTGATGCCTTACTGATTGAGACCATCTTTGATGTGGAGAATGCCCGCATCGCCATCGAGACTGCCCGGCATATTGCTCCTGACCTTCCTATCATGTTGAGTTTCTCTGTCTCTACCCCCGACGGGCATAATATGATGGGACAGAGTATTTGCGAATTTATCAATTCTCTCAACTCCCAACTCTCAACTCTCAACTCTATATACTCCATCGGTATCAACTGCCTCTCTGACGTACAACAGATGACCCCACTTATTTGCCAGCTTGCCCAGTATGGTACGAGAGTAAGTCTCTATCCTAATGCGGGAAAACCCGATGCAAAAGGACAATATACCAAGACACCAGAGAGTCTGCTTGCTGACGTCTGGTCATTATTAGAGAATCACTGTCTGAATATCATCGGGGGCTGCTGTGGCACGACAGATGCCCATATCCGCCAGATAGCACAAGCGGTAGAACCTGTCAAAGGACTGTACCTCTCTCCACTTATTCCCGGGGGAAGCCCTAGGTCATCTAGTATACCTAGTACTCCTAGTAATACTAGTACTCCCAGTGCCCCTGCCCCATCCTCCCCGGAGGAACGCCTTTATCATGCCATCCTTGAAGGCAAGAGCAATGATGCCGCCACTGCAACACAGGAGGCAATTGCTCAGGATATAGCCCCGCAAGACCTTATCAACGGTCAGATGATTCGTGCTATGAGTGAGGTGGGCAGAAGATTCCAAGACGGTAAGGCTTTTGTACCCCAACTGCTGATGGCGGGACGTGCCATGAAAGCAGCATTGGAAATCCTGAAACCCATGATGGCAGGTACCGCAAGTACCTCGTTAGGGAAGGTGGTCATTGGTACTGTCAAAGGTGATCTCCATGACATCGGCAAGAACCTGGTAGCCTCCATGTTGGAGGGATGTGGCTTCGAGGTGGTCAATATCGGTATTGATGTTTCCGCAGAGACATTCATCCAAGCTGTCAAGGAGAACCAACCAGACATCCTTTGCATGAGTGCATTACTCACTACAACGATGGGCTATATGAAAGAGGTCATCGATGCCTTAGAGGCAGCTGGCATCCGCAACCAAGTGAAAGTCATGGTTGGTGGTGCCCCCGTCACGCAGGGCTTTGCCGATGAGATAGGTGCCGATGGTTATAGCGACAATGCCAACTCTGCCGTTACCGTGGCAAAACAATTATTGGGGAAGCTTTAGTTTCCGCTTGTAACATTGCTTGAAATCACAGAGTCCGCAGGTGTAATCCAATCTGCGGACTTTTTCTCCTAGTCCGATGATGCCACTGACACTTTTGATAGGTACCATCAGGGAGGAGTCCGTAAGATGTACGCCACAGGTATGCCCTTTAAATAAAGGGAAGAGTAATTGTTGCTGGGAGACATGCCATCCACAATAGCCTGGAGAGAACCGGTTGGTATGATGCCAACCTAATTTATCAATATTCTCTTGTAGGGTGACTTCCATCTGGTCCGCACAATGCTCAGCTATCACAGAGCCAAGGGCATCAGCGATATAGACACGTACCATATCACCTTGCTCTTTGAGTCGCTGCTGATATGCCTCAAACTCTGTTCCACTGGTACACACAAAGAGGGCATAAGCCTCGGAGCCTCGCAATTGACGCTGGATAATCTTACCCATGCTGAAGGCTGGTTGCTCCTTCACGACCTGATAACAGAAACGAGGGCGCAACCATGTACGTACATCCTCCATGACAACCGATACCTCTCGCAGGGTTGCCATGTCAGGTTCTGTACCATGATATCCCATCTGATCGTAGAGATCATGGGGAGTTATTCCTAAATCATCAAAAGAAAGTGTCTTCTCCGTCATGACTGTTCATTCCATTCCTTGAGCGCACCAAAGAAAGCATCTACATTTGCCTGTGGCGTATGAGGAGGGGTGTCGCATCCACTGGAAAGCACAAAGTTAGGATAATCCCTCATCTTCTCCAACAAGTCAATCACTGTCTGGTGCATCAGTTCCGGAGTACCGTCCTTAAAGACTGAGACAGGGTCAATATTTCCCATGGCAAGTGCGGTGGCAGGAACATCCCGGATAACCTCTTCCATCAGACATTTATTGCCAAAATGATAAGCGGCGGCACCTGTGCTCACCATCGCCTTGGTACAATGTCCCGTATTGCCGCAGTTATGAAGGATAACCAGGAAATCGTCTGACTGCACCTCATCAACAATATAGCGGACATAGTCGGAAGAGAATGTCTTGCAGTCCTCATCAGACAACAAGCCTGCGGCAGGTTCTGCCATCATCACGCCACCTACCCCAGTTATTTTCAATGCCTGACAGTATTTCTTAATAAACATCGTACATTTACTCAATAGCTGATGCGCAGCATCTGGGTTCTCGTAAATCAGCATCATCAACTCCGACATATCATAAAGACGACCGGCAAGCGAGTACGGACCGATACATCCGGCAAAAACAGGACGGTCGGTAATCGCACGTGCCGCAAGGAGGTTTGCCTTCAGATAGGCAGGAATACGTCCTTGGGAAAGAGAAGGTATCTCCAACTTATTGATATCTTCCGCATTGGACAGGCAATGACCAACGACCGCAGGCACAGCAATGTCGCTAAAAGCAATCTCTGCACCAAAAGCCTCCGCCTCAGTAGTCAGGTCCATAATGGTAGCCGCAGCTACCGCAGGATAACGCTTTGTCAAGGTCTGTACCGCTTCATAGTGGACACGTCCGTTACTGACAGCCTGCCGCACGGTATTACCATTCATCTCTATTCCCGGATGGGTCATGACAGGCAATGCTGTGACCTCCTTTCGTTGGATGATATCTGTCATCCATTGCCTCATATTCTGCTTCATAAGCCTTTCTGATTTTAATAAAGACGATAAAACTTTCAATTTGTCACTATCTGTTGTGGTGACATTTCAGGGGTTTTCACGTCTTTAATATATGAAATATTTACTAACCTCTTTACTTTTTTTATTAGCCACCCATCTATCCCATGCAGGGGAGATTATCGTAAACCCTGGTGAGAGCCTGCATGAGGCTTTACGGAAGGCACGTGAGTGGCGACGCACCAATGATCCGCAATGTCAGGGTGGTATTACCATCACGCTGAAGGCTGGACGTTATTACATGAACGAACCGTTGTTCATCCGTCCTGAAGACAGTGGCACCGAAGATTCGCCACTAGTCATTCGTGGTGAGTATAGGTCTGTTATCTGTGGGGATGCCCCTCAACAACACACACAGCTATTCCCCCGGGAGGGGATGGAACGGATGATTGACTTCAACACGTCAGACAGGACCATCACGATCCCAACCCCTCCGAAAGAGGTTCTGGAACAATGCGAAGCCACACTCTCACCTCTCAACTCTCAACTCTCAACTCTCAACTCTCAACTCTCAACTCTTGAGATGGTGGTCCATCAGCGTTGGGCTATTGCCATCCTTCGTATCAAGGACATGAAAGTAATAGGCGACAAGACTATTGTCTCTTTTATAGAACCAGAGAGTCGCTTGGAATTTGAGCATCCGTGGCCTCAGCCCGTCATTGGAGGAGAACGTGGGAACAGCTCTTTCCTCTTGAGGACGACGGAGCGACGTGACGGTATTGAACAGTTAATCATCGTTGATGGGGCAAACTATGTAACCTTCAAGGATTTTCAGATTGAGAATACCTGCTGGAACCGTCCGTTGCATAAGGGACATGTTACGCTACAGGGCGGATTCCCACTCATTGACGCCTATAAACTAAAAGAGAAAGAAGGACTGCCTTGGGACAGTGGACTGGAGAATCAGGCTTGGGTGGAACGCCCCGTCAGTGCTGTCACGGTCAGGAATGCGCATCATGTAGATTTCGACGGCATTCTCTTCCATCATCTTGCAGCTACTGCCCTTGACTATGTCGACAATGTGAGCGATTGTACTGTAATGAGCTGTGGATTCGAACATATTGGCGGAACAGCTGTCATGGCTGGTTCTTTTGCCGAGAGTCCTATGGAGGTGCATCGTCCATATACCCATCTTGCCGAACGGTGTAAAAACATCAAGATACACAACAACAACTTCTTATGGTGCAGTGAAGAGGACTGGGGTGCTGTTGCCATCGGCTTTGGCTATGTACGCGACTGCACCATCAGCAATAACCTGGTTGCCAATACCAACTACAGTGGTATCTGTATCGGCTGGGGATGGACACCTCTTGACACAGGGATGAGGAATAACCATATCACCAATAACAAGGTGAGCGACTATGCCCGACAACTCTATGACGCAGGTGGTATCTACACGTTGTCTAACCAGCCTGGCTCCAGTATCAGGGATAATGAGATTTCTCAACCCTACCCCGCTCCCTATGCTACCAACTACCGAGGGTTCTGCATCTACCTCGATGCACGGACTGACGGGTTTACGATAGAAAATAACAAAACTGACGACCGCTTGATACGCCGTGATGAGATAGGCGATAATCACCCTGGTCCTAACCTTATATTCAAACAATGAAACAAACCAACTACCATCTTTTCGACTTCATGGACTTCGACCCCACACTGCAACGGGATGAAGCCCTATGGAAAGCCTATGCACCTACGAGAATAGTAGAGCAAGACGGTGATATTGTCGTCACCATTCCCTATCAGCGACAGAAGCACCAAGAGGACATGGCTCCCGACATGAATACTCCTATGCAATACTATGACCTGATTATCCGTGCCTATGAGCCTAATGTCATACGGTTGTTCACAACGATGACGGAGGATGTCATGACAGAATGTGACGAGATGCTGCAAATGGCACCGGAGGTCAAGCGGAAGCCCTTACGTTATGCAGGAGGCGATATTATCGCCACAGACGGTACAAAACTTGCCACTATCGATCTCTCCGCACCTTGTCTCGACCCTTGGAGTGACCTGTTACCCGCACCACAGCCTGCTCCTTTCATCACCTTCTATCCTGATGGTGACACCACGAAACCGGTTGCCCTCAGTGACGACCATTTTTCCCCGCCACGCTATGATGCGCTGCCATTAGGTTTCTGCTCTGTCGATAGCGGTAATGAACGGGCAACGATCTCCTTTAAATGCGATGCTGACGAGCACTTTGTGGGAACAGGAGAGCGTTTCCGCAAAATGGATTTAAGTGGACAGACCTTTCAATTGAAGAACCAAGACGGACAGGGAGTTAACAACCGGCGCTGTTATAAGAATATCCCCTTCTATCTTTCCAGTCGGATGTATGGTGTCTTTTTCCATACCTCAGACTATTGCAAATTATCACTTGCCGACCATAGTTCAAGAAGTGTACAGTTCCTTAATGACCATGCCACCCTTGATGTTTTCCTGATAGGAGGTCGCACACCTGAGGAGATTCTCAAAGGATACCGTATGCTGACAGGGTTCCCTACCATGCCCCCACTCTGGAGTTTTGGTATATGGATGAGTCGCATGACCTATTTCTCCGCTGATGAGGTGGAAGAGATTTGCGACCGCCTACGCAAGGAGCACTATCCTTGTGATGTCATTCATCTGGATACTGGCTGGTTCCGCACTGACTGGCTCTGTGAATGGAAATTCAACCCTGAGCGTTTCCCTGACCCCAAGGCTTTCATCAGCCGCTTGAAAGAGCAGGGCTTCAAAGTATCGCTCTGGCAGTTACCTTATGTGGCACAAGGCGCAGAGCAGTTGAAAGAGGCAAAGGAGAATCACTACATCAGTCAACCTGTCAAAGAAGAAGACACCTCAACAGGTGGTGCGTCAAATTTCTCCACCCTCGACTATGCTGGGACTATCGACTTTACCTATCCCAAAGCAACAGACTGGTATAAATATCAGTTGCTAAAGCCTTTGCTTGACATGGGTGTCAAATGTATCAAGACCGACTTCGGCGAGAACATACACATGGACCATCAGTATCATGCCTCGACTCCTGAGCGGCTGAATAACATCTATGCTTTGCTTTATCAAAAAGCAGCTTACGAAGTGACCCGTGAAGTCACTGGCGATGGAATCATCTGGGCACGTGCCGGCTGGGCTGGCTGCCAGCGTTATCCGCTCCACTGGGGAGGTGACAGCGAAAGTTCATGGGCTGGCTTGGCAGGTTCCTTGAAAGGTGGACTCCACTTAGGACTCTCCGGTTTTGCTTTCTGGAGTCATGACGTACCAGGATTCCATTCCACCCCTGACTTCATGAACTCACCTCTTGATGAACAGGTATATGTCCGTTGGACCCAATTCGGGGTCTTCACCTCCCACATGCGCTATCATGGCACTTGCAAACGGGAGCCATGGCACTACCCTAACATCGCACCTATTATCAAACGCTGGTGGAAACTCCGCTACCGTTTGATACCTTATATCATAGAGCAGTCAGAACATGCCTGCAGGAGCGGACTGCCCATTGTGCAAGCACTGCTCTTCCATCATCCCCATGACAGACAAGTATGGCATATCGATGATGAGTATTACTTTGGCAATGAGTTCCTGGTGTGTCCTGTCATGAGTGCGGACAATCACCGGGACATCTACCTGCCAGAGGGACAGTGGGTCAACTTCCTGACAGGTGAGCAACTGGAGGGCGGACGCTGGTACTATCATGTGGAAGTACCTCTTGACCAGATGCCTGTCTTTGTACGTCCTGACGCTCAGATTAAGATGTATCCACATGAGGTAGACTCTACCGACGACATGGATCTCTCACAATCTACTAATATTAGAATCACACACGACTTTAAAGGCATTGAACTATGAATACACATTACATGCAATCCTTAGACTGGATTATCCTCGCCATCTATTTTGTCATCCTGCTTGCCATCGGTATATGGGCAAGTAGTAAAAGGAAGAAGGAAGGCTCCCTATTTCTCGCAGAGCACTCCCTGCGTTGGCACCATATCGGTTTCTCCATGTGGGGCACCAATGTTGGTCCGTCGATGTTGATAGCCTCAGCATCGGCAGGATTCACGACAGGTATCGTCAGTGGTAACTACGCCTGGTATGCTTTCGTATTTATCGCCTTGCTAGCCTTTGTCTTTGCTCCCCGTTACCTTGGAGCAAACATCAGTACACTGCCTGAGTTTATGGGACTCCGTTTCGGTCAGAGCACCCGTAATATATTAGCATGGTATACCATTATCACGATTATCATCTCCTGGCTTGCCCTGACACTCTTCGCAGGAGGTATCTTGATACGTCAGGTATTCGACATTCCCATGTGGATGTCAGCCCTTGTACTGCTTTTAATCTCCGCATTCTTCACGATGCTGGGTGGACTGAAAGCGGTAGCTTATACTAATGTCTATCAGATGATACTGCTCATCGTCGTCTCCCTCATCCTTGTCATTGTCGGTCTCGACCATGTGGGTGGCATCTCTGCATTAGCCGCAAAGGTTCCCGCAGACTATTGGGTGATGTTCAAGCCTAATACTGACGAGGCATTCCCATGGCTACCTATCCTCTTAGGATATCCCGTCATGGGGGTATGGTTCTGGTGTACCGACCAAAGCATGGTACAACCTGTTCTCGCTGCAAAGAATCTTCGCGAGGGACAATTGGGTACTAATTTCACGGGATGGTTGAAGATTCTGGATGTCGCGCTGTACATTCTTCCTGGTATCATCTGCTTCGCCCTCTTCCCTACTTTGCAGAATCCTGACGAGGCATATCTGACGATGGTGGAGAACCTCTTCCCTGTCGGTATGGTAGGCTTGGTATTCGCTGTCTTGACGGCTTGTCTGGTATCCACCATCGGCTCTGCGTTAAACGCTTTAAGTACCGTTTTCACAATGGACGTGTATGTCAAGAATTTCAAACCCGGTGCCCCACAATGGGAGATTAACCTTGTAGGGCGTTTAGTCACGATCATCGGTGCTGTCCTTGCCATCGTCCTCACCATTGCCATTGACGCTATCAAGGGACTTAACCTCTTCAATGTCTTCCAGAGTGTCCTTGGTTTCATCGCACCACCAATGGCATCCGTATTCCTTCTGGGTATTTTCTGGAAACGGACCACCACACGTGCCGCCAACTTTGCGCTGACCGTAGGTACCGCATTCTGTCTTATTGTCGGTATACTCTATCTATGGCCACCTGAATGGCTTCAGTTACCATGGCCTCATTTCATGCTATTGTCTTTTGAGCTGTTTGTCATTCTTGTCGTCGCTATGGTTATCATCTCCCTCACTGATCGTGACAAGACGGAGTACGAAATACCGGCTCCCATCCATGAGAGCCAGTCGAAACTCGCCGTTGGTCTGTGGATAGCCTTGGCTATCGTGATGATAGGTCTATACATCTATTTCAATTAGCACTTCCTATATCTACTTAACATGCGAATGCTTGATATGGGTTGTACGGATGGCTCTTATGACCCTTGGGACTAGTCCCCTTCTCCCGTCAGATGGCTCAAACCCTGATAAATAAAGGGGGCAGGGCATGGGAGAAGGGGACTAGTTTTTAATAGAATTATCGGAATCTATCACTGCTCAATACCGAAGTCCTGCTGCTGCTTCTCCACTTCCTCTAACTCCTTGCGACGCTGTTCGTCAGACATCGTTGCTTGAGCGTGTCCGCCATCCGCCTTTCTCTTTGTCACTGAGGAGAGGTTTTGTTTTCTTTGATGATCAGAGGCACACACAGGTATCTCGTAGGGTATGCTTTCTATTTCCAGCGTGTCCGCACTGGGGGCATGAACACCCTCGTAAGCAGGACGGGCAATGATGCGTATTTTCCCAGCATGATGGGTACTGCGTATCAGGCAGGGAGCACTGCCCCACTCCACCAAACGGGGATTGGCACCAATGGAAGCATCGCCAATGATACTTCCCTCTCCTTCCACAGAGAAGGAGACCTGTTCTCTGGCAAGACGACGGACATTCCCATTATCATCCGTTATCTCCGCAACGACAACGATGAAGTCAGAGCCGTCGGCAACTAACTGTTTACCCATCTCATCAGCATATAGGCGTATCTTCGTACTACGACGGGATGGCATCTTCGTCTGCTCACAGACGACCTTGCCGTCCTTGATACCCTGCGCCACCAGTTTCACATTCTGCCAACGACGGTTGGTATAGCTCTGCTCACGTGCCTTCCAGAAATTCCAGAAACCCTTAAAGACAATAGGTGTATTAGGAGTGCCCTCCGGCTGATGAACCACAGGGCGTGTCTCTGTCTTCCAGCCATCAAAAGCAGTCAGACGGACACTGTCGCAATTACTGAACACGACCACGTCACTATCCGAGAACTGAGTCATCTCATGAGCGATAAACACCATCGGGTCACCCTGTTTCTGGGAACGGAACATCTCAAAAGCATATTTCTTCTGGCGGAAAGCATCATAGATACCACCTAAATATGCATCAGGATGATACCCACGCTGATGGTCAAAGGGATGCCACTGACAACCACCGATAAACTGACGTTGTCCGCGATACATCATCCCATAGGTATCAGCAAGAGAGAGAGCCGCAGTCACCTGCGCCTGCTCACCCCAACCACGTGCCGCCCTGTTGATGGCATTATGAGCATACCAGTCATCAACATACTCTCCCCACTCACGGGTAAAGATACACTTGTCAGTATCCAACGCACCCTTTCCGATATTATCCGCCCAGTCATAAAGCACATCATAGTGCTCTTTCACTCCCGCAGAGTTCAGATCGGCAGCAGCCACAGGACGACCCTCATAAGGAAATTCCTCCCTGGTGATCTGCAATGCCTTCAAGGCAAAATCCTCCGGATAGCGTGTCTCATTAAGAATCGGTTCCCACATCAGCACAGAGGGATGGTTACGGTCCCGACGAATGATATCACGGGTGTTCTGGTGCACCATCTCCCCCCACTTCGGGTCTTTGTTCCAGTACTGCCACCCCGGTGTCGGGACGATGATGAAAAGCCCCAGCTCATCACAGGCATCCATAAAGGACGGATCCTGCGGATAGTGGGCAGCACGGATAATAGTCATCCCGGCATCCTTCAACCGCTTGGCATCACGCCACTGCTGGGAGTTAGGCAAAGCATTCCCGACATAGGCGAAATCCTGATGCCGGTTGCCACCTATCAGCTGATGATAGGGCTTGCCATTCAACCAAAAGCCATCCTTCCCTTTGAACTCAGCCTTCCGGATGCCAGCATGCACCATACCGCCATCCACCACTTCCTTTCCCTTCATCACCATGATCTCCACCTGATAAAGATAAGGGTCTTCTGGCGACCACAGATGAGGGGTGTTGAGTGAAGAGTGAAGAGTGAAGAGTGAATTAATCGACGAAGTCGCTTCGCTTGTCGAAGAATTTGCTACCGTCTTGGTTTGTTTCAATATCCTAAGAACTTTGCCTTTGGCATCCTTGATTCGGGCAATAACGGTTGCCTTGCCCTTTCCTTCCACCTCTACGTCAACATAAACATCGGCACTCTTTTCCGAGATATTCCCATAATGCAAGAATACGCCACCGCCAGCCACCTGACCACGCTCAACAGCATCGGTGATGTGAATCGGTGACTTACCTATCAGCCACACGTCACGGTACATCCCGCCATGATAAGCAAAATCAAGCTGTGTTTGTTTCTTACCTGGCGGATAGGACTTATCATCACTATTATCAGCTTTGACAGCTATCAGACAAGTATCACCTGCCTTGACACCCGCCTCAGACAGATAAACGGTAACAGGAGTATACCCGCCCAGATGTTCCTTCACCAGTTTTCCATTGACATAGATCCACTGCTTTCCCATGATAGCCTCAAAATGCACCGTCACCTCTTTGCCTTGCATAGCGGCAGGCACTACAAACTGCTTACGATACCAGCAAACACCTTGATAGTTACGGCAACCGCTGGCATCCGCAGGCTCCAAGCGGACAGTATGAGGTGCGCACACCATTTCCCACTGCGAGTCATCATAACCGACAGCCTCCGCACCGGCGACATCGCCTAAGTGGAAGCACCAGCCCTCATTGAACTGATAGATGACACGCCCACTGTTCGCTATGGGAAACAGTCCCGCAACAGACACAGGTCCTGCCACGAGCGGCATTACAACAAATAATGTCAGGAATATCAAAGAAATCTTCTTCATCATGATTATGGTATAAGTTCGACATGCTTGATACGTTGACGGCGCCATGTATAGATAGCATGGAGATGTCCGTCACGACTTTGGATAATAGAAGGATAGGAATACTGTGACACAGGACTGTCCTCAAGGGTTATCCAATGTGTCCAGTGGACACCGTCCTTACTGCGGAGGATAGACAATGGTGTACGTGCCCCTTTCTCTTTGGTCGGTTCGATGGGCCAGTCATTACATATCATGGCATAAGTGCCATCCTGTAATGTCACGGCATCAATCCCACTGTTGTTATTAGGTGTCTCAAGGAATGACAGCTTACTCCATGTCTCTCCATTATCACTGCTGTAAGTCACACCAATACGGCGGCTGCGGGTACGGCAGACAGCCTCCAGACGACCATCAGGGAGTTGCAGGATACTGGGCTGGATAGCCTTCACGTTAGAGTCAGCTTCCACAAAGGCAGTCCTCCGCCATGTCTTCCCCATATCGTCGGAAAGTTCAAAATAGAGTTTCCAGCCATCACGCTCGTCACTCGTTGGTGCTATGAGCCGCCCTTTGTTCAGAATGGGTTTGTTCTTGACAGGACCATAGAAACCTTCCGGCAACCTCTTACGCTGACTCCATGTCTTACCCCCGTCCTTGGAGGTGACATACCAGCCGAGCCATCCTGCCACATTAGGACCTATCTTAAAATAGAGTTGCAACTCTCCGTCAGGTGTCTCAAAGAGCACTGGGTTCCAACAAGCCTCACGGTAGTTGTCACCAATGGCATATTCCCCACGGTTTCCCGTCCACTGAGGCAATGGCATGAACCGTGCCCCAAAGGCAGGCTTCGCACTGGTCGTCACCTGACTCACTTTTCCATCCTTATTAGGTTTCAGGGGACGCAGCTCTACACCGTCAGCAACCATTTGCGGCTTGGTCCACTCCTGACTACCCTTCAGTTTACGGCTCACCCAGATACACACATCAGGATTACGCTCTTTCGTTCCGCCGAAATAGGTAGCGATGAGGTCGCCCTTCTTGGTCTCCACAATACTTGCAGAATGGCATTGCGGGAAGTCAGCATGCTTATAGAGGAACTCATCCACTACCACCTGCGGTCCCCGTTGTGTCAGGTCACGGGTGATGTCATAACTGCCGGAGCCCAAGTTCAACGTCTCGTCATTGGGCAGGAAGAGCGTTGCCTTGGTATTGGCGGGAATCTCCACATGCCAATAGAGCTTGCCATGTTCCTTCTTCCAGCGACTGACTATCTTGCCATAGACAGACTGGTAGCTGGCGTCAATATCATCAATCTCGTCCACTGAGAAGTCCGGTTTCATGACGATCTGCTTGAAACCAATATTAGCGGCACCGATGCCAGCGATATCCTCGTAGAGCCAAGAGAGCAGATCACCCAACAGCATCACATGGTTACCGCTATTCATCTTAGGAGATGCCGTATCGCCATTCCACAGTTCCCAGATGGTCGTAGCCCCATGTTCTGCCATATACCCCCACGAAGGATATTTCTTATTGGTAGCAAGCATCCATGCGACATCGGTACGTCCCATCCTGGTCAAGGCATGCATCAGCCACCCAGTACCGATAACGCCTGATGTAATCGCGCCCTGATTGATGATCGCTTTCACGATGTTTTTCTCCACCTCCTGTTTCACATAAGAATCATCTATCATTCCGAAATAATAAGGCAGCAGATTTGCCGTGACGGTATTGTTACCATAATAGGTACTGTCTGGATACAGGATATGTCCCGGTACGGTCGTCGTCCCTTTCTTGACAGTCAGAAACTGTCGGTTAAATGCCTCCTTCGTCATCTCTGCCTCCTGGTCAAACCAATGAGCATCCCCATCCATCTTCTGCATACGGGCATATCCTGCCATCATCTTACAGATAGCATAATAATAAGCGGAGGATATCAAAGTCACATCCGTCTTGCGTGCTGGATCCTGACTATGAATCAGTTCCTGTTTCTCGGGTGGCACACACCAGTCACCATACTTTCCACAATGGATCAATCCATCCTGCTGATACTGGTTCTTCAGATGCTCCAGCCAGCGTTTCACATTCGGGTAGTATTTCCTCAACGGCATATCGTCGCCATAGTGCCCATAAAGCATGGAGAGTGACATCGGGAGTGCGGCAGCCCATGTCAGGTCGTCACTGTAATAATTCCAGTAGGCTGGTGCCACATCAGGAATACAACCGTCCTCACGCTGTGCCTCTGTGATATCCCTTGCCCATTTGGCATACAGGGGACCATTATCAAAGAGAAAAGCCTCTCCGAAACAGCCACGGGTACGGTCGCCAAGCCATGGCTGACGCTCATCACGCTGAGGACAGTCAACGGGCATTCCCTTATAATTGCTCAGTATGCCCCAATAAGCATTCTGATACACCTTATTTAATATCGTATCAGTGGAGACGAAATGTCCTGTCTCTTCCATCGCATCACTGATCACCTCACCAATGAAGTCATCCTTACCGGCATTTCTCAGTCCTGTCACCTCTGCGTAACGGAAACCATGATAGACAAAGGATGGATGCCACCAGCGTCCTTGTTCACGTCCATTGGCATAGTAACGGTCGGTACTCTGTGCATGACGGAAATTCTCCACCCAGATATTCCCTGTACTGTCTAACTTCTCTGCGAAGCGGATGATGACGGAGTCACCGGCGGCTACCGACGAGACACGCACCTTCAGCCATCCAGCCATATTCTGTCCCATATCAACAATCAGGCGATCACCCTTGCGGATAACACGCTGGGGACTCAGCTGCTTGACAACCTTCATGTTCTCTGACATGGCACCACGAAGGGTACCATAGGGAATCGCCGTACGCTCAGCCTTACTCCAACTGTCGTCGTTGAATCCCACTTCTGTCCAGCCAGTAAACTCCTTGCGGGCATCATATATCTCACCATCATATTCGTTATTGCTACGGATAGCACCATCCAGACATATCTTCCACCTCTCATCAGAGGAGATGGTCTTACGGCTCCCATCCGCAAACTCCACGATCAGATTGAGTCGCAGCGTAGGATAGCCGAAGTTCGTTATCTTATAGGGTTTCTTATCTTGCTGCATGGTATAATAACGACCATTTCCCAATACAACACCGATCGCATTCTTCTGTGCCAGCAGTCCCGTCACATCATAGGCATTATAGAGTACGGTACGGCGATAATCCGTAGGAGCCGGTGCCAGCACCTGCTCTCCCACCCGCTGTCCATTGATAAATGCCTCATACATTCCCAAACCGCTGATGTACAGAGTGGCATGTTTGACCTCTTTGTCGATGTCAAACTGTTTACGGAGGTAACGGGCAGAGAGGCGACTATGCTCCGCCTCCACATCCCATGGCATGGCATGGTTCCATCCTATCCAACGGCCGCTCCAGTCTGACTCTGTCAATAATCCCACATTCCACATGGACACAGCACTCCAGTCTGACTCTCCTTTCGTTGTCGACACCTTCACACGCCAATAACAGCGTGTGTTACTTTTCAGGGTCTTTCCCTGATAAGGGACCCATTGTGAGCGGTCACCCTCCAGGGTCACGTCCCACAGGTCACCGTCCAATGCCTCAGCTTTCTCACGGGTTGATGCCACAATGATATGACAGCGTGTCTGCATCACGTCTTTCTCCGACGACTCAATACGCCAGCCCAGTCTGGGATGAGGAGTATCAATGCTCATCGGGTTTACCAACCGCTCTGTACGCAGGTCGGTGGTGCTGACCGCCGGTAATGTTTTCTTTTTGGCAGCATATACTGGTAAGACCATGAGTATCAGTGCCAGTCCATAAATATATCTCCTCATGTTCTATTCATTTAAGTCCCTTGCCTTACCCGAGAGTGACATATCAGATATCTGTACCTGGTCTTTCTGCAAGTAGTCTTTTGTGTTATCAATAGCGATCAACACGCCATCCTCTATACCAGCCTCCCGCTTATGCATACGGAATGTCAATACCTTTGAGTCATACTCACCGAGGTAACGCAGCGCACCAGTACCGGCATTCATCCACCACACATTCTTCTTGTCACCGGAGATCTTCGTCAGGTCGACCTTCATCACCCGACTCGTATAGTTATACACCAACAGGTAATCATTTCCACGAGTTGCGATAAGACGGTCATACTTTGTCCCATTCTCCTGAATAATACTCTGATCGGGGACACGCTCAAAGTACGGGAGTGACAACATCAGCTGCTTCAGGTATTTCATCTGGTTGAAGCCAGGGTCATTCACCCCCTGGTACCAGGTCTTCACATCACCGGCATCACCATAGCTCGTAGGATAACCAGGCTTCAGCATCTGCATGATGGCATTATGTCCGTAGGTATGTCCACAGCTGCCGGCGAACACGCTCCAATAGGCATAGCGCCGCACATCCCATGCCTGCCAGCGAGCCTCATTCTTATCATGCAGCCCCATCGGGATATCCTCATAGCTGGGTTCTGCGTCAAGCACTGGTTTGATGGGTTTATAAGCCCATGTCGAGTCCACATACATCCAGTTATCCTCCTCGGTATTGTCAGGAATAGGATAATCCGCATTACCCATCCTCTGTCCGTATTTGCGGTGACCGCTTTGGAAAGTATGGAAATCCATCCAAGGAGCCTTTGCCCACCATTTGGCAGAAGTATAGCGTCCTCTTGGATGATAGGTCATCAGATGTTTCTTGTCGATGGACTTGATGGTTGTCGCCAAAGCGTTCCACACCTCAGGTTTGATGTCACCCTGGATGTCGCCACCCATAAACCAGATGATATTGGGCTTGTCCTTATAGCGGTTAGCGAGAAAGGTACCGTATTTCTTGGCATCCTCCACACTTAACTTACCGTCTTTCACCAGTCCGCCCCAGATGCAGACCATACCTATATAGATACCGTTCTGCTCAGCGAGGTTGATGATATAGTCCAGATGGTCCCAGTAGCCATAAACACCCTTACGGTTGATACCTGTGAAGTTCCAACCATCAATGTTCGACATCTGTCCATAGATATTATAGGCAGGAACCCCATCAATGACCTGTATCTGTACCACATTATAGCCAGCCTCCCGACAGCGTTGCAGATACCAGTCCGCCTCCGCCCGGTCAAGACGCTCTGGCAACAGCCATCCTGTCTCACCCTGCCAGAAGAAGGGTTGCCCGTTCTCAAACTGCAGATAACGCTGGTTATCTGACACCTTCAATAAACCGTTCTCCCATGGTTTGCCTGCCTGCACAGACACTGCCAGTATCAGCAGGCTACATATCGTCAATAGTCTTCTCATAGTCATCTCAATATATATTCCCCACCTTTTTGGGTCGTTAAGTCATATAGATAGGTCTTTGGAATCGTTACATCTTTTAGTTTCGCCTCTTTCGATATGAACGGTTTCGCAGTCTCAGCAATCTTATAAAGGAGATTAGGATTAACACCTTTCGCTGATTTCAGTCCCTTTGCTTTCAGAGGAGCGAAAGAACGGATGCGACAGTTTCCACCTAAAGAAGACCGGATGACTGCCTTTGTCAGTTGTCCGTCTTTCCAGTCAAGGTCGACCTCAAAACCGCCACGACATTTAAGTCCCTTCACCGAACCGTCCTTCCACGCTTTTGGCAGAGCAGGCAACAGGAAAATAAAGCCGTCATGACTCTGCACCAGCATCTCAGCGATACCTGCCGTACAGCCGAAGTTACCATCTATCTGGAAAGGAGGATGGGCATCAAACATATTCGGATAAGTACCACCCGTCTGTTTTATAGGACCGAATATCAGGAAAGTATCAACGGTCAGCGTCAACTGGTCCTGTATCAGTTTATAGGCATGCTCGCCGTCGAGGAACCGTGCCCATGAACAAACCTTCCATCCCATGGACCATCCCGTTGACACATCTCCACGTGCTATCAGAGAGGTCTTGGCAGCCTCGAAGAGCTCGGGTGTACGATAGGGAGATATCTGATTAGATGGATACAAACCATAAAGATGAGAGAAATGGCGATGATTATCCTTCGGGTCATCCAAATCGTCAAGCCACTCCTGCAACTGTCCCCACCTGCCGATTTGCATTGGAGGCAACTGTGGTAGCTGTTTCTTGATAGTTTCTATAGTTCCTGTAGTATCTTTAGCTCCTATAATATCAGCAGCCGCTAATACATTGGAATAGAGCTCAAAGAGTATCTGGTTATCCATGGTAACACCGGCATCCAGAGGAGTCGGGCGTCCTTTGCCGCCATGTTCCGGTGACTCACCGGGACAGATAACAAGCCAGTTGTTTTGAGGATGTCTCACCAATATCTGGGAATAGAACCTGGCAGCTTCCAACATGATAGGATAGGCACGCCGGAGGAAGTCCACATCACCAGTATAGAGATAATGCTCCCACAGATGACGACATACCCACCCTGCACCTGTGGGCCATAGTCCTGAGGGAGCATGATCGATAGGTCCTGTCACTCGCCACTGGTCAGTATTGTGATGCAGCACCCAGCCATCCGCTCCATACATATCCTTTGCCGTCTTGCGTCCTGTCTCACTGATTTCACGGATCAAGCGGAACAAAGGACCATTCAGCTCTGTCAGGTTGGTGACCTCTGAGGGCCAGTAGTTCATCTCCAGGTTGATATTCGTCGTATATTTCGAATCCCAGGCAGGAAACAGTTTATCGTTCCACAGTCCCTGAAGGTTGGCAGGATTGATATTATCCGGTTGAGAAGAGGATATCAGCAGATAGCGTCCAAACTGGAAATAGGTTGCTACCAGATAGTTGTCACTCTGTGAGTGAGCGACCTTTGCGAATTGTTCGATACGCTTGTCCGTAGGAACATTGGAATACATGTCTTCTCCAAGATTCAGCCTTACCCTGTCGTAGTATTGATGATAAAGTTTCTCATGACGTGCCTTCAACTGTTGGTACCCTAAAGCCACAGCAGCATGAAGACGTTCTTTAGACTGGGCGACCTCATCCCCGGAGATATCCTTATAGCTCACCACATTCGTACCCACCGTCACATAGATGGTAGCCTCGTCAGCACCTACTACGCTGACGATACCATTCTTCTGGGTCACACGTCCTCCTGATGCCTGTGCCGTCAATCTTCCTTGGAAGCGGACCTTGCCCTTTACACCCTCATGTTTGGAGGAGACACCTAACAGCGTCGCCTCTTGTCCCTCGCCTGCCACCAGCACATTCTCGTGGGGTGACTGCATATATGCCGTAAAGGTGATCATCCCAGGTTTTGAGGCTTTCAGATGAACAGCAACGACCTTACTGCCAAGAGGAGCAATCGTCTCTCGCTCATAATCTACCCCATCCAGTCGGTAACGTACTATTGTACGGGCATTATCCAAGTCTAACAGCCGCTCATAGTTGGAATAGTTCGCCTGTCCAGCCATCACGATATAAAGGTCACCGAAAGGTTGGAAAGGCATACCGCTGTTCTTCCCTGCCCCCACGGGCATCACCTTCTGGTTGGCAAGTTCCTCCGCCTCTTTGTATTTCCCCTCAAAGATCAGTTGCCGTACCTTAGGAAGAAACTCCTTGGCATGTGGATTCAGGACTTGATTGGGCTGTCCCGCCCAGATGGTCTCCTCATTCAGCTGGATACGCTCCACTGCGGGGACACCATATACCATTCCACCCATCACTCCGTTTCCGACAGGCAGTGCCTGTGTCCATGTCTTGGCGGGACGGTCATACCACAGTCTGTAACTATCGGCTGATGCTGTCGTAAGCATCATAACACCCATAAGAATGCTGATCAGTTTTCTCATTTATATAAGGATTTAAGTTGTTCGTCTGGTTCTATCTCTATCTTACTCTCATCAAGCATCGAACGGTCGAGACTGAAAACATCGATGAAGAAGTCGTAGACCGCCTGCCGTTTGTTCTTTCCGAAGTCATGACGCTCCTTGGGAAGATGGACGTTACGCACCTTGTCCTTTGCCCCATAGAAGTCATAGATACGTTGCAAGTATGGGAATTCCAGAGTAGGAACACTACTCGTCCAGTCGCCTCCGTCAGAGACGATGAGCATGGGTTTGGGAGCCATGACGGCAGCCAGTTCCGGTTCACAGGTTCCTCCCGCAGAGAGCTGTACAGGTTTACCACTCTCACAAGGACACCCTCCGTCAAAGTGTGAGGCGAGATGTACCACAGGAGCCGATGCTGTCACACGGTCATCCAGCAGGGAGAGCAATACCGTATGGGTACCGCCACCAGAACCGCCCATCACACCGACCCGTTTGGTATCAATATCCTTGCGATGGGTAAGCATCCAGTCAAGCAAGACATAGCCGCAGGCTGCCTGATAGACATGGGCACGACTGGTGTGATGTGCCTCAGCACCCACCTCTTTCTCACTCTCTCCCCATCCATACAGGTCGAAGTCCACACAGACAGCCCCCATCCGTGCCAAGGTACCTAACCGCTGTTGCTCATCCTTACGGTAACGCATAGGCCAATGTCCGTCAGGACAGACAATAAGAGGTGAGAGGTCAGAGGTCAGAGGTGAGACTTTTCTCTTACGGGACTTTGTCTTTATTGGCGCATAGATCGTTCCGAAGAGATGCTGCCCGGGTGTCAGCTCTATACAGATATTCTGGGTAGTATAACCATCATGCTTACGGATTTTCGAGAGCTGTGCCGGTCCTAACACACAGGAGTCAAGGAACGCATCCAGCTCCAGACGCTGTCGCACCTCCTTACGCAGACTGTCACGCCGTGCCTCCCACTCCACCTTATTATGATATAAGGAGGACAGATAGTTGAGCATCTGCCGTCCCTCATCCTCATGACGGCGTGGATACTCATAGCGTTTAATCTTATAGAGGTTACCCGACTGTTTCCACCAGTTCCAGTCGAAGTGCTTACAGATATTATCGAGAGTCTGTTCCAGTGAATAGGGACGTATGCGGAAATCAGCATAGGTTAACATGACCCCTGCCGTATCGACGTTCCCGTCAAACTTGAATCTCACATCAAAACGTGCGGCAACATCCTTCATCACGTCACTCACCGGACGACGGAACTGGTTCTCGTAAGTTTGCGCCTGAGAGGCGAGAGGTGAGAGGTGAGAGGTGAGAAGCAGGATTCCTACTGCCCTCCACATGTATTTCTTCATATCATTCATATTTTAATAATCCCAAGTCTTTTCTATTTGCAACAACCTTTCCGTCAACCATCAGGATAAGACCTGTTCCCTGGTGATAACGCTGTCCGTCCTTATCCCACAGGATGGTCAGGATATGTCCACGATAACTGATGCCGTCCAAGCAGAAGTAATCCCATTGGTCTTGTGGGACGAGCGGGTTCACTACGATACTGCCATCCAGTTGTGGGCGGAGTCCGCAGATTCCCGTAATCATCAGGTCATTGAACGTCGAATGGTTATAATAGCGACTGCGCTCACGGTCTCCCATCAGCCATGCACCGTTGGTCTCATCAAGATACTCTCCGATATAGGGACGGCCACGGTGGTGCTGTGACTCCACGTACAGCTCCATCTGTTTGAAGAAAACTGATGAGAAATCATTCAGATTACTCTGACTATTCAGGAAATTGGCAAGTGCCGTCAGTGTCTGTGAAGTGGCGAAGGGCCATACGGCACCGTCCCACTCACATTTGCCAACGCCATGACTGCGGAACAACGGATGGCGACGCTCTGCCGTTGTCAGACCATAGGGTGCCGAGAATCCTTTCTCGTCAAGCAGTTGCTGCCATGCCACCTCGTATTTAGAACCGACATCAGGCAGATTGAAATACCAAGGGATATAGCCTATCGCCTCACGGACATTCGCAGAAGAGTCGCCACGGAGGGTCTCGAAGAACTGCTGTTGCTCATTCCACAACTTGGTCTCTATGAGGTTCTTCAGGGTGTCTGCCCTCAGCTGATAGCTCTTCACCTTCCCGGTCTCTCCTGTCATACTGTTCATCAGCGACAATGCCTTGGCATTCCCGTACATATAACTATTGATGGTCGGTCGTGCATATTGTTTCTTACGACCGCCACTGATACTCTCTTCCATTCCGTCCTGTACGTCCCCCTGCCAGTAGAGTCCGTTTGCCAGTCGGTTAGTACGCTCCCAGCGGGCATACTCCTCTTCCAGTCTTGGTTTCAGTCCCAGCATGAAGGTCGTGTCTCCCTGCACCTTCCACATCTCCAGTACGGCAGCAGGGTTCCATGACGAGAACTTGTTCATCTTCGCCATCGGTTTCCCGTCATTGCCATAATACCAGGTACGGAGTATCTGGTGCAGATAGGTGGTATCACGCAACCAACGGCTCTCCATGATATGATGCCCGATAGCACAGGCTATCAGGTTATAGCGGTCAGCATACGACCGCTGTACGAGGAACTCCGTCATGCCATAGCCCACAGGAGTCCGCTTGATATGCTTGCGCAGTGTCCACCAGCGGTAGTAGTACATCTCCCGGAAGTTCTCCTGCGGACAGTCAAACAAGGGGATATTGTCACGCATCCATGCCGATGACTGTGCATTAGGAATCGTGGTGACGATATTCTCATCCTCCATACCATTGAAATAGTCAGCATAGTGGGCATAGTCGTCATAGTGGAGGACGGCGGTGACACTGCCGTCAACCGAACGACTGGTGACATGAGCAATATGATAGCCAGCCATAGCGTCTGACTCGTCGGCACGGGGCATATCAAAGTCCTGGTCGGCAGGTGTGTTGATGTCTGGTTTGTCAAAGGGCATGCCAGTACGGAACACGATACGGCTGATACTCTCCACTGGCGTATCATACTGCCGCTCACATTTCCCTACCACACCTACCTTCCCCACCACACCTATCTCATACGTCGCACGATGCAGTGATGCGGAGAGTACCGCTTTGATATGGTAGGTTGTACCAGCCTCATATTTCCTTAAGAGCGTACCATAGCGGGCACCACCCTTCACACGGATAGCGCCAGTGGAGTCTACCACAATCCGTGAGCATACATTTCCTCCGTCATCCACGAACTCAATATCCAGTTCACCGTTCGCCGTCTGGTCCATCCTTAGGTCGAACTCCACTTCCAGTTCCTTGGTATTAGGGATCAGACGCTCTGCTTTCGCATAGTCATAGGGATCGCTGTCATAGAGACTCAGCCAACCGTCCTTCACGGTAACAGGACACTGCTGCGGCACATACAGGTTCCAGTCGGTCAGCTCCGACAACTTTGTAGCAGAACCGAACGGTTGGGCATGGGTGGTGGCATTCAGCTGTACCGGGACGGGAATACGGCTCACCCACATATCCTCCTTATTAGTTGAATAGGTGACCCAGAGATCATTGGGGAGGTGAGAGGTGAGAGGTGAGAGGTGAGAGGTGAATACCGCATCAGCATTCTCAATACCACGGACATACTGCGGACCATAACTCTTGAACTGTCCTCCATGACGCAGGGGATTCACCTCTCCATGTATCAGCGACAGGGTGGTATACTCCAGTCCGTCCTTGCTGAGTGAGATGGCAAGTGGCCAGCGGTATTCCGCAGGGTTATAGACGGTGGCATAAGTCCCGTCCGTCAGTCGCTGTCCCCATATCTTCGCATTGGAGTTGACAAAGCCGGGAGCACGGTCGCATCCTAAATTCCCATTGACGTTAGTCAGTCGCCACGTGTTACCACCGTCAGCCGACAGACTGGTGACGGAATGTTTCCAGAGTGCCACCTTCCTACCGTCTGGCAGGGTATAGCCGCTGAACGCCTTATAGGGTTTGGTCAACGGGATGAGCGGGTCGTTGCGGTCAGCCTCCTCCACCCACTGCATGCGCTGCATGGGGTCGGCAAGCATGGCATCGACAGCAGCCACGAATCCCTTGTCCTTACATTTCTTATAATAGGGGAAGTCGGTATTCTTCTCACTGAAGCCATGGTTGTAATAGACGAAATAGATGGGACCGAGAGAGCCATCCTTCTTCACCTCACGGACTACACGACCAATCCCATTGCCGTCATTAGGTTCATCCTTGATGGTGAGACAGATGCCATAATTGCCGACAGCCAAGAGTCTCTCACCTCTCACCTCTGACCTCTCACCTCTATAAACATACCACCCCATCCTCTGGTGCATCACCGCTTTCAGGTTATGGGCTGGCGGGAAGTCCTTTCCTTCCTTTATCCACCCTTCCGGTACATCATATTCCGGAAACAGCTCCACGGGTTTACTCCATGTATAGCCGTCGGTAGAGGTCTGCAGCATGGTCTTACCCGGTGCCTCATGCTCATGGCGGGGATCTGTCAGGTAGTGCATATAGAACTTACCGTTCCAGTATGCCATCATCGGCTGGTGGTTATAGGTCCAGGGCTTAGCCCCTCTCATCGTCTGAATGGTATGCACGCCGACCACTGGTTTCAGTCCTCCGTCATGCCGCTCAGGACGGGCTATCGTCTTTCCGGTATAGTGCACCACGTCACGGTTGTATTTAATCAGTCCCTCTACCAACTGCTCGTCGGCAAGGAACACCGTGCCGTGCTTATGCCCTACCGGGAAACTGACAGCCCCCGTCTGGTTCTGGAAGGTCAGGAAGTCCTTGGTACGGTGGGCACCGTATATCTTATAGCGGTAGCTGTCATAGTAGATATACCACCAGTCACCCACCTTTGCCGTTGAGGGACCTTCCGTAAACGACTCGGTGAAAGGTGCTGATGCCGCACTCCACGGACCGTATGGCGACTTGGCGAAGGCGACCTTGATATTCCGCATGGGGCGGGAGTTGTCTTTCACCACCATCACGTAGTCCGCCTTTCCCCGTTTCACCAGCGTTGCGTCTATAGCGCTGAAGTCAGGGTCATAGAAGAGCTGTGCCTTCGAGAAAGTCTTGAAGTCACGGGTCGTCATATAATACAGACGGTGGTTATTCAGATGATCCTCCTTGTAGTCAGGGAATTTCCCCGGTACACAGGATGCCCAGATGATCAGGAACTGTTTCTTCACATCGTCATAGAACAGTTCCGGAGCCCATGTGTTCACCGTCGACTCCTCCATCCCTGTGGGGATAAACCGTTGTTTCGTCCAGTGAATCAGGTCCTTCGAGGACGCATAGCCGAAGCCACGGTCACCACGCCAGGAACTGGTCCATACCAGATGGAACGTGCCGTCAGGACCTTTCACGACGGAAGGGTCTCGCATCACTTTCTGTTTTCCAACCTCTGGACGCAGGAACACCCCTTGTATGGAGTCCCACCTCACACCATCATAACTGTAGATAAAGCGGAGCCCCTCTGTTGCAGGCTCATGAAAGGAAGTGGACACATAGATATCCTTAGCCTCCAGAGAGAACGACACACCGCACGTCCAGACCAAAAATAGCAGTTTTCGTATATGCATAGTTTTTGAGTAGTATATTTCTGCAAAGGTAGTGAAAACCGAGCGAAGAACAAAATAAATACGCATTTATTTTTCTTCCGAAGTGCATCCTACCTTCGAGACATCGTCTCAAAGGTAATTATTTCTCTAACTGCAAGCAAAAGACATAAAAAAGTGACGACAGCCTTGCGCCATCACCAATAGCCCTTGAATACACGCCGACACAACAAAACAAAAATTAGATTGCAATACCTGTGCGCATTACGTCATCATATAAAGGAGAATGACTATTCTCCTCCATAAGAACAGGTTCTATCAGGGAACTAACTTTACGAACATCATGCCATAAACTTTTTGTCCATACCCACCAGTTATCCCCAAAAGACGGCACAATCACTGCAACATCAATATCACTTTCTGGTTTGGCATTCCCTTTACTATAGGAGCCGTACATATACACCTTGGCACCATTCTTGAAATGAGGCACTATCACTTGCTTATATCGTCTTACTAACTCTAAAGCTTGCTCTTTATCCATAGCTGTAAATGTTTTGTCTCATCAATAATATTCCTGCAAGTTTCCTTGGTTAACATCTTTGACAATTGATCCTTATATTCAGGATAGCGTGCCTGAATGTTCATAGGAATCAGTGTTTCGATAATATCAATTTGGGACTCATTCATTTGAGCATCCAATCCAGAGCCTTCTGAAAGCCTCGTAAGATTATGCGTATATGGAGGATCCGTTGACTGTGTTGCACACCAATAAGCTTTCAAAGTCTTCTCGATTACCTGATGGCACATAAATGCTACATACAGCCAACGACCTCCATCATAAAGTGTCTCGGCTGTCTCTAGGTCATAGTCTGCAATCTCTAACCAATATGCCACTCGATCCTTTCCCATACAGATATCTTTTCTCGATGCAAATGTACATATAAAATATGATACTTCCAAACTTTTATGGAAAAAAGTGGCGACAGCTTTGCGCCATCGCCACCTCTTATTATTCTGAGAAGCGTTCCAGAATTGTCTCTATTGCCACTTCAATTTGTCGAAGACTATCCAATGCCAACTCTTTATCAAACATAGATTCCCTCCTTTTGAATTCGCTGATGTAACAAACGATTCATACCTTTCCTGATTCTAACCAAATCTACATGACTGCCTAAACGCCGTTCCAACTCTTCTTGTATCATGTCAAGCGTTAAGAGAGAAGGGACTTTTCCTTCATAGCAAATATCAACATCGCTCTCTTCTGTCTGTTCTCCACGAGCCACAGAACCAAACACGCCAATACTTGTCAGCCCATACTCACGTTCTGCCAAAGGTTTAAAATCCCTGAGGATCTGTAGTACATCTGCTGTCGTTTTCATATTATTGCTAATGACACACATTTACATTGCAAAGATAAACAATTCTATTGTATCCTCCAAACAAAACAATAAAAAAAGTGGCGACAGCATTAAGCCATCGCCACCTCTTATTATTGAGTCTCAGAGATTTGCACCTAAGCGGTAGCAAATTCTTCACTCTTCACTTTTCATTCTTCACTTTACAACGATCTTACGACCATTCTTGATAACGATACCCTTGTAGCCCTTGAATACACGCTGACCACTCAGGTTGTAAACAGGTTTGCCATCGCTGAAGATGTCAGCAGCCTCACCGTCTACATAGATACCGTTGATGCCAGTACCACCAGTGGTGATGGTCATCTTCAGATCCTTAGTAACACTGATCTTATAAGTACCAGGAGTCTTCAGAAGTACATTACCATCATTGACAAGAACAAGCTGTACCTCTGCATCCAAAACAGCCTCAGTATTACCTTCACCAGGAGCATAGCGGTGCTTACCATTGAAGTCATCCCAGCTGGTAAACTCTGCATCACCGAAGGTCAGATAAGTATCCTCTGTAGTAACAGTTGCTTCATACTCGAATGCCTGAGCAGTCTCGTTGAATGTTAACTCAGTAGTGCCTACCCAGCCCTTAGGAGTGCCAGTACCCATGATATAGAGTTTATCTACAGTAACAGGTGTTGGAGGAGTAACCTCACCAGTAATGGTAACAGTTGACTTATCCTTGGCAACGCTAATCTTATAAGTACCAGCAGCCAGCAAGATAGCACCATTAACCTTCTGCAAAGCAACAGTCTCGTTGAGTTTTGCATTCTGATCGCCCTCACCAATAGCGTAGCGATGATTTGCATTAAAGTCATCCCAGCTTTCAGATGTAGCTACGTCAGAGAATGCAAATGCAGCAGCAGTTGCTGGAGCATATTCATACTCATAAGCCTGAGTCTCTGCATTGAACGTCATCTCCGTCATAGATGTAAGACTCCAGTCATTCATGTTTCCAATGATGTAGAACTTAGGAATTGCAACGAAGGTTGCGCTTATAGTCACTGCCTGTGCCGGCATGGTGAACTTGCCGTCAGTTACAGTAACATCCGCATCGTCTGCATCCTTAACGGTGATAGCCTCCAACTGGTAGAACTCAGCAGGAGTAGCG
>OCVV012823854.1_pt1 | contig 85738 bp, 57 predicted proteins | sample 1539721 | NCBI WGS metagenome assembly OCVV01 (sample SAMN02144230, study PRJEB22623) | gut metagenome | biome: sheep rumen | host: Ovis aries | place: New Zealand
CAGGGTCTATGACCCGACCATCGGCAGGTTCCTGAGTCCAGATAACTGCGTGCAGCTGCCGGAGAACTCGCAGAGTTTCAACCGCTACTCATACTGCATAAACAATCCGCAGAAATATACTGACCCGAGCGGAGAGAGTTTCCTTGCGGCATTGGCAATAAACGTAGGCTTAAGCATGTTCTGCGCTGCTGCGGAGGGACAAAACATCTGGAAAGCAGCCGCATTCGGTGCCTTAGGTTCCGGCATGAGTTATGGCATAGGAGGATTGTTCGGTCATGCAGCAGGTGGCTTAGCTGGCGAGTTGCTCCGCGCAGGTGCCCACGGAATCTCTGGCGGTGTGCAGAGCGCATTACAGGGCGGCAGTTTCTACTCAGGTCTTGCAAGCGGTGCCTTCGCCTCTTTCGCAGGCTCTGGCGCGCAGTGGGCAGGATGGAGTGCTGACGGCATAGTCAATGCCACTACGGCGGCAGGAGCAGTCGGCTCCTTAGCCTTCGGCGGCGACTGGTATAGCGGTGCGTCGTTAGGTTTCAGCATAGGAGCCCTCAATCATACAGGTGATGATGGTAGTAGCCGTTATGACAGATATGAAGAGACGGACGTGCTGAAGATGATGCCGTGGCAGCAGCCTTATGACTACAGTATGTCATATAGCAACCAAGTGGGATTTGCAGAGACAGGCGTGGACTATGCAGGAAAAAGGTGGAGCGCTCTCAGCACACACACCAAGTCAAAGTTGACATGGGAAGCGTTCAAATTCTCGCGCGACCGCTTGGGATACAGGTTCAAGACGAAGAACTCTGACATCTACAGAAAGGTGGTACCGCAGAAACTGAGCTATGCCTCGAAGGTGTTAGGTAGGGTAACCATGATTACCAATATAATAGAGAATGGTGTTAATGTTTACATCAATAATCGTATTGGTGTGGGTAATATTGCTGATATAGGAGTTACTGGGATTTCTGTATTTGGAGGTCTTTATGGCTTAGCAGCAGGATTATTATATTTAGGTTCGGACTATATGACATATAAATACACAAGTAAAGACATACGTGAGCACCTCAATTTGAAATATTCTGTAAATTGGTAGATTAATGGAGTTTCTTAATTATATGTTTTTTCGTGTTTATAAGTACATGGAAAAAGACGATGAAGAGCCAATAGCCTTAGCTTCGTTGGCTATAACGGCCTTCCTATTGGGAACACTTCCTATAATATGGTTTGGATTACCACTGATAATATTTGGTTGGGAACCGAAGACAAGAACAAGTGATTCGTTCATTATCTTATCAATATTCTTTTTCTGCGTTTATTCATACTATAAGGCAAAATTCAGAAAAATAATAAAACAATATGAGAAATGTTCATATAATGAAAAAATACCATATTGGATATTTCCTATTATTTTTGTTATTTTTTCTTCAATAGGATTATTTGAATTTATTATTTGTCGTTGGTTAAAGGACAACCATTATGATGGTATAGTTCTTAAATGGTTCTTGGAGCTGTTTGAATAAATAAAAAAGTCAGCCTCACTGTTAAACTTGTGGGGCTGACTTTATTTCAACTATAAATGCCCATGTAATTATCATTAAATTCATGGATAATTTGTGTTCATACGTGTTAAAAGTCAAAGTTTTCTATTTTAGCACATTGGAACTGCTAAGCGTTAAAAATGCGTAAAAAGAGGGGGGGAAACACATGAGAACAAAGTTTTTTTCGTAACTTTGGCAACGCAACAAATGAATACCTCATGATAAAAACACTTGTTATTCATGCTAAACCGCTGACTGAACGCCTGCACCACATGGAGCAGCAGCTGAAAGGTCTGCCTATGGAAACGGAGTACATACTCGATGGCGACAAGGATGAACTGACACAGGATGTCATTGATGCTTATCTGAAGAAAGACTGCGAGATATATAAAGTCAGTGGAGCCACCAGCTGTGCCATCAAGCACTTGATGGCCTGCCAGTATATCGTGGAACACGGGCTGGAAGGTGCCTTGGTGCTGGAGGATGACATAGTGCTCCACAAGGGCTTCGAGCACGACTTCGGGCAGATGCTCGCTGAGTTAAACCATTGCCATGCCGACAAGCCGGTAATAATCTCGCTGGAAGACTCCTCGCTGCAGTTCATACCACGCTCCAAGAGGAAAAAGGGGCAGTGGCTGTATGAGGCTCCACATGGTCGCGTGAGGTTCAACGGAGCATTGTATATCAACCAAAAAGCAGCAAAAGTGATAACCGACGACGTAGCCGCAAACAGATGCGACTACGCCGTTGACCATTACTACGTACATCTGTACGAAAAAGGACTGCTGGACTTCCTCTGGTGTGAACCCGCCTTAGCCACTCAGGGCAGTTTCAACGGCACGCTGACGTCGTCCATGGGACGTGTGCGCTCCTTTGAGGGTCTGCGCTGGCGCTTCAAATATGCCTACAAACGCTTTGTCTATTGGCTTAGATAGATTAGTATCTCCCGCAGATTACTCTGATTACATGGATTATTTTCTTTGACAACGGATTACTCGAATATCACGGAATATCTGCGTAATCCGTGAAATCTGTGGGAGAATAAGTTTCTTTGGGAAAGACATCATTCCGTTGTAACCACGTCAAAGTATCTTCCTGAACAAATCATCGAAATGCCCGAAGGAAGCATCGGTAAGAGGAGCCTTGGCATCCTTTATCCAGTAGAGCGGAGTGTCATGATACATGGAAGCCGTAAGCGAGAAGGTGCTCGGCGGTCCTATCAGATAGTCACATTCCGAAAGCACATAAAGGTCTTCGGCAGCATTACCCTCAGGAAACACCACACGGGTATCAGCAAGAGCCTTGCGGTATAAATCCTTGTTGAGCGAGGGGTCATTGCCACAGATATACACTACCGTCTCAGGATGCAAGCCGAGGAATTGTCTGATAATACCCACAAACTGCTCATCAGAATAGAAATAACGACCTCCATACCACGTAGCATAGTCGCCGCGGCGCACGTGTACGCCCAGACGGCAACTGCCTTGAGGTGTCTCTGAAAGGATCTTCTCACAAGCCTTCGCAACAGAGTCCTTGAAGGCAAACAGTTGCAGTATCTCCTGCTTATACTTCAGGAAGAGGTCATACCAACGGGCCTCCCACCCAACCACGGCAATATGCTTGTGGCGCAGCATCTCCTGCTCCTGCCGCGCGGTGTCAGCACCGGCTTCCCTAAACTCCAAAGTGGGAATCAATCCCCATGCGGCTGCATACTTACCCACTACGTAACGCCAGAAATTATGATGGGGCGTGTCACAGATGTGGAAATGCTGAAACTTATGAGCAAAGCGCATCGACATGGTCTCACGACCATGTTCCCTGCCCCAGGCATAGAAATGCGCATACTGAAGGATGTTGTTACACATCCAACCCGAACCCTTTACATATATCATCTTCTTCTTGCTTTTTGCTGAGTCGATTTTTTCAAATGCAAATTTACGATTTTTTTCTGTATTGGGAAAACATTTTGTATTTTAATTTCCACGCTTTGTTTGGCGGTCTGTGAAAAAATTCGTAACTTTGCAGACAAAACAATAACATACGGCAAAATGATAGAAATACGCATTGTAAAGACAAAGAAAGAGACAGAGCGTTTCATCGACTTCCGTACTGAACTATACAAGGATGACCCCTGCACCGTGCCTTATCTTTTCATGGGCGAGCGCGACGATCTTGACCGCAAGAAAAATCCTGCTTTCGAATTCTGCGAGGCTGAGTATTTTATGGCCTACAAGGACGGGCGCGAGGCAGGACGCGTGGCCGCCATCATCAACCATAAGGCCAACGAGCTGTGGCAGCAGCGGTGCGTGCGCTTCGGCTACTTCGACTTCATCGACGACGAAGAAGTCAGCGAGGCTCTTATCAACCGTGTCATGGAGTATGGAAAGGAGAAGGGCATGGACACCATAATAGGTCCGATGGGCTTCGTGGATATGGACCGCGAGGGTATGCTCGTTGAGGGTTTCGACACTATGGCTACGATGCACGCCAACCATAACTTCCCATACTATCAACACCACCTGGAAAGGCTCGGCTTCAAGAAGGACAACGACTGGATACAGCAGCTCGTGACCATACCCGACGAGGTGCCGGAGAAGATGGCGAAGATAACACAGATGATAGGCAAGCGTTATAACCTTAAGGCGCATAAGCTCACGAAGAAACAGCTTATGGGTGAATACGGCCTGAGGTTCTTCCACGTGCTGAATAAGTGCTATAAAGACCTTTATGAGTTCTCTGAACTTACTGACAGACAGATAAAGAAACTGGTGAATGACTATCTCAGCATAGCCGACCTTAACCTCATCACATTCATCTTTGATGAAAACAAGAAGACGGAGGAGTCTCCTGAAGGAGAACTGGTGGGCTTCGGCGTCAGTTTTCCGTCTTTCTCCGAAGCACTGCGCAAGACGAAGAACGGCAAACTCTTCCCCTTCGGCTGGTGGCACCTGTTGCGTACGCTGAAATGGCACAACACCGACATCGTTGACCTGCTCCTGATAGGCGTACTACCCGAATACCGTCAGAAGGGCGCCAACGCCATCCTCTTCGACGACCTCATACGCTGGTATCAGAAGTACGGCTTCAAAAAGGCTCTGACGCTCGCCATGATGGAGACCAACGACGGCGTGCTCTCAGCCTGGCAGTACTTCGAAGCAAAAACCGTAAAGAGGCTCAGAAGCTATAAAAAAGCGTTGTAATCGCTATTAAAACAATAAATTACGTTTAATTCAAACAAAGAAAAGACATTGTGCTCGCACACAGTGTCTTTTCTTCGTTTTTTCTGTAAAAAAATTTGCAGGAACAAAAATTATTTTTTATATTTGCAGCACCATAACTAATAACCATCTTTAAATCAACATAAAACAAATAAATCCATACTCTGAAAAGTCAGAATGTTTTTGTAGGATTTCTATCGCTAATAGATACCCATTATTAGATATTTGGAATATACGGAAATCGTCATATAATATAGAATAGATATAAGCACTTATAACAAAACCAAAAACTACACACCATGAAGAAATTGTTTACCTTCGTTGCGTTGATGACGATAGCCATCAATGCGCAATCGCAAACTCTTACGGCAACTTTGCAACAAGGAGATGTCATAACCCCATTCTATGGTGCTACTGCATTTAAAGAAGCATACGAAGCAGCAAGCTCTGGCGCCATAATAACCCTTTCAGCAGGTCAGTTTGATTCAAGGGATATTGAAAAGTCCATCACCGTATATGGTTCTGGTGCGTATGGCGATGATGACCAAATAACGTATGTGCCCATCATAAGAGTAAAAACAGGAAATGTCAGAATAGAGGGCATACGCATTCAAGATTACTTTGATTCATACGGTGATGAAACTAATAATCTTGTAATACGCCATTGTTATATAAATAGAATGAATTTTTCCGATAATCCTACCAACACTATGATAGACCAGTGTAATATTGACCAGGCAAACTGTGGAGGAACAGGTTCTATTTATAAAAACTGTACAATGAGATACCTTAATGGTAACAATAATGCCTTGAAACCTGTAACTTTCATAAATAGCACTGTATTTCATGGATATTATGGTTCTCATCTGAATAATAATATATTCCGCAACTGTGTAATAGGAATAGAAGATGATTCGAAGAAATTGGAGTCACCGGGACAGTATTACAGCAACATTTTCTTCCGCTCAGCTCCAGAGGAAGGTGTAAAGGTCGATTATGTTATGACAATAACCTATGCTGACGGTTGCGTACATTCAGACAACACCGTTGACACATTCAATAATCTGTTCCAAGGCAAAACGGATTTGTCGTTATTCCCAAATACGAATAAGAAGGGAGACGACAATACCAAGGTGGGACCGGAGGGAGGTTCTGGCTACAAACTTTATCCTGCCATTCCACGCATTATAAGTAAGTCAATAGACAGGCAGACTGATGCGCAGGGCAAGATAAATGTAAACATACAGGTAAAGGCACAATAATAACAAATAAAACTATCAACGAATATGAAAAGGTGGATAATAATACTCATCACCTTTCCATTGTTCACAATACTCCACGCACAGAACCGAGGTCTTTCATCGTATGAGTACTGGATAGATCGGAATTACGACAATCATAAGAAGGTTTCTCTGTCTCAAGTTGAAGAGAATATAAGTTTCTCTATCGACACAAAAGACTTGATTGAGGGAATACATGACATAAGCCTTCGTATACAGGATACTGATGGCAATTGGAGTGGGATAGTAAGCAGTTATTACTTCGTGACGCGATATAAGCGAAATGAAGGCACACGGGTTACCTCATGTGAATACTGGATAGATGATGATTACACGCAACGTAGGACAGCGGATGTATCAGGTGAAAGTTTTGCCTTGACCCTTGATATGATGCAACTGCATTCAGGTATGCACACCGTATCGTTGCGTATGAAAGATGACAAGAACAATTTTACCGGTATAGTACGAAGCTATTGTTTCGTGCGTCCTGTTCCTGAACAAACAGCTGGTGAAGTGGTTTCATGTGAATACTGGATAGATAATGACTTTGCTCAACGCAAGACAGTGAGTGTGTCAGGAGAAAATATTGCATTGGCTCTTGACATGTCGGAATTGACAAACGGCAAACATACTATAAGCATGCGTGTGACAAACGAACAGGGAAATTACAGTGGAGTGATAACTGACTCTTTCTATAAATTTTCCGTGGAAGAGGAAGCTGGTAAAATTGTCGCATGTGAATACTGGACTGACGAGGATTTTGCCAACAAAAAGGAAGTTGCAATAGGCAATGACGGCACAGTGACATTCAGCATAGATGCTTCATCGCAGACAGACGGCATGCATATGCTCTCATGGCGCATACGCGACGACAAGGGAAAGTATGGAGGTCTGAACAGCAGCATGTATTTCAAGCATACCACCGTTGCTCCGGCAGAAGACATAACATGGTATCAGTATTGGTGGAATGACCGTGCAGACATGGCAGTACGCAATGAAGTTACAGACAAAGGCGTATTCACGCTGGAAGATATCGTTGAAGTACCTGATTACGTTGAAGAGTCGAAAGACATGGAAACAGGCATTGCAGAGTTTCATATCCTGTTTGGCAATGACAAGGGAATCATATCCAATATCATTACAGAAACGGTGACCGATAAAATACCACCGACTTCGCACATGAACCCATTGCCAAGCACACAGGAAACCAGCCGTCAGGAGTTGTCATGGAGCGGAACGGACAAGTGGTCTGGGGTGATGGATTACACGGTGTACGTATATAACGATATAGAAGAACAGTTTGTTCCATACGTAGAGAATACCTCTGATACGGTAATTACTTACTATTGCTCACAGAAAGACCATGTGGTGAAATTCTTTGTAATAGCCCGTGACAGCATGGGAAATGTGGAGCCAATGAAAACAGAAGCAGAAACCGAAGTGCGTTTCATGTATGTTGACGTGTATCCTCCAACAACGGAGTTGCAGGCATCAAGTGAAACTGTGAATGTAGGTGAGGCTGTAGAACTGACTTGGAGAAGCATAGATGATTCTAACGATATAGCGGTGACAAATATCTACTATTCGGAAGATGATAGACCGTTGATACTTTGGAAGACTGTAGCAGGAGAATCTACTGCTACGTTCAAAGGTAAGGCTGGCAGCACCTATCACTTCATCGTCACTGCATGTGATACGGAAGGCAATTTGGAGAAACCTAACATCGCAAAAGCTGTTAAGGTACATTTCAATAATTGAGGAGGCATACCATGAGAAATATATTTCGAAATAAAGGTGAAACATTCTGTGGCATCATGTTGTTATGTGTGATGGTGTTCGCAAGTGCTCAGCAGGTACAGGCGCAATATAGCAAGTCGGGATATGTGGGCGATTTGATAAGTTATAGCTTCGTACCACAATATCCTGGCAGAGGTTATGTAGAGACTGTAGTATGGGAGAGTAGTGACCCTACTGCCGTCAGTGTAATGTCAACTGGTGCATCTGCATCACATGGCTACATCCTGAGATATTTCACGGGATACGTGACGATAAGAGCCACATATTATTACAAATACTACATTACAGGTCATACGTATCCTTATGCTGCGCATGCCATGAGAACATTCAGTGTGTCGTGTAATCCGGTCTCAATAAACGTGACACCCTCAACCATTACGCTTGCTCCTGGTGATACATATAAGCTGAGTTATGCCCTGACACCAAATGTTTCAAGTACGGTTGTTGGATGGATTTCAGGAAATGAAAATGTTGCAACCGTAAGTGGAGGAGTGATAAAAGCTGTGGGACCAGGCTCAACGCGTGTGTATGGACTTACGAATAGTTCTACGTCAAGTTATTGTTTGGTGAATGTGGTGTATTATGAACCAACTAAGATAACGCTGCCAGCCACAAGCACCGTAGAATTAGAGGGCGGTATGAAAATAATACCGACTTTTGAGCCGGAGCTTGCGAGCGCAGACATTACATGGACATCAAGCAATCCTGATGTGGCTATGGTAAATGAGACCGGTTACGTGACACCTGTAGGTTGCGGAACAGCTGTAATTACCGCCACTACAGACAATGATCTTACGTCGTCAACAACGGTGACGGTGAAAGAACCTGACTATAAAGTAACAGACATGACACCATTGGATGATGCCACAGGACAGTCTGCTTTCGTAGCACCCAAAGTGACTTATTCGCTCAACTCAAAGCGAGGCAGCACATTTGATAAAATTACACTGACTACTGGCGGAAAGAATGTGGAAGGAACTGCCACCATTGAAGATGGAACGGTGGTGTTCACTCCTGCTCATCCTCTTATGGAGAATACTGACTATATTCTGACGATACCTGCTGGTGCTGTGGCTAATAAATGGGGAACGGAATGTTCCACCACTGTCACACAACATTTTCGCACGGGTGATTATGAGAAATTAGGTATTGCCATATCAGATAATGGTGGTTTCGTTAAGTCTGGCAACCAGATTGTCTTGTCCACAGAATATGAGTCTGCTGAGATACATTATACCATTGATGGAACGGAGCCAACAAAGGAAAGTACACTTTATACTGGTCCGATAGCATTATATCAGGATGTACAGTTGCGTGCAAAAGCATTCAAGGAGGGGTATGCACCGAGTGATATGGTATCTGAGGATTTTATCATAAGCAACATGGAGATATTGAGAATGTTTCCTGTGAATGAGAAAATATACAAATATGATCACATCATACCGTATATTTTATTCAGTAATGCGATTTCTCCAAGTGCCAACATAAACAATGTAAGAGTGTTGAAGAATGCTACGGAAGAGGTGGAAGGCGAGGTGATAGTTGCCGACAGCTCTATCTGTTTCGTGCCTGAAAAGACCTTTGCGCCAGGAGCTGTATATACAGTACTTATCCCTGAAGATGCAGTAAAGACATCAAAGGGAGAACCTAACAGTGGAAACGAATGGAAATTTACGACAGGAAATTTAATAACCCAGGTGTCTGCCGGACTTGAAATCTTTGCTATCCATAAAGCTGATGGCAGCCTTTGGACTTGGGGTGACATTATAGAAAATGCTGATGATGTGAGTGGCAACTACAGTAGTCGGAAACGCAGTGAGCCTGTATGGTACAAAGCAGATACAAAATGCGTGGCAACAGGCATGACTCACTACGGTTTCTTGACAACAGACAACGAACTGTATATGTGGGGCAGGCAGTATTGTGGGGAGTTTGGAAACAATAGTACAAACTCATCGATCCAGCCCATAGATGTCATGTCAGAAGTGACAGACGTTTCTATAGGAGGTCAGACTACTGCTATAATAAAAAACGGCAATCTGTATATGTGTGGCAGAAACGACTATGGACAGATAGGCGATGGTACGGTGGAGACAAAGACTGCACCTGTGTATGTAATGGATGCCGTGAAGAAATGCGTAGCAGGATATTGTTCAACATACGCAATAAAAACAGACGGAACATTATGGGCATGGGGTAGAAATGATTATGGAGAACTTGGAGACGGTACTGTTAATGAGCAACATGAGCCGGTGAATGTAATGGCTGACGTAGCAGATGTTGCTGTAGCAAGGCTCGGAGGTTATGGGGCAGCCGTGCTGAAGACTGATGGTAGCCTTTGGGTACTTAAAGAGAATCCTGTAAAGATATTGACTGAGGTGCGGACTATGTCTGTAGGTGCTGATTTCATAGCTGCCGTGAAACATGATGGAACCCTCTGGACATGGGGCAATAATGAAAAAGGCCAACTCGGGAATGGAGGTTTTGAAGCTCAGAATACACCTGTAAAGATAATGGAGAATGTTGACAGTGTTGACTGTGGCTACCAGAATGCAATCGTGCTGAAACAGGATGGCAGCGTGTGGACATGGGGAAATTCACAACGTTCTATCTGCTGCACTCCTGAGAAAAAAGTAGAAGGAATGTCTCACTCTGCAATGCAAGGACTTACAGGATACTCAAGGAAAATATCCTTGAAGTCAGGAGATGTGACAGTTATGCGTGCCGTCACTGAGCCAATAGATGCCGAATATACAACTTGGGAGTGGTCTTCCTCTGATTATGATGTAGTCACTGTAGATGACCGTGGAGTGGTAGAAGCCAAAGCTAATGGCATAGCCACGTTGACATTGACGGTGGACGATACATTCATGGCCGTATGTGAAGTACAGGTTGGTAATAACTTGTCGGGTGATGTCAACAATGACGGAGCAATTACAATGGCTGATGCAAACTCTGTGGTTAATTATTTCCTTGCGAATGACAAAGAAAGTGTCACGAACTTTAACATTAAGTCAGCAGACGTTAATAATGACGGAGATATAACCATGGCAGATGCAAATCAGATTGTGAACATCTTCCTTAGTTCAAAATAGTAACGAATACAATTTTTGGATGCTTTTCACTCGTATATGGAGTAACTTTTTCTTGTGATTATTTTGCCATGTCAGAAAAAAATCGTATCTTTGCCAATTGATTAAAATTACAGATTACATCATAATACAAATGGCTGAAGATATAACAGGACAGGCTGAACAGACTCAATATACCGACGACAACATACGCACGCTGTCGGCGCGTGAGCATATACGCACACGCCCAGGTATGTATATAGGTCGCCTGGGCGACGGCTCACATGCCGAGGACGGCATATACGTATTGCTCAAGGAGGCCATAGACAACTCCATCGACGAGTTCCGAATGAACGCCGGCAAGCGCATAGAGATAGACGTGCGTGACAACAAGGCGGTGTCGCTACGCGACTACGGCCGCGGCATACCGCAGGGAAAGATGATCGAGGCAGTCAGCAAGCTCAATACCGGCGGCAAGTATGACAGCAAGGCCTTCAAGAAGTCGGTGGGCATGAACGGCGTGGGTATCAAGGCCGTAAACTTCCTGTCGAAACACTTCGAGGTGCGCAGCTATCGCGACGGACAGGTAAGGACGGCAGTTTTTGAGGAGGGAAACCTCATAAGCGACACTACCGCACCGACGCAGGACGAGAACGGCACATACATAGCCTTCGAGCCCGACGATACGCTCTTCAAGGGATATATGTTTCGCGACGACATAGTGGAGACCATGCTCAGGAACTATACCTACCTGAATACAGGACTCGCCATCATGTATAACGGCAAGCGCATCATCTCACGCAACGGACTGGAAGACCTGCTGAAAGACCAGATGACCTCCGACCCCCTCTACCCCATCATCCACATGAAGGGCGAGGACATTGAGATAGCCTTCACCCACACCAACCAGAACGGCGAGGAGTATGACTCATTCGTCAACGGACAGCACACCACGCAGGGCGGAACGCACCAGTCGGCCTTCAAGGAGCATATAGCCAAGACCATCAAGGAGTATTTCGGCAAATATGAGTATGGCGACATCAGAAACGGCCTCGTGGCTGCCATAGCCGTCAATGTGGAGGAACCGATATTCGAGTCGCAGACAAAGATAAAACTGGGTTCGCTCACCATGTCGCCCGACGGTGTAAGTGTCAACAAATACGTGGGTGACTTCATCAAGACCGAGGTTGACAACTACCTGCATCGCCACCTTGACATTGCCGAGATAATAGAAGAGAAGGTGAAGGCAAGCGAGCGCGAGCGCAAGGCTATGGCGGGAGTAACGAAACTGGCGCGCGAGCGTGCCAAGAAGGCCAACCTGCACAACCGCAAGCTGCGCGACTGCCGCATACACTTCTGCGACGTGAAGAACGACCGCAAGGAGGAATCCAGTATCTTTATCACCGAGGGTGATTCTGCCAGCGGTTCAATAACGAAGAGCCGCGACGTGAACACGCAGGCGGTGTTCTCGCTGCGCGGCAAGCCACTGAACTCATACGGCCTGACGAAGAAGGTAGTGTATGAAAACGAGGAGTTCAACCTGCTGCAGGCAGCACTCGACATAGAGGACGGACTCGACAACCTGCGCTACAACAAGGTCATCGTGGCTACCGATGCCGACGTTGACGGTATGCACATCCGCCTGCTCACCATCACCTTCTTCCTGCAGTTCTTCCCAGAACTTATAAAAAAAGGACACGTCTATGTACTGCAGACACCGCTCTTCCGCGTAAGAAACAAGCGCACTAAGATAAAGAACAAAACCGTGGTAAAGGCAGAGGACGAGAAACTGAAGGACCGTGGCGAGAAGGCAAAAGACTATATCACACGCTACTGCTACAGCGACGAGGAGCGACTGGCAGCCATCGAGGAACTCGGTCCTGACCCTGAGATTACGCGCTTCAAGGGACTGGGCGAGATATCGCCTGACGAGTTTGCGGGCTTCATCGGTCCCGACATACGCCTGGAGCAGGTGACGCTGCAGAAGAGTGATGAGGTGGAGAAACTCCTGGCTTACTACATGGGCAAGAACACCATGGAGCGACAGCAGTTTATCATTGACAACCTCGTGATTGAAGAGGATATACCGGAAGACTTTGACACGGAGTAGTGTCGTGCTAATAACAGAATTATTAAAGGTGGGTTCTATTAATTACCACCGTAATGTTAAACTTAAAATGTGGGTTGACGTTTAGTCATCTTTTCGTTTTCTTTCGGTGCATACTGTCAGCATCCTCGGTCACATAGCCCGCTATGCTCCCTCATCTGCTGACACTCTGCCCTCGAAACAAATCCAAAAATCTGACAAAGCTAATTAATAGAACCCACCTAAAACAAGGAAATGGAGAAACTCACTATAATAAAGGTAGGCGGTGCAGTGGTCGAAGACCCTGAGCAGCTGGCTGCATTGCTCGAAAACTTCTCTCGCATCGAGGGAAAGAAACTCCTCGTCCACGGCGGTGGCCGTCGCGCTACGAAGATTGCATCACAGCTTGGCATCGAAAGCCACATGGTAGGAGGCAGACGCATCACCGATGAGCAGATGCTCTCAGTAGTAACAATGGTATATGGCGGACTGGTCAATAAGAACCTCGTGGCGCAGCTGCAGGCACGTGGTGTCAACGCACTCGGACTTACAGGTGCCGACATGGACGTGATACGCTCGCATAAGCGTCCGCTTAAAAAGATGCGCATGGACGATGGCACTGAGCAGATGATTGACTTCGGTTTCGTGGGCGACGTTGACCGTGCCGACGGCACACGCCTCGCACAACTTATTGACAGCGGCGTAGTGCCCGTAGTAGCCCCACTCACCCACGACGGCGAGGGCAATATGCTCAACACCAATGCCGACACTATGGCTTCTACCGTAGCAAAGGCCTTGGCCTGTCACTTCGATGTCACGCTCATCTTCTCCTTCGAGAAGAAAGGGGTGCTCTCAAACCCCGACGACGACGACAGCGTGATACCTACCATCACCCGTCAGTCATACGAGCAATATGTCAAGGACGGAGTAATCTCTGGCGGTATGATGCCAAAGATAGAGAATGCCCTCGAAGCCGTAGAGGCTGGCGTAAAGCGTGTTATCATAACCCTTGCCACCGCCATCGACGGGCAGCACGGCACGGTGATTCTTAATTCATAATGCATAATTTATAATGCATAATGCATAATTAGCTTCTTCGTTTGCGGCAATATCATTGCGGCGCTATCATTTACAACACATAACCCTTGATTTGAACATAGTTCACGACATACTCCCATTAAAAAACCAACTCTACCGTCTGGCGCTACGCATCACGCTCAACAGTCAGGAGGCAGAGGATGTCGTGCAAGATGTCATCATACGGCTATGGAAGCAAAGCGAGCAACTCACTGACATAGACAACCTCGAAGCCTATGCCATGCGCATTACGCGCAACCTCGCCATAGACCGACAACGTATGCGCGTAAACCAGACAGAGCAACTTACTGACGATATGCCACTCATGCACCTCCACTCTCCCTCGCCCCAGCAGCAACTGGAGCGTGAGGAACGCATCGACAGCATACGCCAGACCATGAACTCACTCCCAGAAAAGCAACGTACAGCCATGCAACTACGTGACTTTGAAGGCAAGTCCTACCGAGAGATTGCCGACGTGATGCAAATCTCCGAAGACCAGGTAAAGATTAACATCTACCGCGCCCGACAAGCAGTAAAACAGAAATTAACGTCTTTTAACGCATCATCACTGTAACTTTTCACTATCCTTATACGTCATTACTACAGAGGACGGCAGCGAAACAAAGAAATCAGTTCGCACTCCCCTATTTGTACGCAACGATGACATCGTTGCACATCATAAAACGAAAACAGAAACATTACAGTGGACTACAAATACATAGAACAACTCATCGACCGCTATTTCGAGTGTGACACTACGCTTGAGGAAGAGCAGATACTACGTACATTCTTCTCACAGGAGAATGTACCGGTAAGTTTGTTGCAGTACAGAGAGCTGTTCAGTGCTCAGACCTTTGCCAAGCAGCAGGAAAGTCTGCCTGCCGACTTCGACAGCCGCATACTGGCCATGATAGGTGAGCAAAGCGATAAAGACAACAGCCGAGAGCCATTGCGTGTGATGGCACATCGCGTTAGCATAAGCCGCAGGTTGCGTCCGCTTTACAAGGCCGTAGCAATGGTGGCAGTGGTGCTGGCCATAGGTCAGGCTGCACAGATGCCATACAGCACTGCCGAACAGGAACAGCGCGAGGACTTCGCTCGCTCGGTCGAGATGCTGCAACGCATACAGAAAGACCAAAACACCGTGGCGCAAGGCGATACCGTGACTGCTATCGAAGAGTTGAAGAACTGAAGATATGAGAGATGAGAGATGAGAGATGAGATGAGATGAGATGAGATGAGACACTTACGGAAAGATAATATTTCTATGCTTTAAATATATACTATTGAAAAGAATGAAGATGCGATGCGACATCGTACTCTCTCTGAAAAAACAATTAAATCGTTAAAACAATCATAAAAAGGGAAGTGGCGCAAAACATGCGCTCTTCCCTTTTTTTCGCATGATTATTTGTCAGTCTGCCATTTTTTGTGTACTTTTGTGGCGGATTAACGAATAACTACGATGAAACGACTATACATAGAGACATACGGCTGTCAGATGAACGTGGCAGACTCAGAGGTGGTGGCAAGCGTCATGCAGATGGCGGGATACGAGACGTGCGACTCGGCCGACGAGGCTGACGCAGTGTTCCTAAATACGTGCTCGGTGCGCGAAAATGCAGAGAACAAGATTTACCACAGGCTGGAGACGCTACATCGTGAGAATGAGAAACGCAGTTCCGACCGAATACTCGGCGTTATAGGCTGCATGGCAGAGCGTGTGAAAGACGATCTGATAAGCAACCACCATGCGAAGCTCGTGGCGGGGCCTGACTCATATATGCAGTTGCCTACGCTGATAGCGCAGTGTGAGTTGGGACAGACTGCCATCGACACCGAACTGTCGCTGACGGAGACATATCGTGACGTAATGCCATTGCGCGCTCATGGTTCGCATATCTCAGGGTTTGTAAGCATCATGCGCGGCTGTAACAACTTCTGCCACTACTGCATAGTGCCTTATACTCGCGGTCGTGAACGCTCTCGCGACGTGGAGAGCATACTGCGCGAGGTAAAGGACCTTGAGGCACGCGGATATAAGGAGGTGACGCTGCTCGGACAGAATGTCAATTCTTATAAGGATGAAGGAAGAGGGAATAAAGAAGAAGGAAAAGAGATGAGGGAAGAAGGTGTTGTGACTTTCCCACAGTTGCTTGCCAGGGTGGCAGAGGCGGTGCCAGGGATGCGTGTGCGCTTCACCACTTCTCACCCGAAGGATATGAGCGACGAGACGCTGAAAGTCATTGCAAGCCACGACAACGTATGCAAACACATACACCTGCCGGTGCAGTCGGGTAGTGACCGCATACTGAAACTGATGAACCGCAAATATACTCGCGAATGGTACATGGGGCGCATTGAGGCAATAAGGCGCATCGTGCCCGACTGCTCCATTACCACCGACATATTCGTGGGTTATCACTCTGAGACAGAGGAGGACCACCAGCAGTCGCTATCGCTGATGCGTGAGGTAGGATATTCGTCGGCATTCATGTTCAAGTACTCAGAGCGTCCGGGTACGTATGCCTCGAAGCACCTGCCCGACAATGTACCAGAGGAGGTGAAGATACGCCGACTTAATGAAATGATAGCATTGCAGAACGAACTGTCGGCACTGGACTACAAGAATGACGAGGGCAAGGAGTTTGACGTACTTGTTGAGAACTACAGCAAGCGGAGCCGCGAACAACTCTGCGGCCGCACCAGCCAGAACAAGATGGTGGTATTCCCCAAGGGCAGCCACCACGTGGGCGACACTGTGCGTGTGCGCATCCTATCAAGCACCTCTGCCACGCTCATGGGCGAGGAGATACTATGATTTCTTCTCCTATAAAACATAAAACCTCACATAAGAAAAAAACGCAAAAAACAACGTAAATAGCAGTAAAACACGCAAAAACACACTAAAATAAGCACTTTTTGCATTTTTTTTTACAAAAATGCTTGGTAATTAAAGGAAAATCATTAACTTTGCAAGCAGATTGTCTTATAAAAGCCCTCAAAAAGGGGTGAGACAAGAAATATAACGAACTACTTACAATAATTAGTACTAATTTAAACTTTTCAACTACGATGAACAAGACAGAACTCGTAAAGAAGATTGCTGAGAAGGCACAGGTTTCTCAGGTAGAAGCAAAAGCAGTTCTCGAGGCTACACTCGAGTCAATTAAGGAAGCCCTGCAGGCAGGTGACGCCGTACAGCTCATTGGCTTCGGTACATTCAGCGTTGCTGAGCGTGCTGCACGTACTGGTAAGAACCCACGTACCGGTGAGCAGATTAAGATTGCTGCCAAGAAGGTTGCTAAGTTCAAGGCTGGTGCAGGTCTCCTCTAATCCTTCAAGGTAAACATTAGCATAATGCCCCGCCGCACCTGTCTCAACAGCAGGACGGCGGGGCGTTTTCGTACATACAACTTTAATAATACGACCACAGATTACTCTGATTTAAGGGATTTTTTCTTTAACAACGGATTAAGACGGATTACACGAATTAAACAAATTGAAGAACTTAATAGACCCCACCTTATATAATCAAGGAAAATAAATGACAAAATGGATATGCGCCATAGTAGGCTATTACATCACGGGGAGTTTCTTGGGAGCCGTGGCAGGCTATTTCATAGGCAAGATAATACAGGGCATGATGACCAGTGACAATGATGCCTCCGGATATTCAAGCCAACGACATGGTAACGGCAGCAACTTTGGAAACGGCTCATACAGCAATAGCGGCACATACGGATATTCCCGCGGCACGACAAGCGGATACAGTCGTCCGCACACCACAACACGACAGCAGGACACGCGCACGCTGTTTCTCAACAGTATGCTTGAGATGGCGGCATACATCATAGCTGCCGACGGGCGCATCATGCACTCCGAGATGGAGGTCATGCGCTCCTTCCTGCGCAAGAACTTCGACCAGCAGACTGCCGAGGCTTGCAATGAGCGACTGCTCACAATCTTCAAAGAAAAGAAGCAGATGACCGCCTCGCAGTGGCAGATGCGCGTCATGCAGTCGTGTCGCAGGCTTACCTTTGCTCTCACTCAGGAACAACTGCTGCAGTTCATGGCTCTCCTGGCAGAGATATGCAAGGCCGACGGCCGTGTGGATGCACAGGAGGAGGAAGCCATGAAACTCGTGGCGCGCACGCTCGGACTTGGCGACGGCATCGTTAACCAGCTGCTCTCGCTTGGCGGACAGACGCTCGATGATGCCTACCGCACGCTCGGCATACCATCAACTGCCACTGACGACGAAGTGCGCCGCGCCTATCGCAAGATGGCACTGCAGTATCATCCCGACCGCGTGGCAACGCTCGGCAGGGACGTACAGGAGAATGCCAAACGCAAGTTTCAGGAAATCAACGAAGCGAAGGATCGCATATATAAAGCACGCGGATTGTGATTTTTAAGGCAAAGCCTTTGTCATTCAAAGGAAAATATGTAACTTTGCAACAGGAAACACACACAGAGACATTATGAATAAGAACATACAGACACAGGAACTGCAGGCGGAGATACGCCAGTTGTGTAAGGAGAAGAATGCCGTAGTATTGGCACACTACTATACCACGGGCGACATACAAGAGTGTGCCGACTTCGTGGGCGATTCGCTCGCGCTTGCCCGCAAGGCCGCCAACACTGATGCCGACATCATCGTGATGTGCGGCGTACACTTCATGGCAGAGACCTGCAAACTGCTATCGCCTGAGAAAAAGGTGCTCGTGCCTGATACCGAGGCCGGATGCTCACTGGCAGACTCCTGCCAGGCCAGCGACCTGAAACAGTGGAAAGATGAGCACCCGGGATATATGGTGGTGCAGTATGTCAACACCACCGCTGCCGTCAAGGCACTGACCGACGTGGTTGTGACATCAGGCAATGCCCGCAAGGTGATTGACCAACTGCCTGAGGATGCGAAGATACTCTTCGGACCAGACTATAACCTTGGCTCTTACATCAACAGCGTCACCGGTCGCCAGATGGAGCTATGGCAGGGCGGATGCCACGTACACGAACGCTTCTCAGTGGATGCCATTGCCGCTCTCAAGAAGCAATATCCCGATGCCACCGTCATGGCACACCTGGAGTGTAAGGCTCCCATACTGGCCATGGCCGACGTGAAGGGTTCCACGGCCGACATGCTCCACTACGCCCAGCAGCACGAACCACAGAGCTACATCGTGGCTACCGAGGCCGGCATACTGCATGAGTTGCAGCGCACCTGTCCTGAGTGTACTTTCATTCCCGTGCCACCCGAGGTCACCGAGAGCCAGAGCAGCGATGAGGTACTGAGCAAAGGCTCTTGTTCGTGCAACGAGTGTCAGTACATGAAGCTCAACACGCTGGAGAAACTGCGTGACTGTCTGCGCGACGGTAAGCCAGAGGTCACCGTGGATTCTGCCATCGCCCGCGATGCAGTGAAGCCTATTGAGCGTATGCTCAGCATGAGTTAACTCACCTAAAATATACACTACCTACCCAACGTTAATCCCTCCTGTAATGAAAGACAGGGGGGATTATTTGTGTAAAAACGTATCAAACGATGTGAAAAAAATCTCATTCTACGTCATTGCCGTGAAAAGACATGAGAATAAAGTGTTTTTTTTATTACCTTTGCATACGTAAACCAAAACAATAATTTTTCCACATAATGAAACTCTTATCTCTTTCACTGACGGCAGTCCTCTCGCTGTGGAGCCTGCTTGCCACTGCCGACGACAGCATGAAACTATGGTACTCACGCCCTGCCACCTACTGGGAGGAGGCTCTGCCTCTGGGCAACGGCCATCTGGGAGCCATGGTGAGCAGTGCCGTTGACGTTGACACACTGCAACTGAATGAAGACACCTTCTGGAGCGGCAGTCCGCATAACAACTACAATGCCAGTGCCCGCACGGTGCTCGACACCATACGTCAGGCTCTGTGGGCACACGACTACGGCAAGGCTCAGCAGCTGGGCATGAAACACATAGTGGCCGACCTCGGCGTGACGGGTCACGGTATGGCCTACGAGTCAGTGGGCCGTATGCTGATTACAGCCACGCCCAACGCCGGAAAAGGCGCGGAAATCACGTCATACCGCCGCTGGCTCGACCTGAATACGGCTACTGCCGGCATGAGCTACGTGACGGGCGGAATAAAGTATGAGCGCACGTATTTCTGTTCGCTCGCTGACGATGTGACAATCATACGCCTCACTGCAAGCAAGGACGGCCGACTGCTTAACCCGAAGAAGGCAGGACTGCAGCCTGTGATAGGATTTCTTTCGCCAGAGAAGACGCAGAGGGTGAAGGCCGCCATGAATGACTATGATGAGCAGACAAAGGTGGTACACTCCACGCTGACACAGAAGGAGATGGAGCATGTGCCCAACCTTCTGGAGTGCTATACATTCATACGCACATACTATGACAAGGAGGGTGTGACCATCGTCGTATCCTCTGCCACCAACTTCGTCAACTACCACGACATCAGCGGCGATGCCAAGAAGAAGGCTCTTGACGCTATCACGGCCTACGAAGCAAGGGTTAAGAATTATGCTGACGCCCTCGCTGCCCACACATCGAAATACAAGGAGCAGTTTGACCGCGTCACGCTCGACCTGGGCCACAACCTCGTGCAGGAACAGAAAGACACAGAGATGCGCATTGCCGAGTTCTCTGAGTTTAAGGACCCCAGTCTGGCAGCCCTCTACTTCCAGTTCGGGCGCTATCTGCTTATCTCCTCATCGCAGCCCGGCACGCAGCCGGCCAACCTGCAGGGGATATGGAACCCCGATGGCAGACAATATCCTGCGTGGGATTCTAAATATACTACCAACATCAATGTGGAGATGAACTACTGGCCTGCAGAGGTGTGCAACCTCAGCGAGTGCCACGAGCCATTCCTGCAACTGGTAAGGGATGTCAGCGTGACCGGTCGCGAGTCGGCAGAGAAGATGTATGGCTGTCGCGGCTGGACGCTACACCATAACACCGACCTGTGGCGCTCCACGGGAGCCGTTGACTATGCCTCGTGTGCCGTATGGCCTACGTGTGGCGCATGGTTCTGCCAGCATCTGTGGGAGCGTTATCTCTTCAGCGGCGACAAGCAGTATCTGCAACACGTATATCCCATATTAAAGTCAGCTGCACAGTTTTATCAGGATTTCCTCGTGCGCGACCCCGAGAGCGGCTATATGGTGGCTGCTCCGTCAACATCGCCCGAGAACAACCCCGGACTGGGCTCTTACACTGACGAGAACGGAAGGAAGTCTGCCTTCGCCCACTTCGCCGGCGTCACGATGGACAACCAGATGATTTATGACCTCTTGCGCTCCGTCAGTCTTGCGGCGCATCACCTCAACATCGACAGACAGTTTGCCGATTCGCTCGACGCACTGCGCTCACAGCTTCCGCCAATGATGATTGGCAAGTACGGACAGTTGCAGGAATGGCTCGAAGACTGGGACCGCGAGACTTCAGGCCATCGCCATATCTCGCATCTGTGGGGAGCCTATCCCGGCAATCAGGTGTCAGCCTACGAGACTCCGGAACTCTTTCAAGCCGTGCGCAAGTCGCTCATAGGCCGCGGCGATGCCAGCAGAGGTTGGTCAATGGGGTGGAAAGTGTGCCAGTGGGCACGACAGCTCGACGGCAATCATGCCATGACGCTCATCAAGAACCAGCTTCATCTAAAAGACCCCAACTGCACGATAAGAGACCAGGACGGCGGCACGTACACCAATATGTTTGACGCTCACCCACCCTTCCAGATTGACGGCAACTTCGGTTGCTGCGCCGGCATTGCCGAAATGCTCGTGCAGAGCCACGACGGCTGCGTACACCTGCTGCCTGCTCTGCCTGACGTATGGGCGAAGCAAGGCACGGTGAAAGGCTTGCGCTGCCGCGGCGGCTTCGTCATTGAGGAACTCTCATGGAGCAACGGGCGCATCACCACGCTCCGCATACGTTCCACCATCGGCGGAAACCTGCGCCTGCGCCTGCCGGCGGATGAGCAGGGAAACATCTCGCTGCACCTCACCTCTGGCTCTACGATGACAAAGGCTCATGGCGAGAACACCAACCCACTGATGCCTACCTACGGCACTCCTGCTCCGAAGATTAAGGACCCTGCGAAGATACCCGAACTGAAACTGGCTCCCACACAGCTCTATGACATCAGCACTTCTGCAGACGAGGTCTTGGAATGGAAGAACTGAATGACAGGAGGATGTAATACCGAAAGACATCAGTAATTTATACAATATAGCAATCGCTATGCCTTTACCGTGTAATCTCTATCAGATTACCGAGTAAAGGCATAGCGATTGCAGTGTAAAGGGATTGTGATTAGTTGATACAATCCGTGGCAGTATTATTCAACCCTACTTGAGGAACTCCTCCAACTGCTGCATCTCCTCCTTCAGTTCGGCAGGCTTGAAACCATGGCCGGCACCTGGTATTACGTGCAGACGAGCATCCTTATAGAGTTGCACGGCACGCTCGCTGTCTTTCATCGACACTACAGTATCCTTGTCGCCCTGCACTATCAATACCGGTCCGCGGTATTTGCCTATCATGCTGAGCGGTTTCATATCGTGTATCTCCTCAAAGAAACGACGGCCGAGGCGCACGCCCCACAGGCGCGTAGTGTCAGGAATATCCTGCAGGCGCGGATAGTGCTCGCGCCAGTTGTCGGGTATGCAGAGCGCAGGGAATACCAATACGAGCTTGCTTATGTCGTTTCGCATCTGTGCAGCAGTGAGAGCCGACACCAGTCCGCCCTGGCTCTCGCCAATGAGCACTATCTCTCCACTGCCGCGGAAGTGGTTGACGATGGCCCGAAGGTCGCTCTGCTCATCGAGTATTGACATGTTGAGCGTGTTATTGTCGGAACGGCTATTGACGGAACCGCATGGGAAGTCAAACACATAGCATCGGTAGCCCAGCCGTCCGAGTGTCTCGAAATAGTTGCGCCCGAAGTGGTGCGTGCCGTTGAAGCCATGGGATACGATGACCGTGCCGCGCACATCGCCCTGCGGAGTGTATAGCTCGCCGTATATCTGCCGGTCGCCATTGGTTATCCACAGCGGCTTTATGTTCTTGAAATCCACGAAATTCTTCGCCTGAATCTTCCATCCATCATATCCCTTAGCCTTCCCACCGAGGAAGGTTTCAGCGCGGTCAGTCTGCCCCTTCAGCTGCCAGTCGAGCCAGTCTGTCACCAGTCGGGCATAGTCACCGCCATACTGCTGGCGGTATGTGCCGCCGTGACCTGAGGCAGGGTGGTCTGCCCATGCCACCGGCACGTGGGCAATGCGCATATAGTCCTTGCCGGCATTCTGGTATGCCACGTCGCTCTCGCCACCCGTAACGTAGAGTGTGGGCGTATGCAACAGCGGCAGCGAACTACGGCTTGCGCCCGCCATCTCCATGTCGCCCATGCCGGCATTCATGATTATACACGTGGTAAGACGACGGTCGGCTGCGTTATACAACACCTGAGCACCGCCACAGGAATGGCCGGCAGCAGCAATGCGCGTGGTATCAATGTTCATATAGTAGTCACTGCCCTTCGTGCGGTTCTGACGAAGCATCCAGTCAAGGCCGCGCTTGAGTTCCGACGACTCCGTATGGTTCTGCTTGCGACTATCAACACTGTCTTCCATCTCGCCTATAGCCATAACCACATAGCCATGCGATGCTATCTCCGTCAGCATACGCTCATAGCCTGCGCTGGAGTCCATGCAACCGCCGTTGGCCCACATCAGCAGCGGCAAGTCGCCGCAGCGTGCGTGGGCATGCGCCATATCACGAGGGTGGTAGATAACAAAGTCAGCCATAGCCGTGTCTTTCACCGCCACGGCCTTAAACATACCCGTGCCACCGCCATCGATGGTCTTTGTCCTTACTGTCTGCGCCATGCACAGCGTGCTTGCCAGAAGCAGGAGTAGAGAGAGAGAATAAGATTTCATCATGTTTATTGTTTAAAATGTTAGTTTTCTTTGCAGAGTTACTATTCCAAACCAATTAGCAAGATGCAAAGTTACTGTTTTTTTCCGAAACAAGACAAGAAAAACGTAGCATTAGCATGAAAAAATGTATCGAAAAACTAATTGCATCTATTAGCTGCTACAATGCAGAAGCATCTGTTGGTTATACCAAGTACTCCAAGTAATCAGAGAAATAAGGAAAAACATTGATTATTCGTTTGCACATATCAGAATATTATCGTAACTTTGCAGTCAGTAATAAGAAGAGAGCGTGGCGGAGAAAGCCTGGGGAGAGTGAAGAACCGAAAGACAGAAGAATTGGAAGATGGAAGATAATAAGGATGAAAAGATTGAAGGATGGCACGGACAACGACCGCTTTTCCTTGCACCGATGGAGGATGTTACCGATATAGGGTTCAGACGACTCTGTAAGCGGTATGGCGCTGCTATGGTATATACCGAGTTCGTGGCGGCGGAAGCTCTGATACGCAATGTCAAGGACACCGTGAGGAAACTCACCGTCAGCGATGACGAGCGGTCTGTTGGCATACAGATATACGGCAGGACGGTGGAAGCCGTGGTGGAGGCTGCACGCATCGTGGAGCAGGAGGCTGCACCCGATGTCATCGACCTTAACTTCGGTTGTCCGGTGAAGAAGGTGGCCGGCAAGGGAGCCGGCGCCGGTATGTTGCGACAGATACCGCTGATGCTGCGCATGACCGAGGCGGTAGTGAAGGCCGTCAACACGCCCGTGACGGTGAAGACCAGACTGGGATGGGATGCACAGAACTACGTCTTTGGTCGGGAACTGTCGCAGGAGTACGCCCCTGAGGGCGGCTGGCAGGGCAAGGATCTGGCAGAGTGGCTGCAGGACTGTGGCATCAAGGCTCTGACAATACACGGCCGCACGCGTTCGCAGATGTACACTGGCGATGCCGACTGGCGACTGATAGGTGAGGTGAAGCGCAACCCACGCATACACATACCCATCATAGGCAACGGCGACATCACGTCACTCGACGAAGCCGACCGCGCCTTCGACGAGTATGGCGTAGATGCCGTGATGATTGGCAGAGCCACATTCGGACAACCATGGCTGTTTTCGCGTGAAGCCAACGAGACGCTCACCACGGCTGAGAAGATAGGAGTATTGCAGGAACTCCTGCAAATCAACATCGACCGCATAGGCGATGAATACAAAGCCATACTGCATACACGCCGCCATCTGGCTGCAACACCCGTGTTCAAGGGAATACCTGACTTCCGCCCGACACGCATACAGATGCTCCGCGCCAATACTGCCAGCGAACTCAACCTTATTCTTGAAAATCTGAAAGAAAAACTGTAATCACAACAAAATCAATACACAGACACTGATGCAACACCCTAAAGGTCTCTATCTGCTCTTCATCACCGAGATGGCGGAGCGCTTCTCTTACTACGGCATGAGGGCTCTCTTCGTGCTTTATCTCGTTGCTGCTTTCTTTACCAACGACGAGGCAAGCCAGATTTATGGTTCCTATACCGGACTGGTATATCTTACTCCACTGCTGGGAGGATACATTGCCGACCGCTATTGGGGCAACCGCCGCAGCATAATAACCGGTGGTCTCATCATGGCCGTAGGGCAATTCCTGATGTTTGCATCCGCTTGTCTTGTCAGACAGAGTATCTTTGCCGAAGACGGCGCAATCGACACAAGCGTTGACAACACCGCATCCATGTGGCTGATGTTCATCGGACTGGCTGCGCTTATCATCGGCAACGGTTTCTTCAAACCCAACATCTCGACCATGGTGGGCGACCTCTACGAACCGCAGGACCAGCGTAAGGACTCTGCCTTCACCATATTCTATATGGGCATAAACCTCGGAGCCTTCATAGCACCATTCATATGCGGTACACTCGGCGAAGGCAACTGGGCTGACCCCGGGCGCTTCCGCTGGGGCTTCTTTGCCGCAGGTGTGGCCATGGTGCTGTCGGTGGTAGTGTTCTGGCTATATAAGGACAGGTATCTCGTAACGCCTGACGGACAGCAGGTGGGTACTGCGACTGTTAAAACGGAAAAGCGCAAAGATGTGAATACGGAAGTAGCAAAGGATGGAAAGATGGAAGAATTGAAGGGCGAAAAGACGGAAGAACAAGAAAGAAGAAAAGCCTCAATACTTAAACTCCTCAACCCTTCATTACTATACGTTGTCGCTGCACTGCTGCTATTCCTGCTCTTCGCCCAGGGTACCGACAACGTCAACGACTATATCTCTGCAGCAATCTACTCCATCTCGATAGTGCTGCCCGTGTTTATCATCACCGATAAAAGTCTGACGCATGCGGAGCGTCTGCGCATAGGCGTCATATATGTCATAGCCGTGTTTGTCATCTTCTTCTGGAGTGCCTTCGAGCAGGCAGGCTCCTCGCTCACGCTGATAGCCGACCAGCAGACCGACCGCCACATAGGGCAGTGGGAAATGCCCACGACATGGTTTCAGTCAATCAATCCCGTGGTGGTGGTCACCTTCGCACCACTGATGGCCATGCTGTGGGAATGGCTGCTGAAGCGTGGCATACGCATACACTCCATCACCAAACAGGCTCTTGGACTGATGCTCCTTGCACTCGGCTACGTCGTCATAGCCTATGGCTCACGCGGACTGAGCCCTACGGCAAAGATGAGCATGTGGTGGCTTTTCGCCCTGTATTTCATACATACCATCGGCGAACTGTCGCTCTCGCCCATCGGACTGTCACTGGTCACCAAACTCTCTCCGGCCCGCATGGCATCGCTGCTGATGGGTGTATGGTTTATGAGCAATGCCGCAAGCAACATACTTGCCGGCCGTCTTGCCACGCTGCTACCTGCAGCCGGCAAGCCCGCATCTTCTTTCTGCGGAGTAAGGATAGAGACGCTGACCGACTTCTTCCTTCTCTTTGCCGTCATGGCAGGCGTAGCCTCGATAATGCTTTTCTGCCTTACACCGCTGCTCAAGCGTATGATGAAGGAGGAGGAATAAGTACGTGTACATAATTATTTGGCAGTTTCAGGAAAAATCATTAACTTTGCAGGCGTTATCATAAAAGGCGGATAATGACCCACCTTGAATTTATAGTTATCCAATTCATAATCTACGATTAAAGGGCTTCAAGAGAATAAACACATGAGACAGATACCCACGATTACAAAAAACCTTCTTATCATCAACGTCATCTGCTATCTGGCTTACGTAGTGCTGGGAGGCAGGGGCATCGACCTCAATGACATCTTCGGACTGCACTATTTCCAGGCTACGGACTTCCGGCTGTATCAGGCACTGACGTATATGTTCATGCACGCTTCGTTTGAGCATATCTTCTTCAATATGTTTGCACTGTGGATGTTTGGCGGTGTCATCGAGCGCACGTTTGGCGAGAAGCGTTTCCTTATATACTACCTTGTGTGCGGACTGGGTGCCGCACTGTGTCAGGAGGTATCGCAGTTTGTGCAGGTTTACCTCATGGTGGCCGACCAAGGCGGTACGCTGGCTGACGTAATGAGGCTTGACACGGCAGACCGCATGGTCCTAAACACATGGACTACCGTCGGGGCTTCGGGCTGCATATACGGTGTGCTGCTGGCCTTCGGCATGACATATCCCGAGGAGCGCATGTTTATCTTCCCACTGCCCGTGCCTATCAAGGCTAAGTGGTTTGTCATAGGCTACGCTGCCATCGAGGTGGCACTGGCTCTGATGCAGCGCGGTGACGGTGTGGCTCACGTGGCTCACCTTGGCGGTATGCTCTTCGGTTGGCTGCTGCTGCGCTCGTGGCGTAAGACGAAGCCCGGCTTCAACGGATGGGATGGCTATGAGGTGAAGGATGATTCGAAGACGATACTCGGTCGCATACGCTCGTGGCTGCATCTCGACCACGACAATGATAAGGACGAAGACCTGAACTATGGCAGGCAGAATACTACCTCGCGCCATCAGCAGGACTGGGAGTATAACGCCCGCAAGAATGAGGAGAAGAAACAGACGGAGGCTGAGATTGACCGTATTCTCGACAAGATACGCAAGTCGGGCTATTCATCGCTGACCGAGGAGGAGAAGAAGAAACTGTTTGAACAGCGCCGCTGACTACGGATTACGCGGATTGTCATATCACAACAGACTACGCAGATTACACGAACTATATGACAACGAGATTACGGTGGTAATCAATAGAACACACCTAAAGTACCCGTAGGAGACTGACAAGGAAAAGAACGATAAGACAATGAAGAAGATAATATCGAAGACAATATGGATTGTGTCGCTACTGGCAGGACTGGGGCTTATCATCACCAGTTATGCCGGATGGCTCAACCCAAACACATGGTCATGGCTCTCACTGGCAGGATATGCCTTCCCCTTGTTTCTGTTGCTTACGATGGCATGCCTCGTGATATGTGCGCTGATAAGAAAACGCTACCTGCTCGTGCCGTTCTTTGCGCTCATAGCGGCATATCCGGCAGTGTCGCTTTACTTCCCGCTACACTTCGCAGCATTGGGCGACCCCGTGACGAGCGACTCCACACTGACCGTCATATCCTACAATACCTACAACTGGTCATGGGGTGAAGGAGTTAAAGACAAGAACGAGGAACCCAACCGCGTGGTGGAGTTTCTTGCTGCGCAGGACGTTGACGTGATGTGCCTGCAGGAGTCACCGCTCACTGGCTACAGCACTAATGAGCTGAACCGCCAAGTGACCAAGAAACTGCAATACATCGACACCATCCACGGTCATGGTGCCAGCACGCTGACGCTGATAAGCCGTTTCCCCATCGTGAGGAAGCAATTCATTGACTACGACACCAAGGGCAACATCTCGGGAGCCTTTTGGCTCAACGTGCGCGGCCGCGAGGTAATTATACTGAGCAACCACCTGCAGACCATGGGCTTCACCATGGGTGAGCGCGAGGACTTCAGCAGCATGGTACACGGCGAGAAGGAGAGCCGCGACGAGATAAAGAACACGTCGCACACCATCGCAGGCAAGATACTGAGCGCATCGAAAATCCGAGCCAACCAGGCGGAGGCATTGGCGGCGTTCATCCGTGACCACAAGAACGAACCGCTCATCGTATGTGGCGACTTCAACGACATACCTCAGTCATACACCTACCATACTATCAGCTCTGCGCTCGATGATGAGGCGGATGCCCTGACTGACTGTTACCGCGCCGTGGCGGCAGGCCCCGGTTTCACCTACAGCCGCTACGGCATACGCGCACGCATAGACCACATGTTCTGCTCCAGCCATCTGGAACCCATACACTGCCGCGTAGATCGCACCACTGATGCCTCTGACCATTACCCGATTATCTGCCAGATGGTTTTCAGATAATGCCACGGATATCCTTAGTAAATATATTTTCTGTGAATTATGCAGGGTAAGACAGAGTCGCTTGAACATACCCTCGCAAAAGCAATGCGATTACCACGTAATAGCTATCATATTACATGGTAATCGCATTGCTTTTGTATGGCAATCACACTGCCTTCGCTCAGGCTTGCTAGTGCTTAGTAAGCCTGCTCGTGCACGCCCTTCACGGCGCGGCCCGAGGGGTCGTTCATCTTCTTCCAAGCCTCATCCCACTCAAGGGCTATCGCCGTGGAACAAGCCACAGAGGCCTCCTGATTGACGCTTCGCGCTGCCGAGGCACTGGGGAAATGCTCCTCGAAGATGCTGCGGTAGTAATACTCCTCCTTGTTGAGCGGCGGATTGATTGGGAAACGCTCTGCGGCGTGAGCCATCTGCTCGTCGCTTACTGCCTGCTGGGTTATATCCTTCAGCGTGTCAATCCATGAATAGCCTACACCGTCAGAGAACTGCTCTTTCTGTCGCCATGCCACGCTCTCGGGAAGCATCGTGGCGAAGGCCTTGCGTACCACGCGCTTCTCCATCGAAGTACCCGGACACATCTTCAACTCTGGGTTGATGCGCATGGCTACATCCACGAACTCCTTGTCGAGGAACGGCACACGGCCTTCTATACCCCACGCCATAAGCGACTTGTTGGCTCTGAGGCAGTCATACATATAGAGTTTGGAGAGTTTGCGCACCGTCTCCTCATGGAATGCCTTTGCATCGGGAGCCTTGTGGAAATAGAGATAACCCCCGAACAGTTCGTCGGCGCCCTCGCCTGACAATACCATCTTGATGCCCATGGAGCGTATCACGCGCGCCAGCAGATACATCGGCGTGGAGGCACGCACGGTGGTCACGTCGTAGGTCTCTATATGGTAGATGACATCGCGAATGGCGTCAAGTCCCTCCTGCACGGTGTAGTTCACCTCATGGTGTACGGTGCCTATATGCTTCGCAACCTCACGCGCCTTGGCAAGGTCGGGTGCTCCCTTCAGTCCGACTGCAAAGGAATGGAGCTGCGGCCACCAGGCATCATGCTTGTCGTTTGTCTCAATGCGCTTGGCAGCATACAGCTTGGCAATGGCCGATACCACCGAACTGTCAAGGCCGCCCGACAGCAGTACGCCGTAAGGCACGTCGCTCATGAGCTGACGCTTCACGGCTGCCATCAGTCCGTCTCTTACCATCTCCACGGCTTCCTCTTCGTTGCCGGTGCTCCACTGCATATCCTCGTGCTTCATCCAGTCACGACTATACCACTTCTTGAAATTGAAAGACTGAGAGCCTGACTGACTGAAGTCTTTACCATCACCCTCCGTTCTGCTCGAAAGGTAATGCCCTGGCGGAAACGGCATATACTGACCGCACTGCCCCTCAAGGGCTTTCAGTTCGCTTGCGGCATAGAGTGTGCCGTCATCATCGCGCCCTATGTAGAGCGGTATGATGCCCATGTGGTCACGAACGATGAGCCAATGCCTCTTTTCCGAGTCGTAAAGTACGAAGGCGAAGATACCATTCAACTGGTCAATGAAATCATCGCCATACTTCTCATACAACGCAAGTATGACCTCGCAGTCGCTACCTGTCTTGAAATCATACTGTCCTGCAAAGCGCCTGCGTATCTCCTGATGGTTGTAAATCTCGCCATTCACGGCAAGAACCGTCTTGCCATCGGCAGAATACAGAGGCTGTCCGCCCGACAGGGGGTCAACGATAGCCAGTCGCTCGTGGGCAAGCACGGCACCCTCGCCACAGTAAACGCCGCTCCAGTCGGGTCCGCGATGGCGTATCTTTGCCGACATCTTCAGTGTCTTCTCTCTCAGTTTCTTCTGTTCGCCGGCAGTCATCGTGACTTCCTGCGGTTTTACTATTGCTACGAATCCACACATGATTATTCTAAGTGTTAGGGGTTATGAGTTGTAAATTCCATATAGTTAATGAAGGCTTGATTTACCATTCGCGTGCCGCCGGGCGTAGGATAACGGCCCGTAAAATACCAGTCGCCGGGGTGATTGGGGCAAGCCTCGTGCAGTCCCTCAATGCTTTGGAATACCAATTCCACCGATGCCTGCATGCCATCAGGGCGCAGCATCTCCACTATCTTGCGGTTAATCTCGCCTACGGTGAACGGTGCATATATTGCCCTCACGTGGTTTTCACCGTCAGGGTCTTGCCTGCAACGCTCATACACCTCCGTAAGCAGACGCTCCATGCCTCGCTCCCTTATCAATGCTACGGCGGCACGGAAGGCGCAAAGCTCCTCAAGCCGCGACATGTCGATGCCATAGTAGTCGGGATAGCGTATCTGCGGCGAGCTCGATACCATCACTATCTTTCGCGGATGCAGGCGGTCGAGTATCTTGAAGATGCTCTCGCGGAGCGTGGTGCCGCGCACTATGGAGTCGTCAATGATGACGAGGTTATCCTCATAGGGACGGAGTGAACCGTAACTGACGTCGTAAACGTGGGCGGCAAGGTCGTTGCGCTCACTGCCGGTGCTGATGAATGTGCGCAGCTTGATGTCCTTCCATACCACCTTTTCTATGCGCACCTGAGCATTAAGGCGCCTGACTCCGTCGGTCATGCCGTGGAAAGCCACCTCGGCCGTGTTAGGTATATAGGAGAACACCGTGTGCTCCACGTCGCCATTGATGGCGCGAATGATGTCAGGCGTGAGCAGTTCGCCAAGCCGTTTGCGCTCCTTGTATATATCACAGTCAGAGCCACGGCTGAAGTATATGCGCTCAAACGAGCATGCGGAGTATTGCTGCGGCGTGGTAATCTGCTTCGTACTGATGCGTCCTGCCTTGTTGACGATAAGCGACTGTCCGGGCTGCAGCTCGCGTATCTGCGATGCTTCAAGGTCGAAACAGGTCTGTATAACGGGGCGCTCCGATGCCACTACCACCACTTCATCATCCTGATACCAGAAGGCCGGGCGTATGCCCCAAGGGTCTCTGACGGCAAACATCTCGCCCGAACCCGTCAGTCCGCACATCACGTAGCCGCCATCGAAATGCTGCATCGTAGTGCGCAGCACGTTGGTCATGTCAACGTGGTTGTCGATATAGTCAGTGATGTCAGTCCCTTGCAGTCCCTGTGACTTCGCAATGTCATAGAGTCGCTCCACCTCTCGGTCAAGGCGGTGGCCCATCAGTTCGAGCGTTATGTAGGCATCGCCATAGTAACGAGGCGACTGTCCCTGCTGCGTGAGGTGCTGAAAGACCTCGTCGATGTTGGTCATGTTGAAGTTTCCGCACAGTGCAAGGTTCTTAGCCCTCCAGTTATTGCGCCGCAGGAAGGGGTGAACGTACTTCAATCCGCTCTTTCCCGTAGTGGAATAGCGCAGATGCCCCATGTAGAGCTGGGAATTGAATAGTGGGAAAGCAGAGCCTTCGATTCTGCTGAAAATCTCGGTAATGGCATCTTTGCCTTCTGCACGCTCACGAAACATATACTCCTCTCCAGGCTGTGCCGTAAGGTTCACGCAAGCCATGCCTGCACCTTCCTGTCCGCGGTTGTGCTGCTTCTCCATCATCAGATAGAGCTTCCCCAGTCCGTAACGGTGAGTTGCGTACTTCTTCTTATAGTATTCCAGCGGCTTCAGCAGGCGAACCATCGCCACGCCGCACTCGTGTTTCAACTGTTCCATTTCTTATATCACTACTCAGCACATGTCTTTACGAAACTCATAAATAAAGGATGCGGATGCAGCACCGTTGAAGAATACTCCGGATGGAACTGCGTACCGATGTACCAACGCTTCCCGGGTATCTCTACTATCTCCACAAGGTCGGCCCTTGGGTTTATGCCTACGCACTTCATGCCTTTCTCTTCATACTCCGTGCGGTAGCGGTTGTTGAACTCATAGCGGTGTCTGTGACGCTCGCTTATTACTGAAGAAGCAAGAGCGGAGATTGAAGAGTAAGCCTGCCATGCGGTGCTTCCCTCCTTCAGCTGACAGTCATAAGCACCCAGTCGCATTGTGCCGCCCATCTGCTTGACGTCTTTCTGCTCCTCCATCAGGTCGATGACGTTATGCTCCGTCTGCGCTTCCATCTCAGCACTGTTGGCATCCTTGTAGCCAAGCACGTTGCGCGCAAACTCAATCACCATCATCTGCATACCGAGACAGATACCAAAGGTAGGCATATCGTGCTCACGGCAGTACTCCGCAGCAATGATTTTACCCTCTGTGCCGCGATTGCCGAAGCCCGGACATATCACGATGCCTGCCATGCCCTGCAGCCGTTCAGCCACGTTGTCGTGCGTAATGTCCTCGCTGTTGACAAACTCTGCCCTGACCTTCACGTCGTTATAGATTCCAGCCAGACTGAGACTCTCGCGTATGCTCTTATAAGCATCCTGCAGGTCGTACTTGCCTACAAGTCCGATGCGCACCTCCCGGCTTGCCATTCTCTGCTTTTCGAGGAAACTGCGCCATGGCTTCATGGCTGGTGTCTCTCCCACGGGTATTCCCATTTTGCGCAGTATGGCAGCGTCAAGTCCCTGCCTTTGCATGTTGACCGGCACTTCATATATGCTTGGCATATCCTCACTCTGCACCACACATTCGAGGTCAACATTACAGAATGACGCTACCTTCTGGCGCATTGCGTCGTCAAGATGATGCTCCGTGCGCAGCACAAGGATGTCGGGCTGTATGCCCATGCTTTGCAATTCCTTCACAGAGTGCTGCGTAGGCTTGGTCTTCAGTTCGCCTGCCGCCTTGAGATAAGGCACGTACGTCAGGTGTACGCAGACGGCATTCCTGCCCAGTTCCCACCTCAGTTGCCTTATAGCCTCCATGAACGGGGCGCTCTCTATATCGCCAATCGTGCCGCCCACCTCGGTGATTACGAAGTCATAATCTTCCTCCTTCGTCTCTCCGTCTTTCATCCCTTCCACTCTCAGCATACGTCGCTTTATCTCATCAGTAATGTGGGGCACCACCTGTATGGTCTTGCCAAGATAGTCACCACGCCTCTCGCGGTCGATTACGGCCTTGTATATACGACCGGTGGTCACGGAGTTGTGGCGCGTGGTGCGTATGCCCGTAAAGCGTTCGTAGTGTCCGAGGTCGAGGTCTGTCTCCATACCGTCGTCGGTCACGTAGCACTCGCCGTGCTCATAGGGATTTAGCGTGCCCGGGTCAATGTTGATGTAAGGGTCAAACTTCTGTATTGTAATCTTATATCCCCTTGCCTGTAGCAGCTTGCCTATCGAGGCAGAGATAATACCCTTGCCCAGAGAGGAAACCACACCGCCTGTAACGAAAATATACTTTGTGTTCATATCCCTATTTCTTTATCCTGTGTTTGTATCTTATTTCAGATGCAAAGTTAATACATTTTGATAAAACAACAAACTTTTTACTTACTTTTTGTTTGTTGAAAAGAGAATAAAGTAATAAAGTGTAAAGCGTAAAGACTGTTTAACTGTCATTTTGTTTTCACTTTGTATTGAAAACATATCGTTTTGTTGCAAACTGTCAGAACGCCGCATCATGACATAAAAAGAAACCCCCTCTCCCATGTCTGAGCAGGAGAGGGGGGCGTGCTATCTGGAGAAGATTACGGTTGTACAGTGAAACCTAAAACCAGATATGCTTTCTGAGAGCAGGGGTTAGCAGCCACCTGCGCAAATATTGGTACAGAAAATGAATCGGTAATCTTTATTTCTTTCGTTGCCATCAGCGAGAGATTGGTCACGGCGAAACCCGTGGTGGCGTAGAAATCCGTGGCATAGGGCACCGCACCGGCAGTGGCTTTCCAGTCAACCGAGGCCAGTTTGAATGGCACGTTGAACTCAAAGTAGGAACTGTAGGCACGCTTGCCGCTCTCGTTATAATCATTGCCGGCGAAGTTAGTAAACCACTGTGCACTGAGGAAACCGAAGTCATAGCCTATGTTGGCCTCAAACACATGGTTAGTGCCGTGGGCATCGTACTTGAAATAGCGGTTGTCGGGGTCTTGTCCCTCATCAAACCAATAATCGGTGATGCCAATGTTCAGTCCGCCCGTGGTGTAACTGAGCGTCAGGTCAAACTCCTTCGTATCCTTAGAGTTGCTCAGTCCCACGCTGCCCCATGCCGTAAGGCTCAGCCCCTTATGGCCAATGCCGAGCGTAGGCTGCAAGGATACGTCACCGAGGTGGTCTCCGCGCCAGATGTAGTTGCTCACCACGTCGGCCGCAATGGTAGTCTCTATACCTTCTTTCGTCTCCTCAGCCATAGCCATGGCAGGAGCAATCATCAATGCCGCAAGGGCATAATATCTTGACATTATTTTCATAAGCGATAAGTATATGTTTAACTATATTTTGTTACGTTTGATTAGTTGTAGCACGCCTCACCATGCTCGTAGATGTCAAGGCCTTCTTCCTCGATAATCTTGTCGCATCGTAGTCCGTGGGTGTACTTTATGCCGCAGAAGATAGCCAGTCCCATGACGAATGCGAAGGCAGCCACTGTCACTGCTCCGAGAGCCTCGATGCCAACGCGCCCCATCACTGTTGCTGCTCCGCAGTCAACGCCGCTGATGGCCGGGTCGCAGAAGACACCGCAGAGAACCGTGCCGAGCAGTCCGCCCACGCCGTGTACGGATACGGCACCAACGGGGTCGTCAATCTTCAGTTTCTTATCAATAAACGCAACAGACAGGCACATTATTGTGCTGACCACTATTCCAATTACGGCAGAGGCACCGATACTTACGCAGTCGCAACCTGCCGTAATGCCTACCAATCCTGCCAATACGCCGTTGCAGACCATTGATAATGATGGTTTTCCATCGACGAGCCAGGTATATGCCAAGGCAGCCAGTCCGCCGGTAGCAGCGGCCATGTTGGTTGTTACGAACACGTGGCTCATGCTTACTGCGTTAGCATATCCCGTAGCAGCAACGGTTGAACAAGGGTTGAAGCCGAACCATCCTACCCACAGGCAGAAGACGCCCAGGGCGCAGAGAGCGAGGTTATGTCCGGGTATGGCGCGACTCTTTCCCTCCTTGTCGTACTTGCCGATGCGCGGACCGAGTACCATGGCTCCCGCCAATGCCAGCGCACCGCCACAAAGGTGAACTACCGTTGAGCCGGCAAAGTCGTGAAATCCCATCTCAGCGAGCCATCCTCCGCCCCATGACCAGTGACCCTCGATAGGGTAAACGAAGGCAGAAATGAGCATGGAATATACGAAATACATAGAAAACTTGGTGCGCTCGGCCATGGCACCTGATACTATCGTGGCTGCCGTAGCACAGAAGACGGTCTGGAAGATGAACGTACACTCTGCCGGCACGTTAGAGTCTGTGCCGATAAATCCGAAGCCTTCCCATCCGAAGAAGCTCGTGCCGGCACCATACATGATTGAGAAACCCAGAATCCAGTAGAGCACCGAGCCGCACATGAAGTCGCAGAAGTTCTTCATCAGTATGTTAGCCGTATTCTTCGAGCGCGTCATCCCAGCCTCCACGAGGGCGAAGCCCGGCTGCATCCAGAAAACCAACATGGCACCCAGCAGCACCCACAGCGTGTCAAGGCCGTTAACGTAATCCTTTGCCTCCTCGGCAACGGTGGCAGCGAGGGGCGTGGCTATTGTCATTGTAATATCTGTAATCATAGTTGTGTCGTTTTTTATGGTAACATTACTTCTTGTCGGCCAGCACGGTATCGCCGTGCTCGCCAGTGCGTATGGAGTAGCAGTCAATCACATCGCTGAGGAAGATGCGTCCGTCACCTACCTTGCCCGTATGAGCCACCTGCATTATAACCCGTATCGTGGGCTCCACAAACTGCTCACGGCAGATGATGGTCAGCGCCACGCGCTCAATGACATCGGTGCTGTACTGCACACCGCGGTATATCCTCTCCTGACGGCTCTGCCCTATGCCGTGAACGTCATGGTACTCAAACCAGTCAATGTCAGAATTAAGCAAGGCATCCTTTACATCCTGAAATTTAGTCTTGCGGATTATAGCCTCAATCTTTTTCATACCTTATTATAATTATAGTTTTACATTTGTCACTCCCTTGCGCACGGAAGGACGTCATTCTGTCAATTGACAATGCAAAATTACAACATTATGTAAAATAATCAAAGGTTTTAGTTGTATAATGTTAGAAATATTTTTATTTATTATGCATTTTGTCAGTATCTATGCCTTATATCTTGCTTTTTGTTTACATTTTGCGCGAAAATGCTTACATTTTGTTGCAAAGTGTAAATAAATACACACCACGGTGCTCCCCATGCCGGTTTCATGAGCACTCACCCTTGCAGAACCACGCTCCCACAGCAGCCATCGAAATCGCACACCATTTGCCACGTAATCAGTATGTGATTATATGGTAAACGCAATGACATTACCACATAATCAGATACTGATAACCACACACGGTTTTTTCCATGCCGTTAACAACGAAAAAAGCCAATCGACTTGGCTATATAGAAAAAAATGTGTAACTTTGCACCCGCAATGGCAGAGAAAAACGAATTCGTCCGCCAGGTGGCGGAGCAAAAATACGAGTACGGCTTTACAACAGAAGTCGATACAGAGGTCATTCCAAACGGACTGACCGAAGACATCGTGCGACTTATTTCGGCAAAGAAAGGAGAACCGCAGTGGATGCTCGACTTCCGCCTGAAGGCTTTCCGCCACTGGCAGACCATGAAGCAGCCGACGTGGGGACACGTGACCCTGCCACCAATCGACTACCAGGCCATATCCTACTATGCCGACCCCATGGCAAAGAAGAAGAACCCCAACCTTACGGAGGACGGACAAATAGACCCCGAACTCGAAAAGACTTTCGACAAGCTGGGTATTCCCTTGGAGGAGCGACTGGCTCTGAGCGGCGTGGCAGTGGATGCCATCATGGACTCCGTAAGTGTGAAGACTACATATAAGGACAAACTGAAGGAGCTCGGCATCATATTCATGTCGATAGGCGAGGCCATCAAGGAGCACCCCGACCTCATACGCCAGTATCTCGGTTCGGTAGTGCCCTACCGCGACAACTTCTTCGCCGCCTTGAACTCGGCAGTCTTCTCCGACGGCTCGTTCGTGTATATACCAAAGGGCGTGCGATGCCCCATGGAACTGTCTTCTTATTTCCGCATCAATGCTGCCGGAACCGGACAGTTTGAGCGCACGCTGATTATTGCCGACGACGACTCCTACGTCTCATACCTCGAGGGCTGCACCGCTCCCATGCGCGACGAGAACCAGCTCCACGCCGCCATCGTTGAGATAGTAGTGATGAACCGAGCCGAGGTGAAGTATTCTACCGTACAGAACTGGTATCCTGGCGATGAGCATGGCAAGGGCGGTGTGCTCAACCTCGTGACGAAGCGTGGAGACTTGCGCGGCGAGAACTCAAAGCTGTCATGGACGCAGGTGGAGACGGGCTCTGCAATAACATGGAAATACCCATCGTGTGTGTTGCGCGGCGATGGTTCGCAGGCAGAGTTCTACTCTGTGGCTGTTACCAACAACTATCAGGAGGCTGACACGGGTACGAAGATGATACACATGGGCAGGAATACCAAGTCAACGATAATATCAAAGGGTATCTCTGCCGGACACTCGCAGAACTCATACCGCGGACTGGTGCGTGCCACCTCAAAGGCCGACGGTGCGCGCAACTATTCCTCTTGCGACTCCCTGCTGCTTGGCAGCCATTGCGGTGCGCATACCTTCCCATATATGGACATACGCAATAACACCGCCGTGGTGGAGCATGAGGCTACGACTTCCAAAATAAGCGAGGCACAGTTGCTCTACTGCAACCAGCGTGGCATATCGACTGAGGATGCCGTAGGTCTTATAGTCAACGGCTATGCCAAGGAGGTACTGCAGAAACTCCCGATGGAGTTTGCCGTAGAGGCACAGAAGCTCCTCAGCGTAAGCCTTGAGGGCAGCGTGGGATAGACACTAACGCAGGTGGTGATTGAGAGAACACACCTTATATATATTATATAAGCACAAACTCGTGGAGTTTGTGCTTTATTTTGTTCTTCCTGACGACACGAAATGACATTATGAAAACAAAACGTAATACCATAACTGCGTTTCGTTTACATAATGATAGAATTATTGCGAAATATTTTACAAAGTGTCATTATTATCTAATTATAATATAAAATTGTTCACGTTTTTATTGTAAAACATAACAATTTGTATTAACTTTGCACCGAAATTCTGACAAAATGAAAGATTTATAATAGGATAATATGACACAGTGTAAACAAAACAATGGACTTTATCAAGCAGAATACGAACACGATGCCTGCGGTGTGGGCATGGTGGTAAACATTCATGGTGGTAAGAGTCACGAATTGGTTGACAATGCCTTGCGTGTGCTCGAAAACATGGAGCACCGAGGTGCCGAGACGCGCGACAAGACTGGCGACGGCGCCGGCATAATGGTGCAGATACCCCATGAATTTATACTGCTTCAGGGAATACCCGTGCCTGAGAAGGGACACTACGGCACCGGACTGGTTTTCCTGCCGAAGGATGAGACTGCACAGCAGCAGATTTTCAGCGTGATGATTGAGGAGATAGAGCGCGAGGGACTGCAGCTGATGCACGTGCGCGAGGTACCAACGCAGCCCGAGGCACTCGGCGTAGCTGCACGCGAAGTGGAACCGGCAATAAAACAGGTGTTCGTGACACCAGAGACCAACGCCAACGCTACCGACACCGCCAACGACAGCCTTGTCTTCGAGCGTACGCTATACAAGGTGCGCAAGCGCATAGAAAACCGCATCACTGACAAGGACTTCTACATCTGTTCACTGTCAAACAAGAACATAATATATAAGGGAATGCTTACCAGCGGACAGCTCAGGAGGTATTTCCCCGATTTGTCAAACCAATACTTTACAAGCGGACTGGCGCTGGTACATTCACGATTCAGCACAAACACATTCCCTACGTGGTCACTGGCTCAGCCCTTCCGCTTGCTCGCCCACAACGGCGAAATCAACACCATACGCGGCAACCGCGGTTGGATGAAGGCTCGCGAGAGTGTGCTTTCAAGCAAGGCTCTGGGCGACATCAGCGATTTGCGTCCTATCGTGCAGGAGGGCATGAGTGACTCGGCAAGCCTCGACAACGTGTTTGAATTCCTGATGATGAGCGGATTGTCACTGCCACAGGCAATGGCGATACTCGTGCCGGAATCGTTCAACGACAAGAACCCTATCAGCGATGACCTCAAAGCCTTCTATGAATATCACTCCATACTCATGGAGCCATGGGACGGTCCGGCGGCACTGTTGTTCTCTGACGGACGCTATGCCGGCGGTATGCTCGACCGCAACGGCCTGCGCCCATCACGTTACACCATCACCAAGCAAGGCATGATGGTAGTAGCATCAGAGGTAGGCGTCATGGACTTTGAGCCTGCCGATGTAGTGAGCAAGGGTCGCCTGCAACCTGGCAAGATACTGCTCGTTGACACGCAGGAAGGCAAGATATATTACGACGGAGAGATAAAGGAACAACTGGCTAAGGCTCACCCCTACCGCCAGTGGCTCAGCGAAAACCGCGTACAGCTGGAGAAACTCAAAAGCGGACGCAAGGTCAGCAACTCCGTCAATGACTACGAGAAGCGCCTCGTAGAGTTCGGCTTCGGACAGGAAGACATCGAGAAGACCATCGTGCCTATGGCTACCAACGCACAGGAGCCTGTGGCTGCCATGGGCAACGACACACCACTGGCCGTCATCAGCGACCGTCCGCAGGTGTTCTTCAACTACTTCCGCCAGCAATTCGCACAGGTAACAAACCCCGCCATCGACCCTATACGCGAGGAACTCGTAATGTCGCTGACGGAATACATCGGTGCCGTTGGCACGAACATTCTGACACCTGACGCCTCCAACTGCAAGATGGTGCGCCTGCCGCAGCCGGTGCTTACCAATGCTCAGCTCGACATATTGTGCAACATCCGCTACAAGGGTTTTAACACAAAGAAGATAGAGATATCCTTCGAGACAGAGAAAGGCGAGGAAGGACTGCGACTGGCCTTGGACAATATATGCAAGGAGGCGGAGCAGTCAGTGGATGATGGCGTGAACTACATCATACTCACCGACCGCGACATCGATGACAGCCGTGCGGCAATACCATCGCTGCTGGCAGTTTCGGCGGTACACCATCACCTTATCAGCGTACAGAAGCGCGTGCAGACGGCACTCATCGTTGAGAGCGGTGAGATACGCGAGGTGATGCACGCAGCACTACTGCTGGGCTATGGAGCCAGTGCCATCTGTCCATATATGACCTTTGCAGTGCTTGACAACCTTGTGAAGAACCACAAGATACAAGAGGATTATGCCACGGCAGAGGCTCATTACATCAAGGCCGTTGACAAGGGACTGAAGAAGGTGATGTCGAAGATGGGCATCTCTACCATACGCTCTTATCGCGGTGCCAAGATATTTGAGAGCATCGGCCTCGGCGAAGACCTCCTGCAACGCTATTTCGGCACGCAGACAAGCACCATAGGCGGCATAGGACTGAAGGAGATTGCACGCGATGCGATAAGATTGAAGGAAGAAGGAAAGAAGAATGAAGATTTGTCTGACAGCAGTTCAACTTCTTCACACTCTGCTCTCCACTCCTCACTCAAGAACAATGGTCAGTTCTCCTGGCGCAAGGACGGAATACTCCACGCCTGGACACCAGACACCATCGCCAACCTGCAGATTGCCACCCGATTGGGCAGTTACAAGAAATTCAAGGAGTGGGCTCAGCTTGTTGACGAGAAAGAGAAACCTATCTTCCTGCGCGACTTCCTTGGATGGAAGAGAGCAACTACGCCAGTACCGCTGGATGAGGTGGAGCCGGTGGAGAGTATCGTGAAGCATTTCGTCACGGGAGCCATGTCGTTTGGCGCTCTCAGCATCGAGGCACACGAGGCCTTGGCTCTTGCAATGAACCGATTAGGTGCTCGCAGCAATACCGGCGAGGGCGGCGAAGACAACACACGTTACCATAGTGAGGTTGACGGAGTAAGTCTGAACAGTAAGACCAAGCAGATTGCCTCAGGCCGCTTCGGCGTAACGGCAGAATATCTTGTCAACGCAGAGGAGATACAGATAAAGGTGGCACAGGGTGCCAAGCCTGGTGAGGGCGGACAGTTGCCTGGCTTCAAGGTCAACGACATCATTGCCAAGACGCGTAATGCCATACCTGGCATCTCACTCATCTCACCACCACCTCACCATGACATCTACAGCATCGAGGATCTGGCACAGCTAATCTTCGACCTGAAGAACATCAACCCGACGGCTGCCGTCAGCGTGAAGCTCGTTGCAGAGAGTGGCGTGGGCACAATAGCCGCTGGTGTGGCAAAGGCAAAGGCCGACCTTATCGTAATCAGCGGTGCCGAGGGCGGCACGGGTGCAAGTCCGGCATCGTCAATGCGCTTCGCCGGCATCTCGCCTGAGATAGGATTGGCAGAGACGCAGCAGACGCTCGTAATCAACGGACTTAGAAATCAGGTACGCCTGCAGACCGACGGTCAGCTGAAGACTGCCAAGGACGTGGTAATCATGGCTATGCTCGGTGCCGATGAGTTCTCCTTCGGCACACTGCCGCTGATAGTGCTGGGCTGCGTGATGATGCGTAAGTGTAATACCAACACCTGTCCGATGGGTGTGGCTACGCAAGATGCCGAACTGCGCAAGCACTTCGAGGGCAAGGCTGACTACGTGGTCAACTTCTTCACCTTCCTTGCAGAGCAGGTGCGCGAATACCTCAGCGAGATTGGCGTTCACAGTCTGAAGGAGATTATCGGTCGCACAGACCTCATCGAGGTGGATACCACAAATGCTACTGACAAGCAGAAGACGATAGACTTCGGTCGCCTGCTCCACAAGCCCGAGACCGACAAGGCTCTCTACTGGGATCGTAGCGCCTATACGAAGGTAAGCGGTGTGAAGGATGAGGAAATCATTGCTGCCGCCCAGCATGCCATCGACAGTCAGGAGGAACTGACCCTTGACTATACCATACGCAATACCGACCGTGCCGTGACTACCATGCTTTCGGGTGTCATTGCCAAGCGTTACGGCGAACACGGACTGCCCGAGGGCACGATAAACATTAAATTCAAGGGTTCTGCCGGACAATCCTTCGGAGCATTTGCCGTAAGCGGAGTCAACCTGCGCCTTGAAGGCGAGGCCAACGACTATTTCGGCAAGGGTCTCAGCGGCGGACGCATAGCGATACTGCCTCCTTCGCGCTCTGACTTCAAGGCTGAGGAGAATATCATTGCAGGCAACACCGGACTCTATGGTGCCACCAGCGGACAGCTCTACGTCAACGGCAAGGTGGGCGAGCGCTTCGGAGTACGTAACTCGGGTGCTACGGCCGTCATCGAGGGTGCCGGCGACCACTGCTGCGAATATATGACGGGCGGACGCGTCGTCGTGCTCGGCAAGACTGGCAGGAACTTCGCCGCAGGCATGTCAGGCGGTGTGGCTTACGTATATGACCCCGACCATTCGTTTGACTATTTCTGCAACATGGACATGGTGGAGCTCAGTCTGGTAGAAGACAGCGTAAGCCGCAAGGAACTGCTTGAGCTGATACGTCAGCACTATCTGCATACGGGCAGTGCACTGGCAGGCCGTATGCTTGATGACTGGCAGCACTGCGTAGAAGACTTCATACAAGTTGTGCCTATAGAATACAAGCGTGTGCTGCAGGAGGAACAGATGGCAAAGCTGCACGAGAAGATTGCTGACATACAAAGGGATTATTAAAATAACGAAATATCGAAATAACGTTATGACGAAATAACGAATAGGCGTAATATCGAAATAACGTAATATCGAAATATCGAAGAAACGTAATAACGAAAAACAACAATGGGAAACCCAAAAGCATTTCTAACTATACATCGTCAGGAGGCGGGATACCGCCCTATAAACGACCGCATACACGATTTCGGTGAGGTGGAGCAGACGCTCAATACCCACCAGCGACGTGAACAGGCCTCACGCTGCATGGACTGCGGCGTGCCATTCTGCCACTGGGCTTGTCCGCTTGGCAATAAGGCACCCGAATGGAATGATGCCTTGTATAAAGGCGATTGGCAACTTGCTTTCCAGTTGCTCTCTACCACTAACCCCTTCCCTGAGTTTACGGGACGCATCTGTCCGGCACTGTGTGAGAAGGCTTGCGTGCTCAACCGCTTCAACCATGAGCCTACCACCAACCGCGAAGACGAGTGTGCCATCATCGAGGCGGCTTTCCGCGAGGGATACATACAGCCACGCACCGACATCAAGCGCAACGGCAAGAAGGTAGCCGTGGTAGGTGCAGGTCCTGCTGGCCTCTCTGCCGCACATTATCTTAACCAGATGGGCTACAGCGTCACCGTACTTGAAAAGAACGAGGCTGCTGGCGGACTGCTGCGCTATGGCATCCCTAACTTCAAACTGAATAAGTCGGTCATCGACCGTCGCATAGAGCTGATGGAGCAGGAGGGCATAGAGTTCCGCTTTAATGAAGAATTAAGAATTAAGAATGAAGAATTGCCTGCGGATGGAACGGCGGTAGCAGATTCTTCACTCTTCACTCTTCACTCTTCACTTAAAGATTATGACGCTGTAGTGATTGCCACCGGAACGCCTACTGCGCGTGACCTCAAGGCTCCCGGCCGCGAACTGAAGGGCGTACACTTCGCCCTTGAACTGCTCTCACAGCAGAACCGCGTGCTGGCAGGCATGGAGTTCAGCAGCGATGAGCGCATCACCGCCAAAGACAAGGACGTGCTCGTCATCGGTGGCGGCGACACTGGCAGCGACTGCATAGGCACTGCCCACCGCCAGGGCTGCAAGAGCGTGACGCAGATAGAGATAATGCCGCGCCCCGTTGAGGGACCCGAAGACCCGCAGAACCCTTGGCCTAACTGGCCGCGCACGCTGAAGACCACCTCAAGTCATGAGGAGGGCTGCACACGCCGGTGGAACATCAACACGCTGGAGTTCCTTGGCGAGAACGGCAAACTGACAGGCGTGAAGATACAGCCTATTGACTGGAAGCCAAACCCCGAAGGCGGCAGGCCACTGATGGTAGAGGCTGGCGAACCCGAGGTTATCAAGGCAGAACTCGTGCTCCTTGCCATGGGTTTCCTCAAACCAGAGCATCCTGAGTATCCTGACAACGTATTCATCTGCGGCGATGCCGCCAATGGTGCAAGCCTCGTGGTGCGTGCCATGGCAAGCGGCCGTGATGCGGCAAAGAAGGTTAACGAATACCTCGTGTAAATAAAAACAGTGATATAAGTAGGTGTGCATAATTTTTATAATAAATCACCATTTTTATAATAAATCACCATCACACTCCAACCATGCCGGATATGCGCATCGGTTGGAGTGTGATGTTTTATTTGTCATGCACTGAACCCCTAATTATCACTCCGTTTTGACACTTTGACAACACAACAGCCGATTTTTTGCATAAATGACAACAGAAAGCAAGAAAAATGTATGTAATTGTTTACAAATCGGCATGAGTTTATAGGAATATAAAACAAAAAGTCAAAAATATTTTGTTATTTCTGACTTTTTGTTTAACTTTGCATCGAAATAATAATAAAAAGGATAACCCAACACGAAAACAGTAGCAAAATGGCAGAGAAAGTAAAGTTTACGAAGATGCACGGTTGCGGCAACGACTACATATACGTTGACCTGACGCGCGAGACGATTGCCGACCCCAGTGTGGCTGCCATACTCTGGAGCGACCGCCACAAGGGAATAGGCTCTGACGGACTGGTGTTGATAGACCGTTCTGCCACGGCAGAGGCCGATTTCTCCATGCGCATCTTCAACGCCGACGGTTCTGAGGCCATGATGTGTGGCAATGCAAGTCGCTGCATAGGCAAGTATCTGTATGAGAGGGGACTGACAACACAAACACAAATACGTCTGCACACGCTCTCAGGCATCAAGGTGCTCACGCTGCACCTTGCGCCCGGGGGCACAGTAGAAAGCGTGACGGTAGATATGGGCGAACCCGTGTTCGAGAGCAGCAGCCAGTATGACGCGCAGAAGGCCGACGGCCTCGACGGCACGTTCGTATCCATGGGCAATCCCCACTACGTCATCTTCACCGACGACGTGGAGCAGGTAGGACAGAGAGGACCGCAGTTGGAATGTCACGAAGCCTTTCCGCAGCGCTGCAACATAGAGTTTGCCAGAATCCAGTCTGACGGCATCCGCACCCGCGTATGGGAGCGTGGCAGCGGCATCACCATGGCCTGCGGCACGGGAGCCTGCGCCACGGCAGTGGCTGCCATGAAGTCAGGCAGAGTGCGAGGTCGCGAGGCAGAGATACTGATGGACGGTGGCACGCTCCGTATAGAATGGCGCAAGGATGACAACCACGTATATATGACTGGAGGAGCAGACTTCGTATTCGATGGAGAAATAAGTAGGTGTATATAGAATTGTAAATAATATGGCATTAGTTAACACACACTTCCTCAATCTGCAAAGCAACTATTTGTTTGCCGACATAGCAAAGAAGGTGAAGGCCTTCAAGGTGACACATCCAGGCGTCAACGTGATATCGCTGGGCATTGGCGACGTCACTCAGCCTCTGTGTCCTGCCGTGACAGAAGCCATGCACAAGGCCGTAGATGAGATGGCCACGGCTGATTCCTTCCGCGGCTACGGTCCGGAACAGGGCTATGAATTCCTGCGCGAGGCCATACTGAAGAATGACTTCCTGCCACGAGGCATACACCTCGACATCGACGAGGTATTCATCAACGACGGTGCAAAGTCTGACACGGGTAATTTCCAAGAGCTGCTCCACTGGGACAACTTCATCGGTGTGACCGACCCGGTATATCCCGTATATGTAGATTCCAACGTGATGATAGGTCGCTGTGGCACGTTTGAGGACGGTCGCTGGACCAAGGTGCGCTATCTGCCCACAACGGCAGAGAACGGCTTTGTGCCGCAGATACCGAAAGACCGTCACGTTGACGTGATATACCTGTGCTACCCTAACAACCCCACTGGCACGGTAATCACCAAGGAGGAGTTGCGCAAGTGGGTGAACTACGCACTGAAGCACGATGCCCTGATACTCTATGATGCAGCCTACGAGGCCTATATACAAGACCCCGCCATACCACATAGCATCTATGAGATACGCGGAGCGAGGAAATGCGCCGTGGAGTTCCACAGCTACTCCAAGACTGCCGGTTTCACTGGCATACGCTGCGGCTACACCATAGTGCCTAAGGAAGTCACCGTGGCCGACTTCGACGGTGAGCGCGTGCCGCTCAACCAGTTGTGGCTGCGCCGCCAGTGTACCAAGTTTAACGGCACGAGCTACGTATCGCAGCGTGCAGCCGAGGCAATCTATTCGCCCGAAGGCAAGGAACAGATACGCCAGACCATCGGCTACTACATGGACAATGCCCGCAGGATGCTTACCACGCTGCGCTCGCTGGGCTACGAGTGCTACGGCGGAGAGAATGCACCATATATATGGATGAAGACCCAGGGCGGACAAGGCTCATGGCAGTTCTTTGAGGAACTGCTCTACGGCGTGGGCGTGGTATGCACGCCAGGCGTGGGGTTCGGTCCCTCGGGCGAGGGATACGTAAGGCTTACCGCCTTCGGTACCCGCGAGAATACCGACGAGGCTCTGCGCCGCATAGAGAAATGGACCAAGGCATAAGACTGGGAGAGACAAAAGGAGACAACACGATACACAAACACAAAATCACAACAAGATTATGGAAAAACTAAGATTTCAGGTAGTGGGCGAAGCCTTCAAGAAGAAGCCGCTCGACGTAGTGATGCCAACGGAGCGTCCGTATGAATACTTCGCAAGCAAGGTATTCAACCGCGAGAAGATGTATAAATACCTGCCAAAGGGAGTGTATGACCAGATGATTGACGTGATGGACAACGGCGCACGCCTTGACCGCAAGGTGGCAGATGCTGTTGCTATGGGCATGATGCAGTGGGCGAAGGAACAGGGTGTGACCCACTACACCCACTGGTTTCAGCCACTGACCGAAGGCACTGCCGAGAAGCACGACTCCTTCGTGGAGCACGACGGCAAGGGCGGTATGATAGAGGAGTTCTCCGGAAAACTGCTCGTGCAGCAGGAGCCTGACGCATCCAGTTTTCCATCAGGCGGCATACGCGCCACGTTTGAGGCACGCGGCTACTCTGCCTGGGATCCTACATCACCCGTATTCATAATCGATGACACACTGTGCATCCCAACCGTGTTCATCTCTTACACCGGCGAGGCTCTCGACTATAAGGCTCCACTGCTGCGCGCACTGAAGGCCGTCAACGTGGCTGCCACTGAGGTATGCCAGTATTTCGACCCCGAGGTGAAGAAGGTAACATCAAACCTGGGTTGGGAACAGGAATACTTCCTCGTTGACGAGGGCTTGTATGCCGCACGCCCTGACCTCCTGCTGACAGGTCGCACGCTGATGGGACACGACTCTGCGAAGAACCAGCAGATGGACGACCACTACTTCGGCTCCATCCCTGAGCGCGTGGCTGCTTTCATGCGCGACCTCGAGATACAGGCTCTGGAACTCGGCATACCATGCAAGACACGCCACAACGAGGTGGCTCCTAACCAGTTTGAGCTGGCTCCTATCTTTGAGGAGACCAACCTGGCCGTTGACCATAACATGCTGCTCATGTCGCTCATGAAGCGCGTGGCACGCAAGCACGGCTTCCGCGCCTTGCTCCACGAGAAACCTTTTGCCGGCATCAACGGCAGCGGTAAGCACAACAACTGGTCGCTTTCCACGGATACCGGCGTGCTGCTCCACGCTCCGGGCAAGACACCTGAGCAGAACCTGCGCTTCGCCGTGTTCATCGTTGAGACGCTGATGGGCGTATATAAGCACAACGGTCTCTTGAAGGCTTCAATCATGTCGGCTACCAACGCCCACCGCCTTGGTGCCAACGAGGCTCCTCCGGCAATCATTTCGTCATTCCTCGGCAAGCAACTGACGGAACTGCTCGACCATATCGAGATGGCTGACAAGGATGATATCTTCCACATGGACGGCAAGCAGGGCATGAAGATGGACATACCTGAGATACCAGAGCTCTTCATTGACAACACTGACAGAAACCGCACGTCGCCGTTTGCCTTCACAGGAAACAGGTTTGAGTTCCGCGCCGTGGGTTCGGAGGCCAACTGTGCCAGTGCGATGATTGCACTGAACTCTGCCGTAGCCGAGGCATTGGCTGACTTCAAGAAACGCGTGGATGCACGCATAGCCGTGACAGAGAAGCAGTTTGAGGGCACTGGCCACACTGCCAAGTACCACGCCATCATCGACATATTACGTGAAGACATAAAGACCTGTAAGCCTATCCGCTTCGACGGCAACGGCTACAGCGATGAATGGGTGGAAGAGGCTACACGCCGCGGACTCGACGTAGAGAAATCTTGTCCGGTTATCTTCGAGCGCTATCTCGACAAGGAGAGCATCCAGATGTTTGAGAGCCTCGGCGTAATGACGAAGAAGGAGCTGGAGGCCCGCAACGAAGTGAAGTGGGAGACCTACACGAAGAAGATACAGATAGAGGCCCGCGTACTCGGCGACCTGTCGATGAACCACATCATTCCCGTGGCTACGCGCTACCAGACCGAACTGCTTCACAACGTGGAGCACATGACTGCCGCCTTCACCAAGGAAAAAGCACAGCTGCTCTCTGCACGCAACGTGAAAATCATTGAGGAGATTGCCGAGCGCATCAGCAGCATAGAGCGTATGGTGGAGGAACTCGTAGAGGCTCGCAAGGCTGCCAACAAGATAGAGAGCGAACACGAGAAGGCCATCGCCTACCACGACACCGTGGAGCCGAAGCTCGACGATATACGCTACCAGATTGACAAGCTGGAACTCACCGTCGATGACTCTCTGTGGCCTCTGCCTAAGTATCGCGAACTGCTGTTCATTAGATGATTATAGTTTTCCCTGACCATAGCCATTTGGTCTCATGCACTCCCTGAGTGCAACTCAACTTATGGAGCCCGCCAGTGATGGCAGGCTTCATTTTTTTTACACATGAAAATTTGCACGATTGCAGAATAATTGCTAACTTTGCATTTGGATTAATCAGATTTCTCCGAGTACTCGGAATATTCGGATTACTCTGATTACTCCGACAACCATAAAAAACAATTATAAAATAATGAAACTCTGGTCAAAAGGATTTGAGATAAACAAGGAGATAGAGCGCTTCACCGTGGGCAGAGACCGCGAGATGGACCTCTATCTGGCTAAGTACGACGTAATGGGCTCCATGGCTCATATCACCATGCTCAACAGCATCGGTCTCATTGCCGATGACGAACTGCCGGTGCTGCTTAAGGAATTGCGCAAAATCTACGACATTGCCGACCGCGGCGAGTTCGTAATCGAGGACGACATCGAGGACGTACACTCTCAGGTAGAGCTGATGCTCACACGCGCACTGGGCGATATGGGCAAGAAAATTCACTCCGGTCGCTCACGCAACGACCAGGTGCTGGTTGACCTCAAACTGTTCACACGCGCCCGTCTGCGCGAGGTCGTTGGCGAGGTGAAGACTCTCTTTGACGAACTCCAGCAGCAGAGCGAGGCTACGAAAGATGTGCTGATGCCTGGTTATACCCACCTGCAGATTGCCATGCCGTCAAGCTTCGGACTGTGGTTTGGCGCTTACGCCGAGTCGCTGACCGACGATATGCTCTACCTGCAGGCGGCTTACAAGATGACCAACCGCAACCCTCTGGGCTCTGCGGCAGGATATGGCTCTTCGTTCCCGCTCAACCGTCAGATGACCACCGACCTGCTGGGCTTCGACACGATGAATTACAACGTGGTATATGCACAGATGGGCAGAGGCAAGATGGAGCGCAACGTAGCCTTCTCCATTGCCGGACTGGCCGGCACGCTGGCCAAGATGGCTTTTGATGCCTGCCTGTTTAACTCACAGAACTTCCAGTTCGTGAAACTGCCAAAGGAGTGTACCACGGGCTCAAGCATCATGCCGCATAAGAAGAACCCTGACGTGTTTGAGCTGATTCGTGCCAAGTGTAACAAGCTGCAGTCACTGCCTACGCAGGTGACGCTGATTCAGAACAACCTGCCATGCGGTTATTTCCGCGACCTGCAGATAATAAAGGAGGTGTTCCTGCCTGCCTTCGACGAACTGCTCGACTGCCTGCGCATGACGGCCTATATAATCAATAAGATGGAGGTGCGCCGCGACATACTCGACAATCCGATGTATGACGCCATCTTCTCCGTGGAAGAGGTCAACCGTCTGACTACGGAGGGTATGCCGTTCCGCGATGCCTACAAGAAGGTGGGACTGGACATCGAGGCTGGCAACTTCACTCCGAACAAGAACATACACCACACCCACGAAGGCTCCATCGGCAACCTCTGCAACGACCGCATCGCTGCCCTTATGCAGCAGACACTCGACGGGTTCCATTTCGAGCGCGTTGACGAGGCTGAGCGCCGACTGCTGGGTAAGTAACAGCTATCTGATTAGGGTGTAATAGCATTGTCTTTACCGCATAATCAGTATCTGATTACACGGAAAAGACAATGCTATTACTCATACATAACCAAAAGACTGAATATGAAAGCATTGGCATCTATCTTCGCTATGGCACTGCTCATCACCTCATGCACAGGCGAGGTGGTGGGGGAATACTCCACCCATCAGTGCTACTATATGATTGACTTCCAGTACGGGCACACGGCATCGCCGCTCTATGCCTCGCTGAACTCCAACAATACCTTCTGCGTCATCTCCACATCGCCCATAGGCTCGACTGCCTACAAGCTCACAGCACAGCTGCAGGGAGCCACCGCCCACGAGGAATCCATCACCGAGGAGATGAACACACGACCCTCGCGCCAGCTGGGTCTGGCAGGCAGCCTGATTATAGGACGCTCTTCGTTTCAGGACGGAGCACTCTACGTGTTCGACCGCCAGTGTCCAAACTGCTACAACGACAAACGCCGCGCCAACTACCCGCTATCGTTCAGCAACGCACAGTCAATGCACTGCGCCAACTGCGGACGCACATACAGCCTGCTGAGCGGCGGAGTCGTGTCGGCCGGCGACAACGGAGAGAAGCTCTTCCGCTACAAGGCCACATACACCAGTCTGCGACTATCCATTTCCAATCCGTAACCATACCCCACGCCCTCACTCACCGCAAGGGCGGGAGAAGAACAAACGAAAATTATGAAAACAAAGATAATGGGAATACTCAACTGCACGCCTGACTCCTTCTATGCAGGCAGTCGCGTGCAGTCGGAGAAAGAAATAGCCACTCGCGCTGAGCAGATAATCAGCGAGGGTGGCGAAATTATTGACGTAGGGGCATACAGCACACGACCCGGTGCCACCGAAGTAAGCGAAGAGGAAGAGATGCGCCGCCTGCGCATGGCTCTGAGCGTGATACGCCGCGAGTGTCCCAGTGCCGTGGTGAGCGTAGATACCTTCCGCGCCTCAGTGGCACGGATGGCAGCAGAGGAATACGGGGTGCAGATAATCAACGACGTGTCAGAGGGCAGCGACCCGCAGATGTTCGCCACCGTAGGCCGACTCGGCGTGGGCTACATACTGATGTCTGTAGAGCCTACCATGGAGCGTATGCTCAGCCGCTTCACCAACGAGGTGGAGCAACTGCGTGAGGCAGGCTGCAAAGACATCGTCCTTGACCCAGGCTTTGGCTTCGGCAAAGACGTAATACGCGGCAACTACGACATACTGCTGCGCCTCAACGAAGTGAAGCAGCACTTCCCTACCCTGCCGCTGCTTGCAGCCCTGAGCCGCAAGCGCATGGTGTGGATGCCCCTCGACGTAACGCCCGACACTCTCTCAGCCATGCACGGCACGATGCTCCTAAACCTCATCTCCATGCAGCAGGGAGCCGACATCCTACGCGTTCACGACGTAAAGGCAACAGCAGAGATGATGTTGCGATGCAATTATTAGTACATTACGGTGGTAATTAACAAAACCACCTGAAATCATTATTGCCCTGTACGACGGATGATGTTGCAACCCTATGCACTTTTGTTTCATCTGCACAATTCTTCTTTCCTTACAGAACCGGGTGTGTCTCCACATACAGAGCAAATTACAAAACACAACAGGCAAAGAGATAGCAAAAGCGGAAAAAAGAAGGAATTTCTTGCATAACTGCTTTTTTTTATTTACCTTTGCGCCATAAAACAACAGGTGAGTTCTATAAATCAGTAGAGCCAACCCACACAAGTAGAGAGAAAAAGTGATGTTTCTATCCTTCGGAATAAAAGACGCAATCGATATACTGCTCGTAGCACTGATGCTTTATTATACCTACCGCTTCATGCGCGAGTCACGGACGCTCAACGTGTTCGCAGGCATACTGGCTTTTATCATAATATGGCTGTTTGTCTCGCGAGTATTGGAGATGCGTCTCACCGGTGCCATCTTCGACCAGTTTGTCAGCGTGGGCGCACTGGCAATCATCGTCTTGTTTCAGGAGGAGATACGCAAGTTCCTTTATAACCTGGGCGAGCACAACAAGATATACAAGGTGATACGCTGGTTTACGAGCCATCGCGAAAGCGAGATGGCAGGCATGGGCCGCGAGGCTATCATGCCTATCGTCTTGGCATGTATCAACATGGCTCGCACAAAGTGCGGAGCACTTATCGTAATCGAGCGCACCACACCGCTCGAAGACATTGTAGCTACAGGCGACAGGGTGGATGCCAACATCAACCAGCGCCTTATAGAGAATATTTTTTTCAAGAACTCACCCCTGCACGATGGTGCCATGGTAATCAGCAAGCTCCGCATAAAGGCTGCCGGCTGCATACTTCCCGTAAGCCATGACCTCAACATTCCGCGCGAACTCGGACTGCGCCACCGTGCCGCCATGGGTATCTCTCAGGCTTCTGATGCCATTGCCATCGTAGTATCTGAGGAGACCGGCCGCATCTCGGCTGCCATAAAGGGACAGTTCCGCCTTCGTCTCTCAGCTGAAAAACTCGAAGCGCTGCTTACCGAGGAGTTGTAGAAAATCTACCGGGGAATTGCAGAAAGACAATTACCGGGAAGTTGCAGAAAACAGAGAGAGAGCCCCCACTAACTGACAAAAACAAATCAGATATACCAATAATGAAAGTAAAGAGTATGTTTATGGCACTATGTGCCAGTGTTTTGTCGTGTACGTCAGTCATGGGGGCACCGCTCAACGTATGCGACTTTGAGAACTACGAGGTGGGCACCTCGTGGACTATGTGGTCACGCTATGGCGGCAACATCAGCTCTACGGCTACGGTGGAGGCTGACCCGACAAATGCCTCCAACAAGGTGTTGCACGTGGTATTGAAGAACTGGAACTGCTGTCCTGAGTTCAGTCTGCCTACCGAACTTAGGGGCAGTGCGCTGACCAGCCGCTACGTCAACGTAAGATGCCGCTTCTACCGCAGTGCCGACGATGCCAACGACTATAAGCAGTTTAACATATTCCTCGGTGCCGACGAGCTATTTCGCGATGATGGCTTTCCCTATCAGGGCGACAAGGGCGCGTGGCAGACAAGGACTTATGCCCTAAAGGCGGCTTCCGATGACAACGACTCGGGAGTAATGCGATTGGGAATACACAGCGAAGCCTCAGACTATTACCTTGACGACATACAGCTCGTGGGCAAGTATGACGACTACGTGACTACGGAAAACAACCAGGTGTTTGACTACTGCGTAAACAACACCTCAAGCAGCTACAAGACTTTTGACCTGCCGCTCTACATACCAAAGGGCGACACTGCCAACGTGCGCCTGTCGCGATACTCTGAATGGACGCGCGAGGTAGCAGGCGAGGGCACGCTCAACATCTATGCCGGTGGCGAGCGTTGCTACATAGGCACGCTGGCAAGCAAGGGCGCTACATATCCCGACTGGACACGAATGACGGGCGACGTGCATCTGTATCCCTATAAGCAGGTCATCAGCACGTGTGGCTTCTACGGACTACTGATGCAGGGCAGTTCCTTCACACCTGACGATGTGGATGGCTCAAGGCCAAACATACTGTTTGCCAACAAGAAGTTAGTGATGCACTCCGGCTCTACGCTGGCAGCAGAGAACGGCACGCGCGGCTTCCGCATCGGCGAACTGCAGATGGAGGAAGGCACTACACTGGCCGGCTACTACAAGGCAGCGAGTGCCAACTCCTACTACGTAGTGGGCGGACTGGGCACTGATGCCCTGCTGGCCGGCACCATAGCCCCTAAGTTCAGCGGCAACAAGGTGGGCCTCATCAAGGAGGGCAAGGGAACATATACCATCAGTGGCAACGACAACAACATCAGCAGCGGACTGATACTCAATGCCGGCACGGTGCTCATCTGCAACGATGCCACTGCAGCAAAGAAAGGGAGCCTTAACGGCGCTACGGGTGCAACAGGCACCGTGGTGGTGGCTGAGGGAACGTACCTCGGTGGCAACGGCAGCATAGGCGCAACCACCGAACTCTATGGCACGATGGAACCCGGCACGGGCAACTATGACACGCTGACGCTCGCCGACTATGCCACGAAGAAGGCCGTGAAACTGACGCTGCACCCTAAATCGACAATAAGAATTCATGCACGTTCGGCAGAGCAGCACAGTATGCTGACTGTGAACGGCACCATCAACGCAAGCACTACCACACAGGGTTTTGAAACCTCTGATGCCGCACCGCGACTGGCACTCGTGCTTGACGATGATGCGCAACTGAGCATAAATGACGAGATAGTGCTGCTGACCTGCTCTGCACAGCCCCAGACGAGCATCTCCTTCGATATGCGATATCCGAAGCGCTACACCTTCACCACGGAGCAGCGCGTGGGCGAGGACGACACATTCTCCGTAGTGGCGCGCGTAATATCGCTTGACGACAATCCCAACTACACCGAGGACGAGAACGAAACAACTGACATAACCACCGGCTATCCCGATGAAGACGTAAGCGAGGACATCAACGATGAAACCCCGCTGCGCACCTATGCCGACCAGTTGGGCAAGAGCATTGGCGTGGCCGTGGCAAGCTACCGCTATGACCTGAGCAACGACAACGTAAAGCCTACCGCTGCAATAGGCAGGGAGTTCAACATCGTAGTGGGCGAGAACGAGATGAAGTTTGACGCCACGGAGCCTGCACAGAACTACTTCAACTATGGCGGTTCGGATGCAGTGATGTGGATAGCCAGCCGCAACGAGCAGGAGGTCAGGGGCCACACACTGGCATGGCACTCACAGGTGCCGTCGTGGGTAAGCTCTGACGGCAAGAAGAATAACAACGGTTTCACGCGGCGTCAGTTGCTCGACATACTGAAGAACCACATATACAACGTGGTGGGCAAGTACAAGGGCAAGATACGCGAGTGGGACGTTGTCAACGAGGTGCTTGATGACGACCAGAGCAGCGTGCGCACCAACCCAGGCACCTACAAGCTACGTCCGTCAATCTGGAGTACGTACATCGGCGAGGAGTTCATAGACTCGGCCTTCGTATGGGCTCACGAGGCTGACCCCGAGGCTAAGCTCTACATCAACGACTACGGCGTGGAGTTCATGGGCGGCACCAAGTCTGAGGCCTACTACAACCTCGTGAAGCGCCTGAAGAACAGCGGACGACCCATTGACGGCTGCGGACTGCAATGCCACCTGACCACAGGACAGCTCGATACGCTGAAGCTGGAAAACAACATCAGGCGCTATGCTCCGCTCGGACTGAATTGCATCATCACCGAACTCGACATCTCTCTTGCCAATCCTTATGCTGACGATGCCCTTGAGACACAGGCAAAGGAGTATGCTGCAATTACTCGTGTGTGGCTCCGCAACGATAACTCCCCGACGCTGATGTTCTGGGGTATCGCCGACAACTATTCGTGGCGCAGTAACCAGCCGTTGCTTTTCGATGCCGACTGCAATGCCAAACCCAGTTATTACTACGTACATGCCCAGTTGCGCCATGCAGCAGAGGCTACGGGAGTGGGCAGCGTAGGGTCTGACTCCACTGACACTTCTGCCGCTGAGCAATGCTACAACTTGCTCGGACAGCGTGTGCCCGATGACTACAAGGGAATTGTGGTGACCGGCGGACGAAAGATTATGAAGATGCAATGACAAGCATGCAACGTGACTATGCAGATTGTAAAATATCGAGAAAAGGCAGTATTATTCCGAGAAAAAAACATTTTCTCGGAAAAAATCATTACCTTTGCAGTCGAAATCGTAAGAAGGATAACTTGTTTTCTAAATTATAATATACCATTTTAAATCCACAAACACACAAGAAATGAATAAGAAAACCTTTCAGGCTTTATCTGCCTGCATGATTTTATCGCTTTTCAGCACTGCAGAGATGCATGCTGAGGCAGCAGCTGACTCGCTCGCACTGCAAGAGGTAGTGGTGACGGGAACACGCTCGGCAACCGACGTGCGCCACCTGCCAATGACGGTAAGCGTAGTAAATCGCGACAAGTTGACCATAGGACAGCAGATGAACGTACTGCCTACGGTGATGCAGCAGGTACCGGGTATGTTCGTTACCAGTCGTGGCATCATGGGCTACGGCGTCTCTACCGGTGCAGCAGGTGGTATCAGCGTGCGCGGACTCTCAGGCAGTGCCGGTCAGACCATGGTGCTCATTGACGGACATCCGCAGTACAACGGTGTCTTCGGACATCCTATCAGCGACAGCTACCAGACGCTGATGGCTGAGCGCGTGGAGGTTGTGCGCGGTCCTGCCTCAGTGCTGTATGGCTCTAACGCCATGGGCGGAGTGATGAACATAATAACACGCAAGTCGAAGAAAGACGGCATACACACCAACGTGAGCCTCGGCGCTGGCAGCTACGGCACAGTGCAGGCAGAGGCAAGCAACCAGATAAGGAAGGGTGGTTTCTATTCTACCATAGCAGCGCAATACAGTCGCACTGACAACCACCGTCCCAACATGGGCTTCGAGCAGTTTGGCGGCTACATAAAGTTAGGCTACGACTTCTCACAGTACTGGAGCGCATACGTTGACCTCGACCTCACTCACTTCAATGCAAGCAACCCCGGCACCGTAAGCGTGCCTAAGGCTGAGAACGACCAATACATCACTCGCGGTGCGGCAAGCCTCGTAGTGGAGAACCACTATGGCAAGACTAACGGTGCCATAAGCATCTACGACAATTTCGGCATACACAAGATTAACGACGGATATAACATCAATGGCGGCACTCCGCAGACCGACCTCTTCCGCTCAAAGGATGCAGTGGCAGGTTTCTCTCTGTGGGAGAGCACAAGTCTCTTCAGGGGCAACACCATTACCATTGGCTTCGACTATCAGAACATATATGGCAATGCCTACTATACCGACCGCAAGACGGGCGAGCGCGTGACAACACAGAAGCGCAAGATGCAGAGCACTCGCAACCATGAGGATGAATATGCCGGATACATAGACTTACGTCAGGACCTGGCGCAGTGGCTTACCATTGACGCCGGTGTGCGCTACGACTACCACACCGTAGCCGGAGGCGAGTGGATACCGCAGGGTGGCATCATAATCCGACCAATGGCTACGGGCGAACTGAAGGCTTTGGTAAGCAAGGGCTTCCGCAATCCTACCACCAAGGAGATGTATCTGTATGGCACTGCCAACCACGAGACACTGAAGGCAGAGCGTATGTGGAACTATGAACTGTCGTGGCATCATCGTCTGGGCAGCCTCAACTATGGCGTAAATGCCTTCTACATCAATGCCGACAACATTATTCAGACCGTGGGCGGCAAGAATATCAATACGGGCGAACTGAAAAACTGGGGAGCGGAGATTGAGGCAACATATCGCTTCTCTGACTATTTCAGCATCAATACCAACCACTCTTTCCTCGGTATGGAGAAGAAGGTCATCGCGGCTCCTGAATACAAGGGTTTCATCGGTGCCGACTATACTTGCGGCAAGTGGACTGCCAACCTCGGCGTGATGTATCTGAATGGTCTCTACATCAGTGCGAGCGAGAAGAAGAATGTATGTCTGGTCAATGCTTCCGCAGCATATCGTCTTACTAAGTGGCTGCAACTGTGGGCACGCGGCGAGAACCTTCTGGCACAGAGCTACGAAATCAACGCCGGCTATCCAATGCCACGCGCTACGTTTATGGGAGGCGTGAACCTCACATTCTGAACCGAAAGGCATAGCGCCGTAAACTGAAAGGCACTGCCTTTTGATACCATAAGCAGCCTGATTACCAATGGGTCGTAATCAGACTGCTTTTTTCTTGCATAGTAAAAAGTCTTGAAAAAGTTTTCTGACCTAAGGAGAAAATCACTTGATTTATTTGGAGGTCAGAGAGAAAATCTGTAAATTTGCACTGGAAAACATTATAACGGCTGATTTACGGTGATAATTCATAGAACACACCTTAACAGAAAGGAGATATGACACAGAAACTTGTTTTTGCCACAAATAACGAACATAAACTCAGTGAGGTGCGACAGATACTGGCAGGGAAATACGAAGTGCTGTCGCTCAATGACATCAACTGCCACGAGGAACTGCCCGAGACTCACGAGACGCTGGAGGAAAACTCCATGCAGAAGGCTCGCTACGTGAAGGAGCACTACGGATATGACTGTTTCGCTGACGACACCGGACTGGAGGTAGATGCTCTCAGCGGCAGACCTGGAGTGTATTCCGCCCGCTATGCCACAATCAGCGAAGGCGAATGGCAGGCAACGGGCGAGAGCCATGATGCCGAGGCCAATATGCAGAAACTGCTCCTGATGCTCAACAGCACGGCAGTAGAAGAGCGCACGGCGCAGTTTAAGACGGTGGCATCACTCATAATGGGCAACGAAGAAAAACAGTTCACGGGCATCGTACGCGGCATGATTACCACGGAGCGACACGGCGAGGAGGGCTTCGGCTACGACCCCGTGTTCCGCCCGTATGAGGAAGACCCCGACGAATGTACGCCCACGACACTGCTGCCCGTGACTTTCGCTGAGATGAGCGGCGAGGAGAAAAACCGTATCTCTCATCGCGGACGTGCAATGCAGAAACTGGCGAACTACCTCAAGGTCTAACCATCGGTGCGGACTGTCTAATCTGTGGGAAAACATAACATATCTACGGAAAAACACAAAGGACAAAGACAAATGAGCAACAACAAACAAGCGGCACTCGAACTGGGCACTAAGCCCGTGGGCAAACTCCTCATGCAGTATGCCCTGCCGGCTATAGTGGCTATGGTGGCATCGTCACTGTACAACATGATTGACAGCATCTTCATCGGTCAGGGCGTGGGAGCCATGGCAATATCAGGTCTGGCTATCACCTTTCCCTTCATGAACCTCTCGGCGGCCTTCGGCGCTGCCATCGGCGTGGGCTCGGCGGCTTTCCTCAGCGTGAAACTGGGACAGCGCGACTACGACATCGCCAACAAGATACTGGGCAACAACGTGATGCTCAATATCATCGTCGGCATCATGTTCGGCGTACTGGGTTTGCTGTTCCTTGACCCCATACTGCGTTTCTTCGGTGCAAGCGACGCTACCCTGCCCTATGCACATGAGTACATGGCAATAATACTCTCAGGCAATGCCATAACACATCTGTATTTCGGACTGAACGCCGTACTGCGCTCAGCCGGAAAACCGCGCACGGCAATGTATCTCACCATCTTCACCGTGATAATCAATGCCATTCTCGACCCTCTCTTCATCTATACACTGCGACTGGGAATTGCCGGTGCGGCATACGCCACGATACTGTCACAGACAATGGCACTCGCATGGCAGTGGTATATCTTCAGCGACAAACGACAGTTCCTGCATTTCGACTACTCTAAGTTCCGCATAGAGATGCCTATCGTGCGCAACATCATCAGCATAGGCATCTCACCCTTTGCCATGAACGCCTGCGCCTGCCTCGTGGTCATCTTCATCAACAACAGTCTGATGAAGTACGGCGGCGACATGGCCGTGGGTGCCTATGGCATCTCCAACCGCCTGTGCTTCGTATTCGTAATGGTGACTATGGGCGTATGCCAGGGTATGCAACCGATAGCCGGCTACAACTACGGTGCGCAGAACTACCACCGTATGTTTGAAGTCCTGCGACTGGCAATCATTACCGGCACACTGATATGCGCCGTGGGCTTCTTCATCGCCATGCTCCTGCCTGAACAATGCGCAAGGCTCTTCACCACCGACGCGGAACTGATAGAGAATTCCGTTGTCGCCATGCGCTACAACATGGGACTGTTCCTCATCATCGGCGCACAGATGGTAATCACCAACTTCTTCCAGTCGATAGGCAAGGCAAAGGTAAGCATACTCCTCAGTCTGTCAAGACAGTTGCTTATCCTCGTGCCACTGATAGCCATACTCCCACAATTCATGGGGCTCAACGGCATCTGGCTCTCACTGCCTCTCTCTGACGGCATAGCAGCACTGATGGCCTATGCCATGCTATGGATATACGTAAAGAAATTCAAGACTCAAACATCTAATTAACTATGAATAACCTGATAATAAGCATAGGTCGCCAACTGGGCAGTGGCGGCTGTGAGATAGCACGCAAGCTGGCAAATGACATGAATTGCCACTTCTATGACCGCGAACTGATTAACTTGGCTGCGGAACGCTGCGGCTTTAATCCGAAGATATTTGAGAAACAGGATGAGAACTACGGCACGCTGAAGACCTTGTTTGGTGCCTTCTCCGGCCGACTGGGCAGGATGTCGGGTGCTTTCTACAGCAACACTATGTCGCAGGAGGAACTGTTTCAGATACAGAGCGAAGCCATTTTCAAGGCTGCAAAGACGGAGGACTGCGTGTTTGTAGGGCGATGCGCCGACTATATTCTGCGCAATAAGCCGGGACTGTTTTCCGTGTTCATCACCGCCAATGATGATGACCGCACGGCGGAGGTGGCACGACGCCGCGGCTGCACCACCGACGAGGCACGACGCTTCATAGAGCGTAAGGAGGCTGAGCGCGCCGCTTACTACAACTACTATACCTCAAAGAAATGGGGCGCTGCCGAGAGTTACGACTTTTGCATCAATTCCTCTCTGCTGGGCTGGGAGCGCACTGCCGAGGTGATAGAGCAGGTCATCCGCACCACAAGGGAGGAGGGTTTAAGAGTGAAAAGTGAAAAGTGAAAAGTGAAAAGTGAAAAGTGAAGAGTGAAGAGTGAAGAATACCTTGCGGAGTGTGAAGTGAAGAGTGAAGAGAGAAGAGTGAAGAGAGAAGAATACCATGCGGATGACATACAGTCAAATGGTAACTTAAATTTTTCGCTTACGCTCAACAACTCGTCTTCACTCTCTACTCTACACTCTTCACTGAAGGGTGGAGGGATGAGGGAAGAAAAATAAAATCGATATGAATCCTATAGCATATTTCCATAGTCCGTTTCGTACTAAATTCGGCATACCGCGACAAGCCGGAGTGGTGGAGGAACTGCCCGGCAGCATAGTGCTGTGCAAGCCGTGGCGCTCACGCGATGCCGTGCGCGGACTGGAAGGGTTTGACTATCTGTGGCTTCTGTGGCGCTGCCACCAGCGCGATGCCCTTACGGCGCGGCCGCCGCGACTGGGTGGCAACCGGCAGATGGGTGTGTTTGCCACGCGCAGTCCCTTCCGTCCCAATCCCATCGGACTGTCATCTGTGCGCCTCGTAAGCATCGACCATGACTGTGCCGATGCACCCGTAATCCACGTCAGCGGGGCCGACCTCATGGATGGCACGGAGATTTTCGATATAAAGCCTTACATACCCTATACTGATGCCCATCCCGATGCCCGTGCCGGCTTTACCGATGCCGTTGACTGGCAGCCCTTGCGTGTGGTATATGGCGATGCGGCACTGCACTCACTGCCGCAGGAGTTATTACCCGTACTGACGAGGGTGCTGCAACAGGACCCGCGACCGCATTACCACGATGACCCCACTCGCACCTATGGCATGCAGTACGACCATTATGACATACACTTCACCGTCAGTGACGACACACTTACCGTGACGTCATGTACACAACTGCGATAACATCATCGACCGCCGCCACCGCCGCCGCCAGAGTAGCCACCGCCACCAGAATATGACGACGAACTGAAGTAACCACTGCTGTATGACGACGAACCGCCACTACTGCGGTACTTGACCCTGTCAGTCACCGACGTGGCAAGCAACGCATCGCTCCATGTAGAAAGCGAGCTGACTTCTACACTCTCTATGCTGCGAGCCAGTTCTGAGAGCTTCATATACTCAGGGTTTAGCTTCGTCATCTCCTTCATCACCTTGTCGGCAATGCCGAAATACTGCGCATATACCAAATACTCATCCCACAGCTTCACATCTATGATATTGCGCTCATTGAGGAGCGAGAAATCCTTGAGGAAAGCCTTCAGTCCTGCGAGGTCCCTGGCATTCTTTTCTATGTAATCATCATCGGCCTCGGCATCAAGCAGATTTTTGAGGTTCTTCACCTCGGTGTAGTTATTCTTCTTGTGACAGAAATCCTTCAGTTCGCTTGGCTGCAATATGCGGTCGGCACCAGCCGCGCCGGTCAATACGCTCAGTATGCGCTGCTCCAGTTTGCGGTCGCCATTGAGTTCCTTCTCCACCTTACGGCACGGCCTTTCTATCTTCAGCATATCGGTCATCTTTGCCTTGCCCTTCTTCTTTTCATACATCTGCCGCGTGACGGAGATGTCGCCGCGTGCTATCAGTCTTAGCAGTATGGCACTGCTCACGCGCTCCTTCGACACGTTGCTCAGGTAGTTCAGCTGGCTCTCCATGCTGCGGTTCTCGGCAAGCGACCATTCCTTCTTTATGTCGCGGTAGTAGTAGCCGCTGGCAATCCCCAGTGCCTTTCGCCTCTTGTATATGCGCAGAGGCTTCAGGGAGACGAGCCACCACAGTCCGAGGAGCAGTTTCCATCCCCATATAGCGCAATACACGAGCAACAGCGGCAGGAGTATGCACAATAACAGCACCAGCGCCAATATGCCTAAGTATGCCAGTATTTCCCACATGCTCATGTCGTCGTCATCCTCGAAGTCGCTGCCCTCCAGAGCCTTTGCCTTTCGCTCCGCCCATGTGACAGAGGCCTTCACGGCAGGATGGAACACCCCCTTGTCGAACTCCAGCATCACTATCACCCGCTTGCCTATGTCAGAACCCTCGGTGACCACCTTGTCACCGTCAAACACAATGGTGCCGCCTTCGAAGCCGAACGCCCATCGGCGCGTGTTGGCCTCGGAGAGCCGTACGGCGTTGCTGTCACTGCGGCATATCGTCACCAGCGCATGCTTCACGGGACAGCTCATCTCGACGAAGCAATGGTTGAAACCGTCGTTGGTGTCGTAAGCCTTCACCAGTCCGGTGAGCGTATATCTCACCACGTAGGTGTGCTGACCGTAGTCGCCGAACCCCCAGCATATCTCGTCGCCGCCATGCAGTCCGCAGTTGCCTGTCTTCTCAGCGCGCGAGGCATCCACATCCCAGTTGCTCATGGTGTGAAAGGGCTGCAGTCCCTCCTTGTCAGGTATGAAGCCCTCCATCTCAAGGTCGCGTATCTCCATGCCTTCCTGCAGGCGGTGCTTCACGTACCATTCGGTCTTGGCGTCTTCACTGTTCACGGTGATGAGCCAGTGCTCCTCTATCCGTGCCGTACCGTCATCGTCGAGCGTGGCAGTGACCCTCACGCTGTCCACCCAGCTGGCATGGACGCTCACAGTGGTCAGGAGCATCAATACCACCGACGCCACTGTCTTTCTTATGGATAATCTGTGCATTGTATCTATTGTCAGGTTTCAAGTTGTAATATATTCTACCTAAAAAGACATTCTACATAAAAAGCGCAGGACCTACGACCTCATGCCATACTGTCTTGCGCTTAAAAAAGTCGGGATGACCAGACTCGAACTGGCGACCACACGCCCCCCAGACGCGTACGCTAACCAACTGCGCCACATCCCGATTTCGTTAAAATCAGATGCAAAGGTATAATTTTTTTCGGATATACGCAAGTATTTCACGCCTTTTTTTGTTAATTTGGGTGAAATGTAAATATATCATGGACGTTGCTGCATTTTTACAAAATATATTTCGTAAATTTGCGTTATTTGTATATATAAATTTTATAACACACACAAATGCAATATATAATCAATGCGCCGGAGCGCGTGGACTGCCACATACAGCTGCCGGCTTCAAAAAGCATAAGTAACCGTGCGCTCGTGATGAACGCACTGGCAGGGGCTGATACCCACCCCGAAAACCTTAGTAAGTGCGACGATACCGACGTGATGGTAAGCGCCCTGCGCGACATGCCCTACGAGATTGACATCAAGGCCGCAGGCACTGCCATGCGCTTCATTACCGCCCTGCTCTCAGTAGGCGAGGGCGAGCACGTCATTACTGGCACGGAACGCATGCGACACCGTCCCATCTCGGTACTGGTTGACGCTCTACGACAGCTGGGTGCCGACATAGAATATGCCGGCGAGGAGGGCTTCCCACCCCTGCGCATAAGGGGAAAGAAACTCTCTGGCGGCAAACTTGAGGTGCCGGGCAACGTCTCCTCGCAGTATATCTCGGCACTGCTGATGATAGGTCCGGCCATGAAGGAGGGACTGACGCTGCGCCTTACGGGCGAGATTTTCTCGCGCCCCTACATCGACCTCACGGTATGCCTGATGCGTGAGTTCGGTGCCGACGCCGAGTGGTCTGACCCCTCTACCATCAAAGTGAAGCCCGTGAAGTATTCGCCAGAGCCTTTCTATATCGAGAACGACTGGAGCGCTGCCAGCTATTGGTATGAAATCGTGGCTTTGCTCAACAAGAAAAGCCATGACGCCGCCGACAACCAGGTGATTATGTCGGGACTGAAAGACAGCAGCCGACAGGGCGACAGTGCCGTGCGCTACATCTTCAGTATGCTCGGCGTGAAGACCACCTTCGCCGAGAAGAATGCCCTCAAGCCCACCGACGTGACGCTGTCAGCACACCATCGTGCACTGCCACGCTTCGACTTCGACCTCGTGGGACAGCCTGACCTGGCGCAGACCGTGGTGGTGACAACGGCGCTGATGGGCATACCATTCCGCTTCGGCGGACTGCAGACGCTGCGCATAAAGGAGACTGACCGCATTGCGGCTCTGAAGACGGAGATGAGAAAACTGGGCTACGTGCTCGATGACTCCGTAGAGGGCGAACTATCATGGGACGGCACACGATGCGAGGCGATGCCGGAACCCGTAATCGACACCTACGACGACCACCGCATGGCGATGGCTTTCGCTCCGGCTGCCATCATGTTTCCCGGAATGAGGATGAACAACCCCGAAGTGGTAACGAAGAGCTACCCGGAGTTCTGGGACGAACTGCGCAAGGCGGGTTTCAGCATCACCGAGGCATAACCATATTCCCTGAGAGCCAATCCATGCAATAGCACTGCAATCATATACAAAAGGCAAAGCTATTACACTCTTAAGGCACCGCGATTGCTCACCAAAAGCACTGCGATTACGATACCACACGACAGATGACAACTAACACACATAACGACACGCTGCAACGCAGGACTGGAGACCACCGTCTTCAATCCTGGCGTCACGCTGTCTGCCGCATGGCCATGTGGATGCTGTGTCTCACTGCGCTGTCATCGTGCGCTCTGAAGAAAAACACCTCGCTGACGCGCTTCTGGCATTCGCTCAACACTCGCTACAACATCTACTACAACGGGGCGCAGGCCTACATCGAGGGCTCGAAGGAGAAGGAGAAGGGCAACAAGGACAACTATACGGAGCAGATACCGCTCTACACCGTAAGCAACAAGGGCAGTCGCGACTTGGGCAAGGGAAATTTCGAAACCGCAATAACCAAGGCCGAGAAAGCCATACAGCTGCACAGCATAAAGACCAAGCCCGAATGGAATAAGGAGCGACGCAAGACACCGGAAGACATTGAGTGGCTCTCGCGCAAGGAGTATAACCCCTTCCTGTGGAGAGCATGGATGCTCATGGGCAGGTCGCAGTTCTACAAGGGAGAGTTTGACGAGGCGGCTGCCACGTTCAACTATATGTCGCGCCTATACAAGGGCCAGCCCTCCATCTACGGCAAGGCAAGGGCGTGGCTCGCCAAGTGCTATATAGAAAGCGGATGGATATACGATGCCGAGGACGTAATACGCAACCAGATGCGCGACAGCATCGACTGGCGTGCACAGAAGGAGTGGGACTATACACTCTGCGACTACTACCTGCATACGGGCGACCTCACGAAGTCGGCCGAGTACCTGCGCAAGGTGATACGCCACGAGATGCGACGCAAGCAGCGTGCGCGCGAATATTTCCTGCTCGGACAGATTGAGGCGGCGCAGGGGCATAAGCAGCAGGCATACGAGGCCTTCCGCAAGGTGACACGCATGAACCCGCCCTACGAACTGCAGTTCAACGCTCGCATAGCCATGACAGAGGTTTTGGCAGAGGGACAGTCGCGCAAGATGATTAGCCGACTCAGGCGCATGGCACGCAATGAGAACAACAAGGACTACCTTGACCAGGTATATTACGCCATGGGCAACATCTATCTGGCTGAGAAGGATACCGCAAATGCCATAGCCGCCTACGAGAAGGGCAACGAGAAGGCTACACGCGCGGGCGTGGAGAAGGGCGTGCTGCTGCTGCATCTGGGCGACCTCTACTGGATTAAGGAGAAGTATGGCGATGCAAAGCGCTGCTACGGCGAGGCTATAGGACTGCTCGACAAGGAGAGACCCGACTACGAACAACTGTCTAAACGCTCGAAGGTGCTCGACGAACTGGTGCCTTATACTGATGCCATCTACCTGCAGGACTCACTGCTGGCTCTGTCAGAGATGCCTGAGAAGGAGCGTCTGGAGGCCATAGACCGAGTAATCAAGGAACTGAAACGCAAGGAGAAGGAGGAACAGGCGAAGCTGACTGATGCCGAGGTGGAGAAGCGAAAGCAGCAGTATGCTCTGCCCGAACAGCAGAAGCAACCCGAAACCAAGGGCGCATTGCCTGCGGCAGGGGCAAAGGGCGGCGCGTGGTATTTCTATAACTCACAAGCCGTAATGCAGGGTAAGCAGGCTTTCCAGCGCACGTGGGGACGGCGAGAGAACGTGGATGACTGGCGCAGAAACAACCGCACCGTGGTGGCTGACAACACCGAAGAGATTGACGAGAGCCAACTCACCGAGGAACAGCGCGACTCGCTGGCTGCCGTGAGAGACCAAGTGAAAGAGGAAGAGGAGACCGACTCGGCACAGTTTGACCCTCACAGGCGCGAGTATTACCTGGCGCAGATTCCGTTTACGGAGGAACAGAAGGCTGAGTGTCATAATATAATAAAGGAGGGACTGTTTAAGTCGGGTGTCATCTTCAAGGACAAACTCGATAATCTCAGGCTCAGCGAGAAGCAGTTTGACCGACTGCGCCGCGACTACGACGACTATGAGCCAAAGGACGAGACCTACTACCACCTCTTCCTGCTTCACTCAAGGAAGGGAGACCACGACGTAGCAAAGACCTTCATCGACTCGCTGAAAGAGTATTGTCCTGACTCCAAATACACAGTGCTGCTCACTGACCCTTACTTCGAGGAGAACGCACGCTTCGGAAAGCATATCGAGGATTCACTCTACGGCGCTACGTACGAGGCTTTCAAGGAAGACCGCTTCCAGGAGGTTTATGCCAATGCCGCCATATCCGAACAGCGTTTCCCGTTGGGCGACAACCGCGACCGCTTCCTCTTCTTCTATGGTATGGCAAGACTTAATGACGGCCAGCCCGACAGTTGCGTGGCGGCAATGGAGAAGGTGGTGAGTGACTACCCGCAAAGCCCCGTCAGCGAGATGGCCGGCATGATTATCAACGGCGTAAGAAGCGGCAGACAGATATACGGGGGCAAGTTCGACCTCTCTGACGTATGGAACCGACGTGGCATCACGCTGGGTACCGATGCCATCGACACTACACGCACTTTCTCCAAGGAACGCAACACGGAGTTTGCCTTCCTCATGGCGTATGCACCTGACAGCGTCAACGAAAATCAGCTGCTTTTCCAGATGGCACGCTATAACTTCACCAGTTTCATGGTGCGCTCGTTTGACATCGACATCGAGAATTCCTACGGTATGCACCACATGATTGTCAGTGGCTTCCGCAACTTCGACGAGGCTCGTCAGTACTCCCGACTGCTTCTGCAGCAGGAGGGCGTGCGCCGCGTGATGGGCAAGGCACGGCCTATCGTCATCAGCGAGGAGAACCTGCAGCTTATCGGCACGCGATATTCATATAATGACTATGACACGTTCTACGTCAGTCACTTCGCCCCACTGCCTATGGAGCGCCAAGACGGACTATATGAGGCTACCGAGGTGAAGACGGAGGATAGCGGCACGCGCCTCACCGAGCGTGACGAACAGGGCGAGGAACACGCCGTTGACTACGACCCTGTGAAGCCTCTGCTGCCTACGGAGGAGGTTGCTCCGGGCGGTGCAAAGCCTGTTGACCCCGAGAAGAAAGCGGATGACGCTGAGACTGACACGGATGACATAGGCGGTGTGTTCAACATCAACGCTGGCACGGAAGTTGCTAATCCTAAGGATGAGGGCATAGACATTGCCCCTGCTGATGAAACCCCACAGCCTGCTGAGGACAATGCCTTCGATATTCCTGATACAAAGGAGGAACAGAAGCCTGCTGAGGATAATGCCTTTGACATTCCTGAGACAAAGGAGGAACAGAAGACTGCTGAGGATAATAACTTCGACATTCCTGAGACAAAGGAAGAACAGAAGACTGCTGAGGATAATGCCTTTGACATTCCTGATACAAAGGAGGAACAGAAGACTGCTGAGGATAATGCCTTCGATATTCCTGAGACAAAGGAGGAACAGAAGACTGCTGAGGATAATAACTTCGACATTCCTGATACAAAGGAGGAACAGAAGGCTGCTGAGGATAATGCCTTCGACATTCCTGAGACAAAGGAGGAACAGAAGGCTGCCGAAGAAGAAAGATTTGAGTTTACGACTGACGAACCGCAAGCCCAACAGTCTGACGACGAAGGAATAGAGATAGACATTGACAATCAGAGCGGCACTGCGGAGCAAGGCAACGATGAATACTTCGACCTTGAGGGCTCCGAAGAGGGCAAGAAATCATCACGCGACCTCGAAGACGAGTACTACGAGCTCGAAGGCTTCTGACAATTTAAATCACCTTTTTAGTATGCGGCGATGGCATCGTCGCTATCCATTAACCCCTTTAAACACTGAACAACAATGGAAGTAACAATCACAAACGAAAACTTTGAAACACTGAAAAACGGCAGCACACCGTTTATCGTGGATTTCTGGGCAGAATGGTGCGGCCCATGCAAGATGATAGCCCCTATACTATCGCAGTTGGCAGAAGAATACGACGGCAAGGTCATCGTAGGCAAATGCAACGTTGACGAAGTCGAGGAGGTAGCCGCACAGATGGGCATACGCAACATCCCCACCCTCATCTTCTTCAAGAACGGTGAGGAGGTTGACCGCTCCGTCGGTGCAGTAAGCAAGCAGATTCTCCAGCAGAAGTTCGACGCCGTAATCTAAGACAAAGACTCTGCAAGCGAGCACCCTTCTTGTTTGCACCGATACCATCGGTGCAGTGCAACAAAAGGATTTTCCCACAGATTTCACGGATTACTCAGATTAGCCAACGCAATAGGTCGTTAACTAAAATCTGTGTAATCCGTGAAATCTGTGGGAAATATCTTATCTGCGATAACTTCTGTCTGTGGGAAATATCTTATCTGCGATAACTTCTGTCTGTGGGAAATATCTTATCTGCGCTAAACTTCTGTCTGTGGGAAAGATATCATCACAGTACCTTGGCGATGCGCTGCTTCACCAGCTCCGCCAGTTCCTCAGGCGTAGCAGCCTCTGAGGGCTGTACCATCGGCAGATACTCTATCTCAATGTGAGCCGTTGACGGGAAAGTGCGCTCGCGCGGCAGTGCGTCGTATGCACCGCGTATGCAGACAGGCAGTATAGGCACCTGCAACTCCTGCGAGAGTATTGCAAACGTCTTCTTGAAATCACCCAGCGCACCAGTGTTAGTGCGGCGACCTTCAGGGAATATCACCAGGTTCTTGCCCTGGCGCAGTACCTCAGCCATCTTAGCTATTGAGTTCTTCAGGTTGCGACGCTCCATGAGGATTATATTGTGGTGAGCCGCAAACCAACGGCGCAGACTGCCCTGCACGTGTTCCTCCGTAGCATAGAAATAATAGTTCTTTATCTCATTGCTGTCTATGCCAGCCATGGCAAGCGGTCCGTCGAGGAAACTCTGATGGTTAGGCGCAAGGATAAAGGGTCCTTCATGAGGTATATTCTCCTTTCCTGACACCTTCAAGCTGTTGTGCATACGGCAGAAGCCTGCAAAACACTTCGCTATCAGCGGATGCGTAAACGACGACGTAGGCAGTTTCAGTGGAGACTGAGGAACAAAGATTGAAGAATTTCCCTCCTTACTTATTTCATCAGCGTTTTCACTATTCACTTTTCGTTTTTCGCCACCAGCAAGGGCTTCCTCGTTCTCTGAGAGCTTTCTGAGTTCCTCACATATCTCGCCCACGTTCTTATACTTCGCCATGTCGTCGGCATTGATGCTTACTCCGAAACGCTCCTCTATGAAGCCCTGCAGCCCTACGCGGTCGAGCGAGTCGAAGGCCAGGTCGGTCTCTATGTGGCTGGTGGGTGACACCGCTACCTTCTTCTCCTTTTCTATATACTGCTTCAGCGCCGTGTAGTAAGCATCCTGCGGTTCCTCTATGACTGGCTGACTGGCGGTCTCAACAGCTGTCTTGCTGCCATTGATGATGTCCTTGAGCTTATAACGCTGCAACTTCTCCAGACGCGTGCGTGGCAGTTCGCCACGGAACACCATCAGGCTCATCAGTTTCTTATAGCCCGCCACGGTGAGATTATACGGCTCCAGCACCTCGCGCTTCAGCTGTTCCTCAGCCTCAGCATCGCTCTTTGAGCCCAGCCATTCCTCCTGCGGCACGATGATGGCGCGCAGCAAGTCGCCATCCTGCACGACGGCAGCTTCCTTCACCTGCTCGGTGTATTTCTCAAGTTTATACTCTATCTCTGACGGTTGCACATTCTTACCGTTCGACAGTACGATGATTTCCTTTGAGCGACCGGTGATATACACGCGTCCCTTCTCATCGAAGCGAGCCAAGTCGCCCGTATGCAGGAAACCGTCCTTATCTATCACCTCATCAGTCTCTGCCTTGCGGTTGTAGTAACCCAGCATAAGGTTCTTGCCGCGGCAGAGCAGTTCGCCATCTACTATCTTACACTCCACCGACGGCAGAGGCAGCCCGGCGCATCCCGGTATATAGTCGCCCGGACGGGTGAATGCTATGATAGGAGCCATCTCCGTCATGCCGTAGCCCTCAAGCACCTCAAGGCCGAGCGTCTTCAGTCCTTCGCCAATCTCGCGGTCGAGAGCCGCACCGCCGCAAACGCAGTAGTCCAGATGCCCGCCCATCTTCTTGTGTACCGCACCGAAGATAAGCCTTGACAGGCGTCGGCTCTGCGCCTTCTTACACATACTGAAGAGTGCTCGCGTCACGGCCTTCGCCTCTATCTTCTTCATGATACCCTGATAGAGCGTCTGCCACAGTCTGGGCACTCCCACCATGATGCCTATCTGACCACGCTCAAGCATCGCCATGATGTCAGGACCTGACAGCGTGGGGCATATCGCCACGCCGCAGGCACGTGTTATCGGAGCGATTACGGTGCCCATCAGTGGCAGCACGTGGTGTAGCGGCAGCAGAATGAGCGTGCGGCGCTCGCCATTGAAGATAGGCACCTCGTCAGCCACGCCGCGTATGTTGGCCTCAAGATTGTCGTATGTCAGCATCACGCCCTTCGGCGAACCCGTAGTACCCGAGGTATAGATGATTACCGCCACGTCAGAACCATTATGTCCGAAGGTCATCTCCGTACATTCCTCTTTCTTCTCTTCCTCCTTACCTCCTATCAGCAGCAGGCTTACCTCTACTCCGGCCTGTGCCATGGCTTCACGCGCAAGGGCTTCTTTCTGCTCCGACACGAAGACGTAGTCAGGCGTGCAGTCGCGCAGTATATAGGCCACGTCGCTTGCCGTTGACGTAGCATCAACGGGCACTGCTATGCCTCCCTTCAGCCATACGGCAAAGAAGGCATAGAGCCACTCCTCACGGTTCTCGCTGAGCACCACGGTCTTGAAGCGTTCGCCGTCGGTGCGCTCTGAGAGCCTGTCGGCATAAGCCGATATATGTTGCATCATTTCACGGTAGCTCACCTCGCCCGTAGGGGTGATGATGGCAGCCTTGTTGTAGTCGCGTATCTTAAGCATAACGTTTTTGTTTTACTGTTTTTCGGTTGCAAAGTTACTGTTTTTCCGTTTAAATACAAAGTAAATCGCAAAAACATTCTTTTGCAATGACAAAAATGTGCCATACCGCTTGCATATTCTCAGTATTATTGTTAATTTTGCGTTATGAACAAATTTTTACTCAAACCGCTTGCCATCATGCTGTCGTTGGCAAGCTATTCACCAACCATCCTACTGTCGTTGACGAGCCTTCCCTCGTTTGCTGTGACGTCATCACAGCCTCAGCCGGTGACGCTGACGATAAAGAACCCCCTACCCTCTGCCCGCACCACGGGCGAGATGGTGGAGCTTGACGCCTCCAGACTGCCTGACGGCTTTCTGCTCGTGACCACGGAGCGTGGCGACACGCTGCCCTGCCAGCGCACCTACAACGGAAAAGTGATATTCCCCTGTCCGCGGATGGAGGCTAAGCAGACTATAAAGGTGAAGCTTGCGGCTTTCCCTGCGGATGATGCCTCGGCAGCGTCTGCCACTAAAAGCCAGCCGAAGGTGTTCGGCAGACTGTATCCCGAGCGACAGAGCGACTTCTCTTTCGAGAACGACCGCATAGCCTTCCGCATCTATGGTCCTGAGACTCAGCGCAAGGGCGAGCGGCTCTATGGCTATGATATCTTCCTGAAGCGCAGCGCTGCATTGGTGCTCGACCATCTGTATGCCTCGCAGTGTAACCGCGAGATGTGGAACACGGTAGGCCAACTGCGCCGCCTTGGGCATCGCGAACTGGCGGAGGATGTATATCAGTATGGTTTCTGCTACCACGTAGATCATGGCGAGGGCATGGATATATATAAGGTAGGTCAGACGCTCGGTGCCGGCACCAACGCTCTCATCAGCCCTGATGGGCAGATAGCCTACCCCTGGTGCTTCAGCAAGGCCGAGGTGCTCGACGATGGTCCGCTGCGCCTTACGGTCAGACTGACATTCGCTACCACTACGGTTGCCGGCACAGAGGTCAGCGAGGTGCGCACGCTCAGCATCGACGCCGGTAGCCAGATGGTGCGCACGGTGGTGGAGTACTCGCCCACGCTGCCATCAGGCTACAGTCCCATGGCTGCCATCGCGGTACACAAGGAGAACCCTACGGCTTACCTAATAGACAAGGAGCGTGGCATCATTGCCTGTGACGACCTTGGCGACCCCGACATTTACCGCAAGAAGGACCGCGCGAAGTTTGACCCGCAGAAGGGGCATACATTCATCGGCTGCCTGATGCCTGGTGCCACTGACTGTCGTTTCGTTTCCTTTGAAAAGGAGACGTCGGGTGCCGTGGGCCATGTCATTGCCATCGCTCCTAAGGATAACACCATGACGTATTACTTCGGCTACGCCTGGGATGGCAACCCCGTGAGCGGCATAGCATCCGTGAAGCAGTGGCAGGAGTACCTGAGGATGTTCTCAGAACAGCTGCGCCAGCCACTTAAGGTAAACAGGAAATAACAACACACACACGATAATGAAAAGACATCTTATCTCTTTCTTATGCCTCATCGCCGCTATGGCGGTGCAGGCGCAGCAGGTTTCGATGATGGTGATGAGCGACCCTCACGTGATGCACACGTCGCTCTTCGACGTGCCTTACGGCGAGGCGTTCCTACAGTCGCTGGGGCGCGACCTGAAGGTCAACGAGTCAAGTCAGCAACTCTTCGACCAGTTCGTTGAGAAGGTCAAGGCGGAGCGCCCGCAACTGCTCTTGATACCGGGCGACCTGACCAAGGACGGCGAGCGCGTCTCCCACGACTATATAGCCAAGAAACTCAAGGAGGTGGAGGCTGCCGGCACGCAGGTGCTCGTCGTCCCGGGCAACCACGACATGGAGAACCCCCTGGCCTATGGCTATCAGGGCACCAAGGCTGAGCGCGTGCCTACGGTGACGGAAACGGAGTTTCGCGAGATATACAAGGATTTCGGCTACAGTGAGGCCGTGGCCATGGACACGCTGACGGGCTCCTACATCGCCTACCCCGTGCCGGGACTGGCGGTGGTATGCCTTAACAGCAACATTCCCAACCGCTTGAAGGCGCGATACGTACACGGCCGACTGATGCAACCCCTGCTCAACTGGATGGAGCGCGTAGCCGGCGAGGCTCGCTCGGCTGGCCGAAAGGTCATAGCCATGTGTCACCATGAGGTTATGCAGCACCACAACCAGGAGGATTTCTTCGCCCCTACGGCCATGACCAACATGGAGCGTGGCATCAAGGGACTGCCCACGCTGAAGGCGGTGCAGGAGACGTTCACTCGCTCGGGCATACACCTCGTGCTGACAGGTCACTACCACATACAGTCAATCACCGACGCTGAGACCATGCACGGCCGGCTCACCGACGTATCGACGGGCTCTCTGGCCGGCTTTCCCAGTCCCTACCGCCGCATGACGCTCAACACGCAGACGGGGCGCGTGCGCATCACCTCAGCCACCATGTTCGGCAACAACCCCCGCCAGTGGCCCACCACCGAGATGGCACAGCGCGAGATGGACCGCCTGCGCTACATGGTGCAGCTCTACGTGCCGAAGCTCACCGGCGTGAAGACCGACATTAACGATGCCTACCAGTATCTCGCCACGCCCTACAACAAAGCACTCTGCGCCCTTGCCGCCGGCGACGAGACCAGCCACAAGCCTAAGGAGATATACGACGAGTGCATGGATGCCACCGACCGCTACATACGCCATGCCCTTACCTACAATGCGGTGAAGCTCAATGCCCTGCGCCAGCAGAAAGACGGGCCCTACCGCCGTGCCTCCGACCTCATTCACAGCATAATGTATAACTACGTGGGACAGCGCAAGCACACGAATGCCGACAACTCCGTGACGCTCACGCTGCCCTGACGCCACGTCACGCCGATTGCCTTGCAATAACACGCTGATTACCCGATAATCCCTATCTTATTACCCTGTAAAAGCACAACCTTTACAGGGTAATATCATTTCATCACTTCAATCTTTCAATCCCTATAAGGGCTTTGCTTTTATCATGCAAATTCCCGAATTATCATGATACAGCCCTTCAGAAGGCGTTGCTTCTGTAGGGCAGTCAGTATTGATATGGCAGAAAGGATGTGAGAGCAGAAAAAATACTGCCCCCGCAAATTTTACAAGGGAAAAGTTTTGCAGTAATGGGAAAAGTTTGTAAATTTGCATTTGGAATAAAACTGCTAAAACAACTAAAACAAGGCATGCTCTACTGAGTTTTAGAAGTTTTATAGGTTTTATTCAAAAAAAAGAAAAATAACGACAGAATGACTTTCGAACAACAGATACAGGAAGACCTGCACCGCTATCTCAGGTCGCTCAACGAGGCGGAGGAGAGACTGCCCGACTGTCCCGACGTATATGAGAAATGGGACCACATAGCACAGGCTTACATACCCGACGGAATACGAGAATATGCCAACTATCCGGAGGCTTCGCTGGGATGGATGATGTATCTGGGCATGGCCGTGGCGCAATACTGGGACACGGAGTGGGAAACTTACTCACGACTGGAGAATATGTATGCCTACATACGCGACAAGCGCGGCTACGATGCCATGGACGAGTACATACGCGAGGAGGTGCTCAGACTGCAAGGCGACAGCTACAAGCAGACGGAACAGATAGTGGGCGAGTGCGCCGCACGAGTACACAGCGCACTGCTACGACAGCAGATAGAGCCCGGCACGAAGGAGGCTTTCCACGCCTACGTGGACTGTCTGCGACAGTTGTACCTCTTCGGTGCAGCCATGCAACTCAAACGCATGGGCTACCACATGACGAAGATGAACTAAAACTATTTTACACCATGAATAACATTACAAAGACTTTCGTGACTGCACTGCTTGCAGCCACTGTACAGACGGCTACGGCTCAGGGCAACCTCAACGGACTGGGCAACGAAAAGGAACAGACACAATCGCTGGCGGAGCGCGTGCTCAAGCTGGAGAAGAAGTCGGATGCCTTTAACCTGTACTTGAACACCCACATTTCATATCAGGAGCGCTTCAACAACCAGGAGCGCTTCGGCAGCAGGCAGAGCGACGGCTCTGAGGAGGGCGGCTCCTTCAAGGGCAGACAGCTGAGGGTGGAGATGCTCGGCAATCTCAACGAGCACTGGAGCTACCGCTTCCGCTACCGCCTGAACCGACCGGGCGAACAACAGAGCGACAACTTCAGCAACAATATCGACATCATGACCGTGAACTATAAGTTCAACGATCGCTTCACGCTGTCAGCGGGAAAATTGGGTGTTGCCTTGGGTGGCTATCAGTATGACGACAACCCGATCAACGTGTTGGAGTTCTGCGACTGGCTTAACGGTATCGACGGTTTCCACCTGGGCGTTCACGGAGCATACAACGTCGGCAAGAACAACACGCTGATGCTCGGACTATACAATACCAACAACAATGACACAAAGCGCTACTACTCGGAGGAGGCAGGACTGAAACGCTCGAAGCATCCGCTGGCCGGCTCACTATACTGGATAGGCAATATGTGTGGCGGAAAACTGCAGACTCTATGGTCATACTCGCTGCTGAGCGAGGTGGAAAACAAGTATAGCAGTCTGCTGATGCTGGGCACGCGCCTCAATATGCCCAAGTGGCAGCTGACGCTCGACTACTACGGTGCATGGGAGCAGATTGACCACCATAAGATTACAACCACCGAGATGAGGGCTGCCGACCCTGCCACAAGCAAAGTGGCACGCAGCACGCGCTATCACTCGCTGTTGCTCGACTGGACCTACCAGCCTACGCCCCACTGGAACTGCATCCTTGGCGGAAGGATGGAGTTTGCATCGGCAAAGGACAACCCCGCCTTCCGCAACTACCGCCGCAGCTACGGCTACCAGGCCGCCGTGCAGTGGATTCCCGACCTTACGCAGGATGCGCGCCTGTCGCTGGCCTACATCGGCAGCAGGGTGGATTACAACGATAAGTGCGGACTGGCGGATTTCAATACCGACCGACTGGAGCTCAGCCTCATATACAGAATAAAGGTGTATTAAATTTCTCAACAACAGCTAACATAAACAAAAAAAGACTTGAAAACGAAAAGCCCACCCTGCTTAAGCGTGCAGGATGGGCTTTTACCATTTTATTATAACCTAAAGCCTTATTCAGCTCTGTCTTCACGGCGCGGACGACGCTCGCCACGCTCCGGACGCGGACGGCGTGGACGACGTTCACGCTCCTCCCAGCCTTCGGGCTTCTCAAGGAGTACCTTGCGTGAGAGTTTGTACTTGCCAGTCTTCTCGTCTATCTCCATGAGCTTCACCTTTATGGTGTCACCCTCCTTGATACCAGCCTCCTCGACAGTCTCAAGGCGCTTCCAGTCAATCTCAGAGATATGGAGCAGTCCGTCCTTGCCTGGCAGTATCTCAACGAAACAGCCGTAAGGCATTACCGAGCGCACGATGCCTTCGTAAACCTCGCCAATCTCCGGCACAGCCACGATGGCCTTGATCTTCTGCAGTGCAGACTCGATAGAGTCCTTGTCTGGAGCTGATACCTGCACCTTGCCTACGCCATCCTCTTCGTCGATGGTGATGACGGTATTGGTATCTTCCTGTATCTGCTGTATGATCTTGCCGCCAGGACCGATTACTGCACCGATGAACTCCTTCGGAATCTCTATCTGTACGATGCGTGGCACCTGTGGCTTGAAGTCGGCGCGTGGCTCTGCTATGGTGTCGGTGATGCATCCGAGGATGTGCTCACGACCAGCCTTTGCCTGCATGAGAGCCTTCTCAAGGATTTCGTATGACAGTCCGTCGCACTTGATATCCATCTGCGTAGCTGTCAGACCGTCCTTCGTACCGGTGGTCTTGAAGTCCATGTCGCCGAGGTGGTCCTCATCGCCGAGAATGTCAGAGAGTACTGCATACTTCTCCTCGCCTGGGTTCTTGATAAGACCCATTGCGATACCTGATACAGGCTTCTTCATCGGAACGCCGGCATCCATCAGTGCCAGTGTGCCTGCGCATACCGTAGCCATTGATGATGAGCCGTTAGACTCAAGAATCTGGCTTACCAGACGCACGGTGTAAGGGAAGTCAGAAGGTATCTGACCCTTCAGTCCGCGCCATGCCAGGTGTCCGTGACCAATCTCGCGGCGGCCTACGCCACGCTGTGCCTTAGCCTCACCCGTGCAGAATGGTGGGAAGTTATAGTGAAGGAGGAATTTCTGATAAGAGCGCTCCAGTACGTCGTCAACGAGTTTCTCGTCGAGCTTTGTGCCGAGCGTACAGGTGGTGAGCGACTGTGTCTCGCCACGTGTGAAGATAGATGAGCCGTGAGGCATTGGCAGCGGACTTACCTCGCACCATATCGGGCGTATGTCTGTTGTCTTACGACCGTCGAGGCGTATGCCCTCGTCGAGTATGCAGCGGCGCATTGCGTCACGCTCCACGTCGTGATAGTATTTGTCGCAGAGAGCGTATTTCTCTTCCAGCTCGTCCTCTGTGAGGTCGGTGTGTGCAGCGGCATACTTCTCCTTGAACTCTGTGATGATAGCCTCGAAAGCCTCAGCGCGAGCCTGCTTCTCAAGAGCCTGCTTCACTACGTCGTAGGCCTTCTGGTAGCACTCGTTCTTGATCTGCTCCTTGAGTTCGTCGTCGTTGACCTCGTGGCAGTATTCGCGCTTCACGTCAGTGCCGAGTTCCTTCATCAGCTCCTCCTGCAGCACACACATAGGCTTGATGGCCTCGTGGGCAGCCTTCAGAGCGTTGAGCAGGTCAACCTCCTGCACTTCCTTCATCTCGCCCTCAACCATCATGATGTTGTCCTTTGTTGCACCCACCATGAGGTCCATGTCAGCGTCAGCCATCTGTGCCTTGGTAGGGTTGATGACATACTCGCCGTTGATGCGAGCCACGCGCACCTCAGAGATTGGGCACTCAAACGGGATGTCGGAGCAAGCCAGTGCGCATGATGCGGCGAAGCCTGCAAGAGCGTCAGGCTGGTCAACGCCGTCAGCCGAGAAGAGTATTACGTTTACATAGACTTCTGCGTGAAAGTCGCTTGGGAAGAGCGGTCTGAGCGCACGGTCCACAAGGCGGCAGGTCAGTATCTCATCGTCATTGGCCTTGCCCTCGCGCTTGGTGAAGCCACCGGGGAATCGTCCTGCTGCGGCATACTGCTCGCGGTATTCTACCTGCAGTGGCATGAAATCTGTGCCTGGCACTGCGTCTTTTGCGGCACATACAGTGGCCAGCAGTACGGTGTTACCCATACGGAGGGTACATGAGCCGTCGGCCTGCTTGGCCAGTTTTCCAGTCTCGATGGTGATGGTGCGTCCATCAGGCAGTGAGACGGTTTTTGTAATTACGTTCATTTAAGTTTCTTATTGTTTTTACTGTTTTCATCTATGGGCCTGAGGGCACCTTGCCCTGACCCTGCGCTTCTTTTCACGCATAATATCACGCAAATTTACACATTTTCATTGGTTTATGCAAATTCTTTAACTTTTTTTATCTAAATCCTTTGCTTATTCGTGTCTGTTTCCCTCTGACCTTCACATTTACTACATGACTTTTCCCTTATATAAAATACATCAAAGCATGGCAGTTATGCAAAAAATATATCCGTTTTCTTGCATAACTGCGTTTTTTTTGTTACTTTTGCCCCAAAGTTTCGTATGAAAAAACACAGTTATATATAATAAACCATTAAATTTATGTCACTTATTGAACAGATTGTAGCGCGTGCTAAGGCAAACAAGCAGCGCATCGTGCTCCCCGAAGCTGAGGAGGAGCGCACCCTCATTGCTGCCGACAAGGTGTTGGAGCAGGAGATTGCAGACCTTATCCTTATCGGTAACCCAGCAAAGGTGGAGGCTCTCGCCAAGGAGCACAACCTGAAGAACATCGGCAAGGCTACGCTTATCGACCCTGAGAACTATGAGCGTTCGGAGGAGTTGGCTCAGCTCCTGCAGAAGCTTCGCGAGAAGAAGGGCATGACCATCGAGAAGGCTCGCGAACTGGTTAAGAACCCTCTCTACCTCGGTTGCCTCATCATCAAGACTGAGGGTGCCGACGGTCAGATTTCCGGTGCTCTCTCTACAACGGGCGACACCCTGCGCCCTGCACTGCAGATTATCAAGACCGCACCTGGCATCTCTTGCGTATCAGGCGCTATGCTGATGATTACCGACAAGCCGGAGTATGGTGAGAACGGCGTTCTCGTCTTCGCTGACGTTGCCGTTACTCCAATGCCTGATGCTAACCAGCTCGGTCAGATTGCAGTATGCGCTGCACAGACAGCTCGCTCGGTAGCAGGTTTCGCTGACCCACGCGTGGCTATGTGCTCTTTCTCTACGAAGGGTTCTGCTTCTCACGAGGTTGTTGACAAGGTTGTGGAGGCTACAAAGATTGCCAAGGAACTTGATCCTAACCTCAAGATTGACGGTGAGCTGCAGGCTGACGCAGCCCTCGTTCCTGCCGTAGGACAGAAGAAGGCTCCGGGTTCTGAGATAGCAGGTAAGGCTAACGTACTCGTATTCCCTAACCTCGAGGTGGGCAACATCGGTTACAAGCTCGTGCAGCGTCTTGCCGGTGCAACGGCTCTCGGTCCTATCCTTCAGGGTATCGCACGTCCGGTCAACGACCTTTCACGTGGCTGCTCAGTAGAAGACATCGTAAACCTCGTCGCTATCACTGCTTGTCAGGCAATGGACGCTAAATCATAAAGCACTCGATGTGCTTTATGATTTAAGTGAATAGTGAATAATGAATAGTGAATAATACAGATTACGTTTTTCTGATGTATAACGCTGAGTCAACAATTCAAACGAAATGCTGCGATTTCGCTGCAAGGATAACCAAAATGGTGGCTTATCTGCAAAGGAAGAGAGGTAAACTGTATAATCCTATTTATAACCAGATTCTTCGTTCCGGAACTTCTATAATGGCTAATGTGAGTGAATCACAATATGCACAGAGTCGGGCTGATTTCATTACGAAACTTCATATAGCACTCAAGGAAGCCAATGAGACGAAAAACTGGTTGAGACTGCTTTTTGCAAGTGGCTGTCTTTTAGAAAAAGAGTTTAAAAGCATGAATAATGACTGCGGAGAAATTCTGGCTATTCTGACGGCATCACTGAATACTGCAAAAAAGAACGACCTTGCTGACAAGGCGAGGTAATTTGTATTATTCATTATTCACTATTCACTATTCATTATTCACTAAAAAATAAATAAAAAATGAAAATTTTAGTTTTAAACTGCGGTAGCAGTTCCATTAAATATCAGTTGTTCAATACTGAGACCGGCGACATCCTCGCCAAGGGCGGCATCGAGAAAATCGGTCTGCCTGGTGCATTCATCAAGTTTAACGTGGCTGACGGCAAGAAGACCATCGAGCAGGACATCCCTGAGCACACCGTGGGCGTACAGCTCATCTTCGACGTACTCACAAACGCAGAGTACGGTGCATTGAAGTCTCTTGAGGAACTCGATGCTGTAGGTCACCGCGTGGTACACGGAGGTGAGAAGTTCGCTGAGTCTGTTGTCATCACTGACGAGGTGCTGAAGCAGATTGAGGCTTGCAACGACCTCGCTCCGCTGCACAACCCTGCAAACCTCAAGGGCATCGCTGCCGTTACGGCTCTGCTGCCTAACCTGCCACAGGTGGCTGTATTCGACACCGCCTTCCACCAGACAATGCCTGCTAAGGCTTATATGTATGCAGTGCCTTATGCTCTGTATGAGAAGTATGGCGTGCGTCGCTATGGCTTCCACGGCACCAGTCACCGCTATGTTTCTGCCCGCGCACTGGAGTTCCTCGGCATGAAGGCTGAGGGCACGAAGGTCATCACCGCACACATCGGCAACGGCGGTTCGCTGGCTGCCGTAAAGGACGGTAAGTGTCAGGACACCTCAATGGGTCTTACTCCACTTGAGGGTGTTATGATGGGTACACGCTCCGGCGACATCGACGGTGGTGCAGTGTCATTCATCATGAAGAAGGAAGGACTTGACGCCGACGGCATCTCTAACCTGCTCAACAAGCAGTCTGGTCTCGCTGGTATCTCTTGCAAGTCAAGCGATATGCGTGAGGTGTTCCAGGGCAAGGTGGACGGCGACAAGAAGTGTCAGCTGGCTATTGATATGTACACCTACCGCATCAAGAAGTACATCGGCTCTTACGCTGCCGCACTGGGTGGCTGCGACGTGCTCGTGTTCACCGCCGGTGTATGTGAGAACCAGTCTGACATCCGCGAGATGGTCTGCAAGGACATGGAGTGGATGGGCATTAAGCTCGACACAGAGAAGAATGCACAGATTCATGGTGTAGAGGCTGTTATCTCTGCTCCTGACTCAAAAGTGAAGGTCGTTGTCATCCCAACCGACGAGGAGAAGATGATTGCAAATGACACAGCATCATTGGTAAAATAATATTTTAAAGTGAAGAGTGAAAAGTGAAAAGTGAAGAGTGAAGAGTGAAGAGTGAAGAATTTAAGTTACCGTTTGACTATATGTTATCCGCAGGGTATTCTTCACTCTAAACTCTCTACTCTTCACTACTCTCTCTTCATTCCGCAGGGTATTCTTCACTCTTCACTCTCTACTCTCTCTTCATTCCGCAGGGTATTCTTCACTCTAAACTCTAAACTCTAAACTTAAATAAATTTATCTATGCGAGTAATCATAGAACCAGATTATGATCATCTGTCAAAGTGGGCAGCAAAGTACGTAGCAGATAAAATCAACGCTGCTAACCCAACAAAAGAAAAACCCTTCAAACTCGGTTGTCCAACGGGCTCTTCGCCATTAGGACTATATAAGGAGCTCATCCGCATGAACAAGGCCGGTGAGGTATCGTTTGAGAACGTCGTGACATTCAACATGGACGAGTACGTCAACCTGCCTGAGGCTCACCCTGAGTCTTACCATTCTTTCATGTGGAACAACTTCTTCAACCACATCAACATCAAGAAGGAGAACGTACACATCCTCAACGGCAACGCGCCAGACCTCATAGCTGAGTGCGAGGCCTACGAGAAGGCCATAGAGGATGCCGGCGGCATAGACCTCTTCATGGGTGGCGTGGGTCCTGACGGTCACCTGGCCTTCAACGAGCCAGGCAGTTCGCTCTCTTCTAAGACGCGTATCAAGACACTTACGACAGACACCATCATAGCCAACAGCCGTTTCTTCGACGGCGACCTCTCTCTGGTGCCCAAGCAGGCGCTGACCGTTGGCATCGGCACGGTGATGGCTGCCAGGGAGGTGCTCATCGTCTGCAACGGCCACCACAAGGCTCGCGCCCTGCAGCACATCGTTGATGGCGAGGTAAGCCACAAGTGGACTGCCTCAATCCTGCAGATGCATCCACACGCTATCGTGATATGCGACGAGGCTGCCTGCGACGAACTCACCGTAGGTACTTACAAGTACTACCTCGACAAGGAGCGCGGAAACCTGTAAGTCAATTCATAATGCAGAATGCAGAATGCATAATTCATAATGCATAATTCATAATTTTTAATGCAGAATGCATAATATTCAATGATGGATGCAGGATGCAGAAAAGTAGAATGTAGAATAGTCCGTAGTCATAACACCAGTGCGTGGTGACTATGGACTATCTATGTTTTCCGACATCAAGCGATTGTCAAAGACAATAACAAGAAAAATTGGTGCAATAATACAACTATTCAGTATTTTGCGCTATATTTTTAAATATTTCTTGTTTTCTTATATTTTTTTAGTAATTTTGTAGGGAAATATATCTATTCCACGGATAAAAGATATAATTACG
>OCVV012887902.1_pt1 | contig 85529 bp, 72 predicted proteins | sample 1539721 | NCBI WGS metagenome assembly OCVV01 (sample SAMN02144230, study PRJEB22623) | gut metagenome | biome: sheep rumen | host: Ovis aries | place: New Zealand
ACGATGCCCTGAGCCATCATAGGGATAAACGTTGGCTCCGCTTACGCTTCGCCGAAGTTTCTCATTATACGATGCCCTGAGCCATCATAGCCTTCGCAACTTTCATGAAGCCTGCCACGTTGGCACCCTTCACGTAGTTTACGTAGCCGTCGGCCTCGGTGCCGTACTTCACGCAGTTCTCGTGGAAAAAGCGCGGATGAAAACCTCATTTATGTCTCAAATTCCAGAACCAAACCCTAAAGCGATGATAAAGGCTGGGGTCTTTTGTTTGTTTCCATCCGCCATGAATGCAGATGGTTTCAAGATTTCTCTTACTCATATTGTTGGTTTTAGTTTTTTGTCATGCAAAGGTACAACACAAAAAGGCACCGTGCAAATACACGATGCGTTTTTCTTATAAATAATCGTTTACTCTGCACATCTATTCATCCCCTTTTCATTTTTTCTTTTTTTCTTTGTCTATTCCAATCCTTTTCCGTAATTTTGCCACCGCATTCTGAAAAGAGTGCAAGACATATTGCTCTATAGCCTCTCATTCACCACCACGAGAAAGAGCAGATGTACATTATTGGAGCTGCACCCATAGGGCGCAGATTTCTCCCGTATATGTACATGGTTTGTGGTGAACCGAGAGGCGTATGGCGAAAGTCTGCGTCTCTTTTTATTTTTATTGTTTAACACCCAATATCTCAATTATGGAATACGTTATAATTAGTTTGGAAAGTCGCAACCTAATCCCAGAAGGAGAGGTTTTGTACATCAAGGCAAATCCTGTTAAAGATGCAGGAGAAAGTTTCCGTCATGTAGAAGAAATGTTCGGAAAGAAATATTATAATTATTCAATGATGGAATGTAGTGAAACGGATTATTTTATTCTTCCATTTTCAGAGAGTGACCTTCAACGATTCATCTCAATTGCAAAAAGAACTCAGAATCCACAAAATTACGATTCTTTTTGGTCACCCAACATGCATGATTTCCATAAAGTTGAAATGAAAATTGAAGATACAGGAAAGATTACCGAAGTTTATGAGCATAAAAACTTATATAAACCCTTATATTCTTTTATCCCAGTATCAGACATTGTATATGGAAATATTAACGGAGATGAAATATTTGTGATTGATGCCTGCAAACGACTCAATGGTGCACCATTTTCTGACAAGCCGGAAGATTACATTCCTCACCACTTTGTTTATGCTGCTTCAGAAAGGAATAGGTATATGTCAGAAATACAAGAAGCAAGGCAACAGAACAAAAGGTGGACTCCTGACCTTAGACACTTTGTCAAAGAGAGCATTACTATCAAATTCACAGATCGTTTCACTGGCGAGCCTGGCCAAGAGGAACGTGATTTGTATATCTCGCGAAAACTTTCATATCCTATTATAATGGAAAATCTAAACAAATTGCCACTATTCTAAAATTTAGCCTCGACAATGATTAACATATCCTTCACTCAATGAAGAGTATTTGATTTTCATTCTCCCAAAGTTACAATATATTCGATTCAGTTATGAAACTCAATCGGCTCAAACACTTCCACGTTTGAGCCGATTCTTATTCTTATATGAGTCGATTTTCATCGACAAGTTCTATACATTTTCACTTTAGAATGCTTCTGCCATCAAATCCTTTCGACCAATCAAACTGAAGATGGTGATTTCATTGTCCTCATTTGAGGACTATAAAGAACTGAACAAGGTTTTCTGCCTTACTTTGATAGCGTTGTTCTTTCAAGTAGTTCAAAACACAACAGAGTGTGGATATCTCTGCATTATGTTTAATTGCCTTGAAAAGTTTTTTAAATCGTATATCGTGTTTTGTATCGACTGCTTTCGTCTGCTTCTTGAAACCTTCCAAATCTGAGGACAAACTGAAGTCGGACATACAAACACCCTGCTCTTCGGCACAATCCAAGATAAATTGGTCCATTGCAGGCTTTATCATCACAAGATAGTGAGGCTTAACATTGTGCTTCATCAAAGACAGATGTTCGGAATGAGCTATCTCAGTAAATTCTTTGACATATGAAGGCTGCCGTTTGTCAGAATCAATAATTCCAACTGCGAAGTCATCATTGAGCACTTTACCTTTCATCGTATTAACCACAGTGTTGCACCCTTTCTGATGATTTACGCCATCCGTCTCCAAAAGGGATTCGACTAAGTTCGTGTCAACATAGCACTCTGGTACGAAATACAAATCTTTCATCATCTGATTCAGCTCAAAGTTTCTATATTGAAGAAGGCATCCACACCATAGTCATACATCTCCTGCAAATTCTCTTCTGTGGCAGTCTTGACAATAATCTGGTTTTCTCTATAGCTTGTGAGAAACAGACTGATATCCTCATCTTGTTTCTCCAAGAAGGCATTAAGTATATAAGGGCTATGTGTAGCCACAAAAAGATTATTGGGAATATTCCCCTTCGTCATATCCAGCAGCCACTCCACAAGATTTGTCTGCGTGGGTGGAAAAAGATTTGCCTCGGGCTCTTCAAGGAAGATGTCGCAATGGTCAGTAACAAGATACTGAAAAATAATATTTTGCATCTTTTTTATATCGGACATTTGTACAGAATAACTGCTTCCATCCAGCTCTATCATAAATGAAGGATGTCCTTGCTTTACATCTTTCCCTATAACAGGCTCTCCATATATTGGAATAAAATGACCATATACTATTTCAGCTAAACTTTTTTCTTCCTTGCTTCCTGTAATACTTGTGTCTACAATTCTGCTTTCCTTAAGAATGGACAAATAATTAAGATGCACAAACAATGGTATAAGAGACTGAAGACCACTCGAAGTATTTGTGAAATCAAGTGTCACACCATCTGCGACTTGAACCTTATCGGATTTCGTATCAGAATCATAATGATAAGATACGCCAAGATTTAATACAGACAAATCCTTCGTGGTAGCCTGTCTGGCAGTTTCCCAATCTGCCATGAAATCACGAATATTGTCATCAGCGAACTTCACTTGGAACCAGTTGGGAATAGCTGCCACCAAATTACGCTCAGCAGGGATATAGGTCACTTTAGAACGATGATAATTCCAACGGTCCTCTTTCCATTCGAACTTGAAGGTCTTGCAAGTATTGTCGTATGAGAAAGCCATGAAATCAGACTCGTAACCAATAAAGGTATCATCCTTAATGTACCCTTTCAGTTTGTGGAAGCGTTCCAATTCTCTCAGAAAGTTATCATCTTTTGAAAAGAAATCGGCAGTCTGGGTCAATTCGATACGCTTCTCAACCCACGTACAATAGCAGGCTGTTTTCAGCACACAACTCTTACCCGAACTCTGCGAACCAATGATAACATTGATGCGCTTCAGTTCGACATCGGCCTCTTTCAACGGTCCCAAATTACGAATCACGAGATGTTTCATGGTTACAAAGGTACTACTTTCCCATGAGATAATAACAGAATTCATCGAAAAGTTCATCTTTTTTTATTCATATTTATATATCAGTAAAGAAAAAAATGCCTCTTTGCCACCAACAAAAGCCTTCAACATCCTATTTGTACTTATGGTATAAACAAAAGGTGCATCGAACACATGTCCGATGCACCCTATTTATATTAGAATCTATTGTTCCGAATTACACGATGCCCTGAGCCATCATAACGGAAAGAACGTTGGCTTCGCTACGCTACGCCGAAGTTCCTGAGCTCTTCGGCTCGGAATTGATTAAACAATTCCCTGAGCCATCATAGCCTTCGCAACTTTCATGAAGCCTGCAACGTTGGCACCCTTCACGTAGTTCACGTAGCCGTCGGCCTCTGTGCCGTACTTCACGCAGTTCTCGTGGATGTTCTCCATGATCCAGAGGAGTTTAGCATCAACCTCTTCTGCTGTCCAAGACAGACGCTCTGAGTTCTGAGACATCTCAAGACCTGATACAGATACACCACCTGCGTTAGAAGCCTTACCTGGAGAGTAAAGAATCTTAGCCTCCTGGAATACGCGGATAGCGCCTGGAGTAGATGGCATGTTAGCACCTTCAGCCACAGCGATAACGCCATTGGCGATAAGAGCCTTAGCCTGCTCTTCGTTCAACTCGTTCTGAGTTGCACAAGGCAGAGCGATGTCAGCCTTCTCGAACCAAGGCTTTGCACCGTCACCAACGTACTTAGCAGTTGGGTACTTGTCAACATATTCCTTGATACGGCCACGGTAAACGTTCTTCAACTCCATGATGTAGTCGAGTTTAGCACGGTCGATGCCGTCTGGGTCGTAGATGTAACCGTTAGAGTCAGACATGGTCATTACCTTACCACCGAGCTGGAGCACCTTCTCAGCAGCATACTGAGCCACGTTACCTGCACCAGAGATGAGGACCTTCTTGCCTTCAATCTTGTCGCCCTTTGTCTTCAGCATGGCACGGAGGAAGTAAACTGTACCGTAACCAGTTGCCTCAGGACGGATGAGAGAACCACCGAACTCGATGCCCTTACCAGTGAGCACACCGCTATACTCGCGAGTGAGTTTCTTGTACATGCCGAACATGTAACCTACCTCACGGCCACCTACGCCGATGTCACCTGCTGGTACATCCACATCTGGACCAATGTGACGAGTCAACTCAAGCATGAAAGCCTGGCAGAAACGCATCACCTCAGCGTTGCTCTTGCCACGGGGAGAGAAGTCAGAGCCACCCTTACCACCACCCATGGGGAGTGTAGTGAGTGAGTTCTTGAAAGTCTGCTCGAAAGCGAGGAACTTCAGGATGCCGAGGTTCACAGAACTGTGGAAACGGATACCGCCCTTGTAGGGGCCAATGGCGTTGTTGTGCTGGATGCGGTAGCCCATGTTGGTCTGAATCTGGCCTTTGTCATCCATCCAAGTGACGCGGAACTGATACACGCGATCTGGAATGCAGAGACGCTCGATGAGGTTCACCTTATCGAACTCTGGGTGCTTGTTGTACTCTTCCTCGATTGTACCGAGAACTTCTTCTACTGCCTGATGATACTCAGGTTCGTTTGGAAAGCGACGCTTCAGGTCTTCCAATACTTTTTTTGCGTCCATTGTGAAAACGGTTTTTTAATGTTGTTTGGTTGATAAATAGTGTCTGTTGTCTTATTTTGCGAACGAAACACATCCTCTTCAATTCCTAAAAACAGGTACTCAAGAAAGGAGTTCCGTGTCTGCGTTTTTTGATTTCGGGTGCAAAGTTAGACTTTTTCCACGGAACTTGCAAAAAATCTAACAAAAAAACATCTTTTTTTAAGAAAAAGTTTCAAATTTACTCAAAAACATCTAACTTTGTGGAAAAATTACACCGATAAAGAAGAAGCCGCATCAAGGCAAACCCACCCTGCCGTAGGAGGTAGCGACTGTGTCGTTTCAGACCCAACGACGCAATGCCTCCAGACGGGCTTTCAGCACCTCAAAAGGGGTGTGACTCACACCTATGGTACAGGTGTGAGTCACACGTGTGGTATAGGTGTGAGTCACACCCCTTTTGAGGCACCGAGCCACCCTCCAGAGAGGAGGTGGGTTTGATGCCATGCACCGCCTTCCCAATCGGGAAAAACGCAACAACAATGACTACAACAGAGAAAGTGGAGGCGCTCCGTCGCCTCATGCAGCGAGAAGGCATCAGCGCCTTCATCACCCCCAGCACAGACCCCCATGCGGGCGAGTATGTGCCCGAGCGTTGGAAATCACGCCGCTGGATTAGCGGTTTCACCGGTTCGGCAGGCACAGCCGTCGTGACACTCGACCAGGCTGCCCTGTGGACCGACTCACGCTATTTCATCCAGGCCACCGAGCAGTTGGCCGGAACGGACTATGTGCTGATGAAAGAGAAAATCGAAGGCACCCCTTCCATCGCCGAGTGGCTGGGAGAGGTTCTTCCTGAAGGCAGCGTGGTTGGTGTGGACGGTTGGGTGAACACGACCTCGGAAGTGGAGAATCTGCAGACCGACCTGCGAGCCTACGGCCTCACCCTGCGCACCGACCTCGACCCCTACGCCGAGATTTGGGCCGACCGTCCCCCTATCCCCCAGAGCAAAGCCTTTGTCCAGCGACTGGAATACGCCGGCGAGAGCGCGGCATCGAAGATTCAGCGCATCAGAGAGAAAACAGGCAACAACGCCTTGCTGCTCTGCTCGCTCGAAGAGGTGGCCTGGACCCTCAACCTGCGCGCCGACGATGTGGCCTTCACCCCCTTCGTGCTGGGCTACGTGGTCATCACCCCGACCGACACATTACTATATATATGCAAGGAGAAAGTCACGCCCGAAGTGGCCGACTATCTGAAGCAGGAGGGGGTCACACTGCGCGAATATGACGACATCATCGCCGACCTCCGGGCGCTCGACCTGCCCGTGTGGGTGCAGCCCGAAAAGACCAACTATGCCGCCTATTCCGCCATCAGCCGCCCCATCCGCAAGGACAGTCCCGTGGAGCAGATGCTCATCTTCAAGAACGAGGTGGAAATCAACGGCTTCCGCCGTGCGATGGAGAAGGATGGAGTGGCCATGGTGAAGTGGATGAAATGGACGCTGGAGAATGTGCCGAAGGGAGGACAGACCGAACTCTCGCTGTCGCGAAAACTGGAGGAGTTCCGTGCCGAGCAGCCGCTCTTCATGGGCATCAGTTTCGAGAGCATCATGGGCTACGCACATCATGGTGCCATTGTCCACTACGACCCCACACCCGAAACGGACATCCCCGTCAAGCCCGAAGGACTCCTGCTCATCGACTCTGGCGGACAGTATCTCGACGGCACCACCGACATCACCCGCACCCTGCCGCTCGGCCCGCTCACCTGGGAAATGCAGCGCGACTACACGCTCGTACTCCGGGGCTGGATTCGCCTCGCCTCCGCCGTCTTCCCCAAAGGCACCTGCGGCACCCAACTCGACACACTGGCCCGCGAAGCCATGTGGAAATATGGCATCAACTACCTGCACGGCACAGGTCACGGAGTCGGGCAATTCATGTCGGTCCACGAGGCCATCGACCTGCACCAGTTCCGCATGCAGTGGCGGCCCACCCCACTGCTGCCCGGCATGACCATCACCGACGAGCCCGGCATCTACATCGAAGGCTCTCACGGTGTACGCCACGAGAACACCATGCTGGTAGTGCCCCACTCCGAGGGCATCACCTTCGGCCCTTACTATGCCTTCGAGCAACTCACCCTCTGTCCCATCCTCACCAGCCCCATCCTTGTCGATATGCTCACCGAGGAGGAGCGCCAGTGGTTCAACCAGTATCAGCAGACTGTCTATGAACGGCTTGCACCACGGCTGGACGAAGAACACAGAGCGTGGCTGGAGGAAGTGACGAAACCTCTGTAAAGTGAAAAATGAAAAGTGAAGAGTGAAAAATCCAAGTTTCCACCATGCGGGATGCTCCTTTTTGCCAAGGTAACTTAGATTTTTCACTCTTCACTTTTCACTTTTCACTTATCCTCTCTTCACTTTTCACTTAAAATTCGTATCTTTGCCCACAAAAGCAAACGAACATCATGATTGAATACATCCGAGGCATCCTCGACGAACTTACTCCCACCCAAGCCACCATCGAAGCACACGGCGTGGGCTACCTCCTGAACATCAGCCTCAACTCCTACACCGCCCTGCAAGGCAAGAGCGAGGCACGGCTCTTTGTCTATGAGTCTATCCGCGAAGACACCTGGACCCTCTTCGGCTTTGCCACCAAGCAGGAGCGCGAACTCTTCCTGCTGCTCATCAGCGTGAGCGGCGTGGGCGGCAACACGGCCCGCACCATGCTGAGCAGTTTTTCCGCCCCCGAACTGGCCACTCTCATCATGGACGGCAATGAACGCATGCTCAAGACCGTGAAGGGGCTGGGTGCCAAGACTGCCCAACGCATCATCGTGGAACTGCGCGACAAGGTGGCTTCGCTCGGCATGGAGGCCACCTTACCTTCGGGCGAAAAAGGCGCGTCCTCTACAGCCATCAACAGCGAAATCTACAATGAGGCCTGCGAGGCCCTCAAGATGCTTGGCTTCTCGCCCGCACCTGTGGCCAAGACTGTCAAAGCCATCCTCAAGGACGAGCCTTCTGCGCCCGTGGAGAAAGTCATCAAACTCGCCCTCAAGATGTTGTAGTTCCCCAATGCAGCCAACAGAAAAAGCATGCTGAAAGAACGGGCATATCGGTTAGTGAAGGAGCGCAAATGGAACGAGTTGGCGCAACTGATGGAGAGCCTGAGCAACATGGAGTTCAGGCGAATGGAGCGTGTGATGCGAGAAGAAGTGCTGACGGAACTGCCGAACGAACTGTTTTGGGAAACGCTCCTACACATTATTATATATAAGAGGGCGGCCTTCCTGAGCGGAGTGATGGCTGTGGGACATCTGGCCGAAGGCGGCACACTGGACTTCGGGGTGGAAGCGGTAAGGCGACTCTACGACCACCTGAAGGAGACTCACCGCGAGTCGTTGGTGAAGTTGTGCAACATGATGATGCCGCTGCTGAGGACGGAAAAGCAGGTGACGGGCATGTTTGAGGCACTGCACATCGAGCAGGAGGTGACACGGCTGTCCGTCTTGCTGAAAGACGACACTCCCCTCTCCTACTTTCTCATTTTCAAGACACTCAAAATGGCTGACGACAAGATTGTGGCGAGGAAATGCTGCATGGTGCTGATGAGGCGCAGAAACGACCGCGCTTTCAACGCCGCATGCCTCATCAAAGCATACTTCGGGCTGGACGACCTGCCGGGACAGTTCTCGCTGACGATTGAGCCATACGAATTGAGCCACATCGACCGAAACTACGACACGTTTCTGCATGCCCTGAATGGGAAGAGGCCGCAGATTTGAGAATGGTGAAAAAGAGGCAGAAAGAGAGATAAAATGTTGACAAAGAAGTGAAAGAGACACTGACACTATATGAACTAAATGGGCTGGTGAGACAAACGCTGGAACTGACCTTGGGCGATGCCTACTGGGTGCAGGCCGAGGTGAGCGAACTGCGTGTGAACCGCCATTGCTACATGGAACTGGTGCAGAAAGAGCCACGCGGCAACGGCATCTTGGCCAAAGCCCGTGCGCAGGTGTGGGCCAACCGCTGGGCTTTCCTCCGGCCAATGTTTGAAAACATGACGGGCCAACGGCTTGCAGCCGGCATGCTGGTGTTGGTGCAAGTGGAGGTGACCTTTCACGAACTGTACGGCTATTCGCTCAACATCATCGACATAGACCCTACCTACACGCTGGGTGACATGGCCCGAAGGCGTATGGAAATTCTGCATCAACTGGAAGAAGAGGGCATCCTCACCATGAACAAGGATTTGCCCCTGCCCCGTCTGATGCAACGCATCGCGGTCATCTCCTCGGCATCGGCTGCAGGCTATGGAGATTTCTGCAACCAACTCAGAAACAACAAGAAAGGCTTGGCTTTCAAGACAGAACTCTTCCAAGCCATCATGCAGGGAAGCGAGGTGGAACGTAGTGTGATTGCTGCGCTGAACAACATTGCGGCACACACGGAAGAGTGGGATGCGGTGGTCATCATCCGAGGCGGTGGAGCCACGTCCGACCTGCAAGGCTTCGACTCGCTGCTGCTGGCCGAGAATGTGGCACAGTTTCCCCTGCCCATCATCACAGGCATTGGCCACGAAAGGGACGACACCGTGATTGACCTGATAGCACACACTCGTGTGAAAACCCCTACTGCAGCGGCAGAATTTCTCATTCATCATCAAGAAGAGGAACTGGACACGCTGGAAGACCTGGCGATGCGACTGAACGAGAGAACCAGTCAGATGCTGGCCAACGAAACGTTCAGGCTGAAACTGCTCACGAGCAAACTGCCCAACCTCTTCTCCGCCGTCAGGGCAAGAGAAGAAATGCGGCTTCACACGTTTACTGCAGCCTTGGCACAAAACAGCATCCGACGGTTGGAACAGAGCAAAGGAATGGTGGAACTGCTGCACAAGCAATTACTCCTCTTTACGCCTGCCATGCTGGAACACGAACGAAAGCGTATAGAATTGATAAAGAGCCAACTGCACAGCGCACACCCCGACCGAATCTTGCAACTCGGATTCAGCATCACCCGATTGGGCGGCAAAGCCATCAGAAGCACTGACGAGGTGAAGGAAGGTGACGAACTGGAGACCACTTTAGCATCGGGAACACTCAAATCAACCATCACATGGAAAAGAAAAAAATAACCTATGAAGAGGCCATGTCACGCCTCGAAGAAATAGTAAAGAAAATAGAGCGCGGCGAGATGGACATCGACTCGCTGGCCGCCAATCTGAAGGAGGCTAAAGGTCTGGTGGAGTTTTGCAAAGCGAAACTGACAACCGTGGAGGCAGAGGTGAAGAAATGCCTCGATTTGTGAAAAAAGTAAAAAAACTTCTCCACATCCTTGTGAGTCTCAACTTTATTTACTACCTTTGTCCCCAAATTGGGCATAGAAGTTCCTCGGAGACGTTTTTCGAGGAATCTGTCCTATAAAATCATAGCGAACAAAAGAGACAATCGGAAAAATAGAACAATGGAGAAAACTCTTGTAATCTTAAAGCCAGGTGCAGTACAGCGCGCACTCGTAGGAGAAGTAACAGCCCGCTTTGAGCGCAAAGGTCTGCGTTTGGCAGGCATGAAGATGATGCAACTGACAGATGAACTGCTGAACGAGCATTACGCCCATCTTGCAGGGAAACCTTTCTTCCAGCGCATCAAGAACTCCATGATGGCATCCCCCGTTGTTTGTTGCTGCTACGAAGGTGTTGACGCCGTGGAAACGGTGCGTTCGATGACAGGCAGCACGAACTCACGCAAAGCCGCCCCTGGCACTATCCGTGGCGACTTCGGTATGAGTTTCCAAGAGAATATCATCCACACATCCGACTCGCCCGAGAATGCGGTGATTGAACTGAACCGCTTCTTCAAGCCAGAGGAAATCTTCGATTACACCCCTGGCGTGTTCCAGTACTTGTATGCCAACGACGAGTACTAAAACTCCGAGAATTACTATTACCTTACATTTCAACCCTAAAAACCAGACACCGTGAACTATTCAACCATTAAGAAAACCATCGGCATTGCAGCACTCTCGCTCTTGTCTGTCAGCACTTTTGCTCAAGACATCATCGCAAGACAGGCTCCTTCCGACAAAAGACTCAAAGACATCCACAACGTAAAACTCAACAACACGGCAAGACTCTCTGCCGACCTGAACAATCCAGCCGACAACATCTACATGGACTGGACTGACAACCTCAGAAGTTGCACAGGCACAGTGCCTTCCAACTATAAAATCGACTTGCGCGGTTTCCACATGCCCACCCCAAGCCGCAAAATCAACTCTCATTTCGGTCCTCGCTGGGGACGCCAACACGAAGGTATTGACATCAAGGTCTATATCGGCGACACCATCCGCGCTGCTTTCGATGGCAAGGTGCGCATCTGCAAGTACAACGGCGGCGGCTATGGCTACTACATCGTCATTCGCCACCCCAACGGTCTGGAGACTCTCTACGGCCACTTGAGCAAGCAGATTGTGAAGAAAGACCAAATCGTTCGCGCCGGCGAACCCATTGGTTTGGGCGGCAACACGGGCAAGTCATCTGGTTCTCATCTTCACTTCGAGACCCGTGTGCTCGGCCAACCTATCAATCCAGCCTTGATGTTCGACTTTGTGAACCAAGACGTTACGGGTGACTTCTTCGTGCTGCAAAACGGTTTCTCGAAGGGTAATATCGCCGCAGCCACTCGCAACACAACTCGCACAGAGGCCCCAATGGTATCAGCATCGACCCACACCACCAGCGTAGGTCCCAAGCAACCCACTATCTCCAAGCCACAGGCCAAAGCAGAAGAGGACGACAAGCCCGTTTCTTACTCCGTGAAAACAGGCGACACTCTCTTCTCCATCGCCCAGAAGCACGGGACAACCGTTGAGAAGTTGCGCCAACTGAACGGTCTGAAGGCCAACACCATCCTAAAGACAGGACAAGTAATCAGGTGTTCTTAACACCAACTATATCCACTTTCACATGCACCGAGCAAGACAAATTGCCCGGTGCTTTTTTGTCGCAATGACTTAAAGAGTTCCATCTTTGCCCGTCCGAACGGACTTAAAAGTTAGAAATGGGGGAAGAAATTTGTTTTTTCTCTCACATAGTCGTACCTTTGCACATCATTTAGAGAGAAATATGGATACTCAGCAACAATTCAAGCAGGCCATGGCCGGGTGCCGCGACATCTTCAGCAAAAAGTTGCAGGACTACGGAGCCGCATGGCGCATCATGAGGCCCTCGTCCGTGACTGACCAAATCTACATCAAGGCCAACCGTATCCGCAGCCTTGAGGTGAAAGGTGTGTCGTTGGTTGGCGAAGGAATCTATCCTGAGTTTCAGGCCATTGTGAACTATGGCATCGTGGGACTCATCCAACTCGAATTGGGATATGCCGAGACCGAAGACATGGATGCCGACAAGGCTATGGAGTACTATGACAAGTATGCCAAAAGTGCGCTCGAACTGATGCTCCGCAAGAATCACGACTACGATGAGGCATGGCGCAGCATGCGAGTGAGCAGTTATACCGACCTCATCCTCATGAAGTTGAATAGGACTAAGCAGATTGAGGGCCACGATGGTCAGACACTCGTCTCGGAAGGTGTTGATGCAAACTACCTCGACATGATAAACTACTCCATATTTGGACTCATCAAACTGTCTGAAGCGCAAGATGGCAAAGAAGGCTAAGTTGCTGACATTCACCATCGCTGTGAATGTATGCCGACTCCTACTGGCCGCCACATTCATCTTCAGCGGTTTTGTCAAGGCCAACGACCCGCTCGGCACCGCCTACAAACTGGAGGACTACCTGCATGCGATGGTGCGGTTCACCCTGCCTGACACCTTCCTGCTGGGATGTGCTGTGATTCTTGCCTTCGTCGAGTTCACGCTGGGCATCTACCTTCTCTTCGGGATGAAGAAAAAAATAACGTCTATCCTCACTGTGGCTTTCATGACCGTGATGACGATATTGACGATTTACATAGTGGTAGCCGACCCTGTGTCCGATTGCGGATGCTTTGGCGATGTGCTGATACTGAGCAACGAGGCCACGCTGGCCAAAAACATCGTGCTGCTGGCGGCTGCCATCTTCGTGTGCCGCCACCACCGCCGGCTGGATGACTTGCTGCCTTCCAGCATCAAGTGGCTGATAGCCCTGATTGCGCTCTGTGCCATCATCGGCTACGCCATCTACTGCATCATCTGCCTGCCGGTGTTCGACTTCCGTCCCTACAAGGTCGGCACGAATCTCAGGGAGGCCGTGACAGCCACGCAACAGAAGTTTGACGTGGCCATCATCTATGAGAAAGACGGGAAGACACTGGAACTGACTGCAGAGGACGATGACCCGGACTCCACGTGGACGTATGTGGAAACACGTAGAATCCCGATAGCGGAAACCAATCTTGCCACGGCAGACTTCTATGTGACCAACACTGACGATGAGGACATCACAGAGGATATTCTTCTGGACGAAGGATTCACCTTTTTACTCATCATCCCGGACTTGACGAATGCCGACGAAGGATGCGTTGACAAAGTGAACGAAATATACGAATATGCGCAGGATATGGGCTTCAGTTTCTACTGCCTTACGGCATCGGCCGACCCGCAGTCGCAAACCTACTGGAGCGAGCATACGGGAGCAGAGTACGGGTACTGCATAGCAGAAGAACGCCTGCTCAAGACTGTCGTGAGGGGAAATCCGGGTTTGGCGCTGCTAAAGAATGGTGTCATCATCAAAAAATGGAGCAACTACAACCTGCCTGACACGGAAGAGTTCGTAAAACTCATCGCCTACCACTCTTGACATTGTGGGAGAGAACACTTTGGAATGGAAAAGATGTATCTACATTAATATAAAGGTTTAACTCATTAAAAAACAAACATTACTATGGCAAAGAAAATTGTTGCTGGAAACTGGAAGATGAACAAGAATCTCCAGGAAGGTATCGAACTGGCAAAGGGTCTGAACGAGGCACTGGCTGCCGATAAGCCCAACTGCAGTGTCATCATCTGCACTCCTTTCATCCACCTGGCCAAGGTGTCTGAAATCATCGACCACAACATCATCGGTCTCGGTGCTGAGAACTGTGCAGACAAGGCTTCAGGCGCTTACACAGGTGAGGTTTCTGCAGAGATGGTGAAATCTACAGGTGCTGAATACGTGATTCTCGGTCACTCTGAGCGTCGTGAGTATTACAACGAGACTCCCGAAATCCTGAAGGAGAAGGTGGAGTTGGCTCTCGCTAACGGTTTGAAGGTGATCTTCTGCATCGGCGAGTCTTTGGCACAGCGCGAGGCTAACGAGCAGAACGCTGTTGTGAAGGCTGAACTCGAAGGCAGCGTGTTCCACCTCTCAGCAGAGCAGTTCAAGAACATCGTCATTGCTTATGAACCTATCTGGGCTATCGGCACAGGTAAGACTGCTACTGCAGATCAGGCAGAGGAAATTCACGCTTACATCCGTTCTGTCATCGCTGAGAAGTATGGCAAGGAAGTGGCTGCTGAAACTTCTATCCTCTACGGTGGTTCTTGCAAGGCATCCAACGCTCCTGAACTCTTCGCAAAGCCCGACATCGACGGTGGCCTCATCGGTGGCGCATCTCTCAAGGTGGCCGACTTCAAGGGCATCATCGACGCTTGGAAATAATTGTGTTTCTACTCCAGTACCTCCCCGGAGGTACTGGAGTACCTTCTAAGCAGTACAGGAGTACCTACGAGAAGGTACTGAAGAGGTTTCGACAGCAAGAGAACAGCATCAAAAAGACGCACCGACTGGGCGGTTTCCTATTTCCAAATCAAGAACAAAAATCAATCCTCAATTCTACAACTCAATAATGAAAAGACTTCTTTCACTTGCACTCTCAATCCTTTTGTGTACCATCACCATGTCTGCACAAAACTTCACCGACCATCTCACCAGCCAGGCTGTGGGACAAGGCACAGTGACAGTACATCAGGACTCCCTTATCGACGATATGGTCAACGGGAAGAAGCAATTCATTCCTGAGAAAAAAGAAGGGGGGCGCGAACTGCCGGGCATAACGAAAGGCAAGAAGACCAAGGCACGTGGCTATCGCATCCAGGTGTATTGGGGAGGCAGCACACGCTCTGACCAGACCAACGCACAGCGCGCTGGCACACGGGTGGCCACCGTCTTTCCCGAACTCCGCATTTATACCACGTTCGAGTCGCCCAACTGGCGATGCCGCGTGGGCGACTTCGTCACCCGAAAGGAGGCCAATGACTATCTTGACAAACTGAAGAGCGCACGATTGGCCCAAGGAGCCATCATTGTCAAGAGCGAAGTGTTTGTCTATCAATAACCTAAACAGCAGAAATGAACAGAGAAGAACAGATAGAGATACTGAAAGAGAACTGCATCAAGAACCTTGAAGTGATAGGGGAAGACCCGCAACGGGAAGGGCTGGCAAAGACACCCGAACGCATGGCCCGCACCTTCCTCGAACTCACCCGAGGCTATGCGATGGATCCCGTGGCCACACTCAAGTCGGCCATGTTCCAAGAGGACTACGACCAGATGGTGGTGGTGAAAGGCATTGAGTTCTACTCCCTCTGCGAACACCACATCCTCCCCTTCTTCGGAAAGGTTCATGTGGCCTACATCCCCAATGGCAACATTGTGGGCCTGAGCAAGATACCACGCATGGTCGATATATTTTCCCACCGACTGCAAGTGCAGGAGCATCTGACCAAGCAAATCTGCGACTGTCTGCAGCAGGCACTCAACCCCCTCGGAGCCATCGTGGTGATAGAGGCACAGCATTTGTGCATCCAGATGCGCGGCATCGAAAAACAGGGTTCCAGCACCACAACCATGTACTATACCGGCGTTTTCGAGAACATCGAGAAACGCAAGGAATTCTTAAGTCTAATCAGGAATTAGGAGTTGGCTACGATGCTTGCAAGCCGCATGACAACTCCTCACTCCTAATTCCTCACTCCTAATTCCCATGATACCACAATCCACCATCGACCGAATCGTAGATGCCGCCAACATCGTTGACGTTGTCTCCGACTATGTCACACTTCGCCGCGCTGGCGCAAGTTACAAGGGATTGTGTCCATTCCACGACGACAAAACTCCCTCCTTCTCCGTCTCCCCAGCCCGTGGGGTGTGCAAGTGCTTCAGTTGCGGCAAGGGAGGCAATGCAGTCCACTTCATCATGGAGATGGAGCAGATGAGTTATGTCGAAGCACTGAAACATCTGGCCAAGAAATACGGCATCGAAGTGGAGGAAGAAGAGATGACCGACGAACAGCGGCAGCGGATGAACGAGCGTGAAAGCATGTTCGCCGTCAACGAATGGGCCGCCAAGTACTTCAGCCAGACCATGATGAACCATCAGGACGGACGTGCCATCGGCCTGGCCTACTTCCGCAGCCGTGGTTTCCGCGACGACATCATCGCCAAGTTCCGCCTCGGCTTCTGCCTCGACCGCCCCACAGCCATGTCGGACGAAGCCAAGGCAAAGGGATATAACGAGAAATATCTGGTCGATACAGGCCTCTGCGTCAAGCGCGACAACGGTACCATCTACGACCGCTTCCGTGGACGAGCCATGTTCCCATGGGTGGCCGTCAACGGCAAGGTCGTAGCCTTCGGAGGCCGTGTGCTCGATGCCCGCACCAAAGGAGTCAATCAGAAATATGTCAACTCCCCCGACTCCCTCATCTACCACAAAGCCAACGAACTCTACGGCATTTTTCAGGCCAAGAAGCAGATAGCCAAAGAGGACATGGTCTATATGGTCGAAGGCTACACCGACGTACTCGCCATGCACCAATGTGGCATCGAAAACGTCGTGGCCAACTCCGGCACAGCCCTCAACGAAGCACAGATTCACCTCCTTCACCGTTTCACCAACAACATCACCCTCCTCTACGATGGCGACGAGGCAGGCATCCACGCAGCCACACGCAGCACCGACATGCTCCTGGCCGAAGGCATGAACGTGAAAATCCTCCTTTTGCCCGATGGCGACGACCCCGACAGTTTCTCGCGCAAGCATAACGCACAGGAATTCAAGGACTACGTCTCTGCCCATCAGACAGACTTCATCCTCTTCAAGACCAACCTCCTGCTGAAAGATGCAGAGCGCGACCCCATCAAGCGCGCCAAACTCACAGAGGAAATCATCAGGAGCATCGCTGTCATCCCCGACGAAATCATCCGTTCCACCTACGTACACGAATGTGCCGAAATCCTCGGTATGGACGAAGCCATCCTCATGCGTGGAGCCAACAAGAACCGTGCCGAAATTCTCGAAAACATGAAGAAGGAGGCACAGCGCGAACGCGAACGACAAGCCCGCTTGCTGGGTGCCGAACAAGCAGCCGCCACATCCCCCTCTTCCCCCTCCCCATCTGACTCCATTCCTTCCTCCCCACTTGCAGGAGACGGTTCACCCGTCTCCACTCTCTCCTCCGATTCTTCCCTTCCCCCCATCCCCGACGACATCCCCCCCTCCGAAGCCCTTCCACCAGCAGGAGACGGTTCACCCCTCTCCGCCTCCACCATCATCACTCGCCAAAACCAGGCCGAGCAACGCTTCATCGGCATCGAGAGACTGATGATGACCCTCGTCACACGCTATGGCGAACAACTCATCGACGGCGAAAATGCCGACGGAGAGCAAACACAGACCACCTTGGCTGAATACGTGCAGAGCGACCTCGCCTACGACGGCATCGCCCTCCGCTCCCCCCTCTATGCCAAGATGCTCGCCCTCACCTGCCAACACATCCACGATGAAGGTTTCACCGCCTCCAAATTTTTGCTCAACAACCAAGACGAAGCCATCAGCCGCGAAGCCGCAGACCTCGTCAGCGACCGCTACCAACTCAGTTCGGGCAACCAGATGGAGCAGACCGAGGAAGAACTCAAAACCACCTACATCTCCCGCCTCCTGCTCGACTACAAGAACGCCATTGTGGAAGAAGAAGTCAAGCAATGCAACTCTGACCTCACCCGTCCCGAGGTGAAAGCCGACATCAACAAGACTCTCGAAACCATACGCCGCATCAAGGAACTGGGCGAACTACAGCGCCAACTGGCCAAGATGCTGGGCGACAGAGTGGTAATGAAATGAACATCCTGAGCCAAGACATCAAGTACCTGCAAGGAGTGGGACCCAACCGCGCCTTGCTGCTCCAAAGCGAACTCGGCATCACCACCGTGGGCGACCTCTTGGCCTATTATCCTTATAAATATGTAGATAGGAGCCGCATCTACAAGATTCGCGACATCGACGGCACGATGCCCTACGTGCAACTGTGCGGACAGATTTTCTCGTTCGACACGATGGGAGAAGGCCGCAACAAACGGCTTATCGCCCACTTTTCAGACGGCACGGGCAGCATCGACCTCATTTGGTTTCAGGGCATCAAGTATGCGGCACAGAACTACGACTGCCGAAAGCCTTATGTTGTTTTTGGCAAGCCAGCAGTCTTCAACGGGCGTATTCAGATAGCGCATCCTGAGATAGAGAAAGCACCTGAGCAACTCATGGAACAGGCTCGCACCACGGGCAACCTCTTTGAACCGACGGCACAAAACCCCAATCTGCAAGGTACGGAACTGGAAGCGCAACCCACTGTCTTCAAGGGACTCTGCCCCAGTTACAACACCTCAGAGAAGATGAAGCGCAGCGGACTCACCTCCGCCGCCATGGCCAAACTCACCGCCAACATGTTCAAACTTCTCAAGGAGCCGTTGGCCGAGACTCTCCCCCCCTACATCACCCAGCAGCACCACCTGATGCCCTACGACGATGCCGTGCGCAACATCCACTATCCGTCCTCGCCCGAAGCCCTGCGCCACGCACAACTCAGGCTGAAGTTTGAGGAACTTTTCTATGTGCAACTGAACATCCTTCGCTATGTAAAAGACCGTCAGTTGCGCTACCGGGGCATCATGTTCAACACGATTGGAGAACACTTCAACGGCTTCTATTTCAACCACCTGCCCTTCGAACTGACCAACGCCCAGAAGCGAGTCATCCGCGAGATTCGTGCCGACATGAAGTCTGGCCGACAGATGAACCGCCTCCTCCAAGGCGATGTGGGCAGCGGCAAGACGCTGGTGGCACTGATGGTGTCCCTCATCGCCATCGACAACGGTTGCCAGGCTTGCATCATGGCTCCCACAGAGATTCTGGCAGAGCAGCATCTGGCCACCCTCCGAGCATTCTTAGGCGACCTGCCTGTCAAGGTGGAACTTCTGACGGGGTCGGTGAAGGGGAAGAAACGAACAGCCGTACTCGAAGGGCTGGTGAGAGGCGACATCCACATCCTCGTAGGCACCCATGCCGTGATTGAAGACAACGTGCTTTTCAACAAGTTAGGGCTGGTAGTCATCGACGAGCAGCACCGTTTCGGTGTGGCACAACGTGCCAAACTCTGGATGAAGAACAACGTGCCACCCCACGTGCTGGTCATGACCGCCACACCCATTCCGCGCACACTCGCCATGACCCTCTACGGCGACCTCGATGTCTCCATCATCGACGAACTGCCCCCAGGCCGCAAACCCATCCGCACCGTCCACATGTTCGATGCCCACCGTCCACGCATCTACCAACTCATGCACCGCGAACTGCAACTGGGACGACAAATCTACATCGTCTATCCCCTCATCAAAGAAACCGAGAAACTCGACCTCAAAGACCTCGAAGCAGGATTTGAGGAAATACAGAAAGCCTTCCCCACCTACAAGGTGAGCAAGGTGCACGGCAAGATGAAGCCAGCCGACAAGGATGCGGAAATGCAGCGTTTCGCCAACCACGAAACCCACATCCTCGTTTCTACCACCGTGATAGAAGTAGGCGTGAACGTGCCCAACGCCTCCGTCATGATTATCGAGAATGCCGAACGCTTCGGTCTCAGCCAGTTGCATCAGTTGCGCGGTCGAGTGGGTCGGGGAGCCGACCAGAGTTACTGTGTGCTCGTCACCAAGTTTGAGATAGGCGAAACCACCCGCAAGCGCATCCAAGTCATGGTCGATACCACCGATGGCTTCGAAATAGCCGAACAAGACCTCAAACTCCGAGGCCCCGGCGACCTCGAAGGCACCCAACAGTCGGGCATGGCCTTCGACCTCAAGATAGCCAACCTTGCCCGCGACGGCCAAATCCTCACCCTTGCCCGCGACACCGCCCAAGCCGTCATCACCTCCGACCCCGAAGAGCGCAATCCACAGAACGACATCCTCTGGCGTCGCCTCCGCGAACTCCGCAAGAGCAACATCAACTGGGGAGCCATCAGTTAAGTATACCCTCTCCAACTCCCCCTGTGAGGGGGAGGACTCCATCCGGATGGTCTCCCTCCCCATTACAGGGGGAGGGTTGGGGAGAGGGTAAGTTTCTCCAATCTCTTATATTCCTTCTTGGTCAGGCGCATGAAACTTCCGTGCTGAGGCCCGGTCACACCCTCGATATCGACAGGGTCGTGGAAGCCCTTCAGAAACTCATCCGTCTGGCAAATGCGGTAGTGCTTCGGGCGGTCGCTATACTGGATGTAAGCCACACGCCAACCTTTCTCGCCCACAATCTGAAAGGCACTGCTTCCCTCGCACTTCTTCTTTCCCTCAAAACTCACAAAGTCCTTCTCGTCTGGCTCAGGCCAAGGCCCCGTCAGTTGGTCAGCCACCGTCTGGAATATGCCCGGATGACCTCCCTCCTTCTTAATGAGCATGTGATACTTTCCGTCACTCTCCAAGTAGTTAATGTCGGCATCAATCGTGGCATAGCCCCAATCGAAGAGGACACGCGGCTTGGTCAACTTCGTGAACGTCTTGTCCGCATAACTATACACCATGCGGTCATACTTGTCCCCCTCGTTGCTGCTCCAGATGGAATAGTAAATCATGTAGCCGCCCTTCTCACCGTTGGGCCACACATGGTCAGGGTTCCAGAAAATCTGCGGAGCCCACACACGGTTAATCTTCGTCCAGTCAGCCACCACGTCGGGACTTTCAGGGTCGCAGAAAATCTCGTTTCCCTTGCGGAAGTCAAACGTCTTCGAAGTCCAGTGGATGAGGTCATCACTCGTCAGGAGGTTGATGCCATAGTTGAACCACGAGCGGCTCTTGCGGTTACACATATCCGTGGTCACCATCAGATAGCCCTTCTTCCTGTCCGACCTGCGGCACACGTATGCATCCCTCTGTCCTCCTTCGATGAGGGCATGCTCCTCGGGATTCATGATGGCCTTGCCCCCGTTCAGGTCGTGGTAGTGCAGGCCGTCGCGGCTCAAGGCGTATGCCGTAAACTCGCCCTGGTCGCTCATGTGGCAGTAGAGATAGCCATACGTGCCCCTCTGCACGTTCTGCGCCGAGAGGTTCAAAGAAGACAAGCCCAGCATCAGCAGGCCCGTCAGGAAAACACTTTTCTTCATCGTTCAAACAGGTTTTAGTTAAGTTTTCGGACGCAAAGATAGTCCTTTCAGGTGAAAAGTAAGGGGTGAAGCGTGAAAAATCTCAGAATTTTTCACGCTTCACCCCTTCACAATCCGCCCGTCCAGCAACTCCACCACCCTTTCGGCGTAGGCAGCATCGCGGTGGTTGTGGGTCACCATCACGATGGTGCAGCGGAGGTCGTGGTGCAGGTCGGTGAGCAGTCGCATCACCTCCTGCCCCTGCTTAGAGTCGAGGTTGCCCGTGGGTTCGTCGGCCAGGATGAGACGCGGACGGCTCACCACGGCACGGGCCAGAGCCACCCGTTGCTGCTGACCGCCCGAAAGTTCGGCTGGATACATGAGCATGCGGTGGCTGATGCCCAATCGGCGCAAGAGTTCTTCCACCCGTGGCCTGCGCTCGGCGCGCGAATAGCCCAGCAGTTTCAGCGGCAGTTCCACATTTTCCCACACCGTGAGTTCGTCTATCAGGTTGAACGACTGAAAGACAAAGCCCAGATGGCGGCGGCGCATGGTGGTACGTTGCGACTCGCTCAAGGCATACATATCCACCCCATCCATCAGGCAGCGTCCCTCGGTGGGTGCATCGAGCAGCCCCACGATGTTGAGCAGCGTCGTCTTGCCCGACCCCGAAGGCCCCATGATGCAGAGGAACTCGCCATCGGGAATGTCGAGGCACACATCGCGCAGCGACACCGTGTGAGGAAAACTTTTCGTGACGTTTTCAAGTTGAATCATAAGTAACTACACTACATTATCTTATACGATGATTCCTTCATCGGATTTCAGAAAGTATTTTCATTCGGTCTTCACCGCCAAAGTCAAGTCTTTCGTGGCCGCATGCAGGTTTTGCCACACGACGACCAGCCCCACGATGAGAGCCAGCAGGGCCAGCACCGAGAGCGGCATCCACCAGGGCATGACGGTTCGGTCGTAGAAAGTGGCGAGCCAGCGCTGTGCAAGCACGTAGGCCAGCGGCATGCCCAGGGCTGCACCGGCGAGGAGCAGCAGGCCGTAGCGGCGCATCTGCATGAGGATGAGTTCGGCAGTCGTCATGCCGAGCACTCGGCGGATGGCCATGCTGCGGAGCATGTGGCGGCGTTCCACCATCGCCACAGCGAGCAACCCCAAGAGCGTGACGAGGATGCTGCTCACGGCCAGCACCAGCATCTGGCGGGCCAAGCGGAGTTCGTGGGCATAGAGCCGCTCCACCACCTCGTCGTAGTCGTGGAAGCGGAACTGACGCTCTGCCTCTTCGGGAGAATAAAGACGGCCGAAGTGCCGCACCTGCTCATAGCGGCGGAAGAGCGTGTCGGCCATTGCCTGCTTGTCAACCCCTTCGGCCACACGCACCATCACATACACATAGGATGAAGCCACCTGCTGCCCCACAATGAAGGCGTTGCGCATGCCCAGCGTGTCGGCCTCGCGCAGGGAGTTGAGCCGCAGGTCTTCGCACACAGCGTCCACATGCAGCAAGGCGTTCTGCCCTTGGTGCAACACCCGAATCTGCTGATGATATTGGTCGGCCACCCGCTGCTGCAAGACGAGGTAGGGGGTTTCTCTCTTCTCAGGCGGGTCAGCGTCTCCCGTTTCCAGCACGTCAATCCCCATCGTGCGGAAGTAGTGCTTATCGACTCGCCCAAGATTCCATCCTTCGCCTTCCCAAGATGTTCCCTCCGAAGCCGTCCGGCGAGTGACATACACGTGGCCTGTGACAAACAGCGTCAGCGTCTGCATCTGCACAAACGGCACCATGTCGGTGAAACTCACGTCCTCCACACCTGGCACCTCCATCAGTGCCGAGCGCAAATCCTCGTCGGTGCCGCCGTCCTCCACATGATAGTTCCGTGCATAGAGCAGACGCTCCTTGTCGAAGCCGTAATCGGTGTTGAGGGCATGGCGGTTTTGCCACACGATGAGTCCGAAGAAGAGCAGGATGGCACTCGTCATGGCCAGTTGCAGACCGAGGGTGAGCGTGCGCAGCCAGCGTCCGCGAGGCGAGAGGGCATAGCGCGCACGGATGACCATGGAGAGCGGCACATGGGTGAGTCTATAGGCCGGATAGAGGGCCGAAACCACTCCCACGAGCAGGGTGAAGCCACCCAGCCAGAGGAGGAGCCGGCTGTTGAGTGCATTGGTCAGCGACAGGGGCTGCGGTGCCACCATCTGTAGGGTGTCCATCTGCGACAGCCCCAGCAGCACCACCACGGCCAGCAGGAATGCCAATGCCGCCCTGCCCACACTGCCTGCCACGACGGCCCACCACACCTGCCCCACTGGCTGGCCCAGCACCAGACGCGTGTTGATGCTCTTCATGTGCATCGGCACGGCCACCATGCCGATGTTCAGTGCATTGAACATTGCCATGAGCAGCACGGCGAAGGAGGCGAGCAACAGGGCCAAGTCGCCAGCCCCGCCGAGGGGAAGCGAGACCGCTGCATCGCCAAGACGGAGTGTGAAGCCCTCGCTGGCCGACTGACGCAACGCGGTGTATTTCAGTTGCAGCCCATCGTAGGTGTTGGCCAGCATGGGGTCTTGTCGGCAGAGGCTGTCCAGCCGCTGCCGGAAGGCACGTTCCACGTCGCCCAGGTGGTCGGGATGGTCGAGGCGGATGTAGGTCTTGAACCACCAAGAGCCAGAAGAGCCTCGGGCATAATTGGCGGTGTGATAGACCGCATTGGGCATCTCCGCCACTTCGGGCAGGTCGCGATAGACCCCGACCACAGGCACCGGGTCGGTGTTGGGGTTGTACCATCGCAGTTCACGGCCCACGGCCTGCTCGGTGCCGTAGAGTTGGCGGGCCACCGAGGCGGGAATGATGACACCGCTCGTGCCGCCCTTGGCATAGCGGTCGCTGCCACACACCATGTGGAGTCCCCAGGCCGACAGCCCCATCGGCAAGGCATCGCTCACATGGCCGAGCATGGCCATACGCTCGCCATAGATGGTTGTGAACCCCTTGTTGCCCACACCGATGGCTGACTCCTGAAAGGCGGTGACAGCCTCCACGTGGGGCATCTGCACGAAGAGTTCGGCCAACTGCGGCGTGAGCAACGAGGGGTCGCCCGTCAGCATCGGTCCCGTCTGTTCCACCCTGAACACCCGTTCGCTGTGGGCTATGGCGCTGTCGAGGTCGGCCCCGTGCCACACGTAGGAGAGGAACACATAGCACACCACCAGCGCCACCGCCAAACTGGCGATGCCGAAACAATGATGGATGTGCATGCGTAACTTCATGTGGAAAGACCTGGGTTTTTCTGTCCACAAAGTTACGCATTCCCGTCCGTCCGGCCAAGCATTCAGCCGACGAGACAGAAAAAGTGTCCAAAAATTAGACACTCCGCTGCCCCGAAGAGCAGATTTCCGCCACGTTTTGTGGGTCGTCGCCCCCATGTCCGAAAGCCCCCTTCCAATGCCTCAAAACAGGTGTGAGTCACACCTATGGTACACGTGTGACTCACACCTATGGTAGGGGTGTGACTCACACCTGTTTTGAGGCATTGGAAGGGGGGAATTGGAGGATGTGGAAATGTGGGGGCAGCACGGGTTCAAGTACGGCGTTTGGGGTTGTGGCTAAACTTCCACTGCAACGAAAGGAGCACGTAGCGGCCCAGACCGTTGCGCCAAGTCTCGACACGCCCCTGTGCATTGGCCGTATAGGAGAAGTTGGTGCGCTGGGCCAGCAAGTCATAGCCACGCAGAAGGAGGAGCAGTTTGCCTCTGAGGAAGGGACGCGAGAGGGTGGCATTCCACACAGGTTCATCAGTGTTCATGGAGGGGTCGGTGTAGCCTCGGCGCGAATAGACGGTGAAGTCGGTGGAAAGGGAAACTTTCCACAGCAGGGGGGTGGTGGCGGAGAGGCCGTAGTGGAAGCGGAAGGTGTTGATGGCGGCCATAGAGGAGGTGATGCCCTCCTGCTGGCGTCGGTGGGTGTTCTCCCACGTCAAATTGCCCGAAAGTCGGACGGAGAGTTTATCCTTCTGGTAGCGCAGCGAGGGAGAAAAGGTTGTTCCATGCACCCACACGGTGCTTCGCGCGCTGTTTCCGTCGCCGTCGGTGCTGGCCAAATCGACTATGTGATCCAAGCGGTAACTGGCATCGAGTGAGAAGCGGAAGAGATTGGCAGAATCGAGGGGCATGCCCAGATTGTAGAGGAACCCTGCATACCAGTTGCCGTCCACATTGGCTGGACGATAGGTGCGCACACCCGTCTGCTGGTTGTAGGAGTAGCCTTGCACCACACGGTTATCGGTGAGGCTTCCCGACACGCTCACATAGTGGTTGGGCGTTTTGGCATCGCCCGACCGCTGGAAGTAGGCAGCGAAGGTATAGGCGGTCTGCTGCTGCAAGTCCGGATTGCCCAGCATGACGGCCAAGGGATTGTTGGTGTTGGTGCGGTCGAGCATCTGGAGAAGGCTGGGCGGGGTGTGAGTGATGTTGGCTCTGAGATAGAAGTAGCGGCTGAAGTTGTTGCGGGCCACCGAGAGGCTGACCGAGGGGTCAAAGGTGGTGTAGTGTCGGCTCAGCGAGGTGGAGAGGGGGTCGCTGCGATAGTCCATGCGCTGGCGGATGTGGCACACAGGGAGTTCGAGACGGAAGTTGGTGTAGTTTCCATCAGCGTCCTTGGTGTAACCAGACACGATGCCGGCACGATAGTCACGGCTCATTTGCCCATAGGAGAAGGAGTTGGCGAGGTCGGGGACATGGATTATTGAGGAACCTGCCACAAGGTCACCTTCTCCATACAGGGGGAGGGATGGGGAGAGGGTATAGTAGTCGTTGACGTTGTTCTGATACTCCTGCTCATAGCGTCCGTAGGTCTCCACACTCCAACCGCTGAGCCATGCGATGGTGTAGTTGAGACGGGCATTCCAGCAGTAGGAGTGGCTGGGGGTGTCGTCGTGGCGATTGCGGTCGGTGCTGCGGTCGGGGTCGTGGTGGTAGCGGTACTGCTCTTGGGCATCGCCCTCGCCGGGATTGCGCCAATAGTGACCATTCAAGTAGAGGTCAATGTGGTCGCCCCACGGCAGTTTGAGGGTAAGGGCGTTCAGCATCTGCACGTTGAAGTTGCGGCTGCGATAGTGCGAACGGGTCTGGGTGGTGTTGACGGTGTCGGCCTCGGTGATGCCCGGAGCGAAGGGGTCGGTGGCAAACATGGCCGAGGCCGATTGGTTCCAGTCGTGGTGGCGGTTGTAGGTGAGGTCGAGGCGCGTGTCCATGTTGAAAGGCACCTTGAGTTGGGGCAGTTTGACACGGAAGTTGTCGCCGAAATTGAAGGTGAAATCGCGCGAACGGCTGCTGCTCTCGTTGTGGCTATAACTGTTGCCGCTGCTCAGGTAGTTCTCGGTCGAGGTGCGGCTGACAAAGTCGCCACGGTCCCACTCCACACTGTAGTCCACATTGTTGGTCACCTTGTTGTCCTTACCGTTCATCATGAGGTTGCCATTCAACCGGTGGGTGGTCGTGCGTCCGTTCTGCCCCGTGTTGTCGCGCCAGTCGCCGCTCTGGGTGGGTCGCCCCTGCTGGTTGATGTTGTTGGTATTGCCCATCAGGGCCATGCGGGTGTTGTCGGAGAATCGGGCGGCAAAGAAGCGGGCCATGTAGCGGTCGGCCTCCGTAGTCCGCTCAGCATCAAGACCTTCGGGAGTGGCAATGCCGCCGCCAGCCTCGAGGTTGCCCATGTAGCCAATGCTGTACTCGCGCTTCAACTGCACGTCCATCACATACTCCTTCTCCTCTACGTCGCGGCCCAAGAACTCGCTGCGCTCGGTGGTCTTGTTGAACACTTTCACCTCCTTCACCGTGTAGTAGGGCAGATTCTCCAGCATCACCTTGTTCTTGCCCTTGAAGAAGTCTTTTCCATTCAGGGTCAGGTAATCGACCTTGCGGCCGTTCACCTTGATTTCGCCGTCATCGTTCAGTTCCACACCGTCCATCTGGCGGAGCAGGCCGTCGAGCATGGAGCCTTCGGGCACATTGAAGGCATCGGCATTATAGACCAGGGTGTCGCCTCGGTAGGCAATGCGCACTTTCGTGGCCTTGACCACCACCTCGCCCAGTTCGCGGTCCATGTCGGAGAGCCGCTGCTCCTTGGGCTTGCGCTTCATGTAGTGCCAGGGAGCGTCGAAAAAGGTGTTGCGCTTGATGTAGCGGATGTTGAAATGCACGTATGTGTCTTCGTAGTCGGGATGCTCGGCCTTGATGATGAGCCGCTGCGCCACGGCGGGCACACGGGTCTTGTAGGTGGCATCGTAACTCACGCCGGGCTGCGGATTGCCCCACACACGGGTGGTGTCGAGAACGGTGCTGTCGGTTGTCATCACGGTGATTTTCACATCGCGAATGCCCTGCTTGGTGAACGAGTCGCGCACATGGCCCCACACGGAGATTTTGCGCTCGGTCTCCTGTGCAGAACTGAATGCGCTACACATTACTAATAAGAAGAAAAGTATTTGTCTCATATCGGTTGGTTTTTGATGTTGTCGGAAAAATCTCCGCCTCGAACCTCACGACCCAAGGCGAAGCATCATGTTCTAAATGAATTTACTAATTTGCATAACTAATCTTTTTTACACTTGTGCATCACTCTTTTCACGGACAAAGTTAGCCTGCCACGCACAAATGAGCGGAAAGAAAAACGCGGAAAAATCGGGAGTGTCAAAAAATTAGACACTTTTGTGTCCAAATATTGGACATGCCCCTTTTTCCTCCTGAGAAATTTTGCCGTTTTGAGGATTTAAGCGTACTTTTGCAAAAAGAAACAAGAAGACTCATGTATCAATCCATCCTCGTCATCGACGACAATCCCAACGTGCTCATCTCGCTGCGCTATCTGCTGAAGAAGACTTTTGAGCAGGTGCTTACCCTCAATGCACCCGACAGCATCCCGACCGTGATGGCTCAGAATGCCGTCGATGTGGTGCTGCTCGACATGAACTTCTCTCTCGGCCTGAACACGGGCAATGAGGGCCTCTTCTGGCTCGACAAAATCAAGCAGTTGCATCCCGAGGTGCCTGTGGTGCTCTTCACCGCCTACGCCGACATCGAATTGGCGGTGCAGGCACTGAAGCGCGGGGCTGCCGACTTTGTGGAGAAGCCGTGGGACAACAACAAACTGGTGGACACGCTCAAGAGTGCCATCAACCGCCAGCAGCAAATCCGACCGCTGGCAGAAGTGGAGGATGCCCACGTGAGAAGTGCGGTGGATAAGTGTCACGGCAACCTGCGCCTGGCTGCCGACCTGCTGGGCATCAGCCGACAGACTTTATACAACAAACTCAAACAATCGCGGCCATGATTTTCAACACTTCTGCTTATCCGCTCGTGCTTGAAGCCATTCGCAATGGTGACTTCTCCTTTCGCCTACCGACGAAAGGACTGCTGCCGGGCGAACGTGCGGCACGCGAAACCATCAACTGCATGATGGAACTGATGCAAGAGCAGCGGCAGGACATCGAGATGGCTTCGTGGGAGAAACTGACACGAACACTCACCCACGAAATCATGAACTCGCTGGCACCCATCGTCTCGCTTACAGCCACCTTCATGCAGGAAGAGAGCATCAGGCGTTCCGACCTCTACGAAGGTATGAAAGCCATCCACGACACAGCCGAGGGACTGCACACGTTTGTGGATGGCTACCGCAAGTTCTCATCGCTGCAACCGCCTCAACCTGAAGACATCGACATGAGGAAACTGCTGAACGGAATACAGAGCATGGCTGGAGAGATGGACGTGGAAGTGAAGGTGGAGCCTGCCGACCTCCGACTGCATGCCGACCCCAACCTGATGCGGCAGGTGCTGATGAACCTGACGAAGAACGCACTGGAGGCTGATGCCAAACGCATTCTCATCTCGGCCTTCCGCTGCCAGAAGGACACGCTTCGCATCTTTTTCTACAACGATGGCCGCCCCATCCCCACGTCTGAACGCAATGAGATTTTCGTGCCATTCTTCACGACTAAGAAAACGGGCAACGGCATAGGTCTGAGCCTATGCCGCCGCATGATTCAACTTTCGGACGGCACAATCAGCCTGCTGCCCGAAGGTACGAACGGATGGAATGTGGGGTTTGAACTGGTGCTGAAGACCAAGACGGCCTAACCTCCCAGCAGGGCTTGGGCCACCGTTAGGTCGAAGGGTGTGGTGATTTTGATGTTCTCGCGATTGCCAACGACAAGGGTGACAGGGTGGCCATAGCGTTCGACCACGGAGGCATCGTCGGTAAAAAAGTCTGTGTAGGGTTGGGAATAAGCGGCTCTCAGCAGGGCTGACGAGAACACCTGCGGAGTCTGGACGAGGCGGTAGTCGGAGCGGGAAACGGTTTCGGAATGGCCCTGACCAGTGAGGTGGCGAATGGTCTCCACCACATCTGTGACGGGGATGGCGGCCTCGGTGTGGGCGGCTTCGTCATAAGCAGCACGGATGGTGTCGAGGCTGACGAAGGGACGCACACCGTCATGCACACCAACAAGGGTAGCATGGGGAGAGACGAGGGCAAGGCCATTCTTGACAGAGTGGAAACGAGTCTCTCCACCATTAGCCAGCGTGTAGGGGGCTGAAAAATGGTACTGCTGGCAGAGCGTTTGCCAATAGTCTTGCTGACTTTCGGGCAAGACGAGCACCACCTGCATTTCCGCGTCGAAGGCGAGGAAACGCTCGATGGTGTGCATGAGGATGGGTTTGCCGCCAACGGGAAGGAACTGCTTGGGGATGTCGCCTCCCATGCGGAGTCCCTTGCCACCAGCCACGATGATGACAGCGTTCATAAAACTAAAAGTTAAAAACTAAAAACTAAAAGTAGAAGTATGAAGGCTTATCGCGTTCGAGTAACTTGCACTTTTAGTTTTTAGTTTTTAGTTTTTAACTTAAAAATTATACATCATGCTCTGACGCAACTGGTCGGCGGTGTCCTTGCCGCAGAAGTGTTCCACGAGGGCATAGCCGAGGGCAAGAGCGGCGGCAGGACCTTTACCTGTGAACATCAGTCCATCGCGCTCCACCAAGGCTGCGGTGTAGGTGGCTCCTGTCAAGTACTGCTCGAAGCCTGGATAGCAAGTCATCTTCTTACCTTCGGCAAGGCCAAGGTTGCCATAGACCATCGGGGCGGCACAGATGGCAGCAAGGGCTTTTCCTGCTGCATGATGGGCAAGGATGACCTTGCGAAGTCCTTCATGGTCATTCAGGTTGGCCGCACCGGGCATGCCACCGGGCAGGAAGAGCAGGTCGGCATCCGTGTAGTCGTTGTCGGCAAAAAGAGAGTCGGCCACCACTGGGACGCTGTGTGCGCCAAGCACAGTCTTGTCGCTCATGATGGACACGGTTTTGACTGACAGCCCTGCGCGACGCATCACGTCAATAGGGCCGAGGGCTTCCACTTCTTCGAAGCCAGTGGCGAGAAAAGCGTAAATCATATCATTTTATTTTAGTTTGAATCGGTAGGTAATGGTGCCACTCTCGGTGCGGTCGCCGTCGGAGAACTTCGACTGCTTGGCGGCAGCGATGGCGGCATTCTTGAGGGCTGCGGACGAGGTGGTACTGCTGGTCACAGTGGCACTGACAACGGCTCCTGTTGCGCTGACTTGGATGGACACCACCACGGTGCCTTCGCTGTTGGGGTCGGCATAGTTGGGTTTAGCCAGATAGACCACGAGGCGGTTGCCCACATGGGCCGATGTGCCTGTGCCAAGTCCGCCTGTGCCACTGGTGGCTCCTGTGTTGCTGTTGCCTGTGGGCGAACCCTGCGCACCATTGCCTTTGGTGTTGCCACTGCTGCCTTTGTTGCCTGCATTGCCAAATGCACCTGCCACACGGCTGTTGGCTGCTGCTGCGGCTTTTCGTTCGGCTTCAGCCTTCTTGCGGGCGGCTTCCTCTGCCGCACGTTTCTTGGCGGCTTCTTCGGCGGCTTTCTTCTTGGCGGCCTCTTCTGCAGCCCTTTTCTTGGCAGCCTCTTCGGCGGCCTTCCTGCGGGCAGTTTCTTCGGCTATGCGTTTCTTTTCGGATTCCTCTGCCGCCCGTTTTTTGGCGGCTTCCTCGGCGGCTTTCTTCTTGGCCTGTTCGGCTGCAATAGACTTTTCCTGCTCTTGGGTGATGAGGGGTTTGGAGGATGGTTGAGGTTTGGGAGCAGGTTCTGGTTTGGGAGTTGGAGGAGGTGCCACGGGCACCGGGTCAGTGGGTTCGGAAGATTCTGTGGGTTCAGAAGGTTCGGTGGGGTCGTTTTCCTCGGCACTCTCAGGAGAGGTCTCGGCTGGGAGTCCGCCTAAGTCTTCGCCACCAGCATCTTCGACCATGCCAAGGAGCACGGGTACTCCGTCTTCCTGGTCGGGGTCGGGCTGTAGAGCGGAGAGCGAGAGGAAGGCGAGCAGGAGAACGAGGACGAGATGCACCAGGAGGGTGGCAAGTCCGGCCTTGAGATTTTTCTTCTTGTTGTCGGTCATTGGCGAGAGGGAGGTCGCGTGGCGAGCACCATCTTGAAGTGGTGTTCGTTGGCGATGCTGAGGATTTCAACGATATTCCTGTAGGGCACGGCCTCGTCGGCATAGAGCGAGACGAAGAGTTCGGTGGAGTCGTTCACCTGTGCGCCCAGCACCTGTGGCAGTTCTTCGAGGGTGACGGGTTCTTCTTGCCCGTTGCCGGCTGCGGCATAGAGGTTGAGGTCTTTGTCGATGACGACCCGTGCCGTGGCCTTCACCGTGGTTTGTTTCCGGCTCTGGGGCAGGAGCACCTTGATGGCATTGGGTGAGACCATCGTGCTCGTAATCATGAAGAAGATGAGCAGGAGGAAGATGATGTCGGTCATCGACGCCATGTTGAACGTCGGGCTGACCCTGGTTCTTCGCTTAAACATAGGCTTACTCTCCTTCGCTTACGATGTCCATGAATGTGAGCGACTTGGCCTCTATCTCGTTCACCACACCGTCTATCTTGGCCACCAGATAGTTGTAGCCAAAGAGAGCCACGATGCCCACGGCCAGGCCTCCCACTGTGGTAATCATGGCCTGATAGATGCCGCCCGAAAGGAGGCTGATGTCGATGTTGCCGCCGGCATTGCTCATCTGCCAGAAGGCTTCGACCATGCCGATGACGGTGCCGAGGAACCCTATCATGGGTGCTCCGCCGGCGATGGTGGCCAGCACGGGCAGCCGCTTCTCCATCGTGGCAATCTCCAGGTTGCCCGTGTTCTCGATGGCGGTCTGAATCTCGGAGGCGGGCTTTCCGATGCGGCTGATGCCACGCTCTATCATGCGGGCAGCAGCGGTGTCGGTGTTGCGGCAGAAGTTGATGGCCGACTTCACGTCGCCATTCTTCAGATAGTCGCGGATGCGGTCCATGAAGAGTTTGTCGTCCTTGCCCGCATTGCGGATGGCGATGAAACGCTCCACAAAAATATAGACAGCGACGAGCGAGAGGATGGCGAGCACAATCATGATCCATCCGCCTTTCGAGGCGAGTTCCAGAATGCTGAGTTCTTCCATAATGTTTGGGTAATTTACTATCAAATATCAATTAGAAATGACTTTTTTCTGAATCGCAAAGAAGAAAAACCGATGATAATCTGTATCTTTGCAACCGATTCGTGTGCAAAAATACGGTTTTTCACCCATACAAGACAAAAAAAAACTCTTAAATATGACTAAAAAACTGAAGTTCGCCCTGTTTGGCAACATACACCAGGAGCGCAAGAGTGCCGCCGTGCAGAAATTTCTCGCCATCGCCACCGAGCGGAAGGCCGAACTGGCCATGCCAGAAGCCTTTCACCAGTTTTTGAACGAAAATCTGAAGATACACGTGCCCGCATGCGAAATCATCAAGGACAACCAGTTCACCGCCGACTACGTGGTGTGCATGGGCGGAGACGGCACTTTTCTCGACGTGGCCAGCCGTGTGGGCGACAAGGAGATTCCCATCATCGGCATCAACACAGGACGTCTGGGCTTTCTGGCCAGTTTCTCGCCCGACCACATCGAGGCCACACTGGCCGACATCTACGACGGCAACTTCGGCGTGGAGTCGCACAGTGTGCTCACCATCTCGTGCGATGAGATGGAACTGAAGGGCTATCCCTTCGCACTGAACGAGATAGCCCTGCTGAAGCACGACATCTCGTCCATGATTTCCATCCATACGGACATCAACGACGAATACCTGACCACCTACCAGGCCGATGGACTCATCGCAAGCACACCCACTGGCAGCACAGCCTACTCGCTCAGCGTGGGCGGCCCCATCATTGTGCCACAGAGCGATGCCATCTGCCTCACGCCCGTGGCACCCCACAGCCTCAACATGCGCCCCATCGTGCTGTGCGACAACAGCGAGGTGAGCCTCCGTGTGGAGAGCCGGAGCCACAGTTTCCTCATTGCCATCGATGGCCGCAGCCAGAGTTATCCCGACAACATCCACCTGCGCATCCGAAAGGCACCCTACACCGTCAAGGTCGTCACTCACCAGGGACAGAGTTTCTTCTCCACCCTGCGCAAAAAGATGATGTGGGGAGCCGACAGCCGAGGCTGACAAGGCCGCCGCAAGAGGCCATCCGGGAAAGTCCTCCCACAAGGGGCTTTCAGCACCACAAAACAGGTGTGAGTCACACCCCTACCACAGGTGTGAGTCACACCCCTACCATAGGTGTGAGTCACACCTATTTTGAGACTACGAGACAACCTACACTGCATGCAACTGAACAAGACAAAATATTCAACAAAGCAAATCGCCGCATGGCTGTGGCGACACCACCGCAACTGCCGCCTGCAAGCCCTGCTCAATGCCCTCATCGGCCTCGCGCTGGTGGGTCTCGGACTGCTCAGCGTCGATACCATCCGCTCGCTCACCGACATTGCCACCCACGCCAAGGAGGGAAGCATCATCTGGACGGCCGTGCTGCTGGGTGCCGTGTTCCTGTGCGAACTGCTCATGCACATCGCCTCCACTTGGATTTCGGCGGTGCTGGGTGTGAAGACGCAAAACCTGATGCAGCAGTTCTTCTTCCGACAGTTAATCAAGGGCAAGTGGCACGGCATCGAGAAGTTCCACAGCGGCGACGTCATCAACCGCCTCTTCGGCGATGTGGGCGACATCGTTGATTTGATGACCGACGTGCTGCCCACCGCCATTGTGGTGGTCACACAGTTTCTGGCATCGTTCATCTACCTCTACGTGATGGACCGCACCCTGGCCATCATCGTCATCATCACCTCGCCCATCTTCGTGCTGCTCTCGCGCATCTACTTCAAGCGCATGCGACGCATCGTGCGCACCATCAAGGACAGCAACTCGGCCATCCAGGCCATCATTCAGGAGAGCATCCAGCACAAGATGGTCATCAAGGTGCTGGGACAGGAGAATGCGATGGTGGACAAACTGGAACAACGCCAAAGCCTGCTGCGCAAGCAAATCAAGAGCCGCGCCAAGTTCTCCATCCTCTCCAAGACACTGGTCAACATCGGTTTTGCCGGAGCCTTCCTCGTGGCCCTCACGTGGGGACTCTTCCAACTGCAAGAGGGACTCATCACGATGGGCGTGCTCATGGCCTTCACCCAACTCATCAACCGCATCCAGCGCCCCATGCTCGATGCCGCCCGCCTGCTGCCCATCTTCGTAAACAGCCTCACCTCGTGCGAACGACTGATGGAACTGGAGGAACTGCCGCTGGAGGAAGAGGGAGACCCCATCCTGCTGGAGGGCAACGTAGGCATCCGCTTCGACGACGTGTCCTACTTCTACACCAAGAAGGGCCGCACCGTCATCCGCCACTTCTCCCACGACTTCCGTCCCGGTTCTTTCACGGCCATCCTCGGCGAGACTGGTGCCGGCAAGACCACCCTCATCCGCCTCATCCTTGCCCTCATCACACCCACCGAAGGCAAGGCCGAAGCCTACACCCTCCCCCCATCCCAACCATCCTCCTCATGCGGAGAGAGGTTTCCCCTCTCTCAAGCCCCCTCCCAATCCGTCTCTCTCTCCCCTGCCCTGCGCTCCAACTTCTCCTACATCCCTCAGGGAAACACCCTCTTTTCCGGCACCATCCGCGACAACTTGCTGATGGGCAACCCCACCGCCACCACCACCGAGATGCACCAAGCCCTCCACCTGGCCATGGCCGACTTCGTCTTCAACCTCCCCGACGGCCTTGACACCCACTGTGCCGAACAAGGCGGCGGTCTCTCCGAAGGGCAGGCACAGCGCATCGCCATCGCCCGTGCCATCCTCCATCCCTGCCGCGTACTCCTGCTCGACGAGGCCACCTCTGCCCTTGACGTGCAGACAGAAAAAAAACTGCTTGAGAACCTCAAGCAGCATTTCCACGACCGCACCATCATCTTCATCACTCACCGTCTTGCCGTGGTCGATTTCACCAGCGACGTCATCAGGATGGTGCGGCAATAAGCCTTTCATCAATAAGAAATAAGAGAAACCGACAGCCACTCACTTGACGGCGACACGCAGCGTGTCGCCGTCGATGCTGATGTCGCGGCTGAAGTTGCGCAGCATGACCATCGCAACGCTGTTGTCGTCGGTCTCGAACATAGCCGGGTCGATGGCTTGCGGACAGCGGACTGTCCACTGCAACGTGTCGTCTTGTTCCGAATAAGCCAGCGTGAGCCGTGTGCCTGGCTGGAGGCCCGACCGGGCTGAGCCGAGGATGGACAGCGACTCGTCGATGACGTGGAACACGCCGTCAGTCCTGACACGCGACAGGTTGTAGTGGCGGCAGAACTGCTCCATCTGTGCCATCATGGCATACCAATCGAAGTGCTCGCTCTCGATGAGGAAAGCAGTCTCGTGCATCTGGCGGATGAACTGACGGGTGAGTTCGTGCTGCGGATGGTCGAAGAGTTGGTCGGGGGTGCCGTCCTCATAGACCACTCCCTCGGCAAAGAACAACACGCGGCTACTCACCTGACGGGCAAAGCGCATCTCGTGAGTCACCACAATCATGGTCATGCCCTCACGAGCCAGCCGTGTCATCACACCCAGCACCTCGCTCACCATCGTGGGGTCGAGGGCTGAAGTGGGTTCGTCGAAAAGCAGTATCTCAGGTTCCATAGCCAATGCACGGGCAATGGCCGCGCGCTGCTTCTGTCCGCCAGAGAGTTGGTCGGGCATGGCATCGGCACGTTCGGCCAGTCCCACCATCTCAAGCAGTTCTCGCCCTTTCCGCTCGGCCTCTTCGCGGCTCTTGCCCAACAGTCCGATGGGGGCGAGAGTGATGTTGTCGAGCACCGAAAGGCCGTTAAACAGGTTGAACGACTGGAAAACCATGCCCATCTTGCGGCGCAGTTGGGACACATCGGCATGGGGTGCCAAGATATCTTGCCCGTCGATGAGGATGTGTCCGTCCGTGGGTTGCTCCAACAGATTCAGACAGCGCAGGAAGGTGCTCTTGCCGGTGCCGGAGGGACCGATGATGGAGATGACCTCGCCACGATGCACGTCGAGGCTGATGTCGCGCAGCACCGGGAGCGTGCCGTAGTTCTTCTTCAGATGGGCGATGCTGATGACCGTGTCGCCGATGGCGCCCTGGCTGGTCTCTCCATGGGGCCGGGCCAAGACTTGCGGCTTCCGACGGCGCAGGACGAGCCATGCACCGCCACCCACCAGAAGGAGGATGGCTGCTATCCACACTCCGACGGACAGCAACTCTGTCTCTTCGTCTTCGGCAAGGGCCGGCGCTGCAAGGATGTCCGTCTCTCCCTTCCGCACAAGAAACATGATGTGCGACTCGATGTAGCCGTCGGAGAAGAGCACTTGTTTCTTACGTTCTTCGGTGATGCTGACAGAACACATGGCCATATCGACCTTGCCCGTCTGCACGGCGGGAATCTGCGAGGCGAAGTCCATCGTGAGATACTCTAACCGCCAGTTGCGACGGTTGGCCCACTCTGTCAGGATGTCAATCTCCAAGCCCGACGGCTGTCCCGAACAGATGAAACTGAACGGCGGCATGGCGGGGTATATGGCCACATGCAGAAGGCGCCCTGTCCCATGCTGTTGCGGTATTGCTATGGCAGGATATACACCTTGGCCACCTGCTGCAACCATGTCCGCTTGCTCATGCGCATCCAGCACACCAGCCCGCCCAGCACTGTACCTAAGAGCACTGCGCAGAGGGTGATGAGGAGCGTCACCTGCAAGCCATCCAGTATCATCCGATAGCGGTCTTCCACAATCAGGTTGTTCGTAAAACTCTCTGCCACGCCCTTCGCTACCGACGTGCAACTACTCAGCCCCAAGCCACACAAAGCAAGGGTAAACATCATCCATAATGTCGTTCGTTTCATTTTTGTAAATTTGTTAGTTAGCGAGATTGTGGGGGCCTATATTAGCGGGTTTCATCACCACACCTTCCTTCTTCATGCCGTCTATCTTGATGGCGATGGGGAAATCGAAGCGCACATGACGCACATGGTCGGTCTCTTCCACTGCTGGAAGGGAGTTGAGGAGGGACTGGAGGTAGATGCCATCGCCCATGAAGTCGTTGACCGTGAAGTAACCCACACCCATCGAGGTGAGGTTTTGGAAGAAGTGAGTGCCTTGACTCGGCTCCACGCGGAAGTTGCGCAGACCCGCCTCAACGATGACCTTGGCAGCAGAGATGTGGGGCCACTTGACGGGGATGCCCAGCCATGAGTCGCTCGAACCCCAACGGCCAGGACCGACCAGCACGTAGTTCTCGCCCCGTTGGAGGAAGCCACGGTTGATGCGTTCTATCTCTTCGGCTGTGGCAGGATTGTTGGCTGCACTATAGTCCTCAGTCTTCACATACACCACATCGTGCACGTCGCTGATGATGCCGTGACCGATGGCATTGTGGCTGCGGATCAGGCAGTCCTCATCGGCTATCTGAGTAATATCTTCGTCCAACTGCATCTGGTTATCGACCATCGGACGAATCTGCAAGAGATAGAACTCGCCCGAACGGTCGTCGTGCAGGTTGACGGCAAACTCAATCTCCACGGGTCGTGCCATCTCCTGCTGCCCATAGCGGAGCACCTTCTGCAAGAGTTCGGGCAGCGGGAAAACTCCGTTCTGCAACACGCCCGAGAAGGAGATAATCTTTCGGTTCTTCCCTTCGTAGTAACCATCGTAGATGCACTGGTCGTAGGGGTCGAAGGTGGAGACTATCCACTTGAGGGAACCATCGTGGTCGGCATCGCGCACGGTCACCTTTTTCAGATTGAAGGCATCGTCCACCTGAAAGGCCAGCATGTTGCCCACGCCCTCGTGTTCGTTCGCTTCCACATCAAGCGCATAAAACTTCGTTTGTGTCTCTCTCAGTGCAATCTCCATCTCGCTGGTCTGCAACACCTTGTCGGGATGATGAGGACAGACACGCAGGCAAAGGCCACCATCGACGATGTACTTGCCCAGTCCGAGAGCCAGTTCCACGATGCCCTCGTCGGCACGTTCGTCGCCGATGGGATAGTAGTTAATGCTGCGTCCCACACCCGATATGGTGGGATAGAAGCCACTCTCATACTTCTGTCCTACCACCTCCTGCAGGATGACAGCCATCTTCTCTTGGTCAATGACATTGGAGGTGGCCACCATGTAGTCTTTCGAGGCGTGGTAGAAGACGCTGGCATAGACACTCTTGATGGCATTGGAGAGCATTTCGAGCCGCACATACTTGTCGTCGGCACGAGGTATCATGTAGGTGGAATAGATGCCAGCAAAAGGCTGGTAGTGGCTGTCTTCGAGCAGGGAAGAGGAACGGATGGCCACAGGGCCACCCACCACGTCCATAAAAGACATGAGGTCATCGGCCAACTCTTCGGGCAGACGACCACGCAGGAAGTACTGCAGGATTTCCTCGTCGGGCAGGTCGGAAAGAGCCACCTCATAGAGTCCATTGGCCTCCATAAATCGGTCGAAGATGTCGGTGCAGAGCACCACTGTCTTGGGAATCTGCACCGAGGCATTCTCGTAGTCGTTGAGGTCTGTGCGCCTCTTGATGATGTTGTCGAGGAAGGCCAAGCCCCGGCCCTTGCCGCCGAGGGAGCCTTCGCCAATGCGGGCAAACTGGCTGTAACTGTCGAAGCGGTCGCGGTGGAAGATAGCCACCACACCTCGGTTCTTCATGCGGCGGTAACTGACAATGGCATCGAAGATGTACTGCCTGTGTGCATCCACATCAGTCTCCACCTTCCAGGTTATCTTCTTCAGGAACTCGGCTACGGGGAAGATGGCACGAGAGGCCAGCCAGCGAGAGACATTGTTGTGACGCAGGTGGTAGCCCAACGAGTCAGCAGGCAGGGTGAAGATGTTGTCTTGCAACTCTTTCAGGTTATGCACACGAGCCACTTCCTTCATCGTGTCGGGATTACGGAAAATGAAGTCGCCAAACCCGAAATGCTTGGTCAGCACATCTTTCACGTCCTGATTGAGTTTCTTGGAATTTTTGTCGATGAAGGCGGCCTTGCACAGGTCAGCGTAAGGCTTCTTGTCGGTCTCGCTGGAATCGAGCACCAAGGGTACATACTCGTCCACTTCGCGGATGGCCTTGAGCAGTTTATAGCCAGCCAGTTCGTCCTTCTCCTTGCTGTCGGCCAACAAGGGGAAGCGGCAGTCGCTGATGACACCCAAGACATTGTCGCTAAACTTTGAGTAGAGTGCCCACGCCTCCTCGTAGGAACGAGCCAGCACAATCTTGGAGCGACCACGCATGCGCAGCATCTCCAGTTGCGAGTTCAGTGCCTCGGTGGCGAACTCCAGACTCTGCTGCAGCACAAACTGATAGAGGTTGGGCAGCAGCGAGGAGTAGAAGCGAATGCTATCTTCCACCACCAGAATCATCTGCACACCAGCAGCCAAGTCGTTGGCCAGGTTCATCTTGTCCTCGATGAGTTTGATGATGGAGAGCAACAGTTCCGTATTGCCCAGCCAGCAGAACACATACTCGAAAGCCGAGAGGTCCTCGTTTACCATGCGGCGAGTGATGCCGTGGCTGAAAGGCGTGAGAACCACGATGGGCAATGCCGGAAACTCGTTCTTGATGCCACGGGCGATGTCGAACACATCGTTGTTGTCCGTTCCTGGCATACAGATGACGAGGTCGAACTGCGTCTTCCCTATCAGTCCGGCGGCTTCTTCCTGCGAGGCAGCACGGAAGAAACGCGGTGGATAGCGAAGGCCCAACTTGGCATATTCGTCAAAAATCTTTTCATCCACACGCCCATCGTCCTCCAGCATGAACGCATCATAGGGATTGGCGATGATAAGCACGTTGAACACACGTCGCTGCATCAAATCCACAAACTTCGTCTCGCGCAGCGTCGGGTATTTATTGAGTGTCTTTTTCATATATCTTCATGTCTTAAATTCAAGCGGTTACATTTCTGCACGTTTAATATGCACTTAGCGGTTTGCCTTCGGGAGTCATACCTTCGGCACTGACGAACATTTCGGTGCAGGAGGAGTTGTTGTAGAACTCCACGGTGGCATGGCCTCGGCGGTCGAGTTTCACGTTGGGGTTCCAGTAGAGGGTGCGTCGGAAGTCCTCCACAGGCGGCACGATGCTATAGTCCTCCATCTCGAAGGTGCTGGGCACGTTGAAGCCCTGGTAGTGGGTGTAGCGCACACCTTTCTCCTTCTGTTGCAGACGGCGGTGGGTGTAGCAGTAAATGACCACGGGGTTCTGGTAGTCCACCTCATCGATGTAGAGATGCTGGTGCAGTCCCTCAGTGTTCTCAGAGATATAGACCGCCTTCACATCCTCCAGCCACAAGGGGAGTTCGGTATTGGCGTTGGAGCGATTGTCGGTGTGGTTGACCGAAGCAAACATGGCGGTCGTGTCCAGATAGCGCGACAGCACTCCGTCTCGACGCAGGCGGAAATTGGTGATGGTGCAGAACTGATTGTCAACCACCCAGACGATGGGGCGTCCCTTATAGGAGAATCCATCGCCATAGAAACGCAAGAATCCGCCTGGTGTGTCGGTCCGCCATTGGAAAGCATCCATGTCATCGGGGTGTCCAGCAGTGTAGTTGTCTATCTCCACAATCACATGGGTGTTGCGCCCTCCACTACGCAGGCTGTCGCCATAGATAGCAATGGGATGTCCGTAGGTGAGCGGCACCCCCACCATGACATCATCGGTGGTGGATGACCCACCAAAGAGGTTGTTCTTTTCCAAAAGCCAATTGCAAAAGCCGGGGTCTGATTCGCCTTCATCGGCTATGCGGTCAGAAGCCTCGTCGCAGTCGTAGAAAATCATCGACAAGTGGCGCGCACTGGTCTCGTCGTTCCAGCCCGTGCGGTCCCACACGCGGCGTTTGGCCTTCACGGTCACGTTTTTCAGCAGATGGTCTTTCTTCGTGATGCTCACCCACTTCACCGTGTCTTCCGCCGGAATGCTCCAACGGAAAGCGCGGTCTTCCTCCACGGGCAGCACCTGCATCTCTTGTGGCGACAAGTAGCGCGGTGCAGGCGAAAAGTGGCGGTCGATGCCCACCACGTATGCCTCTGGCACATCCCCCTTTTGGGCCTGCAACTGCAAGTTCCATTCGCCACCGATGTTGGGCAAGGCAAAGCCATACTGCCCCAACTCGGTGGTGGTGGTCGTGGCACTGAACGACTGGCCGCCAGCATTGTAGAAGTGGGCTGTCACATCCACACCCTCCACATTGAGGTTCTTCTTAGCCCCCTTCACCTCGCCGAAAAGGAAAAGCCTGTCCTCCACTGGCTGATGCTTGGCCCAGGTGGCTTGTCCCGACATGAGTTGCCAGTCATAGCGTCGCCAGCCCTGCACGAGCATGAGCAAGTCGGCCATGCGGCGGTGAGCTTCATCGTCAGCCTCCAGATAGCGTTCGGGGCGATGGATGTAGCCCTTCACCTCGCTGCCCAAGAGCAGCCAAGTGCGCATGTTGCCATAGTTGCCGTTCACCATGCCGGCAGCATCGATGGCCGAGAAAGAGAGGGTGGCGTTGGGGGCTGCCTGCAGGTCGAAGGCCACCTTGCCGCAAGCCGTCAAGTGTTCGTTGACACTGCTGACGCTGATGCTGTCGGCTGCGGTGGCAGGGGGGATGATGAAGAAGAGGCGTTCGGAGAGGATGCGGCCCTGAGCGTCGAACAGGGTGAGTTGGCTCACACCTGTTGGCAGATACTGACGAACAAAGGTGAGGCTGTGGTGAGGGCGGGCCGTGAGTGTGTCGCAACGGACGATTTTCCCTCCGTGCATCACCACATAGCCCAGTTGCTGACCCACAAGCGAGGACGAGCAGTAGAGGTCGGCTGAGATGCGGTCGTCAGCCAAGGCATCGACGGTCATGGTGCAGCCCGACGGCAACGCTTCGGGCAGCATGAACACACGCTCTTCCCCACCCTCATCGGCTCTGCGCACGATGGCTTTCGTGGCCACATTGTCGGCCGGGAGCATGAAGAGTCCACGCCCTTCGGCATCGGTGCTGATGTCGCCACGGCGAGTGCCATCCTCATCGGCCAGATAGCCCACGAGAGCCAGTGGCGCGCCATCGCGGTCGGTGGCGGTGAAGGCCACGCGCGAGGGAAGTCCCTGCACCAAGGCCCCGCCTTCGGGATAGAAGTGTACATTGAAGGCTCTTTTTTTCTCAGGGTCCGATGCCTGCTCCTGTCCGTCTGCATCGAGCACAACGATATTGCCGTTTGCCACATCAGCCGAAGTCTGACGCTCGTTGTTCAGACGGTGGCGATAGGAGAGACGGTCGATGGAAGGCTGGGTGTAGTCGCCCTCACGGGCTGGAGCACGGAAGATGGGGATGACACGCGAGTAGCAGGCCTGAGTGCCCCAGTTGGTCATGGCGCGAGTGTAGGCCCGCAGTTCGTAGAAGCCCGTGAGCAGGATGCTATCTACACGGATGTCACCGTAGGCTTCACCGTTACGGATAGGCAGTTTGCGCCGCTCCACCACGTCGCCCGAGGGGCTGAGCAGTTCCACATAGAGCACCTTGCTCAGGTCGGTGCGGCTCTCCTCGTCGGTGCGGGTCACGTAGGCTTTGAACCAGATGGTTTCGCCTTTGAAATAGCCCGTGTTGTCGAGGTGCAGATAGACTTTCTCCTGCGGATAGGCCTGGCCGAAGCGCATGGCCTTCTGGATGTAGGCCAAAGGACCGATGGTGTCGGTGAGGTGTTCCAGACGGGAGAGCAGGGCTTCGCCTTCGTCGGCTGGATGGGACTCGGAGGAAGAGGCCGGGACGGGGCGGTCGGTTGCGGCGGTGCTTTCGGAGGAAGAGGCGGAGGAGGACGCCACGGCTATCTCCTCATGAGTGCGGGGAATGAAGGTGTAGCGGCTTTCCACCTCGGGGTTGGTGCCGGCGCGCTCGATGGCCGAAAGGAGGTTGTGGCCAATCTTCTCGCCATAGGTGAGGGGCAGGTGGTAGTCTTCCACATTGGTCAGCACGGTGTGGCACTGCACCTCGTCGTTGAGGGCAGAACTGGAAATGTCGTTCACCTCGGTGAAGCCGTTCTTGTGGCGATAGTTGATTTTGACGGCGATGTCGAGAGTGGTTCGCTCTTTCTGCACACCGTAGGTGGCAGCAGCCTTGACGGCATAGATGGTGCCGTCGAAACGGAGCAGATGCAGGGTCTCGGCATCGACATAGAGGGTGCCACCCAGAATGGGACGGTTCCTGCGCTGCTCTTTGGGGGTGAGGGTGATGGCATAGATGGTGCGGTCGCCACGGCCAGAGAGGGTGGTCTGTGCCACCTCATAGTGGTCGTGCAGGTATTTTTCACGTCCCTCTTCGGGAAAGGGGACGATGAGGACATCTTTCCAGAGTTCGTTGCCCCGAATCATGGGGCCAAGGGTGTAGTTGACGTGCAGGTTGGTGTTGCGCAGATTGGACTGTATGCGTCCCGTGGGCGACTTGGCCCAGTATTGGCCGTTGGTCACACCGAGGTTGCGCAGATTCACGGCTGAGTTGGCCTCCAAGAAAGCCTCGACCATCTCGGTCTGTTCGTCCTTCAGGAAGGTCATGCGGCAGAAGTAGTGCGACTGCCGTCGTTGGTGCTTAGAAAAGTCGGAGCGCAACTGGTCGCGCACCCGCATCAGGATGGCATCGGTGCTGAGCACAGTCACTTCGTTGAGTCTCTGCGAAAGGGGCTGCATCTGCAGGAGGGGCTTCAGGTCGGCAGCCCGCAGGGTGAGCGTGGAATAGCCCACGAACGAGATGCGCACCTCCTCGTCGGGGGTGGCCACAAGGGTGTACTGCCCATCGAGATTGGTCAGCGCACCGCGTCCGGCTGCCACATAGAGATTGGCGAAGGCCATAGGCTCGCCGGTCTCGGCATCGACGAGCCGTCCACTGTATTGTTGTTGCTGTGCCAACACCAGATGTGCCAGCACAAAGAGAAGTGAAAACAGGAGGAATCGGCGCATAGGCTTTGATTTGGGGTTCATGTGAGAGACTGAAAAAGGTCTTCACATGCAAAGGTAGAGAAAATATTTCACATAACAAGAGGAAAGAAGAAAGAAATCGCATTCGACGACCGCGATGCACTGCGCTCGACGAGTGCGATTGACCGTAGTCGAGGGGTACGGCACGGCGTAGTCGAGGGGTACGGCAGAGCGTAGTCGAGGGGTACGGCCAAAAGGGTGACGGGAGGGAAGAAAAAAGCGGGGCCTGTGTCGGTGTTGACACAGGCCCCGCTTGCAGGGTTATTCAGAATGAGTGTTAGCGCGACGGCAAGGTGAGGAACCACGGTTTGCCGGTCATGTTGTCTTCGCTTGTCTTATACTCTTCGCTGATGTAACTTGGCAGCGTGATGGTAGTCTGGAACTGGCCTTCTTGCTTCTGATAGCGCATGAGGTCGTAGAAACGATGACCTTCGAATGCGCCTTCGAGGGCTTCCTCGTCGAGGATGAGGCGAGCCACACGTGCCTGACGCTTCTGCTTCACCTCGGGAGTGTTGAGGTATTCGGCATACTCGGCATCAATCTCCTTGTTCTGCTCGATGACAGCGTTGAGAGCCTCGATGGATTCCTTCCATGCTGCGATTTGCTCTTCGGTTGGATTACGTCTGGGCAGTGCCACGGTGTCGGGCAGTTCGTAATACTCACGCTTGTGCGACTGAGTCTCCTCGTCGTCGAGATAGTAGAAGGTGTTGAGCGAACTGGTGCCTGAACCCAAAGAGTGGATGCCTATCTGCATGATGGCATTTCTCGGAGCATCGGCGGGCAGGTGCAACCAACTCTGGCCTATTTCCTCGATGGCTGGACTCTCAAACTTGTTGGAGTTCCAAATGACGAAACTGGAGTTGGCTTTGCTGCTGAGTTCGCTGTTATTTTCATACTTCGACTCGATGTTGGCGAAGCCGTAAGACTTGATTTCGCACAATGCGTCGAATTCTTGCTGAGAGATGATGGAACGGTCGTTCATCACATCGTAGGTCAGACCATGCTTCAGCACGGCGAAAGCGGTCTCGGGGAAACCGGCACGGTTGAGTGCTTCGGCCATGTGGAGATAGAGAATGGAGACGCGGAAGTAGGGAACGAAGGGGTTCTTCTGGTCGGAGGACAGCATGAGGTTGCCAGCGGTCCACTTGCGGATGAAAGACATCTCGCTGTTCAGGTTGGCATCGTAGCGGCTGCGCGAAGCATTGCTCATGGTGTAATAGACGCTGGGCAGACGCAGGTCGCCTACATAGTCTGGCGAGTCGTAGTCGTTGGGGTTGGTGGAGAAATCCATGCTATAGGCTGGATTCTGCACATACTGATAGTACCAATACACCTGGCTGGTGGAGATGGCTCGTATGCGCTGAGACGGTATCACCCAAGGATAGTAGTTGTTGGCATACAGCGAGCAGAACACCGTGCGGAGTTCGGAAGTGTTGCCATAGTAGGAAGAGGTGTCGCAGGGGATGACACCGACTTGCTCCATCGTTTGGTTGCCACCCAGCGAGAAACGATTGATGGGATAGGTGTTGTTGGTAGTGGGATTGCCCATGTGGGAACGGTTGGCCCAACTTGCCACTCCTGTGATATTAGCCGAAGGAACAATGCCGCGCTCCTCGCCTGGGAAGTTGAAGAAGTCGTGATACATGCGCACGGCATCTTTGTAGTCGGCTTGCTCGCCTGTGCAAGTGCCTTTCCAGAGATAGAGTTCGGCCAGCATCGCACGGACGGGAATGAAGAAGTTGGCGTATGAGATGCCCGACCAAGAGGCTCCGTAACTGGGACGGAGGGCATTGTTTTCGTCCTTCAAGGCATAGTCCTTCAGGTCGTTGATGCATTGGTTCAAGATGTAGAGCATGTCTTGCTTCTGTCCCGAAGCCACGATGCTTTCGGCTGCATCGGCTGTGGTCAAAGGCTTGGTGATGTAGGGAACCTCACCATAAATCTTGACCAGTTCGAGATAGCACCAGGCACGGAAGCACTTGACGGCGCAGATTTCTTTCTCGTAGTAGTAGTCACCGTGCGACATGAGCAGGGAATCAACGTGGGCAAGGTAGATGTTGCAGTTGTTGATGACATCGTAGTAGTCGGACGGCTTGTTATAGAGGTTGTCGAAACGGACATTGTTGTCGTGAAGGTCCTGAATGTCGGTCGAAGCCACATCTGAATTCACGGTCACGAGGTCGGCACGAATCTCACCCAACAGCACCGACTTGTCGGCCAGTTTCTGCATGCGCTTCACAATGCCCATCACCTGATAGAGTGTATCCTTAGGCGCGAGTTCTTCCGACACCAACTTGTTCTCGGCTGTGAACATGTCTTCGCAGGACGTGGTGGCTGCCCCCACTGTGAGCAGGAGCATGCCACATGCTATGATTGATTTTATTTTCATAATTAACATTGCAAATATTAGAGGTTAATCTTAACACCTACATGGATGCTGCGGCCTGAAGAGAGGTAGCCAGCGTCGATGCCCTGCATGAGAACGCCATTGCCACAGGTCACTTCGGGGTCGGAACCCAGATACTTCGTGAACGTGAACAGGTTGTTGGCAGCGGCCCAAAGGGTGATGCCCTGAATGTACTCGTTCTGCACGGGAACTTTGTAGGAAAGTGTCACATTCTTCAGTTTCAGATAGGAACCGTTCTCAATCCAACGGTCGGAGAAGCGGCTGTTGCCCATCGGGTCGCCATAGACGGCACGGGGAACATCGGTGACTTGACCTTCGGTGGTCCAGCGGCGGTTGAGGGCTGTCGTCTGGTTGATGAACATGGAGCCAGACTCCAGCAAGGCGCGCTGATAGTTGTAGATGTCGTTGCCAACTGAGTAGTTGAAGTTGGCAGCCAGCGACCAGCGCTGTCCGAAGCGGAAGTTCATGTGGATGTTGCCGTAGATGTCGGGATTGGGGTCGCCGATGACGGTGCGGTCGGTCTCGCTTGCGTCGATGACGCCGTCGTCGTTGTAGTCAATCTCACCAATCTGGCCGTCGCCGTTCAAGTCCTCAAAAATCACGTCGCCCGACTGGAAGGGAGTCTTGTTGCCAGCCTGGTCGGTGATGTAGAGGTTGCCATACTTGGCCACGGCCTCGGCATCCTTATAGACACCTTTGGTCTTGTAGCCGTAGAAGAGGCCAGCAGGACTGCCCACTGCGGTGCGGATGGTGCCACCGTACATGTCGGTGTTGAAGTATTTCTGACCTTGTGGCAGCGACTTAATCTTGTTCTTGTAGTGACCCATCGAAGCGCCCAACTCGAACTTGAAGTTGCGCTCATTGATGAGTTTGGCATTGAAGGCTACATCGAAGCCCTGGTTCTGCAGAGAGCCACCGTTGGTGTAGTAGTCGGTCAGACCCGCCACGTAGGCCATCGTGCCGAGTGTCACGAGATTGTTGGTCCGAGAGAGGAAGTAGTTGGCCTTCAGGTTCAGGCGGTTGTTGAAGAAGTTACCTTCGGCACCTACCGTGAAGCGGTTGGTCGTCTCCCAACGGAGTTTGGTGTTACCGATGCGGCCCAAGCCGATGGAAGTCACCTGGTCGTTGAGCAGAGCGGCTGAGGAGAGGTAGGTCAGTGTGGCTGAGTTGTCTATGCCATCGTTACCCACTGACTCGAAGCCGGCATTCAGTTTCAGCATGTTGACAGCCTTGGTGGGACGGAACCAATTTTCGTTGGTGAGCACCCAGGCTGCATTGATGGAGGGGAAGAAGCCCCATGCCACGCCGAACATCTTCAGGCCACCATCGGCTTTCTTGCCGAAACGAGAAGAGGTCTCCAACGAGAACTGACCCGTCAGGTAGTACTTCTCCATGTAGTTGTAACTAACGTTGGCATAGTAAGAGAGGGACTTCCAGTTGATGTCGGAGCCGGGACGCTTGCGCGTATCGGCAGCCACGTTGGGGGTCTTGTCGTTGCCTGTGTTGTCGCCAATCAGGTAGGAAGAGGTGTAGGTGTCGCTGAGGAAGCGGACGCCACCGAACACATCCAACCGATGGGCACCCAGAGGAATGGCCCAGTCAGCCTGCGTGTCGGAGAAGATGGCGTTGTGCTTGGTGTAGAGCGACCACTTCTTGTTCTCGGTGGTGGCGGTGGTGCCTTCTTCGCGATAGGCTGGCATACCGATGATGGGGGTGAAGTAACCCTCGTCAAACGACTGCATCGTGTAGGCGAAACGCTCGGTGAGGCCGAAGTTCTTGGTGGGTTGCCAACGAGGGGCCACGGTGATGTTAATCATCGTGCAGTCGGTGTGGTTCTTGTTCTTGGCCTCGCCATTCGCAAGGATGGCTGTGGGGTTGGCGAGACTGCCCTTGGTGCCCAGCACCTCGTTCAGATACTCGTCGGCATCGGAGATGAAGGATGTCACATGAGACTTGCCACCTAACTCGGAAGTGAAGTCGTATGGGCTGAGGAAGGGTGCCTTGGCATAGGCCAGGAAACTGGGTGCAGCCAACGACTGAAGGTGGAAGTCGGACTCAAGACCGTCGCTGCGGAGGTCGCGGGTCACGTTCGTATAACTGGCATCAAACTTGGTCGTGAACCAGTTGTTGAGGATGATGTCCGTGTTGAAGCGGATGTTGAAACGCTGCATGTCGTTTCTCTTCAAGACAGACTTTGAGTCCATATAGCCAATGGAAAGGTTGTACTGCGCAATGTCGTCACCACCCTGAATGGCAATGCCATAGTTCTGAGTGATGGCTGTGCGATACACCTCGTCTTTCCAGTTGGTGTTGTTATGATACATATTATAATAAGGCTTCATCACATCGGTCTGGAGGAACTTGAAGTCCAACAGCGTCGTGTTCGTCGTACCCAACATTTCGGAAGCGTAGTTGCGGTAATCGCTTGCTCCCATAACGTCTATCGTCTTGGGTCTGAAGTCGATGCCCATCGATGCGTTGACATCAATGCGGGTTGCCATAGAGTGACAACGCTTGGTCTTGATGACAATCACACCATTGGCAGCCTTTGCACCATAGATGGCAGTACCATTTTTCAGCACTTCGAAGGACTCGATGTCTTCCATGTTGATGGACTGCAAGAGGTTGTTGAAGTAGCCGGTGTGCATCATCTTGCCTTCGGTGTACATCTGGTCATAGACCACGCCATCGAGAATGATGAGTGGCATGGCGTTTGAGTTGAGAGAGTTGAGACCATTGATGAACATGGCCACGCCTTGACCGGGATTGGCTGAACGCTGAATGCCGCGTACATCGGCACCAAGGCGGTTCTGGATTTCCTGGTCAACGGTGATGGCGGTCGATTGCTCGAAGTCATAGGCATTCACCGACTTGACAGCAGCGGTTGTCTCTGCGTAGTCTTTCAGGTAGGTGTCGGCATAGAGTTTGACGTTCACGCCTTCCGTGCGTCCGTTGAGAGAGGTCTGCACAAGGTTATAGCCTTCCAACTTCACAATCACGGAAGTGACGAACTTGGGCACGTTGATAGTGAAGTCGCCATTCTCGTCGGCCATGGCCGTATAGTTGCGGTTGTTGTAGGCCTGAATCTGGGCACCGGCAAGAGGCTCGCCCGTGGCGGCATCCACCACTTTGCCCTTCACCTCAACCGTGGGATATTTCTTTGCAGGGTTTGCCTTCTTGGGAGCAGCCACTACTTCTGTTCCTTCTTGAGAATCGGCTTCTGCCTCATCTTGTGCTGCAACAGGAAGTGTACCCAGCAGGAATCCCATCGCTGCGAACCCGTACTTACAGATGCGCAGGATTTCTGAGTTATTATATGATTGCATATTTTTCATACGTGTAACTTTTTTTCTAATTTCTACTGTAGGGGCTTACTCTTCCACTGATTCTTCCTCTTCCTTGGCTTCTTCAAACTTAGGCTTCAGAATGATGCTGGAGAAGAGCATCTCGCGCGAGTATTGGTCAACCAACTTACTGTTGACCTGCACCTGGAACTGGATGAGAACGCCTTCCTCTGAACGGTTGTAGTAGGCATTCTTGAATGTATAGTCACCCAGATAGAGTGTGTCTATAGGATTCTCGTAGTTGGTTATGTAGTAGTTCTTTTCGCTCAAGCCTTCATATTCAGGATGGATTCCTCTGAAGTCTTCAATGGAAAGACGCTCGGCTTTGGCGTATTCGCCCTTTTCGTTGCGCTCGTAAATGTTGGTGTAGAAACGGTAGCCGCGAGGGTCATCCTCTGGCTTTGCACCATCCTCAAAACCATTCTTGGCCCAGATAGGACAAGTGACCAGATACAACTCATAGGTGCCAGACAAGGTGTTGGGAACCTTGAAGGCTATATAAGGTTGCTGAGCATCGTTCTGTGGCGGAACACCGTAGAAGTGATAGTTGCGCATGGTGTAACCGGTCACGGTTGTCACCTCTTCGCCTGTCTCTTCGTCGATGGACGTCTCTGTCTCATAGTCGTAAATCACACCAGACCGTGAATAAGGAGTACCTATCAAACGGGTATAAGCATTTGTGGTTTGTCCCTGACTATTGGTGGTCTGAGTCTGGTCTAACGATCGGTCGCTGGCCATGACCTGAAGTTTCTTGAAGAACTGCTCTGTGACAGACATGGGGTACTCGTCCACCAGATAAGCCTCACCATTCGAACATTCAGCCATGGTGCCGGCCTTGGCTTTCGTCAAGATGTCGTTCACCTGCTTGTCGGGATGAAGACCCAGGCGTGGCTCCTTGCTATAATAAAGGTTGTAGGGCCAGTTCCATGACTTGAACAACGTGGAACGCAGCGAGTCGTAGTTCTCGGTTCCCTCATCGTATGCCTTGGCATTGAGGTTCTTGTTGTAGAAGAGGTCAGACATGGCGAACATGTTGCCATAGTAGTTCTGCAGAGAGTCGCAGATACCTGGCACAACCGCATCTTCTGAAGGATTGAACACCAAGAGACTCTTGGCTATCTCCAGACGCTTCTGATAAGCCTTGGCGGTAGGAATGATGGCGATGAAACTGGAGTCTTCCTCATACACAGGGGCATCTACACTACGCAGAGCCGTGTTGTTGCGGATGGTCACGCTGTCAATCCAAATCTTGTTTCCGTATGCATCAACGCCACGGCTGATGGACTTGTTCTCGTCGAGCGAGTCGGCATTATACTCCTCCAGGTAAGCGTAGAGCGATGCTTCGTCTTCGCCAGCATCGTCCCATGACCGGATTTGTTCGTAGATGTTGTTCTTGTAGTCCATCTCGCCATCGATGAGATGGAGAATGCCGTTGGCGCACGAGAGGTTCGCCCTGGTTATGTCGCAGGCTTCGATAGAACCCTCAGCACTACCCTCGCCTGTCATGGTGGCCATCTTGGTGTTCAACAGCATGATGTCTTGCTCAGTGCCATTTTGCGACACAGCATAGCGCGCAATGTGGTTCTTGATGAAGCGGTCCACCACATCTGTCGAGTCAGCAACTCTCAGGAGTTCACCCATATTACCTTGTACCACATAGTCGGAAAGGGTGAAGGAGCCATCGGCTGGTGCCCAGATGGTATAGACATTATCTGAAGCCAGTTCGCGGTCGAAACCGTATGCCTTAATCACCTTGGCAAAATCGGGGGCATTTTCCTCTATTGCTTGCAGGGTCGTGCCATTGAACTCGATGACAGCACCGCCCTTATAGTGGTCGTCCCACGTGTCCGAGCAGGAAACCATTGCTGCTGCACCTGCGGCAGCAATGATTCCGAGTCGGAAAGTGTTTTTTATCTTGTTATTCATATTTTTACCTACATTAAAAATTTACCATCTATCCTCTGCAAAGTACTCGTTGTTATAGACTGAACTTGGACAAATCTCGATGAAGTCGAAGTTGAGAGCACTTGAGGTTTTCGATGCAGTCTCAAGCACCTGCTTGAAACGCACGAAATGTTCCTCATCGTCTTCGCCACGGCTGGTAAAGTGCCCCAGCACCTTACGTACTGTGCGAGGTGGATTCAAGTCGCGGAATGGTGTACCCATTGTTCCGCCTGCCTCAGTCGTCGCATTTCCATACGACTTAGGACCTTTCATCCAGCCTAAGTTGTGGATGGACTTGTCAAACGCTGCAATGGCATCTTCGTCACCCAAGGCGGTGTCATACTTATAGCCAAACAACGTGAGGCCATCTGGGCGCATATCGAATGGAATGCCCTGGGGAACACCATCCAGATAAACCTGAATGATACCACGGTTGGAGAAGCCTGTGCAGGTGAACAAGCGTAGTTCGTATTCACCGGCTGGTACAGGTGGCAACTTGACCGTCAGGTCGAAAATTCCAATCACTGTAACCTCGTCACCTTGATAAGACCAGAAAGAGAGTGTGCGTGGACGCACGTGTACATGGGTGTCATCTGTATAGGTGAAGTTCTTGACCGAACCAGCCTTGAAGCCCAAGCAGGTCTGCTTATTATCCACACTTGCATTGCTGTCCCAGATACCATACTTTCCATTTTCATAATTGGAACGCGTATAGTGTCCACGTGCCTCACTGTTCATGAAGTCGGGAGACAAGGTGGAAGCATCGATGCGCAGACGTTCATCCAGCACCACTTGCTGAGTCTGCTGGTCGTAAGCGATGATATCATCGATGTAGTGATAGATACCGTTCAGACAAGTGTTCACGCGACCCATCTCTGTAGGAGTGGAGAGTTTCGCACCGCGAACCAGTACACCACGCTCATCAGCATGTGACTGAACACCACGGCGATTGAGGTAGAGGCCAGCCGAACGTCCATCGGGGAAAGAACACTTGAGGATAGAATAAGGCATCATGGTCTCATACCAGTCTGCAATGTCCCACTTTTTGCGGTTCCAGTTCTTGGCCAACGTAGAGTTAGGGCCATCCACTGCCGTGAGTGTGTAGTAGGAGCCGTAACGATCCAAGAGATGGTAGGAGATGAAGCGGTTGAGCGCATTGCGACGGTCAGTCACATCATCATTGTCGGCATCGTTGGGATACATGGGGTCGTAGAGTTGATGTGCCAGATATTCAAGCGAAGAAGCATCGTCCCTACCACGCACCTTGGTCACGCCATACTTCTCTTCCAGCACAGCATCGGGACAGACGAAGGCTGTAAACTTGTAGTAGCGGTGTTCGGGATAAGCCACATTATCGTATTCGGTAGCAGTAGAAAGCACCAAAGCCGGATTAGTCCAGTCGATGGAGTCAGAACCCACCGAATAGTTGGGGTCGATGAACTTTTTCAGCGAATCGGCCATGTGGGTCACTTCCAACGCTTCGCAGAAAAGTTGGATATTCTCGTCCTCACCCATAAAATCGGGGAGGAAGTCAGTGTTAGTGAGAACCACGCGGTTCACCGTATGGACCACACCGTTGCTCACCGAGTCATCAGCATGTGTGATTTGAGCATCCGAGTTGATGTACATGGCCAGACGGCTTTCAGTTTCGTCCTCAGATGTTTCCTCTCGACTCGTAATGGTCAGATACTGATCCAACATGTTCGACTTGGAATAGGTTCCATCACTCAAGTCAGTAGTGAAGTAAGCCTGCTCGATGATGGAGTTCAACGCGATGGTGTCGCAGTCTTCCTTCGTCAACTGGTCAATAGAAGTATAGCCCTTACCAGCAATGTACAACTGGATTGCTTCGTTCGTCGGTGCAAAGACCGTGTAAGAGCCATACGTACCCAGCAAGTCAATCAGTCGGAGATTCTTGCCCTCCGCACCTGTGGCGCGCTGCAGAATCTGCACGAAATCGCTATACTGACTGCGGTTCTGCAGATAGTCTGACGCATACTCCTTCGTCTGAGTATAGTAACTGCCAGAGCCAGGGTCGTCGGAGCAACTCACAAAGCCCAACTCAATGGCGGCAATCGCACAAAGGGCAGCCACGAAAAATCTAAAATTCAATATTTTCTTCATAAGGCATTAGTTGATTTCTACGTTCTCCTCTTCAGCGTATGCTGGATTCTGAGTGAGATTAGGATTAACCTGAATCTGGGTTTTCAAAATTGGCATGTACATAAAGTCCATCATGGACATTTTGATGACCACGGCCTTGGATGCCTCGCCAAACTTGGAGGTAAGTGCAGCCTGGAACTTGTCGGTGTTACCCTCACGACGTGCCTGACGCACCAGGTCGTAGTAACGTTTGCCCTCGAAGAGGAACTCACGACGACGCTCGTTCATCAGCAACGTCTCAAAGTCGGCATGTGACTTATACTTCGAACGTGCAGGCTTAGCATCGGCCAAGTTTCTCACGGCAGGGTTTGAACGCATATAGACAGCAGAGATAATGTTGAAGGCATCATCATACAGTTCGCTGGGAGACAACGGTGCTGTGGTGTCCTGACCTGCTTCAGAGTCCGACCCATCAGCATCAGTTCCTTCGCCTTCAGCATCCGTACCTTCCTCACCTGAACCTTCTGCGTCAGCATCTTCTGCAGTCTCTTCTTCTGCAGCAATAGCATTCAGATTTCCAGCCATTTCAATCTCGGCTTCGGCACGGAAGAGCATCACTTCGGTCAAGCGATAGATAATCCAGTTAATATCTTGGTTAGCATAGAGACGCACACTGTTTGTCTGCTCAGGATAAGTGAATTTACCTGTTGCTGTTGTGTTCTTCAAGTCCACGCCATCCACCGCATATTTATAGATAGAATAACGTCCATCGTCTGTGAAATGGAATGATGCAGCCGAACGGAAGTCTGTGCAGACCGGGAACAACGAATTGTCTGTGTAAGTCGTCACATCAGTTGGAGCCGATGTCATAAGGTTGTCGGCAGCCAACAGATATTGTTCAGAACCACCATCTTTATTTGTGCCTCCATACATGAAAGCCACATCCGAATTGTTCTCGAGGGTTCCAGCATAGTGGAAAGTAATCTCAAAGAGCGACTCGAAGGAGTTGCCTTCGCTGAAGATGGAGTTGAACGCATAGGGTGCATTCACCGAGGAGCCATTGCCTTTCACTTCAGAGAGCAAGGGGTAGCCAAACTGACCCCAGACTTGGTCATCGATATTATCAGCCAGGTTGATGGTGTTTCCACGCCAAGTGTAGAACGTGTTAGCCTGCATCTGACGAGTCTTGTAGTCAATCACCCAATTGCAGGCATCGATACATTTCTGGTAGTAGTTGTTCTGCTCTTGTTTGGTCAACTGATAGTCAGAAGCGCGCCACAGGTACATCTCAGCCAGCAAGGCATAGATGGCGGGACGTGTGATTCTGGCTGTGTTATAGATAGGTGTGGCAGCACCATACTCGATAGGCAGGTCGTTTTTCACCTCTTCGATGTCCTGGATGAGAGCATCGAGAATCACCGTAAACTCCGTACGTGGGAGCAGGAAGTCCATGTTATCGTCGATGGAAGGATCCAGTGAGAAAGGCACATCCTTGAAGGTTTTAATCAAGGTGAGGTAAGAGAGTGCGCGAAGTGCCTTACATTCAGCCACATTGATAGCCAAGTCAGAGTCCGTATAGTTCGGGTCTTTCTCGTGCACTTGAGGCGCATAATAGAGTACTGTGTTGCAACGGTTGATGACATTGTACATGGCACTCCAGTTGCAGTAACCATTGGTCGATTTCAGACTTCCCTTCATCAGATTACGCAAGGCAACTGGCACATTCGGGCCGATGTCGGTATTGTCAGAACGGCATTCACCCCACACAACCATATCGGAGATATAACCGCCCTCCTTCAAGCCTGCATAGCAGGAATTGACGACGCTCTCTACATCGGACTTGTTAGTCCAATAGTTTTCGAGAACGATGTCGTTGAGCGGCAGCATGTCGAGCGAGCAAGAAGTGACGCCCACACCAACAAGTGCTGCGGCCAACATAAGTTTTATTTGATGATTGATCTTCTTCATAACTGTTAGACTAATTGATTAGAATGAAACAGAGGCACCTACAGTGAAAGACTTAGCACGTGGTGTGCGTGAACCGTCGCCAGCAGGGGCAAAACCTGCCTGTGCAATTTCAGGATCGGCACCAGAGTATTTGGTGATACAGAACACGTTGTTGACCGTCAGGTTGAGTCGGAGAGCAGAGAGTCCCCACTGCTTGAGCAGTTTCGGCTCGAAGGAGTATGCAAGTTGTGCATAGTTCAAGCGGAGGAAAGAAGCATTCTCCACGAAACGGTCTGAACCCAGATAGTTGTAGGTCAAGAAGTTGGTCTTCGTAGTGACGGCACGTGGGAGTTTTGCCACGTCGCCTTCCGTGTGCCAACGCCAGTTGATGGCCTGCGACTGGTTGTTGGAAGAAGACATGTTCTCCAGTCCCATGCGAGCGTAGTTGATGACCTTGTTACCATAACGGTAGTTGAACTGGAGGTTGAGCGACCAAGCCTTGTAGTTGAACTTGAAGCCGAAACCACCCGTCAACTTAGGCAGTGAGGAACCCAGATAGACCACGTCAAGTGCATTGATTTGACCATCGTGGTTCACATCCTCGTAGATAGCATCGCCACCCACAAAGCGATGAGACGTTCCGTAATTGTCGTAGTCGAAGTACATGTACTTAGGTGTACCCGTGGCGTTATAGACCACTTCGCCTGCTTCATTGCGCACCACAGGAGCGATGTTGGTGGCATTCATCTCTTCAGCGGTCAGAAGACCTGCCTCGTATGCCTCCTGGGCATCAGCCAACTCGGTGTAGCGATAGACACCCTTGTAGCGGTAGCCGTAGATAGAACCCAGTGGGTTGTGCAACTGCACACGAGAGAGGTAGGTGCCATTCTCAGGTGTATTGCCCGAACCATTCATCGTAGCCAGCACCGTCTCGTCCATCGTCAGGATTTCGTTGCGGTTGTTGGCAAAGGTGAGGTTGAAATCCATGGAGAACTTGCCAGCCTTCACGATGCGGTGACCGTTCACGTTGAACTCCCAACCGTTGTTGCGCATAGAGCCTACATTCTTCCATGCCAAAGCAGTGTAGCCAGACGAAGAAGGAATAGCCAATCCCTTCATGAGAAGGTCTTTGGTTTTCTGCGTGTAGAGCGAGAGGTCGCCATCGATGGTGCAGTTGGGGTCGCTCTGGCTCAGATGGAAGCCGAAGTCGAAACCGAGGTTCCAGGTTTCTTTCTCTTCCCAACGGAGGTCGGCCAGACGGATGTTGGTCGGTATCACCGAAGTCTGTCCGAGGTAAGAAGTACTGCTACCATACTTAGAGTAGTAGAGGTACTCGCTGTCCGGCTGACGACCTACGATACCCCAGCCCGGACGGATGGAGAGCATGGAAATCCACTTAAACTTTTCCATGAATGGCTCATCGCTGATGTTCCATCGTGCGGAAACTCCGGGGAAGTTACCCCAGCGGCGGTCTGGTCCGAACTTGGTGGAGCCGTCGCGACGGAGTGTGGCATCTAAGATGTACCTGCCCTTGAAAGCATAGTGGAGCGAGAAGAGGAAGAACTGCGACTTCCATTCGCCAGCCGATGTGCCGAAACCTGTGTTGACACCACCAGCCAGAGGCGACTCAATGCCAGAGGCTGTAGGCAGCCACTTCTCCGTCAGCGACTGGTTGGATGAGGAACCGCTGTTGTACTGGAAACGCGCCATGAAGAGCAGCGAGTGGTTCTCGTTGTTGAAGTGTGGCGTGTAGGTAAAGGTGTGACGTGTGGAGAGGGCATGGCTCTTGTAACTCGACGAAGAAGCGACGTTGTAAGAGTCTGAGGCCCAGTTGTTCGAGAGGATGGAACCAGGCAGATAGGTGTCTGCATTGTTCGTGTAGATGTCGAAGATGATTTGGCCTTCATATCTCAGACGATGCTGGTCGGGCTGTGTGCCCAAGAGGTCGTAGGAGAGGATGAACTCCGGCGAGAGTTTCACAGTCGTCTCAGTATTCTTGGCCTGGTGTGCAATTGCCACGGGATTGGGCAGATTGTACTGGTCTTCCAGATACTTGTTGTGACCATTCACACCTGAGGGCACGTTGTAGCCACCAGTAGCCACTGTCAGGTAAGGATTCATCGTGTAGAAACGTCCTGTGTCATTGCCATTTGCATCTTCCTCATAGATAGAGAGGTTAGGCATCTTTCGGTAGGCGATGGCCAGAAGGTCTTCACCGCCATAGCGGTAGTTCTTCTGGTTCTTGGTGTAGGTGAGGTCGAAGTTGGTGCTCACCTTGATGCGGTCGCTGACGAAGTAGTCGAGGGCTACACGTGTGGTGAAGCGGTCGAGTTTCTGCTTGATGACAGTACCCGTGGCGTGGTCGTAACCACCAGAGATACGGAAGTTGGCTTTTTCGCCACCACCCGAAAGGGACACGAAGTGCTGGTGGTTCTGGCCGAACTGACGGATGGCCTTGCGCCAATCGGTGTTGTCATCATACATGCGCCACTCCGAGAAGTTCTGGTCGTAGGCTATTTCTGGAATATAGTTAGCCGAGTTCAGGTTGCCGAAGCCGCTCTCCATCTTGGGATTGAAGTAGGACTCCTTGAGGAACATGGTGTAGTCGTCACCGTTGAGGAGTTTGTAGCCTGTAGGCTGCCAAGACCCTGTGAAACGGTAGGAATACTGCACCTTGGTCTTGCCTCTGGCACCACGCTTGGTCTTGATTTCAATCACACCGTTGGCACCCTGCGAACCCCAGATGGCGGTTGCGGCAGCGTCTTTCAGCACGGTGATGGACTCGATATCTTCGGGGTTGACGTTGAGGAGTTCGGCGAACTTCTCTTCGTTGGCATTGGTGTAGTCGAAGTCAGCGTTGGCATCGTTGGTCCACACATTGCCGTTGACCACCACGAGTGGGTCGGCATTACCGTTGATGGTGCTGACACCACGCAGACGCATGGTGGTTCCGGCACCGAGGTTACCAGAGTTGGCCACGATGTCGAGACCAGAGATACGGCCTTGCAGAGCCTCATCGACCGAAGTCATGCCGAGACCTTCAAACTCTTTCATGTCAATGGTCTGGCTGGCCACCGAGATTTCGGTCACGGGGATGGCAAGACCCGAAGATTGTGTCTTGCGCACGGCCTTCACCGTCACCTCCTGGATGGTGGTGTTGCTCTTGAGAACGATTTTGCCAAACGATTTTTTGTTGATGGGCAATGTCATAGGCTGATAGCCAACATAGGAGATGCGAATCTTGTCCTTCGGATTGACTATCTTGAAGGAGAAGTTACCATTGATGTCGGTAACTCCGTGGGCAACGATACGGTTGTTGTGGTCGATTTCGACTACGTTACACATCATCAGTGCATCGAAGTCATCCCAAACCTGACCACTAATCACGTCGCCTGCTTTCACCTGCGCACTAACCTGCAGACAGCAGCACGCCAGAAGCATGAGGATTGATAATATTTTCTTCATTTTCTTGAGTGTTTACGACGTTAATCTTTGACTTTTGTGAGAGGCTTGTAGGTGTAGGTGAACTGTGCCGGAGCATCGTAGAGAAGCACCTCGTTGATGGCATGAATCACCACCGATGACGAGTTTTCAATCTGTGCATCATACGGTTCGCCCAGTGTTGCCTTGTTGTACCAGTACTCGCGAGCCATCATATTGTAGAGTCCCGATGAGGTATCGACATGGATGCCATTGACTGAAAGGTCAGTGCCGGAGACGTTGACATTCAGTTTGTAAGGACGGCCCGGAGAATACAGACCTGTGTAGTACTGAATCGTGTAGGTGCCTGTTGTGGCATCGTAAGTCTTGATTTCCTTGCCTGCACCATCTTTCACAATATTATATTTAGAGAGATCTTCCTCTGCCACATTATCCTTCTCGTCGGTCGAAGCGATGAGTTCGGTCTTGCCCGAGAGATAGGTGCCGGAGGCGAAGCCTTCGTCGATGAAGATGGAGTTATCCTGAATGTGATATTTGATGAAGTCGAGCATGGCTTCTGCCACACGGGCAGCAGAGTCGCCCAGACATACTCCGCCCAGCGAGGCTGCATATTCTTTCACTTCTTCTGCTGTCATTTCCTGGGTGGCATCGGCAAACTCCTGATCCCAGGTTTCCGCATTGTGGTATCTTTCCATCGAAGGGAAATCGGGGTACTTGTCAATGGCAGCCTGGATGGCATCATTGGTGGGTGCATAGATTGTATAGTGGAAGTTGTTCAGCAGGTAGGTTGCTTTCTTGGAGGATGAAGCATCCTCGGCACCTACAGAACCGGCTGTCTTGAGGTTGAAGAGGTTGCCATACACTTGGTCGCCTGCAGCCCAGTTGTCTTTTGAGTTCTGTTTGCTCAGTGCGCCACTTGTTTTCAGCATTTCCATGAAGGTGGAAAACTCTGGGTGTTCGCTCAGCGACATGGCCACCGACTTGCTGGTGCCCATAGCGATTCCGTCCACCACGAGCGCGTCACCGTTCTCCATGTGGTACTGACGGGTCACTTCGAGCGGTTCGTCCTGTTCCAACTGCCATGAGCCATAGACGTGGCTGCCTTCGGTGATGCCATCCACACGGACGAAACTGTTACCTTTGGTCTTGTAGTATTTCTTGCCGGGCTGATAAGGCTCTACGGCAATGATATTGTCGAGCATATCTTCGAAGCGATCCTTGAACACGTTGCCACTGGTGGTGATATTGGGGTTCAGGGCATTGCTAAGCACTTTCTCGCCTTTCTGCCAGTGGCCTTCGCCGTCCTGCTCACACTTATAGACATTGGCCTGAATAAAGGTGTTGGATTCACTCTTCTGGCCTGCCTTTGGCGAGAACTCCCACAGGTAGCGGACATCCTTTCCGTAGGACACGGGGTCGATGTAGGTGAGCAAGCCTGCGTTGGTGGGCAGCAAGAAGATGTAGTTGGCCACCTTTGAGTTGAGGTAGGCCGGGTAGTCCAACTTCTTGATGGCATTATCGATGATGCTGAAGTGAAGGGTGTCAACCACAGTCGGGAAAAGCACTGAAGAAAAGGAATTTGGGGGAAAGACTTTATTGGTGAGATATACGGCTCCGTTGCAAGCCAGGAACACGCTATCCACATCTTCTGGTGTGATGCCCATTGGTGACTGCACATCGTCTTTCACGCCGTCGGCAAAGACAGACGGTACAGAGGCGATGAAGGAGGAGAGTTGATTCACGTTGATGAGATCTTGGATTGTTCTGTTAGGAGTTTTCTCCAGCGTTCCGTAGAACTCTCTGATGGCCTTGCCGCCGCCATTGTTCCACCATTCGGTCATGGCTTCGTCGGAAGGCACAAGCATGACAGCCATGTCTTCCATCATGGGGTCAGAACCCTTGCCGGCAATGCCTGGGTTGTAGGCATTCCACCCTGGGTCGAACTTGAGAGCAGCATCGAATTGAAGGCCATCCTTGTCGCGGCTGAAGGGACGGTCGATGGTAGCCGTGGAGCCAGCCGAGCGCTTGGAGTAGTAGCGCTTGACGAACACAGAATCGACCGTTGTACCCTTGTTGTTGTTGTAGGCATCTTTCAGGGCGGTAGAGTCGCTCAGGGCCGCAAAGCGCTCAATCAGGCTACTATAGATAGACATGTTATGCTTGTGCTTGCGAATGACTTCGGCCATGTTGTCGAGCGGAAGGATGACTTCATCCACTTTGTGGACAAAGCCGTTCTTGCAGAAGACGTTGGCTTCGGTCACTTTGGCGTTGTTCACATAGACATCGTCCTGCTGGCGTGTGCCGGCGGGCTGGTTGTAGAGGAAGTCGATGTCGCTGCTGAGCAACTTGTTGGTGGAGATGAACTTCGAGTTGAAGTGGAGCATGGGTGGTGCTGTGGAGGCATCGGTGAAGAGCACGATGTTCTCGTGGTTGGCACGCACGTTGTTGAAGCGGTCATTGTCGGGCAGAATGCCTTGCGGGTCGGCCGAGGGAACCACCAGCACGGAGTCGAAGAGACTGGTGGAGGTGGAACGGCGGAACACCTCGCCACGGACGGGGGTGGCCACACCTGCCGCCGTGGAAATCATGGAGGTGGTGAGCGGGTTATCGACCATGGCGGTGTTGAGCAACAGTTTCTTCTGCGCCAGGGTGAGTTCGTCATAACTGCTCACACCCCAGTCGTTGGAACGGAAGAAGCGCTGGAAGGCATCGTCGTCGGCGATGAACAATGTTTTACTACCGGTCTTGGAGAAGATGTCGGTCAGCCCCAGATCGTCAATCAGTTTCAGGCATGTGGTGTAGTTTCCCTGCTGCTGGATATAGCCATAGATGCTGTTCAGCCCTGAAGGCTGCTCAGAATCGAGGTCGTACTTGTCAGAACAGGAGAACGCCGCCAGGCCTGCTGCGCACAATGCACCCCCAACTAAGAGGTGACGGCACAGTTTTTTCCTCTGAAAGTTATACAACATATTAAAAAAAGATTTGTTTGTCTTTCTAAGTTAGTAAATTCAGTAAAGTGTCTCAGCAAGTTTTCATTAATCGGGTGATGTCTCGGTGTCTGCCGTGGTAACATTTGGCCAAATTGCCACGCATGGCCGATAATCGTTGCAAAGGAACAAAATTTCTGCCAAATAAACAAAAAAAATATTAAAAGTTTTTCGTGCATGGTTAATTTTAACAAAAGAAGGGGGATTTTGTGCTAATAAGTGTTGTTCGGGGTGACGGGGAGACGGATTTTGTGGTGTGGAGGGAGAGGAAGATGCGTTGGGGCGTTGCCTGCCTACGCGCAACGCCGTTGCATATTCAAATTGTATGCCGTGCAAATTGCAAATGGTGTGGGCTTCCATTTGCATATTGCACGGGAGTGCGCTTGAGGGGGATTCGGGCTAACGAAAAAGGGGGCTGCATCGCTGTGGATGCAGCCCCCTTTGCGTTGCCTCTTGGGATAAGGCTGAGGATGGGATGAGGTGGTTTTATTTGAACCAGACCTTCTTGCCATCGACGATGTAGAGTCCCTTGCCGGGTGCCTCGACCTTGCGGCCCATGAGGTCGTAGATGCCGGCCTTGGCTGCATCGGCGGCTGTGGCAGATGCGGGGTCGGCCTCGATGCCATCGATGCCCACGACGGTGCCGTCGTTGAAGGCATTGACACGGTTGAGCATGGTGTTGAGTCCTTTCACATCGGCAGTGGCCAGTTCGCGATTGTAGATGATGAGGTCGTCGAAGCAGGCTTCGGCACTGCCCCAGAAGGAGCCGAGGCCCAGGTAGAAGTATTGGGCAGAGGTGACGAAGTCGAGCACTTTCTGGCGGTCGAACTCTGCTTTGTTGGCACTGCCTGCATAGACCATGTTGCTGGTGTAATAGACGGAACCGTCAAGATAGAGTTTGTAGCCATTGGCTTTGGAGTAGGTGAAGGTGACGAGGTGCCACTCCCCTACTTCCATGCTGCTGACCTTCTTGTAGGCACCCGAGGGGTGGGTGTCGTTCTCTTCGGGATAGTTGACATCGAACCAGTTGCCGGCATTGTCGTTGAAGCCTATGTAACTGTTGCCCGTGAGGAAGAGGCGGGCGCCGGAGGCTGCAGCGGTTGTGCTGTTGAAGAATCCCCAGAGGGCATCCCAAAGGTTGTCATCGGCGCGTTTCACCCACAGGCTTACGGTGAAGCCTTCAAGGTCAGTCTGGCCCTGCAGGGGGTTGGCCATGCGGGTGTAACTGTTGCTGCCTTGGGCTCCGAAGTGCTGATGGAGGACGGTGCCGAAGCGCGACGGGTCTTCTTCCAGCGTGGGGGTGATGCCGTATGTGACGTTGGAACGTCCCAACGTGGCCTCTTGTGCATCATTGTAGAGATTGACGGGTTGGGTCTCGTCGAAGTCGTAGTAGGCCACCACGGAACTGGTGGGGTCACCACTGATGGTTGTGGCCTTGCTGAGGCTTGCGTTGTAGTCGTTGGTCCAGTAGTAGCGACCACAATCCATGCGGGCCGTGAGGGTGATGCCGGTCACGCGCTCGTCCTTGGGGGCAATCTTGCCTGTGTTGGAGAAGAGGTCGGGCTGAGAAGAGGTCCACGTCAGGCCGACATTCTCAACTGGAGTGAAATATAGTTCGACGTTTTTGTTCGTGTTCAGATAACTCTTGAGGTAACTCTTGCCCACGACGGAATAGTTGTAGGCCAAAGCATACTGAGGCTGAAGTTTGTAGCCCCACACGGGCACACCGCAGTAGGCATTATTGCTGGCACTGCAGATGGTGGTGAAGCAGAGGGTCTTAGCGGTGGTGCCTTCGAGGGTCTGCTCCACAACGACGCCATTGAAGGTGTAGGTGGCCGAGCCTATTTTCAGTTTCAGTTGGAAATAGGACTTGCCTTCGTCGGTGTAGGACCAGGAGCCGGCGTAGTCGCCTGTCACCTTGCCATCGGCCGAGAGGTGGATGGTGCCAGGTGTGGCTTCGGCATAGTTGTTATGGTCGAGTTTGTAGGGGTGGATGAGGACATGGTAGTCGCCCTCCACGTCGGCGGCAGACCAAGGCTGGGTGGTGGCGATGGTCTCGTCGGTGGTCTCTTCGCCATTGAACTGGAAGGGGGCGGTGCAGAGCCAGCCGAACTTGTTGAGGTACATCTGGTAGGTGCGCACTTGGTGACCGGCGGTTCCATCGTTGAATTTGGTGTGGCAAACGAGGAAGGTGCGACCCTTGTCGTCCTGACAAGCGGAGTTGTGGCCTTGGGCACACTCACCCACGGTCATCAAGCCCCAGTTGTTCATGGCACCAATGAGTTTCATGCCGCGATTGGTGGCTGCTTTGGGGCCATAGTTGAGTTGATAACCCGTATAGATGGCTGAAATGCCCGAAGCGTCGGTGTAAGGGCCATCGGGTTTGGTGGAACGGAAAACGCGCATCTCGTAGCCATCGCTTGGTCCAAAACCGCCGTAACTCATGAAGAGGTAATAATAATTGCCAATGTGCTGAATGTAGGGACCTTCGCCGCTGACATAGTAACCACCGGCTATTTTCTTGCCAAAGTAGGCATCGCTGGTGGCGTTGGCATTGGGCGAAGTGCCTGTGCCGGCATAGGTGTGGGTGTAGTCGCGAAGACCCGTGTTTTTGTCGAGTTTAAGCATGAAGATACCGCCCGACCAAGAGCCATAGGCCAGCCAGAGTTCGCCGTCTTCGTCGAAGAAAGAGCAGGGGTCGATGCAGTTGGGATAGAATGACCCCCAATGGTTGGTGTTGTAGCGCGTAGGCAGCGAAGACTGGGTGCCAAGCACGATTTCGAGGTCGGTGTCTTTGTAGTTGACTTTCTTACCCGAGCGGGTCTGACCATCAAAACCGCCAAAGACGATGGGTGCCACATAGGTGAAGGGTCCCGTGGGGCTGTCGCTAGTGAGAAGGACGACAACAGAGGCCCAATAGTCACCGTTCAGACTGAGGTAGAGACACCATTTGTTCATGTGGGGATTGTAAACAATGTCTGGTGCCCACTGGTCGCCCGAGACCCAAGCACCTTCGGTTGTGGGGGTACGTTCACCCACCTGAATACCCGCATAAGTGGAACAGAAAGCCGATGCGTCGAACGAGCCAAGGGTGACTTCCTGCTGGGTGGTGTTGCCTGGCAGACAACGCTTCACAGTGTGGGTGGGGTTGGACTGGAAGGCTTTATAGGTGTTATAGGTCTGTGTCCAGCCATTGTCAGAATAGCCACCAGTATAATAGTTGGAAATGGCTGTGAAGGACTTGAAGTCCTTGGTTTTGGTGCCAGCATAGTGGGAACCATAGATGTAGAAATACTGAGTGGTGGGGTCCCAAACCACTGAAGGGTCGTGGATACTGGCCCACCCGCGACTGGCGGCATTGTAGGCATACGTGGAGGTCAAGTCACTGGTGGAAAGTTGTGTCTTTTCACTCTCTTCACTCTGGGCATAGGTCGCCATGCTGAACGTGAGCATGGCGAAAATCGTTAGTAAAAGTCTTTTCATAAACAGATTAAATTTCGAAATTTGGGGCAAACTTACGACTTTTTTCCTGAACTGGCAAACTTTTAAGCATCGAAGAAGGGAGGGAAACAAAAAAAGGCCGCATACGGGGTACGTATGCGGCCTTGCAAGATATGTTTTTGGCAATATTTTATTCTGCAGCCTTTTCTTCTGCAGGGGCTTCTGCAGCAGGAGCCTCAGCGGCATCTTCTGCCTTTACCTCTTCAGCAGCAGCCTCGGCAGGTGCTTCGGCCTTGGCTGATGACTTGCGAGAACGGCGGGTGCGAGTCTTCTTAGCCTCGGTCTTTGCCATGTTCTCATCGAAGTCAACAAGTTCGATGAATGCCATCTCAGCATCGTCGGATGGACGATGGCCCAACTTGATGATGCGAGTGTAGCCTCCAGGACGATCGGCAACCTTCGTGGCAACTGTGCTGAAAAGTTCAGTGACAGCATATTTGTTCTGCAGATAACTGAAAACAACGCGGCGAGAAGCCGTAGAGTCATCCTTTGACTTTGTAATCAGAGGCTCTACATACACACGAAGAGCCTTTGCCTTGGGGAGAGTGGTGGTGATTCTCTTGTGCATGATGAGAGAAATCGCCATGTTGGCAAGCATTGCCTTGCGGTGAGAGTGCTTGCGGCCAAGGTGGTTGAATTTCTTATTGTGTCTCATTTTTGATTAGTCTTTGTCTAATTTATACTTGGAAATGTCTGTTCCGAACGAAAGGTTCAAGCTCTCAAGCAAGTCGTCAAGCTCTGTGAGTGACTTCTTACCAAAGTTACGGAACTTAAGCAAATCTGTCTTGTTGAATTGCACGAGGTCGCCGAGAGTCTCTACGTCGGCTGCCTTCAAGCAGTTGAGGGCGCGAACGGAAAGATTCATATCGACAAGTTTGGACTTGAGCAACTGGCGCATACGCAATACTTCTTCATCAAACTCTTCATTGCCATCGAAGTCAGCGTTCTCGAGCGTAATCTTCTCGTCGGAGAACAGCATGAGATGGTAAATGAGAATCTTGGAAGCCTCTTTCAAAGCGTCCTTGGGGTGAATGGAACCATCGGTGGTAATCTCCAGCACCAACTTTTCATAGTCGGTCTTTTGAGCCACACGATAGTTCTCTACTGCGAACTTGACGTTGCGGATAGGAGTGTAGATGGAATCAATGGCAATGTCGTTGATTTCCTTGCAGAACTCGCGATTCTCGTCTGCGGGAACATAGCCACGGCCCTTATTAATGTTCAACTCCAACTCCAATGTTGCCTGAGGATCCAAATGACAAATCACCAAATCTGGGTTTAACACTCCAAATCCACTGAGGTACTTGTTGATATCTCCAGCCTTAAACTCGGTTGAATTTTCGATGGAAATTGAGACTCTTTCTGACTCAAACCCATCAGCGACTTGCTTGAATCTGACTTGCTTCAGATTCAAGATAATGTTGGTCACATCCTCCTTCACGCCTGGAATGGTTGAAAACTCATGCTCAACACCTGCAATGCGGATGGTGTTGATGGCATAACCCTCAAGCGAAGAAAGAAGTATGCGACGGAGTGGATTACCAATGGTAATACCATATCCAGGCTCCAAAGGACGGAACTCGAACTTTCCGTACTTGTCGTCGGCCTCCAACATTACTACTTTTTCTGGTTTTTGAAATGCTAATATCGCCATTTGATTTAATTTTTATTTAGAGTACAACTCGACAATCATCTGCTCCTTGATGTTCTCAGGGATGTCTGCACGCTCAGGCATGTGGAGGAACTTTCCACCCTTCACGTTCTCGTCCCACTCAATCCAAGAATACTTGCTGTGATTGAAACCGGCAAGAGCGGCATCGACCACTTCAAGGCTCTTGGACTTCTCGCGAACTGCCACAATCTGACCAGGCTGAACGGAATAGGAAGGAATGTTGACCACCTGACCATTAACCGTGATGTGCTTGTGGCTCACAAGTTGACGAGCAGCAGCACGAGTTGGAGCAAGGCCAAGGCGGAACACTACGTTGTCAAGACGTGCCTCAAGGAATTGCAGAAGAATTTCACCTGTCACACCAGATTTCTTTGAAGCCTTCTCGAAAAGATTGCGGAACTGGCGTTCAAGCACACCGTAAGTGTACTTTGCCTTCTGCTTCTCGGCAAGCATGAGACCGTACTCTGATGACTTCTTACGACGGTTGTTGCCATGCTGGCCTGGAGCATAATTCTTTTTAGACAATACCTTGTCTGGTCCAAAAATTGCTTCGCCAAAACGACGAGAAATTCTTGATTTTGGTCCAATATATCTAGCCATATTTTTCTGTTAATGTTTAATGCCATGCGCTCTCAGCAGCAGCCGTAGAAAGGAAAGATACGACAAACGAGCCCTTTGGCAAATGACATAATTGTGTAATGATTAAACTCTTCTTCTCTTTGGAGGACGACAACCGTTGTGGGGAAGTGGAGTGACATCAATAATCTCGGTCACCTCAATTCCTGCTGCATGGCAACCGCGCACAGCGGCTTCGCGACCATTGCCTGGACCTTTGATGTAGGCCTTCACCTTGCGAAGACCTAAATCGAAAGCGACCTTGGCACAATCCTGTGCGGCCATCTGGGCTGCATAGGGAGTGTTCTTCTTTGAGCCACGGAAACCCATCTTACCGGCTGCAGACCAAGAGATAACATTACCTTCACTGTTAGCCAAAGTAACAATGATGTTGTTGAAAGAAGAATGTACATGAAGCTGACCTTCAGCCGTTACCTTTACTACCCTCTTCTTTGCAGAAGCTGTTTTCTTTGCCATATCTAATTATTATTTAGTAGCCTTTTTCTTGTTTGCAACTGTTTTCTTCTTACCCTTGCGAGTACGAGCGTTGTTTTTCGTGCTCTGACCACGTACAGGAAGACCTAAGCGATGGCGGATGCCACGATAGCAGCCGATGTCCATCAGGCGCTTGATGTTCAACTGAATCTCAGAACGAAGGTCACCCTCCACCTTGTAGTCGGCAGCAATCACTGCACGAATCTTACCGGCCTGTTCGTCATTCCAGTCTTTTACTTTAATGTCTTTATCTACGCCAGCCTTCTCAAGGATTTTGCCAGCACTGCTGCGTCCAATACCAAAAATGTATGTGAGCGCAATTTCACCTCTCTTGTTCTGTGGGAGGTCTACACCTACAATTCTTATTGCCATATCTTACTTTAATTTCATTTTCTTACATAAGAATTATCCTTGGCGCATCTTGTACTTTGGATTCTTCTTGTTAATAACAAACAGACGACCTTTACGTCTTACGATTACGCAATCAGGTGTACGCTTTTTCAATGATGCTCTTGTTTTCATATATGTGATTTTATTTATATCTGAATACTATTCGGCCCTTAGAAAGGTCATAGGGAGACATCTCTACACGAATCTTATCGCCTGGAAGAATCTTGATGTAATGCATCCTCATCTTGCCAGAGATGTGAGCGATGATCTCATGACCATTTTCCAATTCTACTCTAAACATTGCGTTTGACAATGCTTCGACAATAGTTCCATCTTGTTCGATAGCAGACTGTTTAGCCATACTTTATAAAGATTTTTCGCTTAATACTTTTTCAATTTCCTCAAATGACGACAGAATGTCGGCCTTGTTTTTCCGCACACAAATCGAATGTTCGAAATGCGCTGCAGGCTTCTTATCCCTAGTGATGATACCCCAACGATCTTCTTGCATGTAGATGTCCTTGACTCCCATTGTAATCATAGGCTCTATCGCGATGCACAGACCGTTCTTCAGCAGGATGCCATTTCCTCTTCTCCCATAATTGGGAACTTGAGGGTCTTCATGCATTTTCTTCCCGATTCCGTGTCCCACAAACTCCCTGACTACTCCATAGCCTTGAGCCTCACAATGGGACTGGACTGCATACGAGATGTCTCCTAACCGATGACCAACAACTGCTTGCTCAATGCCTTTATAAAGAGCATCTTTTGTCGTTTCGAGCAACTTCCGAACATCATCCGAGATTTCTCCTACCGCAAAGGTATAGCATGAATCTCCGCAATATCCATTCAGTTGTGTTCCGCAGTCGATGGAAACTATATCTCCCTCACGCAAGGGGATGTCATTCGGTATGCCATGAACCACTTGATGGTTAACCGATGTACAGATACTCGCCGGGAATGGACCGCCATTGGGATTTGGGAACCCCAAGAAAGTCGGGGTGGCACCATGGTCACGAATGAAGGTGTCAGCGATTTTGTCCAACTGCTTCGTCGTAACTCCCGGCTCTATCACTTTAGCCAACTCTGCCAAGGTTTTTCCCACAAGTAGGTTCGCCTCTCGCAGGAGTTCAACCTCTTCGTCTGTTTTGAGATATATCATCTTCTCTAAAGCAACGCTTAATGTTCGCCACGAACACGCCCTGTATCGAGCAGTCCATCGTAATGACGCATCATCAGGTGAGACTCTATCTGCATCAGCGTATCAAGGACAACTCCGACGAGAATCAGCAGCGAGGTTCCACCAAAGAATGCTGCAAACTCTCTCTGAATGCCAAATATTCCAGCAAATGCAGGAAGTATGGCAATAATGGCCAAGAACAACGAACCGGGGAAGGTGATACGTGACATCACTTTGTCAATGTAGTCTGCCGTATCCTTTCCAGGCTTGATTCCAGGAATGAAACCATTGTTGCGTTTCATGTCTTCAGCCATCTGTACAGGGTTGATGGTGATGGCAGTGTACAGGTAGGTGAAAAGGATGATGAGAATAGCAAATATAAGATTATATATAAAACTATTGTTATCAATTAACTGACTCACCACCGGATTCAGTTTACTGCCAGAGAACTGTGCCAAAGTGACAGGGATGAACATGATTGCCTGTGCAAAAATGATTGGCATCACATTTGCCGCATAAGGCTTCAGTGGGATGTATTGACGTGCACCACCAATCTGACGAGCACCTGCTATTTTCTTTGCATAGTTGACAGGAACCTGACGCACACCTTGAACGAGAAGGATTGCTGCTGCAATGACTGCAAGGAACAAAACAATCTCGATCAGGAACATAACGAGACCACCTTGACCGCCAATACGTGTGCTGAACTCTTGAATGACGGCTTCTGGGAAGCGAGCAATAATGCCAATCATAATGATGATGGACACACCATTTCCGATACCCTTATCCGTGATTCTCTCACCAAGCCAAAGAACGAACATGCTACCTGCAGCAAGAATAATCGTTGCATAAAGGATAAACATGTTCCAATCCAAAGATGAACAGAGAGCAGTTCCTGCTGTCTGGTTCTTCAGGTTGATAAGATAAAAGATACCTTGGAACACAAGGATTGGCACTGTCAAATAGCGGGTGTATTGACTCATCTTACGACGACCGCTTTCTCCTTCTCGCTGCATCTTCTGGAAATAAGGAACAGCGATGCCAAGCAACTGCATCACGATGGACGCAGAGATATATGGCATGATTCCCAATGCAAAAATGGAAGCCTTGGAGAAAGCACCACCTGAAAACATATCAAGAAGTGACATCAAACCACCTTCAGTCTGATTCTTCAAGCCCTCCAAAGCTTCTGTATCGATGCCGGGAAGCACTACATAAGAACCAAAACGATAGATAGCAACAAACAACAGCGTGATGAGGATGCGCGAACGCAAATCCTCAATACGCCAAATGTTTGTTAATGTCTTAACAAGCTTGATATTCTTAATATTATCAATTGCTTTGCTCATTAGTTTAGAGTTTTACAGCGTTTCCGCCCTTTTCTTTGATTGCTGCTTCTGCTGTGGCAGAGAATGCATGAGCCTCAACATCAACCTTTGCGGTCAACTCGCCCTTGCCAAGAACTTTCACTAACTGTTTCTTGTTCACCCAACCTGCAGCAATCAAATCCTCAATTCCAATCTTTGTAAGGTTTTTCTCCTCAGCAAGTTTCTGGATGAGTTCAAGGTTGACAGCCTTGTATTCAACGTGGTTAATGTTCTTGAAGCCGAACTTTGGTACTCGACGTTGCAGAGGCATCTGACCACCTTCGAAACCAATCTTCTTCTTATAACCAGAACGTGCTTTGGCACCCTTGTGACCACGAGTGGATGTACGGCCCTTACCAGAACCATAACCACGACCTACGCGTTTGCTATTGTGAGTAGCGCCTTCAGCGGGTTGCAAATTATATAATTCCATTTCTAATCTGATTTTAATGTATTAATACGTTAGTCAATCACTTCAACAAGGTGTGCAACCTTGCGAATCATACCACGCAAAGATGGAGAATCCTCACGCTCAACGACCTTATTGATTTTACCAAGACCGAGAGACTCAAGTGTGCTCTTCTGGTCTGCAGGACGGCCAGCCTGTCCTTTTACTTGCTTAATCTTGATTGTTGCCATGATTTCTCTTTATCCTTTGAATACTTTTGTCAAATTAACACCACGGTTCTGTGCCACAGTCTTGGCGTCACGCATATTAGCAAGAGCCTCAATGGTAGCCTTTACAAGATTGTGAGGATTTGAAGAACCTTTCGATTTTGCCAATACGTCGGTGATACCAACACTCTCAAGCACTGCACGCATAGCACCACCAGCCACAACTCCAGTACCTTCTGAAGCAGGCATGATGAGTACGCGGGCACCTCCGAACTTGGCATAAGCCTCATGAGGAACCGTACCCTTGAGCACCGGAACTTTTACCAAATTTTTCTTTGCTGCTTCAACACCTTTTGCAATAGCAGCCGTAACTTCACCGGCTTTACCAAGACCGTAGCCAATAACACCGTTACCATCACCTACAACAACGATGGCAGCGAATGTGAATGTACGACCACCCTTAGTAACCTTAGTAACACGATTAATAGCAACCAAGCGGTCTTTAAGCTCGGCATCGTTTTGTACTTTAACTCTATTTACCATAATCGTATTTTAAAATTTAAGTCCAGCATTACGGGCAGCATCTGCCACCTTCTTAACTCTACCGTGATACAGGTAACCATTGCGGTCGAACACAACAGCAGTAATTCCAGCCTCAAGAGCCTTCTTTGCCACCATTTCACCAACCTTCTCAGCCTGTTCTGACTTGTTCATCTTTTCCAGACCAAGTGACGATGCAGCGACAAGTGTCTTCTGTGCGTCATCATCAATTACCTGAACGTAAATCTGCTTATTGCTTCTGAATACGCTCATACGAGGGCGTTCAGCAGTACCAGAAATCTTATTGCGTACTCTATATTTAATCTTGATACGTCTTTCTATCTTTGTAATCATACTCTTGTCAATTTTAATTATTTAGCACTTGCAGACTTACCAGACTTTCTTCTAATCACTTCACCCTGGAAGCGGATACCCTTACCCTTATATGGTTCAGGCTTACGGAAAGAACGAATCTTAGCACAAACGAGTCCAAGCAACTGCTTGTCGCATGACTCGAGCATGATAAGAGGATCCTGATTTCTCTCAGATTTTGTTTCCACCTTGATTTCTTTCGGAAGTTCGAAAACAATTGCATGAGAATAGCCAAGTGCGAACTCAAGAACATTGCCCTGGTTAGACACACGGTAACCGACACCTACAATCTGAAGAGTCTTTTTGTAGCCTTCAGATACGCCAATCACCATATTGTTCACAAGCGAGCGATACAATCCGTGGAAAGCATGACGCTGCTTCGCATTATCCTGCATCAGTTCTTCATTCTCCTCCATTGTCAACTTGCCGTCCTCGATACAAACCTTGATTGCAGGGTTTACATATTGGCTGAGTTCGCCTTTGGGACCTTTTACAGTTACAATGTCATCCTTATGAGTAACAGTGACTCCTGCAGGAATATTAATAGGTAATTTACCAATTCTAGACATTATATATCCTCCTTAATTAATAAACATAGCAAAGAACTTCTCCACCCACCTTGAGTTCAGAAGCCTCCTTGTCTGTCATTACACCTTTGGATGTGGATACAACGGCTATACCCAATCCATTAATAACACGCGGCATGTCCTTGTAGCCAGTGTACTTACGAAGACCTGGACGAGAAACACGCTTCAAGCACTGAATAGCACTTACTTTTGTCTGAGGGTCATACTTGAGAGCAATCTTGATTGTGCCCTGAGGACCTTCTTCGATGAACTTGTAGTTCAAAATGTAACCTTTGTCAAAGAGAATCTTAGTGATTTCCTTCTTCAGGTTTGAGGCAGGAACTTCCACAATCTTGTGCTTAGCCATGATTGCATTTCTTAACCTCGTGAGATAATCAGCTATTGGATCTGTCATAATTGAATTAAATTAATCGGGAAGCGTTTGGGAGAATCCCGACAATATTTAAACTTAAATTAAAACTTTCTTAACTTAGCTTTACCAGCGAAGGGGCTTAGTCCTGTAACTGTTTTCCTCCGCCGTTTTTTAGAAGCAAAGTATCTGTTAGGTTACCCCCGAACTGGTAACCATCAGATTTTTGTTTACTAAATATCGCTACTGGTAACCGCAATTTACCAGCTTGCTTTCTTCACGCCTGGAATAAGACCAGCAGATGCCATCTCGCGGAACTGGATACGAGAGAGTCCAAACTGACGCATGAAGCCTCTGGGACGTCCAGTAATCTTGCAACGGTTGTGAAGACGGATGGGATTTGCATTAGCGGGGATGTCCTGAAGGGCACGAGCGGCCTCGTAAGCCTCGATTGGATCCTCGGCTGTAGCAATCACCTTCTTCAAAGCCGCACGCTTAGCGGCATACTTTGCTACGAGTTTTGCACGCTTTACCTCACGTGCTTTCATTGATTCTTTTGCCATTTCTATTTTACTTTTTAGCGTCCTTAAATGGGAGACCGAAAGCCTTGAGAAGTGCATACCCCTCCTCGTCAGTTTTAGCAGAGGTCACGAATGTAATGTTCATACCCGTAATCTTATCCACTTGGTCTATGTTGATTTCAGGGAAAATAATCTGCTCTGTAATACCAAGAGTGTAGTTACCACGACCGTCGAACTTAGACTCAATTCCCTTGAAGTCACGAATACGCGGAAGCGATACACGAATCAGTTTCTCAAGAAACTCGTACATACGCTCACGGCGGAGAGTGACCATCACTCCAATAGGCATCTGCTTACGCAGGCGGAAATTAGAGATGTCCTTCTTTGACTTAGTTGCGACAGGCTTCTGACCTGTAATCTGAGCAATCTCGTTCATGGCAACTTCTATCACTTTCTTGTCAGCAGTCGCCATGCCAAGACCTTGGTTCACAACAATCTTCTTCAATACAGGAATCTGCATTGGTGAAGAGTAGTTGAACTGCTTCATAAGTGCAGGAGCAATCTGCTCTGCATACACGTTCTTCAATTGTGCAGTAGTACTCATTGTAATTCCTCCCCTGACTTTTTAGCGTAACGAACTAACTTTCCATTCTCACCCTTCTTGCGACCGATACGAGTGGGTTTTCCAGTCTTTGGGTCAACAACATTCAAGTTTGAAATGTGGATAGGAGCCTCCTGCTCGATAATACCTCCCTGTGGGTGTGCTGCACTAGGCTTGGTGCTTTTCTTGATCATGTTCACACCCTCGACAATGGCACGTTTCTTCTCGACGAGGACTTTGGTGACCTTACCAGTCTTACCCTTTTCATCGCCAGCGTTCACGTAAACCATGTCGCCTTTCTTAATATGTAATTTACTCATTGCTGTTTACTTTTATTGTTAAAGTACTTCAGTAGCCAAAGAAACTACTTTCATGTTTGCAGCACGGAGCTCACGGGCTACAGGGCCAAAGATACGGCTACCTCTCATTTCGCCAGCATTGTTCAACAGAACGCATGCATTGTCATCGAAACGAATGTATGAACCGTCTGGGCGACGTACCTCTTTCTTAGTACGAACAATCAGAGCCTTAGAGACAGAACCCTTCTTTACCTCACTCGTAGGAATCGCGCTCTTTACTGCTACAACGATTACGTCTCCTACTGTAGCATAGCGACGTCTTGTACCGCCTAAGACACGGATACAAAGCACTTCGCGAGCACCGCTGTTATCAGCGACCTGCAATCTTGATTCTACCTGTATCATAATTACTTAGCCCTTTCTACAATTTGTACTAATCTCCATCTCTTCATTTTGCTCAATGGGCGAGTTTCCATAATCAGAACAGTGTCGCCGATGTGGGCATCGTTCTTCTCGTCATGAGCATGGTACTTCTTTGTCTTCTGGACAAACTTACCATATATAGGGTGCTTCTCCTTGAACTTGGCAGACACAACAATAGTCTTATCCATCTTATCGCTGGTCACGACACCCTGTCTTTGCTTTCTTAAATTTCTTGCTTCCATTCTCGATACATTATTTATTTCGCTGAGTAAGTTCGCCTTTCATACGCGCGATGTCGTGACGCAACTTCTTAATCTGAGAATTGTCGGCAAGCGGAGAAATACTGTGGTTGAACTTCATGTTGTTCAAGTTAGCAACCTCCACTTCGATACGCTCAGCGAGTTCTTCTGTAGTAAGTTCTCTAATTTCTGAAATTTTCATAATTAAGCGTTTTTATCGTAATCACGACGTACAACAAACTTTGTGGTAGTAGGAAGTTTCTGAGCACCGAGTCGGAGAGCCTCCTTGGCGATGTCATAAGAAACACCTTCAATCTCGAAAAGAATGCGTCCTGGCTTTGCAGGGAACACATACTGATATGGATCACCCTTACCCTTACCCATTCGGACGTCAGCAGGTTTCTTTGTGATTGGCTTGTCAGGGAAGATGCGAATCCAGACCTGACCCTGACGCTGCATGTAACGCGTGATAGCCACACGGGCAGCCTCTATCTGACGGGCGGAAATCCATTTTGTCTCGAGTGCCTTGATGCCAAAGCTACCGAAAGCGAGTTCAGTACCTCTGTGAGAGACACCCTTCCAACGACCGCGACCTTTTTGCGGTCTTCTATATTTTTGTCTTTTTGGCTGTAACATAGTTAATACCTTCTATAGCTGCGCCTCCGCGTGACGAGTGCCACACTTTGGTCCACAAGCAGATTAATTAATTGCGGTTATTAGACTTTCTGTTTCTAAAACGACGTCCGCCACCATTGTTACCACCACGTCCTGCATCCTTCTGCTGAGAGAAATTAGGAGTGAGATCCTGCTTGCCGAATTTCTCACCACGGCAAATCCAAACCTTGACACCAAGGAGACCAACCTTCGTGAGAGCCTCTGCCAAACAGTAGTCAATGTCTGCACGGAGAGTGTGAAGAGGAGTGCGTCCTTCCTTATACATTTCAGAACGGCTCATTTCAGCGCCATTCAGACGGCCGGAAATCTGCACTTTGATACCTTCTGCTCCAGAACGCATCGTGTTAGCGATAGCAGTCTTGATAGCACGACGATAAGCAATCTTGCCTTCAATCTGACGTGCGATGTTATTAGCCACAATCACAGCATCAAGTTCAGGACGCTTAATCTCGTAGATGTTAATCTGAACCTCTTTGTCAGTAACCTTCTTCAGTTCCTTCTTCAGAGCCTCCACCTGCTCACCGCCCTTACCGATGATGAAGCCTGGGCGAGCCGTGCAGATAGTGATGGTGACGAGTTTCAGTGTACGTTCAATAACAATCTTAGAAACGCTGGCCTTAGCGAGGCGCGCGTTGAGGTACTTGCGGATTTTGCTGTCCTCAAGGAGGTTGTCACCAAAATCATTTCCGCCGAACCAGTTAGAATCCCAACCTCTTACGATACCGAGGCGGTTGCTTATTGGATTACATTTTTGTCCCATAATTACTTTTCCTCATTAGTTTTAGCGTCCACGAAGATGGTGATGTGGTTCGAACGCTTGCGGATTCTGTAACCACGTCCCTGAGGTGCTGGTCTCATACGCTTGAGAGTAGCACCTTCGTCAACAAAAATCTTAGAGATATAGAGTTCTCCGTTTTCAGCCTTGCGGTCATTCTTCTGCTCCCAGTTAGCGATAGCAGACCGAAGCACCTTCTCGATGTTCTTGGCAGCATCCTTGCTGTTGAACTTGAGCGTTGCAAGAGCCTTGCTCACTTCCATGCCACGCACGAGGTCAGCGACATAGCGCATCTTGCGGGGCGATGAAGGAACATCGCGAAGACTGGCGAAGTAGGCAGTCTTTTTGGCCTCTTTAATCTTCTCGGCCATTAATCTTTTTCTTGCTCCCATTATATAATAGTCTTTTTTACTTGATTGAAGCCTGTTTTCTACAATTACTTCTTCTTATTGCCTGCGTGACCGCGGAAAGTACGAGTAAGAGCAAACTCACCGAGTTTATGTCCTACCATATTTTCAGTAATGTAAACAGGGATGAATTTATTACCGTTGTGCACAGCAATGGTATGACCCACAAAGTCTGGGGATATCATCGAAGCGCGAGCCCACGACTTGATAACGCTCTTCTTGCCGCTCTCGTTCATGGCGAGAACCTTCTTTTCGAGCTTCACGTTGATGTATGGACCTTTTTTTAATGAACGACTCATATTCAGTTAACTTTATTTGTTACGTCTTTCAATAATGTACTTATTCGACTGCTTCTTAGGCGCACGAGTCTTGAGACCCTTAGCGTAAAGGCCATTGCGCGAACGTGGGTGTCCGCCGGTGTGACGTCCTTCACCACCACCCATCGGGTGATCAATTGGGTTCATCACAACACCACGGTTGTGTGGGCGACGACCGAGCCAGCGGCTACGACCTGCCTTGCCTGAAGATTCAAGTGCGTGATCCGAGTTGCTCACGCTACCGATCGTTGCGCGGCAAACAGAAAGCACCTTACGAATTTCGCCTGAAGGGAGTTTGATGACGCAATAGCGGCCTTCACGTGAAGTTAACTGAGCAAAATTGCCGGCTGAACGAACCATCTTGGCGCCCTGACCTGGACGCAGTTCGATATTGTGAATCACAGTACCGACTGGGATGTTCTCAAGTGGGAGCGAGTTGCCAAGGTCTGGAGTCGCCTCTGGGCCTGACATGATGGTAGCGCCTACCTGCAATCCGTTAGGAGCAACAATGTAACGTTTCTCACCGTCAGCATAGAAGACGAGTGCGATGCGCGCAGAGCGGTTTGGATCGTACTCAATAGTCTTCACCACTGCGGGGATTCCGTCCTTCTCTCTCTTGAAATCGACGATACGAATCAGGCGCTTGTGACCGCCACCTCTGTAACGGACAGTAATCTGGCCGGAGTTGTTACGTCCGCCAGTGCTGCGCTTACCGAAAACAAGAGTTTTCTCTGGTACCGATGTAGTAACATCATCAAAAGTACCAATAGCCTTGTGTCTTTGACCAGGAGTTACTGGTCTAAATTTACGAATACCCATTTGTTTAATTAAATGTTACTATAGAAATCAATAGTCTCGCCTTCCTTCAGGGTCACAATTGCTTTCTTGTAAGCCTTTGTGCGGCCCTTTATAACACCAGCCTTAGTGTAGCGGCTCTTACGCTTACCAGCGTAGTTCATGGTGTTAACCGAAACTACATTTACGTTATACTTAGCCTCTATTTCCTTTTTAATCTCAATCTTATTGGCAGAAGGAAGCACGATGAAGCCGAACTTGTTGTTCTGCTTCTCCGAGATAGCTGTCATCTTCTCTGTAACCAATGGTTTTACGATATATGCCATATTCTAGTACCTCCTTACTTGTTAAAAGTTTCGTCAACCAACTTGAGCGCATTTTCAGTCATAACAAGAACATTTGCATTCATTACTTTGTATGTATTGAGTGCACTTGCTGTCATAACTTCAACACGCTGAATGTTACGGACTGACAAATTTACGTTCTTTTTTACTTCTGACAAAACGATGAGTGTCTTCTTACCCTCAATTTTAAGATTATTTAACAAAGCAACACCATCTTTTGTCTTTGGGGCCTCAAAATCGAAGTCTTCAACGACAACAATAGCGTTCTGTTGTGCCTTGTAAGAGAGGGCACTCTTGCGAGCCAAAGCCTTCACCTTCTTGTTCAGTTTGAACCAATAATCACGAGGACGTGGACCGAACACACGACCGCCGCCACGAAGCACTGGAGACTTGATGTCGCCGCGACGAGCGCCACCACCACCCTTCTGGCGGATGAGTTTGCGAGTAGAGCCTGCGATTTCGCTTCTTTCCTTCGACTTGTGAGTACCCTGGCGCTGAGCAGCAAGGTACTGGTTCACTGCGAGGTAGATACAGTGGTCGTTAGGCTCAATTCCGAAGATTGCATCGTTCAGAACCACCTTCTTTCCAGTGTCCTCGCCCTTGATATTTAATACAGAAACTTCCATTGCTTACTTCTTGATTATAACGATTGAACCTTTGCAGCCTGGCACACTACCCTTCAGGAGAAGGAGGTTATGCTCTGGAACTACTTTAATTACCTGAAGGTTGTGAGTGGTCACCTGTTCATTACCCATCTGACCGCCCATTGGCACGTTTTTGAACACACGAGAAGGTGTGGCACAAGCACCGATAGAACCTGGCTTGCGCAGACGGTCATCCTGACCGTGAGTAGCCTGACCTACACCGCCGAAGCCATGACGCTTCACAACGCCCTGGAATCCCTTACCCTTAGATGTGCCTGTTACATCAACGTAAGCAGCATCGTTGAAAAGTTCCACAGTGATTACATCACCGAGATTGTGTTCCTCGTCATAAGTGAACTCGGCCAAGTGTCTCTTTGGTGTTGTACCGGCTTTCTTGAAGTGACCCATCATCTGCTTTGTCGTGTGCTTCTCCTTCTTGTCCTGGAAGCCCACCTGAACGGCAGCGTAGCCATCTTTCTCGACAGTCTTTACTTGAGTTACAACACAAGGACCTACTTCGATAACAGTGCATGGCAGATTCTTGCCCTCAGCACTGAAAACGGATGTCATTCCGATTTTTTTTCCAATTAATCCTGGCATTTCAATATAACTTTTAATTGTTCTCGACTATATCAAACCTTTATCTCGACCTCAACACCGCTGGGGAGTTCAAGTTTCATCAGGGCATCCACCGTCTTAGTGGTAGAACTGTAAATGTCAATCAGTCTCTTGTAGGTGCTCAGTTCAAACTGCTCACGAGACTTCTTGTTCACGAAAGTTGAACGGTTCACAGTGAAGATACGCTTGTGAGTTGGAAGTGGGATAGGACCACTCACGATGGCATCAGTAGCCTTCACAGCCTTCACAATCTTCTCTGCAGACTTATCCACGAGATTGTGGTCATAAGACTTGAGTTTGATACGAATTTTTTGCTGACTCATTTTTCTAATTATTTTTAGTAATTAATATATATAAGTAGGAGGGTATGCAGGCAAAGAGTCGTATGCTTGCCTGCACCCCCAAACTTTTTCTTGATTATACGAGATCCACGCGGCCGTTGCACTCCTGCAGCACAGCCTTTGCAATAGAACTGGACACTGGAGCGTGGTGGTCATACTGCATGGACGAAGTGGCACGGCCAGAAGTGATGGTGCGGAGAGCAGTCACATAGCCGAACATCTCGCCCAGTGGCACCATTGCCTTCACGATGCGGGCACCCGAACGGGCATTGTCCATACCTTCCACCTGACCACGACGCTTGTTCAAGTCGCCGATTACGTCACCCATGTTCTCCTCAGGAGTCACCACTTCGAGTTTCATGATAGGCTCCATCAGCACAGGCTTGGCCTGAGCGCAAGCGTTCTTGTATGCCTGACGTGCAGCGATTTCAAATGACAACTGGTCAGAATCGACTGGGTGGAAACTACCATCCACGAGTGTCACCTTGAGGCTATCCATTGGGAAGCCGCCCAGCACACCGTTCTTCATCGACTCAGCAAAGCCCTTCTGCACAGCAGGGATAAACTCCTTAGGCACATTACCGCCCTTCACCTCGTCAACGAACTGAAGTCCAGTACCCTCGAAGTCATCATCCACAGGACCCACTTTCACGATGATGTCGGCAAACTTACCGCGACCACCAGACTGCTTCTTATACACCTCGCGAAGGTCAACAGTCTTGGTGATAGCCTCTTTGTAGTTCACCTGTGGCTTACCCTGGTTGCACTCCACCTTGAACTCACGCTTCAGACGGTCGATGATGATGTCGAGGTGAAGTTCACCCATACCAGAGATGACGGTCTGACCAGACTGCTCGTCAGTCTTCACGGTGAAGGTTGGGTCTTCTTCAGCCAACTTCTGCAAACCAACAGAGAGTTTGTCGAGGTCCTTCTGAGTCTTTGGCTCCACAGCGATACCAATCACAGGGTCTGGGAAGTCCATCGACTCCAGCACGATAGGTGCATCCTCGTCGCAGAGCGTATCGCCCGTATGGATATCCTTCAGACCCACCACGGCACCGATGTCACCAGCACTAATCACATCCACTGGGTTCTGGTGGTTAGAGTGCATCTGGAACAGACGAGACACACGCTCCTTCTTGCCTGAGCGAGAGTTATAGATATAGGAACCAGCCTCAACCTTACCCGAATAAACACGGATGAAAGTCAGACGGCCCACATAGGGGTCAGTTGCAATCTTGAATGCAAGAGCCGAAGTCTTGTCATCCTCAGACGGTGTGCGGTCCTCTTCCTCCTTCGTCGAGGGGTTGGTGCCCACGATGTTGGGAGTGTCGAGCGGAGAAGGCAGGAATGCACACACATAGTCAAGCAGCGTCTGCACACCCTTGTTCTTGAACGAAGAACCACAAAGCATAGGAGTACACTCCAATGCGAGTGTAGCCTTGCGGAGCGCACGGATGCACTCATCTTCCGTGATGGTAGATGGGTCGTCGAAGAACTTCTCCATCAGTTCATCATCAAACTCAGCCACAGCCTCAAGCATCTTGCCGCGCCACTCTTCAGCCTCAGCCTGAAGGTCGGCAGGAATCTCCTCCACGTCATAGTCAGCACCCATGGTTTCATCGTGCCAAAGGATAGCCTTCATCTTAATCAGGTCAATCACACCCTTGAAGTTCTCTTCTGCACCGATAGGAATCACCACAGGAACGGCCTTGGCACCAAGCACCTCTTTCATCTGGCGAACCACCTCGAAGAAGTCGGCACCCGAGCGGTCCATCTTATTCACATAGCCGATGCGAGGCACACTGTACTTGTCGGCCTGACGCCACACAGTCTCAGACTGAGGCTCCACACCACCCACAGCACAGTAAGTGGCCACGGCACCGTCGAGCACACGGAGCGAACGCTCCACCTCGGCGGTGAAATCGACGTGTCCCGGAGTGTCAATCAGGTTGAACTTATACTTGCTGCCGTTCCATGTCCAGTAGGCAGTAGTGGCAGCCGAAGTGATAGTGATACCACGCTCCTGCTCCTGTGCCATCCAGTCCATCGTAGCGGCGCCATCGTGTACCTCACCAATCTTGTGAGTCTTACCCGTGTAGAACAAGATACGCTCAGATGTGGTTGTCTTACCTGCATCGATGTGAGCCATGATGCCAAAGTTTCGCGTAAGGTGCAAATCTTGCTTTGCCATATCTCTTTTCCCTTTTTACCTTATTAAATATAATGAATGAGTTTGATTAGAAGCGGAAGTGTGCGAATGCACGGTTAGCCTCAGCCATGCGGTGCATGTCCTCCTTACGTTTGAAGGCGCCACCCTGCTGGTTGAAGGCATCCATGATTTCGGCAGAGAGTTTGTCGGCCATGCTCTTGCCCGAACGCTTGCGCGCAAAGGAAATCATGTTCTTCATCGAGATGGCCTCCTTGCGGTCGGCACGGATTTCTGTAGGTACCTGGAAAGTGGCACCACCGATTCGGCGGCTCTTCACCTCCACCTGTGGAGTAATGTTGTCGAGAGCGGTCTTCCAGATTTCCAGAGGAGACTTCTCCTCGTTCTTCATCTTGTTCTCCACATTCTTCAGAGCCGTATAGAAGATGGTGTAGGCCACGCTCTTCTTTCCGTCGTACATGAGGTTGTTAACAAACTTTGTCACCTTCACATCACCATAAACTGGATCTGGAAGCACCACACGCTTCTTTGGTTTCGCTTTTCTCATTTTTTTGTTTGATTTAATCTTTCTTTAGTCTGAGGCTGCATACTGTGTGTGTCTTCAACGCCCACTTTGAGGGGCATTTACTCAACCCTTCAAGCATTTCCGTCAAACCAAACTTTGTGAAAAAACTTTTGTTTCTTTGTTGCTTAGTAAGAAAAAAGGATTACTTCTTAGCCTTTGGACGCTTAGCGCCATACTTCGAGCGACGCTGAGTGCGGCTTGCCACACCTGCGGTATCGAGTGCACCGCGAATGATGTGATAACGCACACCGGGAAGGTCCTTCACACGTCCGCCACGCACCAGCACGATAGAGTGCTCCTGCAGGTTGTGGCCTTCTCCCGGAATGTAGGAGTTCACTTCCTTCTTGTTTGTCAGACGAACACGAGCGACCTTTCTCATCGCCGAATTAGGCTTCTTAGGAGTGGTGGTGTAAACGCGCACACAAACACCGCGACGCTGAGGGCATGAATCCAGGGCAGGAGACTTGCTCTTGTCAACCAACACCTTACGGCCTTTTCTTACCAATTGTTGAATAGTAGGCATTTTGTTGAATTTTTTATTGTTATTATTTAATGATATTCATTCTTTTGTCCGAGTGCCTACCATATCCCTTCCACCCGAAGGGGGAACCAGTCCTTTATGGTCAGCGACCCGCTTTGCTTCGTGCCATATTTAGCGCCGCTACTTTTCTCTCCCGAAGTCCTTTTCCGTGGGGCTTAGTCCGCTCACACGACGCTCAATGTACCTAACCAAGGTACGCACTACTCCAAAAAGTGGTGCAAAGTTACGACTTTTCTGCTAAATAACATCTTTTATCAAAGACATTTTTCGCTCAGCAAGCGTCTAAAACACTATTTTTAATATTATTTAACGCTACCTGACCTCAAAGAAGGCTTTTTCGTGGTCAAAAACAAGCGCAGAAGGAGTCCCCAGCACCTTTTCCTGAAGACACGAAGCACGTCGGTTGTCCTCCACTTTTGTGTGGGCAACCGACGTGTGCTGTTACGATAGAAGAACTTTAATATAAGTAACTAAAGTTTCGCAAGTGATGGCGCACCTGCATAATTTAACATAAAATAGGAATAAAAAAGGCTTCGAAGTTTGTATAACTCACAGAA
>OCVV011355560.1_pt1 | contig 85396 bp, 77 predicted proteins | sample 1539721 | NCBI WGS metagenome assembly OCVV01 (sample SAMN02144230, study PRJEB22623) | gut metagenome | biome: sheep rumen | host: Ovis aries | place: New Zealand
CCGGTTCAATTGTTCATCCGAGCCAAGTAAAAAAGACCTCTCCAACTCCCGTAAAGGGGGAGAGAAAGGACACAAAAGTTAAGAAAAAGTTGTACTTTTTACTTAAAAACTTGCATATGTCAAAAAAAAGTTGTAACTTTGCACGCTAAATGAAAATAATAGGCTTTGTACATAGCAACGGAGCGCCGGAAATGGTACTCAAAGGTGATAGTTGTCTGCTCAACGGTCGTAAGCCGATGTTCATCCCTGAATGGACGAAGGAACTTGGAGTGACCGATTGTTTTATCTTGCGAGTGAGCCGTTTGGGCAAAGAGATCGCCCCTCGGTTTGCAGAGCGATATTACGATGCAGTAGCTCCCGGAGCAGACTTTGTGGCAATGGACATTCTGCGCGAGTTGCAAAAAGAAGGAAGACCATGGACGACGGCCACCTGCTTTGACTATTCTCTGGCGATAGGAGAATGGACAGAAGTACAAGGGGACAAAGTACAATGGACAAAGGAATCGTTGGTAATTTCACCTTCGGATGCGATTGCGCGAGCCAGCAAAGTGATGACAATCCGGCAAGGCGACCTGATTTATATTCAATCAAACAAAGCGCCCCGTGCGGTGCAAAAAGAAGAAATTATCCGCGTCGAGATCGACGGAGAAGAAAAACTATATTGCAAAATAAAATGAGAAAGATTGTTTCCATAGTAGCCATATTGGCGATAAGCTTGTCCATGACGGCCGGCATTCACACGTATGTGGATAATTCCGTATTGAATAGCGGAAAGTGGGTAAAGATCCGTGTGAGCGAATCCGGTGTGTGCCGCATGAGTTTCAGCGAATTGGAGCGCGCCGGTCTCAATCCGAGCGAGTTACGTGTGTTCGGATATGGCGGCGCACAGAAATTACAAGATTTCAGCAAATCCAATATAGACGATCTGCCGCAAGTACCGGTGTATGTAGGAAAAGACTTTGTGCTTTTCTGGGTGCAAGGTCCGATCAGTTGGTCCTACACAGGCTCGCGTTTTACGCATACCCGGAACACGTATTCGGACTACGGATACTATTTTCTCACGGATAATACCGGTTCGATGCTGGCACCTACCGAAGGCGATGTTGTTACCGGCACACCGACAGAAATCACGAAATATCCGTATTATCAGGTACACGATTACGACTCTATCAACTTGATAGACCGTGCAGGCGTATCAGGCGGCGGACGAACCTTCTATGGCGAGCAATTCAGCATCAACAAACCGCGGACGTTCACGTTCTCCACTCCCAATGCCTTGACCGACGAACAGAGTACTGTATATATGGAGTTGGCGGCTTACTCATCAGTGGCATCCAATTTCAGCGCAAGCGTGAACGGCGGCAATACAAAGACCATCAACATTTTAGCAGCCACCGACAACTACACCCGTGCAAAGACCGGTTTGACGAATATCAAACAGATGTCCACGGCAGGGCAACAGAAAGTGAAATTAGAATATCAATGCTCTCTGGCGAGCGCGTTAGGATGGTTGAATTTCATCGAAGTAACCACCCCGAGTGAATTGAAGATGACCGGAAGCTGGATGCCTATCCGCACAAATGTGAACTACAAGACCTCTGCTCCTGTCCGTTTCCATTTGACCAATACGACGGAGAACATCCAGATTTGGGATGTAACCGACAAGACGCATATCGTCAAAATGCCGAGCACGTACGAAAACGGCGAGACCCAATGGATCGGCACTCAGACAGACGGCATCCACGAATACGTAGCCGTCAACCCAGATGGCACGAATTGGGTTACCGTAGATGAGAAAGAGACACACGCAATTTCCAATCAAAACCTACACGCGCTCAAGAATATCGACTACGTTATTATCTGCCCGGAAGGATTTGAAGAGGAGTCAAAACGTCTGGCGAAAGCCCATGAGGAGAAAGAGGCGATCACCTGGGCTGTTGTAACCGACCAACAGGTGTATAACGAGTTTTCCTCCGGCACACCGGACGCGACCGCCTACCGCTGGCTGATGAAGATGTTATACGACCGCGCAGATGGAAATGCTATTCAGAAGCCCAGATGGCTTTTGTTAATGGGTCACGGTTCGTTTGACAACCGCAAAATACTGTCCTATTCCGGTGTCAGCCTGCTGCTAACCTATCAATCCAAGAACTCGGAGAATGAAGTGAACGCCTACTGCACGGATGACTATTTCGGCTTTTTGGATGACTCAGAAGGCGAATCCGATACGGCAGGACGCATGGATATAGGTGTAGGACGTCTGCCGGTATATAATTTAGAGGAGGCGCGTACAACAGTAGATAAATTGATCGCGTACATACGTAACGAAAATGCCGGCAGATGGAAAAACCAAATCGTCTATTTAGCAGACGACGGCGAAAACGGCACTCATACCATCACCGCCGAAGAAAGTGCGGAGTTAATGCGACTGAAGAACCCGGATTTTGTAGTGAACAAGATTTATCTTGACGCCTATCCGCAGGAAGTGAACGCCAGCGGAGAGAGTTATCCGTTAGCAAAAAACCGTCTGGACAATCTGCTCAAGAACGGCGTGCTCTTCTTCGATTATTCGGGTCACGGCGGCTATAACGCCATAACCAACGAGTCCATAATGAACATCCGCGATATTGAGAAGATGACCAACCGCAACCAAGCCTTCTGGCTGTTTGCCACCTGCGGTTTTGCGGAGTGCGACGGTGGAAAACGTTGTAGCGCAGAGTCAGCCGTTCTCAATCCAAACGGCGGAGCAATCGGCGTCTTTTCAGCGACTCGTACGGTGTATGCCTCTCCTAACACGGAGTTGAACCGCAGTGTGACAGACACGCTCTTCAGCCACTCCACTCCGTTCCGTTATGACATAACCATCGGTGAAGCTTGCGCAAGAGGTAAAAACAGGCTCGGCTCGGATGCCAACAAAATGGCCTATGTACTGCTCGGCGACCCAGCTATCCATCTGAATTACCCAACACAATATCAGGTATATACCAAACCGACAGCCAAAGACACCCTCAACGCCCTGAGCGTACAGCATTTTGAAGGCGAGATTATTGACGAGGACAATTTCGTAGTGGAAGATTTCAACGGAACCGTGGATATCACAATCTACGACAAACTACAAGTTATCAAGACCCGCGACAACGATGCCGCGCCGGAAGATGCCAACGAATTGCAATACAACGACTACCCCAATACAATCTTCTCCGGATCGGCAGAAGTGAAAGAAGGTAAGTTCGGGTTCACTTTTATGGTTCCAAAAGATATCCGCTACAACTACGGCAACGGACGAATCGTATATTATGCCTCGACTGCCGACTCGCTGGAGTTAGCAGAAGCAGTAGGTCACTATGAGCAATTTACGATAGGCGGAACCGGCTCTTCATTCTATGCCGACACCGTAGGACCGGAGATGAAGATTTACCTGAATTGCCCGGATTGTAACTGCAAAGAGTGCAAAGACACCATGACCTTCAAGACCAACTCTACCCCACGGTTCTTCGCGGAACTGTACGACGAACATGGTATCAACACCGCCGGCGCAGGTATTGGTCATGATCTGCTGATGATTGTGGATGATGATCCGGCGCAGATATACACACTCAATGAGTATTTCATTGCCGCGAACAGCAGTTATCAGAAAGGAACAATAAGTTACCTTATGGGTGCAATGCCGGACGGCGCACACAGTCTAACCTTCAGAGCATGGGATCTTTTAAATAACAGCACAACCAAGAGTTTGAATTTCATCGTGCAAGCCGGTATCGATCCTACGATTCACTCCGTTACCAGCTATCCGAACCCCGTACAAGCTACCGGTATCGTCAATATATTGGTACAATACGATCAGCCGGACGAACTGCTGAATGCAGAATTGTACATTTACAACCTCAGCGGACAGATGGTTTACATGAATCCGCGTAACAACTCGGAGCAAATGACGGTTAACTTGGCGGATATCAATCTTCTCCCGGGCGTATATGTATATAATGTGCGCCTCAAATCATCGGGAAACAAATACAGTGCTTCCTCAGGAAAGATAATAATCACTAAATAATAAATACTAATTAAAACCAATATTTTGCCTATGAAGCAAATCGCTTGAAGAATATTTTACACCGTTATGATGATATAACGAACATTTGAATAACAACAAATAACAATAACAAAACTAAAATGAACAAGAAAATTCTTTTATCATTGCTCGCTATCGCATTATGCAGCAACGGTTTTGCACAGGCGACCCGCGAGGCTAACCCTGTAATTACTTCGATGCCGTCCCTTTCCATCGCTCCAGATGCACGTGCAGCCGGTATGGCTGATGTGGGTGTTGCAACGGAGGCTGACTTTAACTCACAGTATTGGAACCCGGCTAAGTATGCCTACATGTATTCCAAAGGTGGTCTTACCGCCAACTACACACCGTGGTTGCGTAAGTTGGTAGGCGACATTGATCTGGCTTATTTGGCAGGTTTCTACAATTTCGGTGAATTAGCCGGAGGTATCGGTGCCAGCTTCACCTATTTCTCTATGGGTGATGTAGTGCTCATGGACTTAAACGGAACCAAGTTGCAAGACGTACGTCCGAACGAATGGGCTCTTGACCTCAGTTATTTCCGTAAACTGCATGAGTATGTATCTATGTCCGTTGCCGTACGTTTCCTCTATTCCGACCTGAACAACGGCGTAAACAAAGCAGGAACGGAGATGCACCCGGCAATGACAGCAGCAGCAGATGTAGCTGTTTACTATCGTCAACCGTTTGATCTGCCTATGGGTCCGAGCAACCTCGCAATCGGTTTCACGTTGAAGAACTTAGGTGGCAAGATGAGCTATGCAGACGATGGTAGTTCAAACTTCATCCCGGCATCCATGAACATCGGTGCTTCCTATGAGTTGCCGTTTGACAAATACAACTCGTTAACCTTCAACCTGGAGGCAAACAAAATGCTCGTTCCTACCCGCCGCTCTAAATTCACCACCAAAGAGACCGCAGATAACCAAGATCTTTGGAAAACAGACGGCACACCAGTAGATCCGACCAACGAGGCAACATGGCAGATGAACCAAGTAGCTTATTCAGAGCTCAACCCGGCAAAAGGCTGGTTCCAATCATTCGGAGACGCACCTCGCGGAGCTTCGGAGGAGTTTGAAGAGGTTCGCTGGGGTGTAGGTCTCGAGTATAGCTACAACAAGCAGTTCTTCGCCCGCGCAGGTTACAGCTATGAGAACTTCTACAAAGGTAACCGCAACGTGCTCACTTTCGGTGCCGGTTTCCACCTCTCCATCGTAACTTTAGATGTGTCCTACTGCGTAGGTTTGGCAGCAACCAACCCGCTCGACCAAACAATGCGTTTCACACTCGGTTTCGACCTCGCAGGTATCAAGGACTTAGTGAACAACAACAAATAATGCGAATTGGTTTTGGATATGACGTACATCAATTCACCCCTAACCGCCCACTGTGGTTAGGGGGAATTGAAGTACCGTCCGACCGTGGTCTGTTAGGTCACTCGGACGCAGATGTGCTCATTCATGCCCTCTGCGATGCACTCTTGGGCGCTGCAGGTATGCGCGATATCGGCTATCATTTCCCGGACACAAAAGGAAATGAATACGAAGGGATAGACTCGAAGATCCTGCTCCGCCGCGTTATGGCAATGCTCCGCGAAGCCGGATATGAATTAGGCAACTGCGATATCACAGTCTGCGCACAAGCCCCCAAGTTAAACCCGCACATCCCTGCTATGCAAGCATGTTTGGCAGAAGTGATGAACGTTGCAACAAGTCAAATCAATATCAAAGCCACAACCACCGAGCACCTCGGATTTGTAGGTCGTGAAGAAGGCATGGCGGCTTATGCCGTAGCCCTGATCAACTAAAAACGCCTATGGTATCTATTCTTCTTATATCACTTGCGATGCTGAGCAACCTCCTTCAGATAGGAGGCAATCCGCAGGTAATAGAGCAAGACGGACCTTATGAAAAGGTCGCGTTGACAGACAGCACAACAATGGAGGTTTTCCTGACCTCCGATTCTGCCATCGTAGTTATGACCTCGTGCGCTCCACAATGTTCCTCGTGCGCGCGTGTATATAATAAGGAGTGGATACCGATTCGCGCAATTACTCCACCCTTCTCTTCTATCTTTCCATTAGCATCAATGGACAAAAAAACCGGCCACATTGAGTGGTCGGATAACGATACTTGGGAATATTAGCCCGCTTCTTTGTGCTATATGCACGGTTTAATTATTTCAGGAACTCATAAAGTTCTTCGGCGATACGTTCGTCGGAGTCTTCATCGCATATATCTACGTCAAGTATGTGGTTCGCCTGCGAGTAAAACGGCTCGCGCGCCTCTAAGTGCGGTGCTATAAACGCCAGCAACTCTTCCTCTGTCTTGCCTTGCAACACAGGCCGTTCGCTGAGATCGGTCAAGCTGAGCCGTTTTGCCAAATGCTCCGGTTTCCAACGGATATAAATACTCGTTCCTAATTCGCGCAAGCACTCCATGTTGTCTTCCCAGCAAGGGTAACCTCCGCCTGTAGCATAGATAACTTTCTCATACGGCGACTGATCCGCTATGTCCTCGAGGACATATTTCTCTTTCTTGCGAAAATCCTCCATGCCGAACCGGCGGATATACTCTGCGGTAGTGTAGCCGTGGATCTGCGCGAAAGCCTCGTCCAAATCCACAAAATGCCATCCGAGTTTGGAGGCTAACAATCTTCCGGCAGTCGTTTTGCCGGATCCCATATATCCTATGAGGTAAATCGGTAATGTCATGCGAGCGCTAAAGCATAGAGTTTCATTTGTTTGAGCATCGCCACCAAGCCGTTTGTGCGCGTCGGGCTAAGATGCTCACGCAAACCTATTTTATCAATGAAATAGAGGTCTGCATCCACAATCTCTTTAGGAGTATGACCGCTCAGGACATCAATCAGCAATGCTACGATACCACGAACCAACAGCGCGTCCGAATCTCCGTTATAAATGATTTTTCCCTCCTCGAGACGGCAGGTAAACCACACTTTGGACTGACATCCGTCTATCAAGTTCTGCTCGGTCTTATCCTCCTCAGACAGTGGTGAAATACCCTTAGCAAAGTCTAGGATTAATTGATACCTATCCATCCAGTCATCCAACATCTCAAACTCTTCGATGATTTCGTCTTGTTTCTCGTTGATTGTCATGCTTTAATCTCTCCTCCTTCAAAATACCATTTTTTACCCGGGTATAACTCCGGCCACTGCAGATTGTGTGTACTCATCAGGACGGTTATACCGGCTTGCGAAATGGCGTACAGCAGATCCATGATTTCTTTGCCAGTTTCAGCGTCCAAGTTTCCTGTCGGCTCGTCAGCCAAGATCAACTCCGGCGAATTCAACAACGCGCGGGCAATGACCACACGTTGTTGTTCTCCTCCGGACAGTTCGTAAGGCCGCTTGTAGGCTTTCGTATCCATGCCTACTTGCTCCAGCACCTCACGTACATGCGCCTGCATCAATTTCTTGTCTTTCCAACCGGTAGCGCGAAGCACGAAAAGCAGGTTTTCTTCCACCGATCGATCGGTCAACAATTTGTAATCCTGAAAAATTATGCCCATACGGCGTCGCAGGTAGGGTAACTGACGTCGGCGGATCTTGCGCATATCGAATTCCAATACGCGTGCCTCGCCGTCAGCTATCGGCAAAGCGCCGTATAAAGTTTTCATAAACGAAGACTTGCCGCTACCTACTTTGCCTAACAGGTAGATCATCTCGCCACCATTCACCGTCACATTCACATCATGCAACACGATCTGGTCCGCTTGATGGATCTCAACGTTTTTATAGTCAATCAGTTCAGCCATTACTCTTCGTTCTCGATTTTTTCCTTCACGTCCGCCAACTGCTTCTTGAGTTCATTGATTTTAGCCTGCATGCTGTCCACCAACTTATTTGCAGTTTTGGATTTAGCGGTAAAGAAAAGAATATTATTCTCCGCCGTTTTGATCTCCTGCTGGAGTCGGTCTCGCATTCTGATTAATCCATCAATTCCCTGACTTGCAGCGGCTTTAGCGGCACGTGATGCGCGTTCACCTCTTGCTTTCGCGCGCTCGCCTTTCACCATTTCGCGTTTGGCATTGAAGAACTCATCACAAGCTTCGGAGAACTGTTTCCAAAGATCATCGGAGTACTTGCGTGCAACCACACCAACGGTTTTCCATTCCGCTTGCAGCGCTTGGATCTTGGCAGTTGCTTCTTCCCATTGCTCGCGGCTCCATTCTTCGCCGGATTTCAGGCTCTCGGCAACCTCCTGCGCAGCAGATACCAAGTTGCGTTTATGTTTCAAATTTGTCGAGAAGGTCTCTCTTACCTCTTTGAAATACTCGGTCTTAGTATGGAAGAAACGGTCGCATTCCGCGCGGTATTCTTCATAAATAGACTGATTGAACTTTTTCGGAGCAAAGCCAACTTTGCGCCATTCGTTCTGGATCTCCTGTACTTTAGCCGTAGCCTCGTCCCATTGTTTGGCATTCATCGGCTCGCCGTTGACGATGGGCGCATTGATCTCTTTGAGTTGCTCCACAAACGCACGTTTGCGGTCCAGATTCTCCTGCTCTTTTGCGTGCAGTTCGTCAAAATAAGCCTGATGTTTCTTATTGATGATGGTAGAAGCCGCCTTGAAACGGTTCCATAGATCCTCACGCAATTCACGTGCAACCGGGCCTATTTCAGCCCATTCATCATGCAACTGTTGCAGTGAACGGCTTGCCTCCACGATATTCTCGTTGTTTTGCAACCGCTCGGCGGCTTCACAAAGCAAAGTCTTCAATTCCAGGTTCTTCTTGAAATCCAAATCGCGCAACTCAATATTGATTTTCACCAAATCATAGAATTTCTCCTGATATTGCTGATATGCCTTGCGGATCTCCTGGGTCTTAGGAGCCGGCACATCTCCGATGGTTTTCCAAGTAGCCTGCAACTCACGCATTTTCTGCAAATTAGCCATCACGCCATCTGCATCCTCTCCCTCAGCCATCTCTTTCATCTCATTGAGAATAGCTTCCTTGCGGGCCAAGTTATCTTCCAGCTCTTTGTTCTTTGCAGCTGCAATAGTAGCACGTTTGGCTTTATATTGCGATAACAGTTCTTTAAACTCTTCCTCTTCCGGATTGGTCTCCGCGGCTGTTTCTTCAGCAACAGGCTCTTCTGCGTTCTCATCAGCAGCTGTTTCCTCAACGGAATAGAAACGGGTTTTGAGGTGATCTACCTGTTCCTTGATTGCCATCACGTCATCTTGCTCAAGCAACTGCTTGAGTTCGTCAATAATTTCTTTTCTTGTGTTATTCATAATTTATAGTACCATTAGGCATTTATATGCGATTAGAACTCCACCTTGGGAGCTTTTTTTGCGTCCTCCTCCGCTTCGAAATACGGTTTTTTCTCAAAATCGAACATGGAAGCTATGATATTTGACGGAAAACGTCTTACTTTGGTATTGTAGTTTTTCGCCGTGTCGTTGAAGTTTTGACGTGCAACCGCAATTCGGTTCTCTGTGCCCTCCAACTGCGCTTGCAAGTCGCGGAAGTTGGCGTTAGCTTTCAGATCCGGATAACTCTCCGCAACGGCTAACAGTCTTCCCAGAGCCTGACTCAGTTCACCTTGTGCCACCTGATAAGCAGCTAATTGCTCCGGTGTTATCTCATCCGGATTGATTGTAATCTGAGTAGCTTTGGAACGCGCTGCTATTACCCCTTCCAGAGTCTCCTGCTCATGGGAAGCATACCCTTTTACGGTAGCAACCAAGTTCGGCACCAAGTCAGCCCGCCGCTGGTATTGATTCTCCACCTGCGACCACGCGGACTCCACATCTTCCTGGCCTTCCACCAAACCATTGTACACATTTACTCCCCAAAGGGCGATGATTGCCAGTACACCCAGTACTACAACCCATCTCATCGAATTGCTCATAAGTTTATTTTATTTTAAAAGAGTTAGTTTACCATTTTCCACCGGCACCTCCACCCATTGTAGAGCCTCCTCCCCATGATCCGCCGCTAAAACCGCCGCCATAACTGCTTCCGCCCATAAAAACCGGCCCACCGCTTATCGTTCGACCGCTGTTCATTCCTCCACCGCCTTTATGTTTCGAAGCCCAGATGAGGATAGCGATAAAAATGACTAAAGCCACAATGAAAATCCATTCCTCTGCTTCGTCTTCCTCCTCAGCATATTTGCCGCGATTGGTAACGGATTTCATATTCCGGAGTTCCTCGGGCGCTTCACTATCCGTGCAAACCTCGTATATCCTGAGCGCGCCCAAACACAAGCCTCCTCCGAAATCTCCCGCCCGGAAAGCGGGGATCATATGGTCATGAATGATCTGCGAGCACCGTGCATCCGGCAACACGCCTTCCAAGCCGACACCTGTCATAATTCGCACATCATGGCTCTCCATAGCAAAGAATACCAATACGCCGGTGTTCTGTCCTTTTTTGCCGATACCCCAACGTTGGAATAACTCATAGCAAAAATCAAAACATTCAGCTTCTCCGATAGACTGCACCGCCGCCACACACATCTCCACGTTCGTTTTCGCCTCCAAGTCCGCTGCACAGCGGTTCAGAAAAACGACATCGCTATCTGCGATAATAGCGTCCGGATTAGCCACATACCAGCCCTGTCCGCTCTCTTTCGGACTCGGTAAGGAAGAGGGCGTATATACTTTTGCCTCCCCTCCTATCACCGCAAACAGCAGCAACATAACGAGTCCTATTTTTTGCACTTTTTTAAGCATCTTTTGCGAACAAAACAATATTCGGCTACAAAATTACTACTTTTTTTTGACATATGCAAGTACGCGCGCGTTTTTTATAAAAAAAAGTGTATTTTCAGTAAAAATTTCACTTCTTTCGGCATTCAATTTTCAACTTTCAACTTTTTTTTGTACCTTTGTACCCGATTTTAAATTGGCAAATTATAGGCTTATGATAACGATAGAACAATTGAAAGACGTACAGCAGCGGGCAGACAAGCTCAAATCGTATCTCCAGATTGATGAAAAACGCATCCAACTGGAGGAGGAAGAGTTGCACACTCAGGCTCCCGGATTTTGGGATGATGCAAAGGCTGCCGAGGCGCAGATGAGAAAAGTAAAAGGAATCAAACGATGGATCGAAGGCTACGAAGGAGTTCGTGCCGCAGTGGAAGAATTGACGCTCGCCTTTGACTATTATAAAGAGGACTTGGTTTCCGAGGATGAGGTAGATGCCGCTTATGCGCACGCACTTCAAGAGGTAGAGGACCTGGAAATGAAGAATATGCTCTCCCACGAGGAAGACCAAATGCCAGCGGTGCTCAAAATCGTATCGGGAGCAGGTGGAACCGAAGCCCAGGATTGGGCCGAACAGCTCATGCGCATGTACCAGCGTTACTGCGAGAAACATGACTATAAGGTGACCATCGAGAACTTGCAGGAAGGCGATGAAGCCGGTATCAAGACCGTCACCTTCAATATCGAAGGAGACATGGCTTACGGCTACCTCAAATCCGAAAACGGCGTTCACCGCCTCGTGCGCGTGAGCCCTTATAACGCGCAGGGAAAGCGGATGACTTCTTTTGCGTCGGTCTTTGTAGTGCCGTTGATTGACGATACGATCGAGGTGGAAGTCAACCCGGCTAACATCAGTTGGGACACTTTCCGCAGTTCCGGAGCAGGAGGACAGAACGTCAACAAAGTGGAATCCGGCGTGCGACTCCACTATAAGTTTGTCAACCCGCTGACAAACCAGCCCGATGAGATTGTCATTGAGAACACCGAAACCCGCGATCAGCCAAAGAACCGCGAGAACGCACTCCGGCACCTTCGTTCGCAACTCTATGAACTTGAGCTTGAGAAACGCCGTCAGGCACAAGCGAAAGTGGAGGCGGGAAAGAAAAAGATTGAATGGGGTTCGCAAATCCGCTCCTATGTCTTTGATGACAGGCGCGTCAAAGACCATCGAACCAATTACCAGACATCCAATGTCAATGCCGTCATGGACGGAGACATTGATGCTTTCATCAAAGCGTATCTAATGGAGTTTCCTGACTAAAATTACAATATATGAAACGATTAGTTAGCACTATTTTTCTTGCCGTAACGGCAATAGTTACTTTTGCACAAACGGACAGCACGGAAGTCAAGAAAGACTCATTGGACGAGGGATTCCGTTTCACCACCATCGATAGCGTAGCCATCACGCCGGTAAAAAACCAAAATCGCAGTTCGACCTGCTGGGCATTCTCGGCACTCAGTTTTCTCGAGTCGGAAGTGCTCCGAACCAAAGGCAAAGAGATCGATTTCAGCGAGATGTTCGTGGTCAGCAAGACCATGATGGATCGCGCCACATACTGCGTACGGCTCTATAACGAGCCTCATTTTGCGCCCGGCGGATCGGCATATGATGTTATCTATTGTATGTCCCACTACGGACTTGTTCCGCAAGAGGCGATGCCGGGAATTCAGTATGCTTGGACGAAGAACGACACCCTGCCAGTTCATTCCGAGTTGGACCATGTAGCGTCCGGCTATCTCAAAGGACTCACAGGACTGAAGAAACTCAGCCCCGTATGGAAAAAAGGTCTGCAAGCCATCTATGACACCTATCTCGGTTCCTGTCCCGAGACCTTTACATACGAAGGCAAAACGTACACCCCGCGGTCATTCGTGGAAAGTCTCGGACTCAAAGAGGAGGACTATGTATCCTTCACTTCCTATACCCATCATCCGTTCTATGAGCGTTTTGCGCTCGAAGTGCCGGATAACTGGCGCATGGATCAGATGTACAACGTGCCCATGGAGGAAATGATGGCAATCATCGACCATGCCCTCGCCAACGGCTACACACTCGTATGGGGTGCCGATGTTAGCGAGATCGGTTTTACACGCAAAGGTATCGGCGTTGTGCCCGATGAGGACAACGGAGCGGATATCACGGGCTCGGACATGGCGAAATGGGTCGGTATGACGCCCGATAAGAAGAAAGAGGAACTGACCAAGAAACCGCTGCCGGAGAAAACAATTACCCAGCAAATGCGCCAGGATGCGTTCGATAACTGGGAGAACACCGATGACCACGGCATGCAGATCTTCGGCATCGCACATGACCAGAACGGCAAGAAATACTACATGATCAAGAACTCTTGGGGAACTCTCAAATCCGACTACAAAGGTATCTGGTACGTCTCCGAGGCATTCATGCAGTACAAGACCAACGATATCCTCGTTCATAAAGCGGCTCTTCCGAAGGACATCAAGAAAAAAATCCATTTGTAAATCGTATCTCGTCATGGTATTTGAGGGCATCTATAAAGACCGCGGCAGTAAGTTCCTGGCTTTTGCGGAACCTATCACCTCCGAGGAGGAAGCCAAATCCCGCATTGCATGGTATAAGAAAAAGTACCACGACGCGCGTCATGTGTGCTACGCATACCGTTTGGGACCGAATCTCTGGCGCACAAAGGATGACGGAGAACCGCACGGCACTGCCGGAGCACCTATCCTGCGATCCATTGATGCACGATCACTCGACAACATCCTCGTGGTCGTTGTCCGCTATTTCGGCGGCACACTGCTCGGCACCGGCGGACTGATGGTTGCTTACCGCGAAGCATCCAAAGACGCCCTTGACAAAATGACCAACAACAAATGACCTATCAGCAATGACCAATTATTCCGACATAGCCTGTTACCATGTGGCAGCACTTCTGCCCATCACCGATAGTCTGCTCATGTTCCCCTATCTGCAGTATTTGAAAAAGAAAACCACTACGAGCCTTACCTTGGACTATTTAGGGGATCGTAAACAGATAGAGAAAGACATCCGGCACGGTGCGTTTTTCATGACTAACCACCGCGATATTGTCATGGATGCGGCTTGGCTTTCATACCAACTGAGGACGCGTTATTGCATACGTCCATACATGGGAGTCGGCGATAACCTGTTCGCCAAGAAATGGATAGAATTCCTAATGCGCTATAACCGCTGCTTTGCCGTCAAACGCAATGTGGGCGCACACGCGCAATTGGAAAATGCCAAAAAGTTATCCGCTTATATCCGCTACCTGCGCGGACGGCATAAATCCATCTGGTTAGCCCAACGCGAAGGACGCGCAAAGGACAGCAATGACCTGACACAACCGTCCGTTCTCCATATGCTCACCCTCACGGAAGGAGATTTCTACGAGAACGTGAAAGCACTCAATATCTGCCCTGTCAGCATCTCTTACGAGTATGACCCCTGCGACTATTTAAAGGCCGCAGAAGCGCAACTCAAACGCGATAACCCGCGCTGGCGAAAGACCAAACGCGATGATGTCCTTTCTATGAAAACAGGTATTAAGGGCTGGAAAGGACGCGTTGTCTATCGCATGACACCTTCTATCAACCCCGAGATAGACGCCATGCTTGCGGAACACCCGGAATACAGAGAGTTATCATCGCACGACCAACTCCAACATGTATGCGACATCATTGATCGGCATATCCACCAAGGATACGAGATTTTTGATCGTGGCACAGATTTTGAAGCGTATATCGAGAGTCGTATTGCAAAGATCGATATTCCGAATAAGGATGAAGATTTCCTGCGCGAAAAACTATACGAAATGTACAACAACCCGGTAATTAATTACCGTAAATGTCAATCCAATTAAAAATTTGAAATTATGAAAATTGCAATTTTCCCGGGATCCTTTGATCCCTTCACCGTAGGTCACTACGATATCGTTAAACGAGGTTTGAATATCTTCGATAAGATCATCATCGGCATTGGCCGAAACAGTACTAAAAAAGAGACTTTCCCTATCCGCGAACGGGAAGAAGCGATCCGTAAGATCTTTGCGGACGAACCCCGCGTGTCGGTAGCTATATATGATTGTCTTACCGTTGATTTCGCCAAAGAGCAAGACGCGCAGTTCATTCTCCGCGGTATGCGCTGTATCGGTGATTTCGAATACGAGCGCAACATGGCGGAAGCGAACAAACAACTCGCCGGCGTTGAGACCATCATCCTCTACACCCGTCCCGAGTATGCACATATCTCCTCTACCCTTGTGCGAGACCTGTATTCATACGGCAAAGACGTCTCTGCCTTTGTTCCCAATAACCTCCGTTAATACCCCGTAACAAAATGCGCAAATATATATTCACGATATTGCTTGCGGTGTGCGTGCAAGGCTATGCCCAAACCCGTCAGGCAACAACCCGCGCGGATGAGGCGATTTCGATCTTCAATGATGTCATGCGCCAGGTGGATGTCAACTATGTGGACACTCTCAATTACGAGGATCTGACGGAGACCGCCATCACTGCCATGCTTCGAAAAATAGACCCTTATACAGTCTATTATTCCAAGAAAAAAGACCGTGACCTGAGAATGCTCACTACCGGCAAATACGGAGGTATCGGCTCCATCATCCAGCAACGTCCTTTGCCAGCGAATAGCGATAAAGCCAAAGAACGGAAAAAGAATGTGTCAAAAGACTCATTGGCTACTTATGCCATCAACCCCTACGAGGGTAAACCTGCACAGCGTGCGGGTATTCTTGCCGGAGACCGCATCCTCACAATAGACGGCAAAACGACCCAAGGTCTCTCTGTCTCCGAGGTCAGCAACAACCTCCGGGGAGAACCCGGTACAACCGTGGTTTTAGAGATAGAGCGGGAAGGTGTGGACAAGCCGTTCAAGGTCTCAATTGTCCGCGAGGATATACACTTGGAGCCTGTATCATACGCAACCGTCATCAAGGCGGATTCGTTGACCGAACCGGTGGGATATATCGCTTTCAGTGAGTTCACAGAAGGCTCGGCGCTTGCTTTCACAAACACGCTTGACGACCTCTATTATAACCAAGGGGCACGCAAACTGATCGTGGATCTGCGCGGAAACGGAGGAGGTATCGTTGACGAGGCATTGCAGATTGTGAACCTCTTCGTCGATCGCGATCAGACGATTGTTGAGACCAAAGGCAAGACCTCGCAATCGAACCGGACTTACAAGACCCGCAACACCCCGCGGTACAAAGATCTGCCGCTTATCGTATTGGTAGATAAGAACTCCGCTTCGGCTTCTGAGATCGTCTCCGGTTCGTTGCAGGACCTGCACCGCGCTACTCTCATCGGGCAGCGCACCTTCGGTAAAGGACTCGTTCAGAACGTACGACCAATTGTCTATGGAGGTCATATCAAAGTCACCACCAGCAAGTATTACCTTCCTTCCGGACGATGCATACAGGCGATTGACTATTCCGAACGTCAAAAAGGGCACGAACTTAAACGCGACACTGCCGGCGGCATTTTGCCGGATATTGTCATAGAAGACTCCGCGAAGGTGGATATTTGCTATACGCTCTATATAAACCACTATTTCTTCGACTATGCGACACGCTACCATCGTCTCCACGAATCGATAGCAGCTCCGGAAGTCTTTGACCTTAGTGATGAAGAGATAGAGGATTTTTGCCGGTTCCTTGACGAACGAGGATTCAAATACGAAACCGAAACAAGCAAGTTCTTTGCGGACATGATCAAGATGGCGGAACACGAAGATATTGATTCCACCACCATTACCAGACTCCGCGAACTGGAACCTATCCTCACCCCGGATTTCAGAAAAGCTATCGCGCGTAATAAAGCGGAAGTGAAAAGGATGCTGGGTTCGGAGATTGTTCTGCGCTATTATTACCAAAAAGGTCAAGCAGCGTTTAACCTCCGCTACGATCCCGAATTCCACCGCGCCCTTACGATAAGTGAGAAGTGAGTATTGACAATTGATAATTGATACATATCCCATGTTAGTTCAAAAATTCGGCGGCACAAGCGTCGGCTCTGCTGCCAGAATGCAATCCGTAGCCAAGCTCATTGCAGACGGCGAGCATAAGATTGTCGTTCTCTCGGCTATGTCTGGCACGACAAACCATCTCATCCAAACCACCGAATATATCCGTCTCGGCAATGCCTCTGGCGCTACCGACATGCTCGACAAACTGGAGACGAAATACCGCAAAGAGTGTGCCGATTTAGGTATTACATTCGATATCCTGCAACCACTTTTTGCCGCACTGCGCAAACATTGTCTCGCCCCATATACGTGCCAAACAGACAAGGACGTTGTTGCGTTCGGAGAACTGATCTCTACCACAATGATGGCTACCTATATGGCGCAGATCGGAGAAGATGTTGTACTCATGCCGGCGCTTGATTTTATGCGTATCAATGCGGAGTGCGAACCCGATTTGCAAGCTACGGAACAGCTTCTTCGCACCTTATTAGCGCAATATAACACTCACCGTTATATCATCACACAGGGTTTTATCTGCCGTAATGCCGAAGGCAAAGTGGATAACCTCAAACGTGGTGGAAGCGACTATACGGCATCGGTTGTAGGCGCATTGTTAGAGGCGCAAGAGATACAGATTTGGACCGATATTGATGGCATGCACAATAATGACCCCCGTTTTGTGGAGGGCACACAGCCTGTACGCCATATCAGTTTCGACGAAGCCGCCGAGCTTGCCTATTTCGGTGCAAAGATCCTTCACCCTACTTGTATTCTGCCGGCAAAGATGCACAATGTCCCCGTGAGACTGCTAAACACTATGGCACCGGAGGCTCCCGGCACGCTTATTGACAACCATACTTCGCCACTACCGGTTAAAGCAGTAGCCGCGAAAGATGGTATCTATGCGGTACGAGTGCAATCAGACCGAATGCTTATGGCATATGGTTTCCTCAGCCGCGTTTTTGCGGTCTTCGAGAAATACCGCACTTCTATTGACCTCATCACTACCTCCGAAGTTGCTGTGTCAATGTCTGTCGATAATAATAGCCAATTGGATGCGATTGTAGCCGAACTGCGCACACTTGGCACTGTTTATGTAGAGGATAACATGACCATCATCTCCGTCGTGGGTGATCTACGCGCGGATAACCGCGGTATTGAGTCTATCGTTGTACAGGCACTTAGGGACATTCCTATCCGTATGATCAGTTACGGAGGCTCAGAACATAATATATCCCTTCTCATCAACTCGGATAACAAAACAACAGCTCTCCAGGCTCTCAGCAAAGCCCTTTTTGAATCGTAAACAAATCGCAAAATAGTCTATTCCTTCATGATCACAGGTACTTTTCCTATAGACCAATTCCGCAAAACAGATACCCCGTTTTATTTTTACGACATGACTGTCTTGCGCGACACATTGTCCGCATTAAAGGCGGAGACATCAGACCCGCGTTACCATGTTCATTATGCGGTCAAGGCCTGCGCCACAGATACGATTTTACGGACCATTTCAGAAACCGGGATAGGCGCAGACTGCGTAAGTGGCGGCGAAGTGAAAGCGGCTATCGAAGCGGGATTTCCTGCGAATAAGATTGTTTTTGCCGGAGTAGCCAAATCGGACAAGGAGATAGTATATGCCTTGGAGCAAGGGATCTTCTGTTTCAATGTGGAATCGATGGAAGAACTGGAGGTGATTTCTTTTTTGGCTTCCGAGAGGGGTAAAACAGCGCGTGTTTGTTTGCGCGTAAACCCCAATATTGATGCCCATACACATGATAAGATCACTACGGGGCTTAGTGAGAACAAATTCGGAATACCGATGCGATTCCTGCCGGAAGCGGTGCAACTCTGCTATCGTTTGCCGGCGATTGAGTTTTTGGGGTTGCATTTCCATATAGGTTCACAAATCACGGAAATGACGCCTTTTGTCCAATTGGCGCACCGTATCAATGAACTCGTTGAAGAGGTCGAGGCGCTCTCCTGTACGGATCAAGAAGGCAATTCCGTTACTCCCACCGTGACTCATATCAATGTCGGCGGAGGACTCGGAATCCTCTATGAGCACCCGAACCACTTCCCTATTCCGAACTTCAAAGCCTATTTCGATACTTGGCGTAACCATTTGCAGTTACGTCCCGACCAGCATTTCCATTGCGAACTCGGACGATCCATTGTAGCGCAATGCGGCAATCTCATCACCCGCGTGCTCTATGTCAAAAAGGGAGAAAACAAGCAGTTTGCTATCGTGGATGCCGGCATGAATGACCTTATTCGTCCTGCAATGTATGGTGCCTTCCACCGAGTAGAGAACATCACTCACCCGGATAACGAAGAACAACTATACGACATCGTCGGACCCGTATGCGAATCCTCCGATGTCTTTGTTGAGAACTATCATATAGCAGCTATCCAACGAGGAGACATCCTCGTCATGCGCAGTGCCGGAGCTTACGGCGAAACGATGGCTTCTCAATACAACCTCCGCCGTCTCCCCGGGCACATCACTTCAGATTTCAGTTAAGAGTTCACATCCAAGTTTACACCAGAGCTCGAACCAAGGTTTCAGTAGAACCCGGAAGGAGATCTATCGGAGCCAATTCGATCATGGTCTTTGCTCCATAGACACCGCGCTCTTTCATGCGGAAAGCGGCACGTGCACAGGAGACCATGACCTGACCTGTGAGAGCAGGGTTATTGATGGTCATATTGAACTCAAAACGTTGGTTATGTGTTTCTCCGGAAACACCGGAACGTACGAGGTTCACTCCGTGCGCTACGTTATTGAGTGCATCGACCGACTCCACGGCGATGACGTGTGTCTCATCGTGCGCAAAATAATCATCGGCAAGGATAGCCGCTTCTACGGTCTTGAAATCGGCTCCTTCTTCGAGTTCGATATATACCATGCGACGATGGATACCTGTTCCCAAAGGAATCGTCATGGAGAGTGCGTTCTTGACACCCGCGATCGCTTTGGCAGCAACGGTATGTCCCATGGAACGACCGGGACCAAAATTGGTGTATGTGATCCCTTTGGGCGCCATCGCCATGAGAAGCGCACGGATCATCGAATCCGAGCCCGGATCCCATCCTGCCGAGATAACCGAGACACACTTATTGGTCTGACAGACCGCATCCAAGGAACTGCGTAAGTTCCAAATCCGGCCGTGGATATCGAAACTATCCACCGTGCAAATACCGCGCGCCGCAAGGACGGTGGCGAACTTCTGCACTTCACGTGTCGGGGCACAAATAAGTACGACGTCTGCATCGATGCAGTTCAAACAATCATTGTGGTGAAAAACACCTGCCAGTTCCATATCCGGAGCGGCTTTAATGGCTTCTTCGGCAGCTTTTCCGATGTTGCCATAACCGAGTATCGCTACTTTCATAGAATTAAAAATTAAAAATTACGAATTAAAAATTTTATTCAACCGTTACTGACTTAGCCAAGTTTCTTGGTTGATCGACATCACAGCCCTTGACGACGGCGATGTGGTACGCCAGGAGTTGGAGCGGAATGACGGTGAGGAGCGGCGTGAGACACTCTTCGGTCTCGGGCACTTCGATGACATAATCCGCTATTTTAGAAACGAGTTCGTCCCCTTCTGTGACGATGGCAATGACACGTCCTTTGCGGGCTTTGATCTCCTGAATGTTCGACACCACCTTCTCATACGTGCCGCAATGGGGTGCAACAACGACAACCGGCATCTCCTGCGAGATAAGAGCAATCGGTCCATGTTTCATTTCCGCAGCAGGATAACCCTCGGCATGGATATAGGAGATCTCCTTCAGTTTGAGTGCGCCTTCCATCGCGACGGGGAAGTTATATCCGCGCCCGAGATAGATGAAGTTTTGCGCGTAGGTGAAGGTCTTGGCGAAGTCCGCAATGCGTTTGTTTTGCCCGAGCACGCGTTCGATCTTATCGGGGATTTGGCCCAATTCACGTACGATTTTCAGGTAGTTCTCTTCGCTCAAAGTACCTTTTTCTTTGCCAATACAAAGTGCCAACATCGTGAGAGCGACCACTTGCGCGGTGAAAGCCTTGGTCGAAGCGACACCTATCTCCGGACCGACGTGGGTATAACAACCGCTATCGGAGACACGAGGGATGGACGCACCGATGACATTACAGATAGAGAAGATGAAGGCGCCCTTGGACTTAGCGAGTTGAATCGCCGCGAGAGTGTCTGCAGTCTCACCGGATTGCGAGATAGCGATGACCACATCGTCTTTGTTGATGACGGGTTTGCGGTAACGGAATTCGGAGGAATACTCCACTTCGACGGGTATCTGCGCGAACTCTTCAATAGCATACATCGCAATGAGTCCGGCATGCCAGGAGGTACCGCAAGCGGTGATGATAATGCGTTTGGCAGAGAGGAACCGCTCTTTGTTGTCGATGAATCCAGAGAGGGCGATGTTATCCTGACGGACGTTGACACGACCGCGCATGGAGTCCGTCAGCGTACGGGGCTGCTCGAAGATCTCCTTGAGCATGAAATGCGGGTAACCGCCTTTCTCTAACTGACTCAGAGACAACTCCAACCGCTTGATTTCAGGGGTCTTTTGCACATTTCCTATCGTCGTGATATCTACCTCTTGGCCTACTTGCAGACTCACTACTTCCTCGTCGTCTATATAGATGACTTGGTCAGTATATTCGACAATCGGCGTAGCGTCGGAGGCTAAAAAGTACTCTCCCTCTCCTATTCCTACAACCAACGGCGAACCCTTGCGGGCTGCGATGAGGGTGTCAGGATGATCCTTGTCAAGGACGGCTATCGCATAAGCGCCAATAACCTGCTGCAGGGCTAACTGCACAGCCGTCTTGAGATTGACGTGTTCGTTAAGCTGCGTATATTCGATGAGTTGTACCAACACCTCAGTGTCCGTTTCAGACTTGAAGGTATACCCCTGCTCCATCAAACCGGCTTTGAGGACCGCGTAGTTCTCGATGATGCCATTATGGATGATCGCCAGCCGCTCGGACTCGGAGTAATGGGGGTGCGCATTAACCGTGTTGGGTTCGCCGTGGGTCGCCCAACGCGTATGCGCTATACCTATCATTCCACCGGTGTCTTTGTCCGCGGCAAAAGCCTCTAATTCGGAGACTTTGCCTTTCGCTTTATAGACGTTCAGCTGTCCTTCCTCATTGATGAGTGCCACTCCGGCGCTGTCGTAGCCACGATACTCGAGACGATGCAGACCTTTAATCAAAATCGGGTACGCCGCACGGCGACCAATATATCCTACTATTCCACACATAATAATTGACGATTTCTTAGCCCCAAGGGGCACGATTATTTGACGATTTACAATTTAGTATTTTATCATTTAATATTTTTTGCAACATGTATAAAGTCCATGAATAATGGATGAGGTTTAAGCACAGTACCTGAAAATTCAGGATGGTACTGCACTCCTATGAACCAAGGATGATTTTTTAACTCTATTATTTCCACCAAATCAGCCTCCTGGTTTTTCCCCACGCATAGCATATTAAATTGTTCGAATAACTCCCTATAGGCGTTATTAAACTCATAGCGGTGTCTATGACGCTCACGGATTTGTTCTTTGCCGTAAATAGCCCTCACTTTGGTCCCCGGACGCAAATGACATTCATAGGCACCTAATCGCATGGTTGCTCCCTTATTAACAAGTCGTTTCTGCTCCTCCATCATATCCACCACATTATGCGTTGTATTCGGGTCAAACTCAGTACTATTAGCATCGGCGAGCCCCAAAATATTACGCGCGAACTCAATTGCCATGCATTGCATACCCAAGCATATCCCGAAACAAGGAATTTTATTCTCTCGTGCGTATTGGATAGCAGCCAGCTTGCCTTCAATTCCTCTGCCTCCAAACCCCGGCGCAATGACGATACCTTGAAATCCGTCCAAGCATTTCGCTACATTTTGCTCTGTAAGGTCATCCGACAATATTTCAGTCAGTTCCAACTTACAGTGGTTATAAGTGCACGCATGGGAAAGACTCTCGCGGATAGACATGTACGCATCGTGCAACTGTACATATTTTCCGACTATTGCAATGCGTACCTGCTGAGTTGCCTGCCTGCGTAATTGTAGGAATGTATTCCATTCCGTCATATCCATCGGCTGGAGCGTACGCGTATCTATTCCGATATGTTCCAGAATTATTTCATCCAAATTTTCACGATGCAAGTTTCCGGGCACCTCATAGATCGAATCCGCATCCTCACACTGCACTACCGCCTTCGGGTTAACATTACAAAATAATCCCACCTTGGCTTTAATGGTTTCAGGGATCGAATGTTCCGTGCGAAGGACGATAATATCGGGTTGGATGCCACTTTGCTGCAATGCTTTTACAGAGTGTTGTGTCGGTTTAGTCTTCAACTCATGAGCCGCCGCCAGAAACGGAACATACGTGAGGTGAACAGACAAACAATCTCTCCCCAATTCCCACTTCATTTGTCGCATAGCTTCAATGAATGGCAAAGACTCGATGTCTCCGACCGTTCCTCCAATCTCTGTAATCACAAAGTCAAACGGCCCACTTTCTCCCAAAGCAATTACATTATGCTTAATCTCATCGGTAATATGCGGGATTACCTGAACGGTTTTTCCAAGGAAATCCCCCCGACGCTCTTTCTCAATAACAGAATGATAGATACGTCCGGCAGTCAGGTTGTTAACCTTGTGTGTCTCAACATTCAAGAATCGCTCATAATGCCCCAAATCAAGGTCAGCCTCATGCCCGTCCGCGGTAACATAACACTCACCGTGTTCATAGGGATTAAGTGTACCCGGATCCACATTGATATACGGATCCAGTTTTTGATTCGTTACCCGCAGCCCGCGTGCTTGCAGTAACTTACCCAACGAAGCCGCCACAATACCTTTACCTAACGAGGAAGCGACACCGCCTGTAACAAAAATATAATGACATTTGCTCATAATGACAAATCTGTATGAATGCGTTCGAGTGCCCTAAGGACATCGTCTCTGCGGGAGAAGGCCGAGAAGCGCACATATCCTTCTCCAGAAGGTCCAAACCCCACCCCCGGAGTACATGTTGTTTTACATCGGTTCAGCAATAAGTCAAAAAAATCCCATGAGCCCATGCCATTCGGAGTAGCACACCAAATATAGGGAGCGTTGATGCCGCCGAAGACCTGCAATCCGGCTTCCTGCAATCCTTCTCGTATCATCCGCGCCGTTTGCAAGTAATACGCCACGTTCGTAATGACAGCAGCACGTCCTTCCGGCGTATAAGTGGCTTGTGCCGCACGCTGGGAGACATATGCCGTACCGTTGTATTTTGTACATTGACGCCGCATCCACATGGCTTGTAGCCCCGTATCGTATGGAACCACGGTATAGCCGCATCTGACGGATGTGAATCCCGCGCTTTTGCTGAAACTATGCACTTCGACAGCCACCTCTTTGGCTCCTTCGATCTCATAGATACTATGAGGGGTGTCCGGCGAAGAAATATAAGCCTCGTACGCCGCATCAAAAATAATAATACTATGATTGTTACGAGCGTAATCCACCCAAAGCCGAAGTTGCTCATGCGTCAGAACAGCACCGGTGGGGTTATTGGGAAAACACAAATAGATGATATCCACCTTCTCCTCCGGCCGTTCCGGAACAAAATTATTCTCTTTAAGGCATGGCAAAAGGACGATTTTCCTCCCAGCCATCATATTGGCATCGACATACGCAGGGTAAGTCGGATCAGGAATAGCAACCGTATTGTCCGAGGCGAATAGTTCGCTGAGATTTCCCAGGTCGCTACCTGCTCCTTCTCCGATAAAGATTTCATTCGGTTGAAATTCTATACCTCGCGGCTTAAAATCATGGTCAATGATGCATTGCTGCAACCACTCATATCCGTTCTCAGGTCCATAACCTCGAAACGTATCCTCATGCGCCAGTTCTTCAGCAGCAGAGGACATAGCCTCCACAATGACACGCGGCAAAGGGCGAGTTACATCCCCCACCCCCATCCGTAACAAATGCTCATCCGGATGATGTGCCAAATACTCTTTCACCCTCAAATCGATGTCGTGAAACAAATAATGAGTGGACAAATCAGTATAATGTGAATTGATTTTCATACGCGAATGGATTTAGACGCTCAATTGCCCCCTGAACACTTCTGTAGCAGGTCCGGTCATATACACTATTTTATCAATCGGATCATATTGAATAAACAAATTTCCACCTTTGAGATGCACGGTCACCTCGTGCTCTGTCTCTTCCATCCAGAAAGCCGCCACAGCCGCCGCGCAAGCCCCAGTGCCACAAGCCAGCGTCTCTCCCGTCCCCCGCTCCCATACGCGGACATCCAGTTCATGCATATTGCGAACATGGACAAACTCAACATTCGTACCATGAGGAAAATGGGGATGCGTACTGATGCGTGCGCCCATATCAGCCATTTCCGCATCAGAGATGAGCCAGTTACGGAAAAACACAGCGTGCGGATTTCCTATGTTTACAGATATGAATCCTAATGTATAGCGTTCCTTCAAAGAAAGAGAATCCGCTGCCACCTTTGGCGTCCCCATGTTCACTGTGATCTGGGACACGACGCCGTCCGTGAGAAGTAAGTTTAACTTTCGGATACCTGCTAATGTGCTGACAGAGATACCGGTATCGGCACATAACCCGCTTTCATAAAGGTATTTTCCTACGCAGCGAATAGCATTGCCACACATCTCTGCTTCCGAGCCATCCGCATTGAATATGCGCATCTCCGCATCCGCCTCTTTGGTCGGAAGAATAAGCACCAATCCATCCGCCCCAATGCCAAAATGGCGATCAGAGACACGCCTCGCTAAAGCGGGAATGTCAAGCCGTGCTATTAGCGCAACTGTAGTCTTAGAGAAACAATCTATAAAGATGTAGTCGTTTCCAAGACCATGCATTTTGATAAAAGGAAGAGCTGCCATCGCTATTAATGGATGAAGAGTAATTCTCTGTATTTGGGTAAAGTCCAGAGTTCGTCGTCCACGATGAGTTCGAGGGCATCGGCGTGTTCTCGGATGTCCGCCATGAGGGGCAGAACGGTATCGTGATAGGCAATGGCTTTGGAGCGTTCGTCCGGCTGACGGTTCGCTTTGTGACGCGCCTCAGTCATGGCTTCCACACCGGCATAGATAGCCCCGGAGTGATACTCTAATTGCTTGATAATGTTGTAATCCATCTCATTGAGTGAAGCTGTCTCGTCGGCAGAGAAGACCTGCTTGACGGCAAGGACGTTTTGGAGCAACATCGTCTGGTAGCGTTTGGCAGCAGGGAGCACATGGTTGATAACCAGATCGCCTATGACACGGCTCTCAATCTGCAGTTTCTTGACGTACGTCTCCCATTTGACCTCACTGCGGCTGTGCAGTTCGGCATCGTTGAGGACGTTGGTCACACCGAACATCTTAACGGATTCGGGCGCCAAATAACGATCGATGATGAGAGGCACGGATGTCTCGCAATCCAACCCACGACGCGCCGCTTCGGCTTTCCATTCGTCGCTGTACCCGTTGCCGTCAAAACGAATCGCCTTGCAGGAAACGATGTATTTCTTGATCACATCAAAGAGCACCCGCTCTTTGGCTTCGCCTTTCTCGATACGCGCGTCCACTTCGGCTTTGAAGAGCATGAGTTGCTCCGCCACGGCGGCATTGAGCGCCAGCATCGCTGCGCCGCAGTTGGCCGACGAGCCCACTGCGCGAAACTCGAAACGGTTACCGGTGAAGGCGAAAGGCGATGTGCGGTTGCGGTCGGTGTTGTCCAGCAGAATCTCAGGGATATTCGCCACGCCGAGCTTCATCTCTTTCTTGGCATTGATGATGATTGCCTCTTCCGCAGTAGCATGCTCCAGTTTGTCAAGCACCTCGGAGATCTGCTTGCCAAGGAAGACGGAGATGATAGCAGGAGGTGCTTCGTTAGCGCCCAGACGATGCTCGTTGGTAGCAGAAACGATGGATGCTTTGAGCAATCCGTTATGACGATGTACCGCCATGAGGACGTTTACCAAGAAAGTGATGAACTGCAGGTTCTGGTAAGGATTCTTGCCCGGCGCCAGGAGGTTGATTCCGGTGTTGGTCTCCATCGACCAGTTGCAGTGCTTACCGCTTCCGTTGACCCCGGCATAGGGTTTCTCGTGCAGCAGTACGCGGAAATGATGTTTCTCTGCCACACGCTCCATAATGCTCATTACAAGGAGGTTATGGTCGTTCGCCAAGTTGACATCTTCGTATATAGGTGCCATTTCAAACTGATTTGGAGCTACCTCATTATGCCGTGTGCGGACAGGTATTCCGGCTTTGAGCGCTTCGCATTCGAGTTCGCGCATGAACGCCAGGACGCGTGCAGGGATTGCACCAAAATAATGATCCTCGAGCTGCTGGCTCTTCGCGCTGTTATGTCCCATGAGTGTGCGGCCCGTGAGCATCAGGTCCGGTCGCGCGTTATAGAGTGCTTCGTCCACTAAGAAGTACTCCTGTTCCCATCCGAGATTTGCGTGCACGTGCTTGACCTGTTTATCGAAATACGCGCACACTTCGCGGGCTGCGTGACAAAGTGCTGCCGTGGAACGGATTAGCGGTGTTTTGTAATCTAATGCTTCTCCTGTGTATGCCACAAAAACCGTCGGGATACAAAGTGTGTCGCCGATGAGGAAAACAGGGCTTGACGGATCCCACGCTGAGTAGCCGCGGGCTTCGAAGGTGTTACGAATGCCCCCATTGGGGAAAGAGGAAGCGTCCGGTTCCTGCTGATAGAGACTGTCACCGCTAAACTCCTCCATGAGTACGCCGTTCTTGAGTGTGAAGAACGCATCATGCTTCTCCGCTGTTCCACCGGTGAGGGGCTGAAACCAGTGGGTGAAATGCGTTGCACCGTGCTCCATCGCCCATTTACGGATCCCGATGGCAACCACTGACGCAATGTCACGATGGATAGTGCGTCCATTGTCTACATCGTCGAACAACTGCTCCAGCACTTCCTCGGAGATATACTCCTTCATTTTCTCGCGCGTAAAGACATCGGTCGCGAAATAATCTTTGACCCGTTCATCCTTTGTACCTTGTACATTGCTTTGTACCTCTTTTTGGTGCTCAAAAGCGTTTTTTAACGCTTCAAAACGAATATTACTCATACTTTTGACGTGTTTTTTCGTTTTTAATCCGATTAAATTTCAAAATCGACCGCAAAGGTACAACTTTTTTTTGATATATGCAAATAATTTTTCATTTTTTATAGAAAAAAGAGCCCCAATGAGCTCTTTAATCGGATTTAATCCTATAGACAGGATAGACCTTATATTATTTTACGCACGTGTGCGCGTGAGGTCAGGATCGTCAATTATGCGTCAAGACGGATTTGATGCGGCGGAGGGCTTCGGTGATCTCATCGGTAGAGATTGCATAGGACAGACGGATACAAGACGGACAGCCGAACGCAGAGCCGGAAACAACCGCCACATGGGCTTTGTCCAACAGAAGTTCTGCCACTTCATCGCCGGAGCCTATGGCACTCACATCGGGGAAGAGATAGAACGCACCTTGCGGTTCACGGAACTTGAAACCGGGTATTTCTGAAGCCAGACGGCAAATAAGTTCGCGACGGTTTGCAAAGACCTGCCGCATTTCTTTTACGCACTCCTGTGAACCGGTTAGAGCCGCTTCGGCAGCTTTCTGTGCGACCATAGTGGCACATGTGAGTTGCTGACCTTGGAGACGCGTGCAAGCGGCGATGAAAGCTTTGTTTTTGCAGAGTAGCCACCCTATTCTATAGCCGGTCATGGCGTACGACTTGCTGACCCCGTTAATGATGACGAGCCTGTCTGCCAGTTCCGGAAAGGATGCCAAAGAAGGCGCTTCCACGTCATAGACGAGTGCGTTGTATATCTCATCAGAGAGGATCGTTACTTCAGGAAAATCGCGCAGGACAGCTATCAGTTCCTCCAGTTGTGCGCGGGTATAGACCGAGCCTGTGGGGTTATTGGGCGAACAGAGGATGATCATTCTTGTCCGCGGCGTGAGGGCAGCGCGCAGTTTATCGGGAGTGAGACAGTAGTTTTCCTCAAAGGTCGTTTCTACGGGCACTACCGTTCCTTCCGCCAGTTTGACCATTTCGGTATAACTCACCCAAGACGGCATAGGAATGATCACTTCATCACCGGGGTTAATCACCGTCTGGATCGCATTATAAATCGCCATCTTCGCTCCCACGGAGACGATGACATCCGAGAATTGATAATTTTGATAATTATTAGCGATGGCTTCTCTTAGAGAAGGGATGCCTGGAACGGGTCCGTAATGGGAAAAATGGTTATCGATTGCTTCCTGCGCGGCACGGCGGATATGAAGCGGCGTATCGAAATCCGGCTCGCCGAGCGACATACTGATCACATCTATGCCGGAGGCTTTCATCTCTTTCGCCCGCGCCGCCATAACGAGGCTTTGCGAGGCAGAGATATTCTGTACTCGTTGGGAGAGTTGCATATATCAGATAGTGTCTATGAAAGACTTTTGCTTGCGGTTAAACATCGAGATACCCATGATAAGGAGCACAAAGATGATGATTGCCGAATAGCCGAGAGAAGTCCAAGAGAACTGTCCCGCTCCGTAAGCGCCATATTTGAAAGTCTCGATGATAGCCGTCATCGGGTTAAAGAGCATGATCTTATGGAGTGTGGGGTTCGTGACATAACTGAGCGGATAAACGATCGGCGTTGCGTACATCCAGAGAGATACGAAGACACCGAAGAAATTGGTCAGGTCACGATACTTGGTAGTCAGGGAAGAGACGATGAGTCCCAAGCCCAACGCCAGACATTGAATCATCAGAATCAGCACCGGGAACAAAAGGAGATACCAGTTCGGACACAAGTGTACTCCTTTGAAGACAAAGAGCAGATACACGATCACGAAGGTACCGAGTTGGAGCGAGAAACGGAAGAGTTTGGACGCCACGACCGATACCGGCGACACCAGCCTCGGGAAATAGACCTTTCCGAAGAGGCCTGCGTTCGTCTGGAAAGTATTGGAAACCGCCGTAAGACACTCCGAGAAATACTCCCAAAGGCAGATGCCAGAGAGGTAAAAGACCGGCTGAGGTATATCATCCGTCGGAATACCGGCAATGCGGCCAAAGACCACGATGTACATGAACATCGAGAAAAGGGGCGAGATAAAATACCACCCCATACCGAAGATAGTCTGCTTAAACTGGACGGTGATGTCACGTTTAATAAAGAGCCAAATGAGGTATTTCTTATCCCATAGTTCTTTCAAGCCGAGTCCCTTGGAAAAGGTTGTCGGCGAAATCTCTGTTGTCCAGTAATTTTCTTGAGTCTTTGCCATATTACACCGTATCCATAAAGGACTTTTGTACTTTGTTAAACAACATCAGACCAAAGATCAGGAGGATGAGCGTAAACGCTGCGCTGTAACCGAGCCAGAGCCATGAGAACTGACCTTGCCCGAGTAGCGAGTACTTGATCGCCTCCATCACCGGCGTGACCGGATTAAGCGACATAGCCAAATGCAGTTTGGGGTTTGTGACCATACTGAGCGGATAGATCACCGGGGTGATATAAACCCAGAGGGAGATGATCTTCGCCAGCATGATCTGCAAGTCGCGGTATTTGGTGGTCATGGACGAGAAAATCATACCGAAACCCACTGCCATAAAAGCCAGCAGAACAATAAGAAGCGGGAAGAGGACGATCTGCCAATGAATGACCAGTTCGGTACCTGTCGCGACATAATAGATATAGAATGCCGCAAAGATAGCCAGCTGGATAGCAAACGTGAGCAGATTAGTCGTCACCGCCACAAGAGGCATGATTATTCTCGGGAAATAGACCTTTCCGAAGATGTCTGCGTTCGAGACGAACGAGTTCGACGTGGAGCTGAGACAGGAAGAGAAATAGCCCCAGACAGATATACCGAGGAGGTAAAACAGGATCGGAGGCACACCGTCCGTGGGTATATTCGCGATACCGCCGAACACCGTCACATAGACGATGACGGATAGTACCGGCGTGATGATAAACCACAGCGGGCCCAAGATAGTCTGTTTATAGGCCGTGCGGAAATTGCGCTCCACGAACAAGACGAACATGTCGCGGTAACGCCATATTTCTTTCCAATCCACCGCCAACAGTTTATCGCGGGGTGTGATTTCCAAATCCCATTTCTGCTCGCTCATTCTTATTCAAAAGCTCCCATATGGAGCATAGCTACTTCTTTCGGTGTGAGGAAGCGGTATTTGCCCCGGCTCACGTTCTTTTTGGTAAGTCCGGCAAAGGAAACACGGTCGAGGTTCACCACTTTATAGCCGACTTTTTCAAAAATACGGCGTACGACACGGTTTTGACCGGAGTGAATCTCCAAACCGATGTGTCGGCGATCCTCTTTCGGGAACTCAAGTGCGTCGGGAATGATACGTTCATCATCCAGCACAACACCTGCGCGAACGATAGCCTCGTCCACTTCGTCCAAATCTCGATCCAGCGTAACGGCATAGATCTTCTTCTTATGGAACTTCGGGTGCGTCAGTTTGGCAGCCAAGTCCCCATCGTTGGTGAGGAGGAGGACGCCGGTCGTGTTACGGTCCAGACGTCCCACCGGATAGATACGCTCAGCACAGGCGTTACGAACGATGTCGATCACCGTGTGACGCTCTTGGGGATCATCCGTGGTGGTTACCGTATTCTTCGGTTTATTGAGGAGGATATAGACCTTTCGCTCACGACGAACCGGTTGGTTATGGAAACGGATATCATCGGTCGGAAGCACTTTAACACCCAGGTTATCAGCGGTTACACCATTGACGGTGATTACGCCTGCCTGAATAAAATCATCTGCCTCACGACGCGAGCAAATACCAGCGTTTGCCAAGTATTTATTAAGACGAATAGGCTTCGTCGGATCTTCGTGTTGCTCACGATAGGTTTGCTGTTTACGAGCCGAATAGAGTCCGTTGTTACGTTTAGGTTTGCCGCCGAAAGGACGGTTCGGGCGCTCCGAGAAATCGTTGCCGAAAGGTCTTTGGGTACGCTCTGCGTTGAAAGAACGTTGCGGACGTTCGCCGTTGAAAGGACGTTGCGGACGTTCTCCGTTGAAAGAACGTTGCGGACGTTCTCCGTAAGCAGGGCGCTCGGAGTATGATCCGCCTTCACGAGTGAAACGAGGACGAGCCGAAACAGGCTCTCCTTCGCGATGGAAACGCGGACGTGGTCTGCGTTCACCTTCATTGTTGGAATTGTTGTACATCAATTTAGAATTTTAAATGTTGATAGGTTAATTTCCGAGGTGGCCCTCACGGGTCACGCGCGTGCTCACGCACGCTTAATTAAGTAAGGTAAAAAGGCAAAAGGAATACAAATACTCCTTTCACCTTTCGTTCTTACCTTTCCATTTCCCATTAAGCTTCAGCTTGTTCGACTGCCAACTTACCACGGTAATAGCCACAAGACGGGCAAACAGTGTGGTAGATGTGAAGTGCGCCACAGTTCGGGCATGTAGCCAGTGTCGGAGCCTTCACTACGTCATGGGTACGACGTTTCGCTTGACGGGTGTGTGATTGTCTTCTTTTAGGATGTGCCATAGTTATTTACAATTTAAATATTTACCATTCAGTTATTTATCTCAGTATCAACATCGGGATCCGGCTCGGCACAAAGGTGAGATTGGAGGAGAAGTTCCATTTGCTGGTTGCATTCACCCGGCTGGTGACTGTGCACGATCGGAATATTGATACTTACTATTTCATAGACAAGCCAAGAAAGATCAAGAGATTGACGGAAGGACGATTGACGAGGTACGATTTCATCATCGCCCGTTTCCTCATCTTCAGAGAAGATTTCTTGCTCATCTTCTATTTCAAGGGGCATGGGGTCGAGGCATCTATCACACACAACAAAGACAGTTCCTTGAACCGCTATGTTGAGCTGATAGTCCTCCTCCCGGAGATTAAGCGTCACTTTGCCGTCCACCGTTCCGCTCAGTATTTCGGACTTCTCCAAGGAAGCGAAGAAATCGTCATTTAGCTGAATATCAAACGAATGCGAGCCTAAAGGAAGGCGCTTCAAATCGATGATATAGTGGTTCTTTTCGCTCATAGACGCAAAATCGGGTGCAAAGTTACTACTTTTTTTTGATATACGCAAATATTTTTTACTTTTTTATCGATTTTTTTGCAAATTGTTACCTATTGATGAAGATTTTGGATTTAAGACTTGAGTTCCTGGTAGATCATGGCACGGATGAAATTGTCGAAACGGAAATAGTATTTCTGTTTGCCGGTTGTTTTGTCAACGGGAGCTTGCGGGTCAGGGGCTCCTTTTCGCTGAGACTCGTAACGAAGGCGGTACTGCTCAAGGAGGGCACGTTGCTCATCGGAAGCTGTTTCCGGGAATTTATAGGCATAGATGAGGAGTTTAGTGCGTTTGGCAGCCTCACCAAAATGCTGCAAATGAGCGAGCTCGGCTCCTTTAGGCGGTTTTAATTCATAGTTGCGTTTTTCTCGCCAGAGGTATATCTCTGGCTTGCAGGTTTTAGAAACAGACCCATCTGGATTGTGGAGATGTTTCTGACGATTGATGAGTTCATGCTTTGGATCGAGCGCTCCTAAGACGAGATCGATGCCGGAAGAATAGAAAACTTTTGCCATATTGGTAGAATTTTGATGTTTATTCGATGATTTATTTTTTTTGGGGGCGGGTGTTTTTGGGGGCTTTGCGGGTAGTATGACGTATAAGGAAGGTGGTTGAGGTGGTGATAGGATCAGTGGTATTACCTACTAATCACCTACTAATTACCTACTAATTACCTACTGATTTCATACTAATTACCTACTAAACACATACTAATCGCGGAGTAATTTCATACTACTATAAGGTAAAACGAGTGCAAAGGTACAACAAAAAAATGGAATATGCAAATTTTTTGGCACGAAAAAGACATTAAAATATATTTTCGGGCGATTTTTGCGTTCACAAAGGACACAAAGGGAACGAAAATTAAATAACGGCGAATTAAACGAAAAAATCGTTCGAGTGAAACGAGATAAGAATTAAACGAATTTTATCTATTAGTTTGTCCTAAAATCACCAATTGGACGGAGAAAAATATGCCGGATGCAAGACGACGGAAGGAACAGATGAACATGCCGGCATACAATGCCGACGAAATAGACGAAGAAAAACGCGCCAGCGGAGGTGGCGCGCACAGGACATTGAGGGAGGAAGGAATAACCCCACCCCGAATTTGTTCTACGACCGTCCACAGGACGCTCGATCGAGCAGAACTATTCATCCTCACAAGGGGATGGATAAGGGAGAGAGGGAAGGGGTGAGAGGATGAGAGGATGAGAGGGGGAGAGGGGGAGAGGGGAGGGAGAGGGGAGGAAGATGCAAAAAATAAGCCCCCAGGCTTTTTTAAGCAGCCTGGGGGAGACACAACATTAGTCGCCTACGATGCCAGAGCAGTTTGCACAGCCCGAGCAGTGAACCGTAGATAACTTGGTCGCCATAGCTTTAACTACAGCCTCTTTTTGCAGAAGCATACCCTCTGCCTCTCTTACTAAAGCACTCATTGTAATTATATTTAGTAATTATTCCTACTCTGTTATGGCTTTTCGGATTCCGCCTTTCATATTTTTTCTATATCTTTCACGTACTTGTAGCAGCGCACAGCGCATTGGAGCATAAGTAATTCGTAGTCTGTTAACTCTCGTTTATCTTTTAATGAAACAAAATAAGCGATTTGGAACTCTGAAACGACTTGTGCTTCAACGAGATATAAATTACACATGCTCTTATCCCGCTTAGCAATATTGCCACGGTTCACATAATTATATCCGTAGCACGTATTACATACTTTAAGAGCCGGACACAGCTTGCAATCGTCATCAACCAGCATATTCGGATCGTTAAAGTCCACATCCTTGATGTCTTCCAAAACGGTTTTTTTGCCGTGAACCATAGGCAAGAACAAATGGCAAGGATAAAGTTGACCATCTACATCATAGAAATGCACAGATGTACCTACGCCGCAGGCCTTTTTCGGCATTTTATCTTCCTGTCCGTCAAAAAACTCGCGATATAAGTTATCAAACGGCGTTTCCGGACGAACGTCTTTATGCTCTAAATAATACTCTGCCAGTTTCTTTAACTCACGACGATAAATCTCCACATCTCCTTCTTTCCATGTGTGCCCCTGCGCCAAAGATGATGCCACTCTGTATCCCTGTTTGGAAAGTTCAATAATGCTTTCTGCGAAGAAAGGCAGCGTATCATGAGAAAGAGTTTGTTTGAAATAGGAATTCGGCCAATTCTCATGAACAAACTCTAAAGGCAATCTATCCACAGAAACACCTCGGTTGTTCTTTTGACTAAACTCCGTGCCATCTACCGACATTACGACACGAATATGCTGCTTGCGTTCTTTCAACCATTTTTTTACCTCATCAGTAAGAAGCGTACCATTCGTTGTAACTGTAAAACGTACGGGAAATGGTAAGGGCTGAGCCTTCACCCATTCGTAGATTTGCTTAATAAGTTCAAAATTGAGCATTGGTTCTCCACCCATGAAATCAATTCCCATTCGGTTTTCATCATTCATGATTTTTTCAAACTCTTTGAACTCATAAGTTAATACTTTCTTAGCAGTTTCAAAGGTCATCATCTTATCACCTTTGAATTTTTCAAAGCAATAGATACAGCGCAGGTTGCATTGGTGGGTTAACATTAAGGAACATATACGATCTGTTCCATAATCTTTCTTAATAATTGGATCTGACATAGTATAGTATTTATTTGTAATTACATGCATATAAAAAGCGCAGACCTCGAGTTGCTTATCCACAATTCGAGGCCTTCGCATTGCCTAAAGGGTCAAATAAACAACAGGAAACCTACGCCGATATGACAAACCACTCTGCCAAGAAACGGCAAAGCAGGGTATAATTGTCACACCCATAGGCATCTACTGCTCACTTCGATTTTGACCCTAAATGACGAAAGTTGCGAAGTTTCGAATTGTCAAATGCAAAGCGTCAATAAACGCTATCAATATGTATAGAAAATCCACCCTAAATGAAGAGACATTACCCTTCGGCGTAGATTTTCGGTGCAAAGGTACAACATTTTTTTGATATATGCAAATATTTTTGCAAAAAATAGCAGAAAATCGCAGATAAACAGCAAAAAAAAGAAAAAGCACCGCAGGTAAACGACCCTAAGCCGGATTAAATCCGGCGGAAAAGAAGAAAGGAGATCCGGATGCTATCCGGAAAAATGGACGAAGCCAAAAAGGAGGGATACAAGACAGCGGAAGGAACAGACAAAAAAAGATGTCGGCATACAATGCCGACGAAATAGACGAAGAGAAAACGCGCCAACGGAGGTGGCGCGCACAGGACATCGAAGATAGAAGGGAGGGGAGGATAACCCCACCCCGGCCCTCCCCACAAGGGGAGGGGGAAGGAGAGATAGAGAGGAACAGAAAATCCCCCACTCCTTTGCGGAGAGGGGGAGATTTTGGGAGAGGTCAGGGATTGCGCATGGATGCGCAATGCATAGACGCTATTATTTTACTTCCTCGAAGTCGACGTCCTCGGCTGTGGGCTGACCGTTGGAGCCACCGTTGTTGGTGTTGTCGGTCGGACCTGCTTGCGGGCCAGCTTGACCGGATTGCTGTGCTTGCTGTTGCGCAGCGTACATCTCAGCGGAGGCAGCTTGGAAAGCTGTCATGAGGGCGTTGTTGGCTGCTTCGCAGGCATCGGCGTCGCGTTTAGCGTACGCGTCTTTGAGGTCAGCGAGGGCTTTCTCAATCGGAGCCTTCTTGTCGGCAGGGATCTTGTCACCGAACTCAGCGAGTTGCTTCTCGGTCTGGAAGATCGTAGCGTCGGCTTTGTTGAGTTTGTCAGCCTGCTCTTTGGCTTTCTTATCGGCTTCAGCGTTGGCTTCTGCTTCGGCTTTCATACGCTTGATCTCTTCGTCAGAGAGACCGGAGGATGCTTCGATACGGATCTTCTGCTCCTTACCGGTAGCTTTGTCCTTCGCGGTGACGTTCAAGATACCGTTCGCGTCGATATCGAAGGTTACTTCGATCTGCGGTTCGCCACGACGTGCCGGCATGATACCATCGAGGTGGAAGATACCGATCTGTTTGTTCTGAGCCGCCATCGGACGCTCACCTTGGAGGACTTTGATCTCTACAGAAGGCTGGTTATCAACAGCGGTGGTGAAGGTCTCGGTCTTCTTGGTCGGGATAGTGGTGTTGGCTTCGATCATCTTGGTCATGACACCGCCCATGGTCTCGATACCGAGGCTCAGCGGGGTTACATCGAGCAGAAGGACATCCTTTACATCGCCAGTGAGGACACCACCTTGGATCGCTGCTCCGACTGCTACTACCTCATCAGGGTTAACGCCCTTAGACGGAGCTTTGCCGAAGAACTTCTGTACGGCATCCTGGATAGCCGGGATACGAGTCGAACCACCAACCAAGATGATTTCGTCGATATCAGAGGTCTTCAATCCGGCATGCTCGAGGGCCGTGCGGCACGGAGCGATGGTACGCTGGATCAGGTCGTCGATAAGTTGCTCAAATTTAGCACGAGTCAGGGTCTTAACGAGGTGAGCAGGCACACCGTTTACCGGCATGATATACGGCAGGTTGATTTCCGTAGAGGTAGAGGACGAAAGCTCGATTTTTGCTTTCTCGGCAGCCTCTTTCAGACGCTGCATAGCCATCGGGTCTTTGGACAGGTCCGCTCCACCGTTCTCGTTCTTGAACTCCTGAACGAGCCAGTCGATGATACGATGATCGAAATCGTCACCACCAAGGTGTGTATCACCATCGGTTGCTTTTACCTCGAAGACACCGTCACCGAGCTCGAGCACGGATACATCGTGTGTACCACCACCGCAGTCGAAGACTACGATCTTCATGTCCTTGTTGGACTTGTCAAGACCGTAAGCCAAGGCAGCTGCAGTCGGCTCGTTGACAATACGGCGAACGTTCAGACCAGCGATCTCACCGGCTTCCTTCGTAGCCTGACGCTGCGAGTCGTTGAAGTATGCCGGCACTGTGATGACAGCTTCAGTAACCTCTTGTCCGAGGTAGTCCTCAGCGGTTTTCTTCATCTTCTGAAGGATGATCGCCGAGATCTCCTGCGGGGTGTAGAGACGTCCGTCGATGTCCACACGCGGGGTGTTGTTATCACCTTTTACTACCTTATAAGGAACACGCGCGATCTCAGATTGCAGACGATCATAGGTTTCGCCCATGAAACGTTTGATAGAATAGATAGTTTTGGTCGGGTTTGTGATTGCTTGACGTTTAGCAGGGTCACCCACTTTACGCTCACCGCCATCGATGAATCCAACTACAGAAGGGGTTGTACGCTTACCTTCAGCGTTAGCGATTACGATAGGTTCATTACCCTCCATTACGGCTACACATGAGTTTGTAGTACCGAGGTCAATTCCAATAATTTTAGACATAGTATTTTTCCTTTCTTTAATTAATTTTCGATTTATAGTTTACCAGTCTACTAGTTTTCTAGAGGACTAGTCACCCAAATAATGACAAAAGGCGTGCCAAAGGGGATTTGGCAGAAAAAGGCTGACAAAATGGCAGGAGGACAAAAAAAATCCGCCAAACTTGGCGGATTGAGAGGGAGGAGATCCGCCAAGATTGGCGGATAGATAAAGGCGGATTGTTTATCAGAAGAGGTCATAGCCGTAGTGCTTGAGGCGGTTGGTATTGGAACGCCAGTCCTTGTCCACTTTGACGAATAGTTGGAGGAAGACCTGCTTTTGAAAGAATTCCTCGATGTCCTTGCGGGCTTGCGAGCCAACGCGTTTGAGGGCAGAACCGGCTTTGCCGATGATGATGCCTTTTTGGGAATCGCGTTCGCAGTAGATGACTGCGACAATGCGGATGAGTTTGTCTTCTTCCTTGAAAGACTCGACTTCTACTTCTACGGAGTACGGGATCTCCTTGTCGTAGTTCTGGAGGATCTTCTCGCGTATGATTTCGTTGACAAAGAAGCGTGCGGGCTTGTCGGTCAGCTGGTCTTTGGGGAAGAAAGGTGGTCCGACAGGCAGTGCATCTTTGATGGCATCGCAGAGTTGCGAAATACCGAAACGTTCTTGCGCCGAGATGGGGAAGATGGCAGCTTCGGGGAGTTGCGTGTGCCAGAAGGAGACGAGCGATTCAAGGGTTTCCTGGGTCGTGAGGTCTATTTTATTTATAATAAGGAACACACGCGTGCCCGCGGAAGACATCTTTTTCACCTTCTCGAAGAAGTCGGGATTACGGTCGATGGTGTCTTGCGGTTCGGTGACATACAAGAGGACGTCCGCGTCCACGAGGGCAGAACGGGAGAACTCAAGCATCTGACGCTGGAGTTGGTAGTTCGGCGAGAGGACACCCGGCGTATCGGAATAGACCATTTGGAAATCCTCTCCGTTGACGATACCCATGATACGATGGCGGGTGGTTTGCGCCTTCGACGTGATGATCGAAAGACGCTCCCCCACCAACGCATTCATGAGTGTCGATTTGCCGACGTTGGGGTTTCCAACGATATTCACAAAGCCACTGCGATGCACAATTTTATCATTTTCGCATTTACTCATTTTCTCAATTACATGACAGCATCATAGAGTTCATCTACCGAGTTGAAGAGCTTAGCCGGCGAGAGTTTGGTTACTTTGCAACCCATCTTCTTCTCGATAGCCTTGGTGTCGATCTTCTTGGGGTCACCCATGAGGATGATGGTCACCGCTTTTCCTTTGATGTTATCCTCGTAGAATTTCTCGATGTCATTGAAGGTGAGCGCATCAATCTTCGCAGCATTGACTTTAGCCGGGTCATCGTTATAACCGAGGCGTTTCCAGTACTCGAAGGTAGAAGCTTTCGCACGCATAGACGGTTTAGCCGTCTGTGCAGCCTGTTTGAGGGCGGCTTTAAGGGCTACTAACTGGGTTGAGTCTTGCGGCATATCATTGAGGATATCCATGTAGACGGAAATAGCATCATTGACCTTATCCGACTGAGTACCCACATAACCAATGAAGTAGCAGTCCTTGCCCGGCAGTTCCGGCGTAGCATCAACACCGTAAGCCGAGTATGCCATAGAGCGTTTTACGCGGATCTCATTCATGATGATACCCGTGAAGCCGCCCGACATGTACTGGTTGAAGGCATCCGATTGTACATCGGAAGCGATGTCATATGGACGTCCGTTGATGTAGAAATAGAGGTCCGCCTGCTGTACGTTGCTATTCGGCAAGAAGAGCACGGTGGGTTTGTCGTATTTCTGACGATCCTGAACGAACGGCGATTTGGAAGGTTGCATACCTTCAGTCAAGGGCAGTTCGGGCACAAGTTTTTCCTGAGAGAGCGTACCGCAGTAGAAGACATCCAGCGCATATGTACGCGCTTGCGCTACGAGGGATTGCACTTTCGGCAGACCGAGTTGCCAGATATCCACGAACGGCACTTCGTCCAGATAAGCCGATTTCTTACCGTACATAGCATACTGCATGAGCGCAGATTTCTGAACGGCCGTACGTTTTTGACGGCTGAGACGGCTGAAGAACTCGCCACCCTTGATAGCATCCAACTGTTTCTGCTCCAAGTACGGCATGAGGAGTTGGCGGTTCACCAAGTTCATGATCTTATTCATGTTTCCATCCTCACCGGAGATGGAGATATAGAAGTACGAATCATTACAGCCGTACGAAACGGAAGCACCGAGTTGCGCCATTTGCTGTTTGAAGTCTTTACCTTCGGTAGCCGGGCTACCCATGATACCGGCGTTGTTCATCAAGGCAGCTACGTACGGTAGAAGCGGCATTTCGTGCTCACCAATACCATAACGGAGGGTCAGGGTGAAGATGTCATTCTTCGTATTCGGCGTGTAGTGGAGGGTTACGTTCTCACCCAGCGACGACAATTTTACGTCATTGAAATTGTTGAAGGTCTGTTTGAGTTCTCCCTTCGGCAGTTTCTGGAAAGCCTCCGCATAAGCCGTCTTAGCATCCTTCACCGGATCAAGCGGTTTGATATTCGGCTTCGGCAGTGTATTCGCCTTCGGGGTCTTGGTATCCTCATCGAAGGAGACGGTCATGTGATCCGCATCGAAGTATTTCTTAGCCACACGCGCGATCTCCTCTTTGGTGAGCGCCTGAATTTTAGCGTTCGTTGTGAAGATATCATCAATCGGTTTTGCATAGGTAAAGGCATCCACAAGGACGTTCATCTTCGAATTCGGAGACTCGTTGAACGCCTTGTACGATTGCGCGTACATGTGCTTCACGTTGGCGATGAGTTCATCGGAGATCTCGCCGCGTTTGATCTTGTCGATCTCTTTCATGACGATTGCTTCGGTTTGTTTATCCGACTCAAACATCTGCTGGTTCGCATCATAGTACGGCACAGCCATGACGAGAATACGTCCGTCGTTACGACGTGCATCAAGGAAAGCGTATGCCGAGCTGACATCACCCTTGGTGTTCACTTGGTCGAGCAAACCGACCTGACCATTATAAAGGAGGTTGCATACAAACTCCAAAACATCCTGATCAGGGTCACCCTCTTTGACACCTTGGTAAACCCATGCCACCTGCGGATTGTAACCGAGGTTATAGTGCTTCTTGCCGGTCAGTTTGACAGCCGGGTACTCAGGACGTGCCGGAAGGTCTTTAGGCTCCAGACGGCCGAAGGTCTCTGCGATCATCGGTTTGGTAGATTCGGTGTCGAAGTCACCAACGATCACGAGCGCCATGTTGTTAGGCACATACCAGGTGTTGTAGAACTCGATGAGTTTGGAGAGACGCGGGTTCTTGAGGTGCTCGGGGAGACCGATGACATCACGCTCGTACGGCGAACCTTTGTAGATATCCTCCATGAGTTGTTTTTGCGCCTGTGAAGAGGGGTTGTTGGCGTACATGTTGTACTCCTCGAAGACGTTCTCCAACTCCGCTTGGAAGGTACGGAAGACCGGGTTGATGAGACGATCGGAGAAGATCGTCAGCCAGCGGTACATCTCTGCAGCCGGGAAGGAGTTGTGGTACGCCGTGAGGTCGTAAGAGGTGTACGCATTCACACCTTCTGCACCGATGAGGTCGAGCATGTTGAAGAAATCTTCGGTAGAAGAGATCTTTGCCTCACGCATGGAGCACTCATTGATCTGTGTAGCGAGTTGCTCACGGATTTTCGGGTCTTTTGCATCGCTGTACTGGTCGTACAAAGCGATGATGGAGTCATAAATCGGTTTCTCAGCTTCCCAGTTGATCGCACCGATACGTTGCGTACCTTTGAAAAGCATGTGCTCAAGGTAGTGTGCCAGACCGGTGTATTCCGCCGGTTCATCCACAGCACCTGCGCGAACGACCACATAACCGGTGACATCCGGCTGATCATGGTCTTCCCACAGAAGCACAGTGAGTCCGTTTTCCAACTTGTACTCTGTCAGGCCCTCACGGGACTGAGCGGAGAGAAATGCGGTGCCGCAAATGAGCAGCAGAGCGCTAAGTAAATACTTTCTCATTGTTTTGATTATTAATTGTTAATTTTTTTTCGAGATCACGAGGTCACGAGGTCACGAGATTACGAGGTTTTTACCATTCGAGGAGGACTTTGCCGCATTGCCCGGAGACCATGACGTCGAAGCCTTTCTGAAAATCTTCGAATTGAAAGCGGTGTGTGATCACCGGCGAGAGGTCAAGTCCTCCGAGGAGCATCTGCTCCATTTGGTACCAAGTCTCCCACATGCGTCGTCCGGTGATTCCTTTGATGGTCAGGGCATTGAAGATGACATCCGACCAGTTGACCTGCGTGTCCGAAGGCAGGATGCCCAATTGGGCGATGTTGGCACCTTTGTACATATGCTCGATCATCTCGTTGAAGGCCGCGGGTGCTCCTGACATCTCCAAGCCGACATCAAAGCCCTTGATACCGAGTTGGTTCATTGCGTCTTGTACCGTTTCGCCTTTAGAGCCATCGACAGTGAGGGTTGCACCCATTTTCTTAGCTATCTCCAGACGAAGCGGGTTGATATCGGTGACAACAATGTTCTTCGCTCCGGCGTAGCGGCATATACCTGCCGCCATCGTTCCGATAAGTCCTGCGCCTGTGATAAGGACATCTTCTCCGAGCAACGGGAAAGCGAGGGCTGTATGGGTTGCGTTGCCGAAGGGATCCATGATGGCAGCGAAGTCATCGGGTATCTCCGGGCGCAGTTTGACGACATTCGATTCGGGTATTGTGACGTACTCCGCAAAGCAGCCGTCTTTACCCATGATACCGACGGAGATAGTGTTCTCGCAGACGTGTCCCATACCCCGACGGCAGTTACGGCAATGTCCGCAGACGATGTGTCCTTCGGCAGTGACGCGTTCACCGACTTGGAAATTACGAACACCGGCTCCCACTTCCGCTACAACGCCGACGAACTCATGTCCCATCGTATAAGGCGGTTTGCAATGCGCTTGTGACCACGCGTCCCATTTATACATATGGAGGTCGGTACCGCAGATAGCGGCTTTGGTGACCTTGATGAGGACATCGTTCACTCCCACTTCGGGCATCGGCACTTCTTCCATCCAGATACCGGGCGCGGCGTATTTTTTGACTAATGCACGCATTAGGTTAAACTGTTAAATTGTTAAACTGTTAAATTGTTATTTCAATACACCAAGAATCGTGCCAATTTTGGTGAAGGCGGCGATACATTTATCTAATTGTTCGCGTGTGTGCGCAGCAGAAACCTGTACACGTATGCGCGCCTGACCTTTCGGAACAACCGGATAGTAGAAGCCTGTGACGTAGATGCCTTCTTTCTGGAGAGCCGCCGCGAACTCCTGCGAGAGACGCGCATCGTAGAGCATGACTGCACAGATAGCCGACTGCGTCGGTTTGATATCGAAGCCTGCGGCACGCATTTTCTCCACGAAGTACGCGGTGTTCTCGTGCAGACGGTCTTGCAGTTCGTTGGAACGCGTGAGGATCTCGAAGGTCTTGATACCCGCCGCAGCAATCATCGGCGGAATGGAGTTCGAGAAGAGATACGGACGGCTACGCTGACGCAGGAGGTCGATGATCTCTTTCTTACCGGTAGTGAAACCGCCGACCGAACCGCCGAAAGCCTTACCAAGCGTGCCGGTAATAATCTCTATCTTACCGCGCATGTTATAGAGCTCGGTCACACCATGACCGGTTTTGCCGACAACTCCGGCGGAGTGCGACTCATCCACCATGACGAGGGCGTTGTATTTCTGCGCAAGCTCGTAGATCTTATCCAACGGACAGACATTACCGTCCATGGAAAAGACACCATCGGTAGCGATGATACGGAAGCGCTGAGCTTGCGCTTTCTTGAGTTGCTCCTCGAGATCCGCCATGTCACCGTTGGCATAACGGTAACGCACCGCCTTGCAAAGACGCACACCGTCAATGATAGACGCATGGTTGAGCGCATCAGAGATGATGGCATCTTCTTCCGTCAGCAGCGGTTCAAAAAGTCCTCCGTTCGCATCAAAACAAGCGGCATAAAGGATCGTGTCTTCCGTTCCGAAGAAATCAGAAATGACGCGCTCGAGTTCCTTGTGGGTATCCTGCGTACCGCAGATAAAACGCACCGAAGCCATACCGTAACCGCGCGCATCCATACGGGCTTTCGCAGCCTCGATAAGCTCTTTGTTATCAGCGAGTCCGAGGTAGTTGTTCGCGCAGAAGTTGATCACGGGCAACTCGGAAACCCCACCCTGCCCCTCCCCACAAGGGGAGGGAGAAGAGGTGGCAACTTTGATGTCACTGGACTGCGGAGTGATGATCACGCGCTCGTTCTTATAGAGGCCTGCTTCGCGAATCTCATTCAGCGTTTTTTGCAGGTGTTGTTGAAAATCTTGATACATAGTTGTTATTTTTTTCGAGATCACGAGATCACGAGATTTCGAGATCACGAGGGTTATTAAATTATTCCTTGCTCCAACATCGCAGTGGCTACTTTCATAAAACCAGCGATGTTAGCGCCCTTGACGTAGTCGATCGTGCCATCGGGCTGCGTGCCATAACGGACACATTGCTCGTGGATTGATTCCATAATATGATGGAGACGCTCGTCCACTTCTTCGGCTTTCCAAGAGAGGTGCTCTGCGTTCTGTGTCATTTCGAGACCGGAGGTTGCTACTCCACCTGCGTTGACCGCTTTGCCCGGAGCAAAGAGGACTCCGTTATGCTGGAAGAAATGGATTGCTCCCGGCTGACAGCCCATGTTCGACACCTCGCAGCAACACCAGCAACCGTTTGCTTTCAGTTCCTTGGCATCGTCCTCAGAGAGCTCGTTCTGGAAAGCACACGGCAGAGCGATGTCGCACGGAATAGACCATGCTTTCTTGCCGGCTGTGAAAGCACAGAGAGACGGGAATTTATCCGCCATGTCTTGCACTTTATTGCGGTTCGAAGCACGCATGACGAGCATGTAGTCGATCATTTCTTTGGTGATTCCGTCGGGTATAGCCACTACGCCGTCCGGACCGGAGATCGCCACCACTTTGGCACCGAGTTCAACCGCTTTCGTTGCAGCACCCCAAGCTACGTTTCCGAAACCGGAGAGCGCCACTTTCTTGCCTTTAATATCTTTGCCCGCGGTATGCAGGAGATGTTGCGTGAAATAGAGTGCGCCAAAGCCGGTAGCTTCCGGGCGAAGGATCGAACCGCCCCATGTCATACCTTTGCCGGTGAGGACACCAGTATGATATTCGCGCGCGAGCTTCTGGTACATGCCGTTGAGGAAACCGATCTCACGTCCGCCGACACCCACGTCACCTGCCGGGATATCCTGATCCGGACCGATGCAACGCCATAGTTCGAGCATGAATGCCTGACAGAAACGCATAATCTCCGCATCGGATTTGCCGACCGGATCAAAGTCCGAGCCACCTTTCGCGCCGCCCATAGGCAGGGTTGTCAGCGCGTTCTTGAAAGTCTGCTCGAAACCCAGGAACTTGAGCATTGAAGGTGTCACAGCTCTGTGGAAACGCAAACCGCCTTTGTACGGACCGATAGCTGAGTTGAACTGCACGCGGTAACCGAGGTTCGTCTGCACTTCGCCCTGATCATCAATCCACGTCACGCGGAACGTGAAGATACGGTCCGGCTCGACCATACGCTCCACGATTTTCGCAGCCTCAAACTCGGGGTGTTGGTTGTACACCTCTTCAATCGATTCGAGTACTTCTTGTACTGCCTGCAGATACTCTGCTTCACCCGGATGTTTCGCAGCCAACTGCTGCATAATGTTTTGTACTTTCATAATGTGTGTGTTTTAAATGGTATATTGTTATTAAAAAAATTTGTGTTTATTAGTATCTAATAAAAATCGGGTACAAAGTTACTGCTTTTTTTTGAAATATGCAAATATTTTAGCAATATTTTCAAAATTATTTGCCTGTCGATACCCCTCCGCCACCTCCGCCGAGACGTGAGGATTCGTCCAATTCGCCGACTTTGCGGTATTTATGTTGCTGCTGTTGACCAAACATCCAAGTAACAGAAAGCATGACGCGTTGCTGTCGAACGGTCTGGCTAAACCAGCTGGAGTAGCCGGGCTGCTGTCCCATGTCGGTGGAGGTGAAACGGAGCGAACGGGCAAGGTCCTGGACGTTGAGGTTAAAGATAAGACCTCTTTTCATGTACATCTTGCGGATACCGAAAGAGAGATAATAGGTGCTCTCCTGACGCTCATAGCCGGTGGTCATCGGCGAAGACCAGTTGCCGTCAAGGGTCATGGTCCAATCTTTGGGCAAGTACGCCGAGAGTGTACCGCCGACATAGCCGTAGTGGTTGCCGAGCCGGTAAACGGGTTTGCCATCGGGCTTCAAGTCATAGGATTTATTAAGGAAATGATACCAACCGGCATTGACAGTGAGTGCAAGCCATGCCCCAACTAATTGACGATTGGACGATTTTCGATTTACGGTTTCGCCTTCGGCTGTTTGAGCGTTAGCAAACTTCGGCACAAGGGGCAGTTCGGTGAGGGAGAGGTTACCTCCGTGGGTTGTACAGGTACCGAAATTGACCCATTGCATACTGCCCGAACCATCGGCAAGTATTGTTGTTTTGCGGTCAAACATGCCCTGTGTGTGCGAGAAATTGAAGGTTAGATTGAAGTATTGCGTCCACGAGAAATGCAGTTCGACATCGTTGTTAAACTCCGGCGAGAGGTTCGTATTTCCTTCCTGATAACTATAGGCATCCACATACGTACGGAAGGGGTTCAGCATCCAGTAATTAGGTCGTTTGATGCGTCGGGTGTATGATGCGGACACGGCAATAGGCTGTTGGAGTTTGCCCAGCGGCGACGAGGTATAACCGACATAGGCTGTGGGGAAAGGATCAAAATAGGACTTATTGGTGACCGAATCCGCAGAAGTCCAGTTACCATGGGAGAAGGTATATTCGCCGCGCAAACCGAGTTTGGCAGACCAGTGTTCACCGAACTGCTTTCCGACCGATATATATGCCGCCGCTACGTGCTCCTGATACAGGAAATTGGAGATCGTTTGCGGTTGTTTGACATTGTTAATGGTGGAGTCTGTGGTCATGCGGTTATCGGTGGAAGAGAGCGCGTACTTGACGCCCGTTTCGATCATGCCTGTTTGCCAAAACTTGGTCTGGAAATCGAGCTTCGCCGAATAGATGTCCGCTGCTTGACGGGTATTGATGTCCAAGTTCAGCGAACGGGTACCGAAGTCTGTCTTTTGCAAGTTAGCGGAACGTGTGGAATAACGGTTGTAGTCCACGTTGACGGTCAGTTCACGTTCCAGCGCCTCATTGAAGGTGTGCGTGAAGTTGAGGTTCGCCGTGTGTTGCGGAGCCTGCGTAGCGGTGTTCGTAGCCGTTTTGGAAAACGTGGTGTCCGGACCGACCACGGTATAACCGATGTTACGATCGTCAATGATGTCTTGTTTCATGCGCATGTACGGCACTTGCAGAATAAAACCGAACGTGTTTACCGAATCGATATACCAATCGTTTCCGAGTTTCATCATATAATACTGAAAATCAAGGTTATAGCCGGAATACGAATAGTTCTCGATTGCCTGTTTTGAGCCTATTTCCGGCACTGTTCTGCGGGTCTCGAAATCCACGTCATTCTGGGCATAAACCTGCGTGAGTTGACCAAAGGTATAGGTCTTTTCTCCGCGATAATTGAGGTTGAGCGAGACCATTTCGTTATTCAGCCAACGTTTGACATCGCCGAAATACATACCGCCATACCCCGCAGAAAGCATACCATTGAGACCTTTCATCATGTTGCGTTTGGTCTTGATATTGATGATACCACCCTGCCCTGACGCGTCATATTTGGCGGAAGGATTCGAGATGATTTCGATTTTCTCGATAGTGTTTCCGTCCGTTCCGTCGAGCATGGCTTTGAGTTGCTGACCGGAGAGATACGAGGGTTTGCCGTCGATCCAGATCTCTACGCCTTTGCCGTTGACCCTGATGTTTCCGTCCTTATCTATACGCACGCCCGGCGAGCGGCGAAGAATATCGTTTCCGTTGGAGCCTGCTGACAAAGGAGAGGCGGAGACATTCACGACCAGTTTGTCCATTTGGCGTTCAATGAGCGGTTTCTTGGCTTTTACCTCTACTTCGGCAAGGCGTTCGGTCTCTTCGCGGAGAACAAAATCCGGTCCGCCGAAAGCGGTGTGGTAACCGATATAAGAGGCTTGGATGAGAAACTCCTCCCCGGCCCTCCCCACAAGGGAGGGAGATTCAATGCTGTACTTTCCCTGTTCGTCGGTGATGGCACCGGTGATGAGGGATGAGTCTTTGGTAAGAACCGAGATCGTGACAAAGGGCATCGGTGTACCTTTGGTGTCCATGACGGAACCTTTGATTGTTTCTGCGCCGAGAGCTACAGAACATAGCAAGAACATTCCTAAAAAGAACTTTTTCATAACATGCAATTTGAAAATTTTGTGCAAAGGTACAGCTTTCTGCGCAAATGGTATATGAAAAAACGGACATTGCGATATTTTTCAGGCAAAAAAGACCGAAAAATCCCGGGTCAGCGGAATTCCGAGCATTCTGAATTGCCCGGGAGAGACGCATCCCATCTGTTGAAACTCCAGCGCGGCGTGACTCAGATCATAATAGCCATGCCGCATGACGGTAGCGAGAAGATCAATGGATGCGCCTTGTGCGGCTTGAAGTTGCATATCTTGGAGGGTACTATGAAAACGCCTCAAGCGGACAAACTGCTTCGGCGGAATACCGACGTAATTGCGAAAGACGCGCAGGAACTGGCGTTCTCCGAGACATGCCACAGACGCCATTTCGGCGGCAGAGATATTCCCTTTCGCCTCATCGCAGGCGGCTATCACTTTGCGAAGTCGCGTGTAGTTGATATCTGTTTTGGGCGGGATGCGTCCCAGGAAGAAAGCATCTAACTGCGGAGCTATTTCCTCGGCATTGGGCGATGACCGGAAGATCTGATCCAAGTGCATCAGCCCCTCGTCGCCGCTTTCATGTGCGGTCAGCACTTTGCCGGACAAGCTCTGCAAATCCATGTTTGTCAGGACATGCATACCGCCCGGTTCAAAATCCAGCATCATCCCTTCAAACCAACCGCTGAGGGTCGTCAGCCCCAATGTGGTCTGGTTCGCTCCGAGCAACATCAATTCGCCGGATTGCTTTCCGCCGATTTCCACCACGGCATTCCTAACGAAGATGAAACTGCCGTAATTGGGCAGCAAGGGTTGCACATGTTTGCCGTTCACAAACCGCGGGTCGTCCGAAGGCGGCGCCATCGTGTCCGTTGAGCCCTCCGCCCGCACAAACACATAGCGGGAGATATAAGGCCGCAAGGCTTCTGTGGGATATAGAATCTGGAAAAACATCAGCTTATCTGTTTACGGAGATAGACAAAGAAGGTGGTTCCTTTGGACGATGTGTCGAACTCAATACGTCCGCCGGAAGCCTCAACGATGTGTTTGGAGATGGCAAGACCGAGCCCGTTTCCATTGGATTTGGTGGTGAAGTTCGGCCGGAAGATACGCGGCTGTATGTCTTCAGGGATGCCGGTACCGTCGTCGGAGATGGAGATTTGCACTTCGCGGTCGGAGAAAGCGGCATTGAGCACAACGATGATGTCTGTTGGCGAAGCCTGCAGCGCATTGCGGATGATGTTCACAAAAACCTGACTGATCTGCTCTTTGTCGGCACGCACGATGACACCGGAGTCGGGACCGACATAGCGGACAGGTATCTGTTCGTCGTTCTCGCGTTGCAGGGTAATGACGTTCGACAGTTTCTCCGCCACGTCCACCTCGGTCGTAACAACCTCGGGCTGTTTGGCGAACGTGGAGAATGATTGCGCGATATGCGCCAAGTTATCTATCTCCGCGATGAGCATTTTGGTGGTCTTTTCGAAATAGGCGTCAAACTGGTCGGTACCATATTTGAGTTGCAGTTTCTGTACCGACAGTTTCATCGGCGTCAGCGGGTTATTGATCTCGTGCGCGATCTGCCTTGCCATGGTTCGCCAAGCACCCTCACGCTCTGCATTCGCCAGTTTCTCCGCAGATTCTTCCACTTGGTCCACAAGGATGTTATAACGCTCCACGAGGGCACCTAACTCATCATGATAGGGGTAGTCAATGTGATTTTCTTTGGCTCCCATCTCAAACCGGCGCATCTTATCCGTAAGCATCGTGATCGGCGATGTGATGGAACGCGTTGCCAGATAGGAGAACGCGAGCGACAAAATCAAGGCGATGAGGTATGCCGGAACAAGACGCATCAACAACGCTTGCACTTCGGCATTGCGGGTCTGCTCGCTCAGAAAATACGGCACGGCTATATAACCGATGGGCACAAAAGCACCGTTATGGAACGGCAAATACGCAATGAGGTAAGGTTGATTTTGGATTTGCTCGTAACACAATGCAATATGGTCATCGCTGAAGAAAGGCTTGTTGACACTCATGCTGCGCGAGAGAATACCGCCGTCGAAGAGTTGCGGCGATGAGGAGGCTAACAATTCGCCTTCCAGCGAATAGACATGCAAATCCTGCTGCATATCAATACTGAGGTCACGCAGGTCTATCGCCAAACCGGACGCCTGATTCGACGTCAAGGTCACGTCCCAATAATACAAGGACCGCAGATACGATTGGATGTACTCGGCGCGAGTGATCAGTTCATGCCGTTGTTGCTGCGCCACACTCGAATAGACATAACGGATCGACAAGATGAGCGTAAACACAAAAATGATGGTCACACAGGCGAATACCACAAAGAGTATTCGCGTTGTAATACGCTTGTTTCGGAGCGATATTTGGAACTTATCTGACATAATTAACACGTTTTCGCTTGCAAAGGTACTAAAAAATTTGCATATATGCAAAAAAATATGTATCTTTGCAAACTTTTTCGCAAAAAATTATTTATGGTACAGATTTTTACAGCATTTTTGCTTGGTTTACTCACTATTTTGGACCCTTGCACGCTGATGACCAGCATCACGGCGATAGGTTACATTGACAAGGAGATCAACAACAAACGAATGGTTCTGACCAACGGTCTGATGTTCGTTCTGGGTAAATTAGCTACATACGTATTACTCAGTATTCCGTTCCTTATGGGGGCTCAGACGGACGGCATTCAACACCTGCTTGCGCATTGGGGAGAACCTATTTTAGCCGGATTCATGTTCGTCTGCGGCATTGTGCTGCTTTTCAGCGGACATCATCACCATGAGCATGACCACGGAATCAGCAAATGGCTCAAAGACACCGACAGCAAAGAGAGTTGGCTATGGTCGTTCATTCTTGGTATCTTCTTTGCCATTGCATTCTGTCCTCATCGGTTGGTATATTTCCTGACGATGATCGACATCACACTTACGTTGCCGAGCACATGGAATTGGGTAATGCCGGTTGTTTTCAGTTTGGGAACCGGTCTGCCGATCATGCTCATTGCATGGTTAGTAAGTTACAGCGCGGTTAGCATCGCCAAACTGACAAGCCGTATGGGTACGTTCGAAAAATGGTTCCGGCATATTTGCGCCGTGTTGTTCCTGGTGTTGGGTGTGTATCTGGCTATCCACTGTGTAATCGAATATCACGAACACGACGGATGTTGCCATCACCATCATACAGAATTAAAAATTAAAAATTAAAAATTATTTTGGCTTCGGAAGGTTTTCAATTCAAGCAGTTTTACATCCGGCACGACCGGTGCGCCATGAAAGTGGGCACCGATGGTGTGGTGTTAGGTTGCTGGGCAATAACTCCACCCTATCCTTCCCCACAAGGGAAGGAAATAAGAATTCTCGATATCGGTACAGGCTCCGGGCTTATTGCGCGCATGTTGATGCAGCGTTTTCCCGAAGCCGAAGTTGAAGCCATCGACATTGACGAGGCCGCAGTAGAACAGGCACGCGAGAACGGTGTAAACGCCTATCTGAGCCGCTTGCAGAATTGGAAAAATGTCAAATGTCAAATGTCCAATGACAAATGCTATAACTTGATCGTCTCTAACCCGCCTTATTTTCAGAACAGCCTCAAGAACCCAGACAAAGGACGTGAGTTAGCGCGGCACACGGACAGCCTGAGTTATAGCGAACTGCTGCATCACAGCGCGCGGTTACTCACCGAGGACGGACAGTTGGCGCTTATTCTGCCGGCAGAATCCGAGGCGGAGATCATTGCCCTCGCTGCAACAGAAGGTCTGTCTCTCGTGCGCGTAACGCGCGTATATAGTAAGGTGTCGAAACCCGCAAGGCGCGTGTTGCTGCAACTTGCCCGTTCCGCATCACAAGAGGGCGAACTCACGCCTATTGAGGATCAACTCGTCTTGGAAGATGACCACGGCGGACGCTCAGAGGCATATAGGGAATTAACAAAGGACTTCTACCTGTGAGGCAGAAGTCCTTTTTCTATCAGCCAAGATTGGCTGATTGTTATTTCGCTACATTCACAGCGCGCACCTCGCGGATGACGGTCACTTTGATCTGACCCGGATAGGTCATCTCATCCTGAATGCGTTTTGCCAAATCGAAGGAGAGAAGTTCGGTATCCTTATCGGAAATCTTGTCCGCTCCCACGATCACACGCAACTCGCGACCGGCTTGCAGTGCGTACGTCTTCACAACCCCCGGGAACGACATTGCGAGGTTCTCAAGGTCATTCAGACGTTTCACGTAACTCTCGACGATCTCTCGACGAGCTCCCGGGCGTGCGCCTGAAATAGCATCACAGGCTTGTACGATCGGCGCAATGATAGTGGTCATCTCACACTCATCGTGGTGTGCTCCGACAGCATTGCAGATTTCCGGTTTCTCGCCGTATTTCTCACACAGTTTCATACCTAACTCTGCGTGCGGCAGTTCCACATCATCATCTGCCACTTTACCTATATCGTGCAACAATCCGGCACGTTTGGCTGCCTTGACGTTCAGGCCTAACTCTCCTGCCATCGCGGCACAGAGGTTCGCGGTCTCACGGCTGTGTTGCAGCAGGTTCTGACCGTACGAAGAACGGTATTTCATCTTGCCCACCAAACGAATCAGTTCCGGATGCAGACCATGAATACCAAGGTCGATCGTGGTACGTTTGCCGACCTCAACAATCTCGTCTTCCACTTGTTTGGTCACTTTCGCCACCACTTCCTCGATACGCGCGGGGTGAATACGTCCGTCCTGTACCAACTGATGCAGCGCCAGACGGGCTATCTCACGACGTACGGGATCAAAAGCGGACAGCGTGATAGCTTCCGGGGTATCATCCACCACGATTTCAACTCCGGTTGCCGCTTCCAACGCACGGATGTTACGTCCTTCACGACCGATGATTCGGCCTTTGACCTCATCGTTCTCAATATGGAAAACAGAGACAGTGCTCTCCGCAGCGGTCTCCGAAGCCACACGCTGGATCGTTTGGATGATGATTTTCTTCGCCTCTTTGTTTGCCTCCAAACGCGCATTGTCCATGATCTCATTGATATAGGACATGGCAGCAGTCTTCGCCTCGTCTTTGAGCGTCTCCACCAACTGTTTCTTAGCCTCTTCGGCAGACATACCACTCAACTGTTCCAACTGTTTCTCAGCCTGTTGGTGCATTTTCTCCACCTCCTGCTGCTTGTAATCCAGAGCCTGCTGGCGTTGTTCCACCTGCTGTGCCTTTTGATTAACTTCGTTGAGGCTTCGCTGAACATCTCCCTGGCGCTGATTCAACTGCTGCTCACGCTGTTGCAAACGTTGTTCGTGTTGCTGTATGCGTTTGTCCTGCTCGCGTACGGTGTTATCGTACTCCAGTTTCAGGGCGATAAATTTCTCCTTTGCCTCAACAATCTTGTTTTTCTTCACCACTTCTGCCTCTTCCTCTGCTTTTTTGAGCAGGTTAACAGCGGCAAAACGGCTGATCAAGTAGTATATTCCGGCTCCCAACAGGAGACCCACTACTCCACAAATAATTGCTGTAATCATTGATTTATCGTTTTGTTTATTAATTGATTAAGTTCTTTAATTTCTTTTTCTACGGGGGCGATGCTTTTCTCTCTTGCATCGGATTGAAGAGCCACTGCCACCTCCAACGCCGTGTACATCCATAATTGCTCTGCGGATGCGTTCGGACGGATTTTCAAATAGTATTGATAGCGACGATTTAACAGTTCCGCCGCTTTGCGATAATTGGGTTCTTGCTCTCGGGGCACATCCAAGCCCACGGTATGAGCATCCAAGTGCAAATTAATATGTTGCTTGTCCGGAACCACCTTTTATCCTTTGTACTTTATTTTTTCAACGCTGCTATAGCACGATCTACTTGTGCTATCAGGGCATTGATGCGTTTATACGCCTCCTCGCTACCTTCCGCGCTGACCAACGCGTTTGCCATAGCGATGCGTTTGTTTTGTTGCTGTAATTGCTGTAACTCACTATGCGTCCGGATCAACTCCTGACGCTGTTTCTCGATGTCCTCCCGCAAAGCAACATTCTCTTGTTGCAACGCTTCATAACGCTGCAACAAGAGATGTAAATTTTGCGAAAGTTCGTCAAGAGCTTGCATCAATTCTTAATTATCCATTAGAATGAGTAACCAACGCCAAGACCGATAACGCCGAGGAACTGTACGCGCTCTGCCTCAACACCCGCTTTATCGGCGATCAAGGTACCATTGTAGTACTTCAAGTTCGTGCTAATCGTCACTTGCAGACATTTTAGGAACTGATAACCCAGCGAGCAGGTCCAATCCACATCAAAACGTCCGAAATGACGGTTGTTATTCGACCACATATAATAACCGGTATAAGTCTCACCGGGGTGCGATGTTTCCCACGCTTCCTTCAGGTTGAAACCTTTGTCCTGATACGGAGTAAAGAGGCTGAGCGTTGTGCCCAACTTCAAATCCTTGTACGTATAAGCAATGCTTCCCTTGAGAGTTAAACCGAACTCTGCACGTGCGTTGCGATAGATAGGATCACCGATTTTGTAGGAATGAACACCCTGTGTCATTGCCTCTTTAGCATAAGTGAACGTACCGATTGTACGCTGCAAATCGCTGCGGATATCCGCATAGTTAGCCACCTGTTGGTCGAAATCATATGCTGCAACAGCCGCCTCATAAGTGGCACGGTCGATTTCACCTTTATTATACTGATCCAAATACATGGACATGTAGCGCTCCTCGGTATATTTCCTGTTCCATGCATCGCCGATATAAGCGGTAGTGATACGACCTGCAATCGGAGACAGATAAACGGAGAAGTCTGCGCCCTTGTAACTCTTCTTCCAATCGATACCGACAGAAATGTCAGTATAAGAAGGAGCTAACCATTTAGAAATGATAGGATCATAACCATCCTGGTACTTACGACCGATAGCGTACTGGCTTTGGAAGCCGGCATTCACCGTCAGATACCACATCTCCTTGAATTCCCAACCGAACTTGGTGGTCAACTTGATATTATCGGTGGATTTCTTGAGCGGATCCTCTTTGGCATCCTCCCATGTCATACCGAAATCCGTGTCGAGATTCGTCTCCCACGCCATCGCATCTTTCTTGTACAGCAAGTGCAACTTCGCATATACGAAGCCGTTCATGTTGTTCTTACCTCCGGCAGCCCAGTTTACCAAACCCGTTGCAGCAGCGTTCAAACCCACTGTTCCGTCAAATTTCCAAGGATTCTCAGGAGCCGCCTCTTCCTGAGCCATCATGGACATTGCTGCGATTAAACACAGCGAAAGAGTAAAAATTGATTTTTTCATACTATAAAAATTATTGTATTACATTAATATTTGTGTGCGTACACACTTTCTTTCTCAAAAAATCGCACAAAGTTACAAAAAATTTTCCACATCTGCAAATAATTTTGACCAAGACAGCCATTTTTTTACAAAAAAGTCAATTTTTACACACTTTTTTATAATATGTACACACGCGTATGGATTTTTTTTTGTAATTTTGCACCGTGAATTAATATCGCCTCTTTTTGAGCTATATTTCGCCGCAATTCGGAATAGAAGCGCATAAAAAATAAGAATCGGAGTTTTGTCGGTCTTGAGTCGGTCTTGAGTCGGTCTTGAGTCGGTATTAAGTCGGGTTCAAAAAGGAGACATGCCGAAAGGATTCAACACTAAATGTCGTAAATATAAACAAAAAAACATATGAAAAACATTTTAAAAAAGAGTTTATTGGTGGTATTAGTTGCAGGATGTTTTCTAAATGCCAAGGCCTATAACCACGTAGGTTTAGCTACCGGAACAGTTGAGTTAGGTACTATCTCGAAAGCACCAGGTGCTGGCAGTAAGTTTGGAAAATACACTGACGGCGCGTATCTATACCGCGGTTCTGCGTATTCTTTTAGTAGTGGAAAAGGAATAAAGACACAGAACTCTAACTCGGGAGTGGTTTTTTACCTGGCAAATTCAGCAGATGTAACGGTGACCGTTATGTTTGATGCCTCTAAGAATTTCGCTAATGTCGATGCACAATTATCCACTATCTCTGATAGCGATTATGATAAGTTTTTCATGGGTACAGAAAATAATACTGCTGTAACCTTTTCTAAAACAGATTATCAGTCCAAAACGGTAGTAATTGATCAAAAGGGTAATTTTCAAGAAACGTTTTCTGCGGTGCCTGCTGGATATTACTATATTGTATGTACTGGAACCGGATCAAACACGTATTTTACTCAATTAATAGTTGGAGGTTCCACTCCTGTCACTCCTACTGTCTCCAGTATAACCGTTTCACCGACTTCTGCCACCTTGGACATCAACGACACGCAGCAACTGACTGCAACCGTGAGCGTTACTCCTTCTACAGCAGATAATACCGTTACATGGTCAACCAGTGATGCAAACGTTGCAACCGTCAGTTCTACCGGTCTGGTAACCGCTGTCGGACAAGGAACAGCCACTATCACGGCTACCTCGAACCTCGACAACACCAAGTCTGCTACTTGTGCTATCACAGTTAACGCTCCCGCAGCTCCAATTCCTGTAACCGCTATCAGCCTTCCCGCCACGGCAACCGTAGGCATCGGAGCGACTACAACGCTTACTGTTTCCTATACGCCGACTGATGCCAACACAGGCAAAGCCATCACATGGACAAGCGACAACCCCAATATCGCCACGGTGGACAACACGGGTAAAGTGACCGGTGTAGCAGCAGGTACAGCCACCATTACTGCGACTTCAGAAAAGGGTAAAACAGCCACTTGCACTGTGACCGTCAAAGCTGTTGCCGTTACAGGCGTAAGCATCAGTCCTGCTACTGCGACTGTTAAGATTGGATCGACTATCGCACTGACTGCCGACGTCACACCGACAGACGCAACCAATAAAGACGTCACCTGGAGCAGTAGTGATGATAACATCGCTACCGTGATAAACGGAAAAGTGACCGGTATAGCGGAAGGAACCGTCACCATCACGGCTACTTCTGTAGAGAACAATACCAAGCACGGAGAGTGTCTTGTGTCCGTTCAAACGGGTTCGCCACTTCCTGACGTAGGATTGAAAACCCATACTCCGGAGATTTACGAAGATCCCGCTGGTTACAATACCCCGCTCGCTAAATTCAAAGACCGCGAATATGAAGTATATTACACAGCAAAAGGTAAGATCGGCGGTAGCGGAAGCGGTGTTCCTTTGGTCTATGTGAATGAAAGCGGAAATGAGATATCTACTGCTACAAAAGCCAAAGACGGTTGGTTTGAGTATCAGATCAATAGTGGTGATAGCGAAGATAAAGCCCTAACGAAAGATGAGTTTACCGTAAAACGCGGTACATGGAAAACCACCACAGATAATTATCTGGTGATGCAGGTAAAGGGATACGATCAGTTCCGATTCTTTGCTGCAGAAAAAAAGGACAATGCCCCCGCTCAGGAATTGCATGTGTTCATCGACGATATGGAGAAAGAGATGCCGATGACGCATAGCACTTCGGCTACTGTCCGTACCTTCGATATTACGCCGGACGAACACGTAATAAAAATCACGGCTACCGGTTCTTCCAACCAATATATCTACGGCTGGTCGCTCCGCGTAACCGACAATCCGATCGTGCGTTACCTCTCCGGTCCCAAGACCCAGACTGTTTACCAGACCAAAGATATTCAGACGGTTGCTTACCGCGTTCGTCGCGCCGCAAGCCATCGTCTGACATGGATCGGCAAAGAGATTCCGGGTCTTGCGCTGAACGCCACCACCAACGACTCCGTTTTCCTGCAAGGCACTGCCGATGCTGCTGTCGGATCCTATATATATAAGGTGGAGGCACTGGATGCCAGCGGCAATGTAGCATCCTTTGAGCAAGGCACGGTCACCATTCAGACGCAAGTCTTCGATGCCAAGAACGGCAATGATTTCTCGACCAACATCGCCGAGCCGATTAAACCGATGAACTTTCTCTTCTACGCCTCCAATAGTTCCGACATCACTCTTTCTTGTGACATCGAGGGCTTGACGCTGACGTACGAGAAAGACAGCATCGCCGTATTAAGCGGTACGCCGGCTTTGGGTACCGCCGAAGGCGAACACACCTATTCCATCTCTGCGGCAGGAGGAAATACCATCACCGGTAAGATCAACATCGTTGTGCCGGATCCGTATTTCGAACCTATCGCCGAGGCAAAAGTGCGTGACGGCAGTTCAATCACGTTTGTGATCATCGTCCGCCATGCTCAAAACGTGACCGTAACAGGTCTGCCGGGCGGCTTCACAAGCAATTACAACAGTGCAACAGACACGCTTACCATTTCCGGCACGGCGAACGTCGGAGCTCCTTATCCAAAGAGTATTGAGTTCACCATGACGGCAGCGCCGCGTTATGAAGGAAAAGAGCAAAAGACCGAAAAGGGCAAACTGATTGTTATTGACCCGGACGCAAAAGCCGTTTTGGTGGTATGCAAAGGCATCAAAAACGCCAATGACGATCCTTACTGCAAGTACTTGGGAGGACAAGGTTTCGACATCACCCTGCGTGAGCAGGACGTTTTAGCCGGATCGAGTTACGAGGCATTTGATCTCCTTCTGATCTCCGAGACCGTGGATGCCAATAACGAAGAAGTACTCAAACTCGTTCGCGGCGAAGTAAGTCTGCCTGTACTGAATATGAAAGGTTTCACGTACTCCCCGGGACGCGTTTCACCTGCCGGTTGGGGTGAACCGGACAATGGAGCTGTGGACACTTTAGACACCAAGAACATAGGCTGTAATATCATCCTGCAACGCGCGGAGCATGAGATATTCCAGCAACTCACTTATCCGGTTAACGGCAAGACCGTGAAGATCTTAGACACTTATACCAAACGCGGTGTCATGCCGATTGCGGTCAATAAACAAGGTGCACTCTGTTTGGCTACCGCGGCTACACGTGGTGTGGATTACTACTCCGAAGGACCGCTCCAAACGGCTATTCATGAGATCCCGGCTTCGGAACGCAACGGACACAAATACATCTGTTTGCCGCTTTCCGCGGACGCTACTCTCAGCACGCAGGGTAAGAAACTCATTGACGGCATTGTAGAGTACCTGTTGAGCAGTACTCCGACTACCGTGGCATTGCCGGTATTGCGCATTGACCGATTCGCGGTAGAAGGCTTCGAAGGCAAGATCGACCAGACGAACAACACCATTGAGCTGGTTTTGGAAGAGGCGGATTACAAAGCCTTGGACAGCCTCACTTCCGTAGCACCGGAGATCACCATCGCCGATGACAGTTTGACCCACGTTCTGCCGGCTACCGACACACTCAGTATGGCGCATTGCACTTTCATTCCGATGGTCTTCACCGTAACGGATTACATCAACGTACGCGCATACTCCGTTTCCGTCCGCGTCATCCGCGCGGAAGGAATAGAGGATGTTGAAGCTTACACCGCCGGCGAATGGATCAACATCTATGATATCTACGGCCGCAAAGTGGCTACAACCAACGAGGACATCTACACCATGGCTCTGCCGAGAGGTGTATATATCATCCAAACATCCAAAGGTAACACACTCAAAATAATGAAATAAATCCATGCGTACAGAAAACGAATTGCAAGGAGTGACGTTGTTGGGAAACCAGCACACGCAATATAGCGACAATTATAATCCCGGGGTGTTGGAGACCTTCCCAAACAAACATCCGGAGAACGAGTATCTCGTGACTTTCAACTGCCCGGAGTTCACTACCCTATGTCCCAAAACAGGACAGCCGGATTTCGGACACCTGTACATCAGTTACATTCCGCGCGAGCAGATGGTGGAGAGCAAGAGCCTCAAGCTATACCTCTTCTCCTTCCGCAACCACGGAGATTTCCATGAAGACTGCGTCAACATCATCATGAAAGATCTGGTCAAACTGATGGATCCCAAGTATTTGGAAGTAACCGGCTATTTCATGCCACGGGGAGGTATCAGCATCTATCCTTTCGCCAACTATGCCGATGCCGAACACCAGGAACTCAAAACCCTGCGACTGAGAGAACAAATGACGAATGTGCTCAATCGCCAATAAACCGCGAAGCGGAAAAATCGTCAATCAATCGTCAAATCGTCAATATGAAAGATAGTATTATCGTCTTATCCGGTGGATTAGATTCCACCACCATGTTATACGAATACCAATACCGTATTGGTATGGCGCTTTCTTTCCATTACGGAAGTAACCATAACGACCGCGAGTTGGAGTTTGCCAAACTCCATTGTGAACGCCTTGGTATTCCCCATCAGGTCATTCGTCTGCCGTTTATCAAACAGTTTTTCAAGAGTTCCTTGCTTTCCGGTGCGGACGCTATACCCGAAGGCAACTACGACGAAGAGAACATGAAATCAACCGTTGTGCCATTTCGCAATGGAATTATGCTTTCCATCGCTGCCGGTATCGCGGAGAACAACAAGTTCCAGTACGTCATGCTCGCTAACCATGCCGGAGATCATACCATCTACCCGGATTGCCGCCCGGAGTTTGTGGAGGCGATGAACAATGCGATTCATTTCGGCACATGGAACGGAGTGCAGCTACTGACGCCCTATACCAACCTCACCAAAGCGGAAATTGCCTCGCACGGCAAGGAATTGCACCTTGACTACTCCGAAACATGGAGTTGCTACAAAGGCGGAGAACATCATTGCGGTGTCTGCGGTACTTGCCGTGAACGAAAGGAAGCGCTCGCGCAAGCTGGCATTGAGGACAAAACAATCTATGACAACTAAATCGTCCAATAAATCATAAATCGTCAATAAGTCGTAAATCGTCAAATCGTCAATTATTTTATGTATTACGTAGAAAAAAGAATAGAAATCTCCGCGGCGCATAATTTGATGTTGTCATATGAGAGCAAATGCGAAAATCTGCACGGCCACAATTGGATCATTGTAGTTTATTGCAAGGCCAAAGAGTTGAACCAAGATGGCATGGTAACGGACTTCACGCACATTAAGAAAGTAGTGAAGGACACCTTTGACCATAAGTATATCAATGAGATCTTGGATGTCAACCCATCCGCAGAGAATATGGCGAAATGGATATGCGACCATGTAGAGAACTGCTACAAAGTCTCCGTTCAGGAATCGGAAGGCAACACCGCCATCTATGAAAGAGACGAATAATTAATTGTGAACCCTCGTGATCTCGTGATCTCGAAATATCGAAAATTGCAAAATAAATTGGCATATAGAGTTAACGAAATATTCTATACCCTTCAAGGCGAAGGAGCGCACAGCGGCATTCCCGCTGTGTTCGTTCGCTTTAGCGGATGTAATCTCCGCTGCCCTTGGTGTGACACGGAGTTCGCAGAATACAAAGAGATGTCTGCAAAGGAGATTGTCGATGAGATGCTATCGCTGTATGACACGCCCAATGAACGCCGCAAGATGTGTGTTCTCACCGGCGGTGAGCCGTCCTTGCAGGTAGATAAACCGCTGATTGACACCTTGCACGAAGCCGGTTTCTATATCTGTATCGAGACCAACGGCACACACCCGTTGCCGGAAGGTATTGACTGGATCACCTGCTCGCCCAAAGAAGGAAGTCTTCATCATTCTGCCATCAGCCATCAGCCGCCCTTAGCACTCAAAAAAGTGAACGAAGTGAAAGTGGTCTTCACAGGCACGTATGACCCTGAGATATGGAGAAAGCAGTTGGAAGCCGAACACTGGCTCTTACAGCCGCTCCGTTATAACGGCGAATGGCTCTTACTGAGCGGTATTGATGATTTTGAGATAGACAGCAATGACAACTTGGACGACACCGTGCGGTATATTCTCGCGCACCCTTTCTGGCGACTAAGCGTCCAACTCCACAAAATAGCCGGACTCCGTTAAGAGCCCGGCTTTTATTTTAACAGTTTAACAATTTAACAACTTAACGCTTTAACGCGCGAAGCGCTTAATACTGCGCTGCATCATAAACCGCGTCCGCTGCCTCTGATCCTTTGAGACGCTCGATAATACAGAACGCGAAATCAGAAGACAAGCCCGGACCTTTCGCCGTAATGATATTCTGGCTCTCTACCACCAGGCCACCGACATAACTTTCGCCCAGAGGCTCCTGGCAACCCGGATAACAGGTAGCTTGTTTGCCCTTCAAGATTCCTAATTTACCGAGAACCATCGGCGCGGCACAAATAGCGGCTATCAGTTTGCCGGCATTGTTATGCTCCACCAATAACTCGCAAAGCGCTGAACAATCGCCTAACTTGGTCTGTCCACCGGGAAGGATGAGCATCTCTGCGTCTGAGAAATCAATTTTATCAATCAATCCGTCGGCCTCAACAGCGATATTATGCGCTCCGAGAACCATAGGATTGCCCGTTACAGAAACGGTTGTTACTGCAACATTTGCACGGCGAAGCAAATCAATGGTAGTGATAGCCTCGATTTCCTCAAATCCATTGTCTAAAAATAGATAATTCATACAATTTACGATTTAACGATGTACGATTAGTTTAACTTAAATATATAGGTGATTGTTCCGATCTGATCATGTTCGCCCTCTGTAAACTTGGCTTTACGCGCTGCATCGAGAGCGAGTTGTTGGGTTTGTTTGTCTGACACGTCACCGCCTTTGATAGTAGCGCTGACTACTTGTCCGGCAGCGTTCACACGTATCTGCACGACTACTTTACCCTCCTGACGGAAAGTGTTCAAAGGTTGCGGTAACGTACCTTTTATACCACGTCCGGCGAGCGACCATTCGTTTCCGCCGACGGATCCGTGTCCCACTACGGGGTTTCCTTTTTGTCCGGCTCCCTGGCTATCTCCGGAACCGGTTGTGTTGCCTGCCTGTCCGAAGAGTGAACCTAAAGCATTCGCTTTTGCCACCGCCTCAGCCTGTTTAGCCCGTTCCGCCGCCTCAGCCGCCTCACGCGCCTTGCGTTCCTCTTCCTTGCGCGCTTGCTCTTCGCGTTGACGTTGTAACCGTTCCGCTTCGGCTTGTCTGCGTGCTTTCTCCGCTTCTTCCTGCTGCTTGCGCAAAGCAAGCGATTCTTCGTCCTCCTGCGTCATGAGATTGTTATCGGAAGGCGCAGAAGAAGGAGCCGGAGAGGTCGGCTGAGGAACAGGAAGAGGAATAGCCTCCGATTGTTCCGCCATATATCCGCCGGCTTCTGTCACTTCGCCAAAAGCCACCTCAACGCCTTCTTGTTCCTCCGGTACTACCGGCGTGAGGTAAATAAACCATAACAGCAGAAACACCAGCAACATGAAAAGCGCTGTACCCACAGAAGCAACAATATGTCTCTCTTGCTTTTTCGTCATCTTTTGGTAGCTACTACAAGACGCATATGATGTTCGTTCGCGACATCCAGCACGCGAACCACCTCTTTGTACGCTACGTCTTCATCAGCGTGCAGAGCAATATACATCGTTGAATCCGAAGCCTGAATACCACAGAGGTATGCCTCCAGATTCTCCGGATCTACAGGAATTGGTTTCTCCTTGCCCAACGCCACATAATAGTTACCTAAGTTGTCAATGGACACCTTAGCTACCTGCGGGCGCGTCACTTGTTTGGCGCGCGACTGAGGAAGGTTGATCTTAATATCATTGGGCGAGGACATAGTACTTGCCATTACGAAGAACAGGAGCAACAAGAAAACCAAGTCGGTCATCGAGCTCATCGCAAAAGTGGCCTCTACCCTATTTCTCTTTTTCAAAGACATAGTTTGAAATTGTTTGAAGGTTTGAGATTGTTAAGCCGGCTCGTTGAGGAGATCCATAAACTCCATTGTACGGCTCTCCAAAAGACGAACAACACGGTCAATGCGCGAAACAAGATAGTTGTATGCGAACATTGCCAGAATACCCACAATCAGACCGCCGATAGTGGTTACCATCGCCTGATACATACCGGTCGAAAGCGCACTCATCTCAATAACACCGCCGGAAGTCTGCGCCATGTTATAGAAGGTTTGTACCATACCTAATACGGTGCCTAAGAATCCGAGCATCGGAGCTCCGGCAGCGATAGTAGCCATGATAACAAGGCCTTTCTCCAATTTGCCGACCTCCAAGTTACCCACGTTCTCTACCGCAACCTGCACGTCCTGCATCGGGCGGCCAATACGGCTGATACCTTTCTCAATCATGTGAGCAGAAGGGGTATCGGTCTGCTTGCAGAGGTTCTGCGCGGAATCAATCTTGCCGTCATGGATATAATCGCGAATACGATCCATGAAAGATTTATCCTCCTTGGTAGCTTGTTTGAGAACGACCAAACGTTCAATAAAAATATAACATGCGCCGGCAAGCAGGAGTGCCAGAATGATCATGATCCAGCCGCCGTATTGCGCCATTTCCCAAAGGTTGATAGATTCTTGAAGAGGTTCTTCTACAGCAGCTATCTGTTCTTCCATCGCTGCCAGAGTGTCAATTTGAAATAACATAAAACTATTTACGGTTTAACGATTTAACAATTTAACAATTTAACGACTTAACAATTTAACGACTTACTTCAGTAAGTCCAAATACTCCTGTATCGTTTCCTGAATACCGAGATAGAGGGCATCACAGATGATGGCATGTCCAATGGACACCTCTGCCGTCCAAGGGAACGCCTGAATAAAGGGTTTCAGGTTTTTGAGGTTCAGATCATGTCCCGCATTGAGTCCCAAGCCCAACTCGTGCGCTTTCACCGCCGCCGGACGATAGGTCTCGATGGCTTTCTCCGGGTCGGTCTTAAACATCTCGGCATAAGGACCGGTATATAACTCCACGCGATCAGCGCCTGTACGCAGGGCGTACTCCACCATCACCGGATCCGGATCCACAAAAATGCTGACACGGATACGATAAGCATGCAACTGGTTTACTACGCCTTTGAGGAAATCCAAGTGTTTGCGGGTGTCCCATCCGTGGTTGGAAGTCAACTGCGAGGGATCATCGGGCACGAGGGTAGCCTGTGTCGGACGGATATCCGTCACCAGCGCCAAAAACTCTTCGGTCGGGTTTCCTTCGATATTCAACTCCGTGGTTACCATGGATTTGAGTTGGTACACATCTTCCTTGCGTATATGGCGCTCATCCGGACGAGGATGTACCGTAATACCTTGTGCGCCAAACAGCTCACAATCCACCGCAAAACGCTGAACATCAGGCATATTACCGCCACGAGCATTGCGCAAAGTGGCTACCTTGTTGATGTTAACACTCAGTTTCGTCATACCTATTTTCTTGAATTATTGGTTTGAGCTCCGGAGAGCAATTTTGAAATTCGCTGCAAAGTTACTACAAAATTTGCAAATAAACAAATATTCGAGCATTTTTTTCTTATTTTTATTCCCAATGCCGGTCTTTTGCGAAGAAACGGAGCATGCCGTGGAGTCCCAATTCGACTTTCATATGGCGTGCGTACGAAGGAGAATATAGCGAAATACCTCTCGTAATGTCTAGCCTTTCCTGCATCGTGTGCCACTTGCGTGCAATGCGGTTCTTCGGTGCGGGCTTATCGGACTTAACGGGTTTCCTTTTGCCTGCGAGCAGGTCTTCCAACAAAGCCTCCGAACGCGCGACACACGCGTGTGTATAAAAAGGTGCATCCTCTTCGGGCAAGCCCATCAACTCCACCAGCATAGCCATATAGACCTGCCATACATCCGTCAGATGTAACTGCCGCAGGTCGTGCTTCAACTGCTGACGATCAATTTTGGAGGCATAACGATGTAACAACAACGCCAAATCGCATAACTGCCGGACACAAGCTCCTGCTGTCAACATATGTTCCCAACTGTGCATAAAAACCAGCAGGGCGTTAAAGGTCGGCTCGGGAACGGCAATGTTCATATCTCCCAGTTTGATCTCCTCTACCCTCCCGGCACTCATGCCTTTTTGCTCCATTCGCGCATATCTCCAAGCGTCTATCGGGTGTTGCAGACTAATTGTCACACGGTGAATCTCAATGGAGATTCCGTCCGCGATGAGGTTATAGTGCTTGTAATGATCCAACTCCTCATCGAATTTGAGTGCATCGGGAAAGGTATTGCGCATAACAGCACAGGCAGGGTGATATTGGTCTTTCCCCAGGAACAGATCCACGTCTCCCCATGAGCGGAAATAGGGTTTCTCATACAGGGTTGCCAGACCGGCTCCTTTCATCAACACGGGGCGAATACCGGCGGCTGTCAATGCTTTCCAAGCGGTTAAAAGCGTGTGTTGCAGTTTGACTTGTTGTTGCATCGTTTGCGCACAGACCGCTTTCATCTGCATTTTGAGTCCTGCTTCCAGAGTATTTTGCAACCGTTCGTCCGACAAGAGCAGAGGGAAAATCAATGCGCCCGTAGATTGCACCGCTGCCAACTGGATGACCTGCGCCATCTGGGACGGAGAGACCTCCTCCGAAGTTTTCCATTCTGTGCCCCATAAGGCCGCCCAGAGGAGGGATAAATATGTTTTATAGACTTGTTGCATCGAACTCTCTTTGATTTTTCGTGCAAAATTACAAAAAAATTTGCATATATGCAAAAAAAATAGTACTTTTGCATTCAATTTCGCAAATAAAGATGCAGCATAAGGTACCAAACGACATATTGATCCCGGAAATAGCGAAGATGTTAGACGAAGGTCATCAGGTTATTTTCACTCCGGGAGGAACCAGTATGCGGCCGTTTATTGAAGGCGGAAGAGACGCTGTGCTCTTACAAAAAACGGATGAATGCCGTGTGGGCGATATTTTGCTTTGCCGTGTGGGTGAGACATATGTGTTGCACCGCCTTATAGCGATAGAGGGGGAACATCTCACCCTGATGGGAGACGGCAATATACAAGGCGAAGAGCATTGCACGAAAGCGGATATCATCGGCAAAGTGATGGAGATTCGTTCTCCCAAAGGCAGGCTCAAACCCCGCACAAGGGGATGGTTATGGCGCAAGTTGCTGTCATGCAGGCCTTTCCTTTTGAAGGTTTACAGACATACACCAAGAATACTATAATTTAGATACTATGCATATCATCAAAGGTTTTAAGTTACGTCCTTTAGGCAATGAGTTTATTCTTGTCGGAGAGAGTATAGAGCAGGTCAATTTCAACAAGATGATCACGATGAATGAGACCGCTGCATACTTATGGCAACAAGTAGAGGACGGCAAAGAATTTGACGCCAAGAGTTTGGCGGCTCTCTTATTGAACGAATACGAAGTAAGCGAAACGCAAGCATTGCAGGACGCCGACAAAACCCTTCAGGCATGGCTCAGCGCAGGTATTATCGAGTAGCCGGTCATTCGTTCTCCGTGACCGCAGAGGAGTTCGTTTTCGCGCAGATGAGCAACTATCAGCCGTTTGAGACGAAAGAAGAGCCGGAAGAGACGATCTTCGATTTGACCGTGGGCGATGTGGACTTGTCGGAAGAAAAGACGCAGGTCTTCACCGACACATCGGATGATGACATGCCGCGTATTGAGATCTACCGCATCGGGCAGGACCGGCTCTTTCAAGTATCGATGACCAAGCACTCGGAGATCTGTCTTTCCTTGCGGACGTCAGAGGATTTTCACAAGGCTTCCTTGTGTTTTGCGACGAACGACATCCGCTTTGGTATTGATAATTCGTGTATGCTGCTGTATGCTTTCTCCACGGCGGGAATGCACACGTTGGAGATGCACGCAGCAGTTATTGAGCGCGGAGGGCACGGATTCTTGTTTCTCGGTCATTCGGGCACCGGCAAATCGACGCACGCCCGGATGTGGATGTCTGCTTTTGAGGACGCCCAACTGCTGAACGATGACAACCCTATCCTGCGCATAGAGGAGAACGGAGAGATACACGTGTATGGTTCGCCGTGGAGCGGCAAGACCCCTTGTTACATCAACCGCGAAGTGCCGGTTGGCGCGATTGTCCAGTTGGCACAGGCGCCGCACAACAAAATATGGCCGCTTCGTCTGCCGGAAGCGTACGCTTATATGCTTTCCTCCGCCAGCGGTCTGAAGATTGAGCCGAAGATGATGGATGCGTTGTACGACACTATTGCACGCGTCATACAGACCGTGCAGGTCTATAAGATGGAGTGCCTGCCGGATACAGATGCGGCACGGGTGTGCGAAAAGAACGTTACGAATTTGAAATAAGACAAACATATGACAATCGCTATTTTTGGAAACGCCATGAAGCCGCAGACTTTGGTGGAAGTGCGGCACATACTTCAGTTCATGGAGGAAAAGGGGATTCATGTCTGCCTGTCGCAGGAACTGCGTCAGGAGTTGGATCTGCGTGAGTTTCCGGGCTTTCCTGAGAATTGGGACGGAGAGCAACAGCCGGAGAACATCTACGGCGAGCCTATTGATTTTGCGCTCTCTATCGGTGGCGACGGTACGTTCCTGACCTCCGCGGCGGCGATAGGCAATAAGAATATCCCTATCCTCGGTGTGAACTGCGGGCATTTGGGTTTCTTGGCAGAAGTGCAGACCCAAGATTTAGATGACATTCTGCAGAAACTGGTAGCCGGCGAATATTCGATTGAGAGACGGCATTTGCTATCGCTGACCATATTGGACAAAGACGGTCTCAAACGCGACGGTCTGGTGATGGCACCGAACGCGCTGAACGAGATTGCTATTCTCAAACAAGGTCTGACCAACATGTTGACCATTGAGACCAAAGTGAACGGCGAGTTCCTGCACACGTATCATTCGGACGGTCTGATCATCGCTACGCCGACCGGCAGTACGGCATACAACCTCTCTATCGGCGGACCGTTGGTCGTGCCGCAGAACAGAGGTATGATTCTTACGCCTATCGCGCCACACAGTTTGACCGTCCGACCTATCGTCATGCCCGACGAATGGAAGATTGATCTCCGCGTCAGTAGCCGGTACGACACATATATGGTTTCCGTGGATGGCCGCAGCCAGAGCCTCAGCACGGACATGAGTCTGCATATCGAGCGCGCGGATTACACGGTCAAAGTGGTACAAATAGGCGATAACAGTTTCTTGAAATCGTTACAAAACAAACTCAATTGGGGAAAATGATATTAGATTTTATTACATGGGATGTGGACCCGATTTTAGTGCACTTCGGGGATGGAGGAATACGTTGGTACGGCTTGATGTGGGCAATAGGTCTGTATGTCTGCTGGGCGATTAACGAACGGATGTACAAGCGCGAGAACTGCCCTGCCGAATGGGCAGACCAGCTCTTTTTCTGGATGGCCGCGGGTGTGATCATCGGTGCACGTTTAGGGCATTGCTGGTTCTACGAATGGCATCAGTACGGACAGCCTTGGCACCTGTTCGGGTGGGAATTCACGTATCGCAATCCGTATATCGAGAACCCGATGCGGTTACTGAAAATATGGGAAGGCGGTCTCAGCAGTCACGGCGGCGCGATAGGTCTGATCACGGCGGCTATCCTGCTCAACAAATATAAATTCAGCCGCTACCCGCAGTTTGGTACATCGTGGATCTGGATCCTCGACCGGCTATGTGTGGGCGTATGTATCACCGGGGCGATGATCCGTTTCGGTAACTTGATGAACAGCGAAATCTACGGCGGCCCGACCGATCTGCCGTGGGGATTCATCTTCGTGCGCGACGGACAGACCGTGCCGTGTCACCCGACACAGATTTACGAGATGCTGTATTGCCTTGTAGCCTTGGCGGTTACATGGCCGATGTATTGGTACACGGACGCCCGCAGAAGAGAAGGTCTGCTGCTCGGCGTCTTCCTTGAGATTGTTTTCTTCACACGCTTCTGTCTGGAGTTTATCAAGAACGACCAGGAGGCGTTTGAGGCGGATCATCTGCTGAATATGGGTCAATGGTTAAGTTTGCCGTTTATCGCCTTGGGTATATACCTTATTATACGCGCGTATAAGAGACCCCTGTCGCCGGTAGTGGAGAAACAGCCGAAAAGTCTCGAACCGAAATACCAAAAACAACAAGGAAATGACAAAAAGTGATCTTAGAATAGTATATTTGGGCACGCCGGAGTTTGCGGTAGCGGGCCTGCAAGCCTTGGTAGAAGGCGGATATAATGTAGTGGCGGTGGTAACGATGCCGGACAAACCGGCAGGACGAGGCCATCAGATGCAGTTTTCGGACGTAAAGAAATACGCGTTGGAAGCGGGTATTCCTGTCATGCAACCAGAGAAACTGAAAGACGAAGCGTTCATCGAAGAACTGCGCAGTTACCAGGCGGATTTGCAGATAGTGGTAGCATTCCGTATGTTGCCGGAAGTCGTATGGGCAATGCCGCGTTTGGGCACATTCAATGTGCATGGTTCGCTGTTGCCGCAATACCGCGGTGCCGCGCCGATCAACTGGGCGGTGATGAACGGGGACAAAGAGACCGGCCTGACCTCTTTCATGCTCAAACATGAGATCGACACGGGAAACATGATCCTTCAGGAGCGTATTACTATCGGCGAGGACGAGAACGTCGGCTCGGTGCATGACCGGCTGATGGAATTGAGCAAAAAAATGGTACTCAACACCGTGGATCTCATCATTGATTGCGAGAACAAAGGTATCGCGCTACCCACTACACCGCAACCCGAATCGGCGGAACTGAGACCTGCACCGAAGATATTCAAAGAGGATTGCGAGATCAAGTTCCAAGAGAAAACCGCCGAAGAGGTACATAACTTCGTCCGCGGTTTGAGTCCCTATCCTGCCGCATGGGCGAATATTACGGTTAACGGACAGAGTTTTGAGAACGTCAAGATCTACCAAGTGAAGGTACAAGGGAACAATGCACAAAGTACCAAGGAGATTGTTATCCCGTGTAAAGAGGGCGCAGTGCAGATTCTTGAGTTACAAGTGCCGGGCAAGAAACGGATGGATGCCCGTTCGTTCCTGAACGGATTGCATTGAACATACGCGCAACATACGCGTAACATACGCCATTAAGTTTTGGACATATGGATTACATTAAACTCATAGACAAATACTACAGCGAATCGCCGGAGTTGAGGAATGTGTTGTTGACGCATAGCCGCCAAGTGGCAGACCGTGCGTTAGCGATTGTGGATGCACACCCGGAATGGACGGAAAAAGGGTTAGTCGATAGGCAGTTTGTGGAAGAAGCGGCTATGTTGCACGACATCGGCATCATCTTCTGCAATGCGCCTAAGATCTATTGCAACGGAAAACACAAATATATCGAGCACGGCTATCTGGGCGCGGAATTACTTCGTAAGGAAGGTTTTCCCAAACATGCGTTGGTAGCAGAACGTCATACCGGCACAGGTATCACCGTGGAGCAAATAGAGCGCGAAGAGCTGCCTATTCCCGAACGGGATTATTGTCCGCAGAGTTTGGAGGAAAAGATCATCTGCTATGCCGACAAGTTCTACTCCAAGAGCCATTTGGGCGAAGAGGTGTCATTAGACAAAATCAAATACAACATCTGGAAATACGGGCACGAAGCGTTCGTTCGCTGGCAGGAATTAGTTCTTCTCTGCGGCTGAATTACCGGAACTTGTGGTTAAAACCGACTGAGATCAGTTCGCGGAACTGAATACGTGCGTATTTATCGCCGTCTTTGATGACCGATGAGTCATAGCGCGGATGTAGCACTACACGTGCGGACATGAAGCGGTTGATGATAAAATCGCAGTTCACCTCCAAGTCCAATTCCACATTCTTATAATTAGTATAGGCATAGAACCTTGTTTCCAAAGCCACCTCACGCACCGGTTTCCATGTATATTCCAACCGGACGGACGAACCGATGTTATGTTGCGTTTTCTGTGTCGCCTCCAAACCGTAATCGGTGGGTTTGACGTGAAACGTGTCCGCCAGATGGATCACCTTGTAGGAAAGTGGCGAAAAAGAGATAGAGAGGTTCTTCACGGGTTTGTAATCAAGACCAAGCGCCGCCGTGAAACGGAAAGGCGAGAAAGGCGCGGATTTCCATTCGCGCGCGTTTGTTTTATAGGTGGGCAAGAGCCGCGTCTCTATCTCGGCAGAGAGCGAGACGAAGAGTTTGGGCACGATGCGGTAGTTTCCTTTGGAATAAAGGCGGAGCATGTCGTCCGTGGTATTCACGCGGTGGAGCGAATCGTTCCGCACGGTAGTACCACCAATACGCCATTCGCCCGTGTTCTCCCATGTAAAGGAATCGGTGATATAATTGATGTAACCTTTTGCAATACCATAGCCGGCGAAGGAAGAAGTACCGCCTTGATACCAGTTATCGGTGACGTAGTGCTGGTTTATTTGCACCATCACATTAGCTTCTCTTCTCCAGGGAGAACGCATGTTTCGAATAGCGGTCAGCACATCGTTGCGGTCCTCGACCTCATCTTTGAGCCAGGATTTCTCGATGACCAATTCCGGCGCTTTGGGCAGTTTCTGGATTTCCAATGCGGTATTGAGCGTGCGCAAGGAGTCCACTTCCGCCATCTCACGCTGGATAGAATCCAGACGCATGATCTCCGCCAAGGTCAGCGTGTCAACCGTGTCATTGGCATGCAGTTCCGCACTTTGGTGCGCCACCATGTCCAACAGCAGGTCATCCATTGAAGCCGTGTAGTCCAGTTCCGACAATTTGAAAGTATCGGTATATACTTGTTGCGCCGTCAAAGGAATGGCGGCGCAAACAAGGAATGCTATGAGTGTTTTACGTTTCAAGTTTCAATCAGATTGCGGCAGGTTGGAATTTACCGTGGCATTGTTTGTATTTCTTTCCGCTACCACAAGGACAGGGGTCGTTCGGGCGCGGTTTCTTATCCACATGTATCGGTTCGGGACGTGCGTTCTCACGCGTGTCACGTCCGGCGGCAGCGGCAGCTCCGGAAGCCTGAGCGGCTTGTTGCACCGCATCTTTCTGCGTGCGGTAACGGCTCAGATCCATGCGTCTCTGCTGCTGTGCCTGCTGCACTTTATCCGGTTCGGTCATGTGGATCTGACCACGCAGCAGAATAGCGATAGCACGGCGGTTGAGGGCATCCAGCATGCCTTTGAAGATATTGAACGACTCCAGCTTATAGATCAAGAGCGGGTCTTTCTGCTCGTACGAAGCATTCTGCACGGACTGCTTGAGGTCATCCAACTGACGGAGATGCTCTTTCCATTCGTCATCGATGACATAGAGCAACATGCGTTTCTCAAACTCTTTTACCACCTCTTTACAGTGGGTTTCCGCGGCGGCTTTGAGGTTGACGGCGATGTTATAGACACGTTTGCCATCAGTCAGCGGCATGAGGATGTTCTCATACATCTGTCCCTTGGTCTCGTAGATATACTGGATCTGCGGATCAGCAATCTGCATCAGTTTGTCCATACGGCGTTTGAAGCTATCCAAAGCAGCCTCAGCCAATTGGTCGGACAGTTCTGCGCGTTTCGTACGGCTGAAGGTGTCCTCGTCAAACGGCAGTTCGATGGCAAAAGTCTGCATTGCCTCGAATTTGAGTCCTTCGTAATCGTTCGCGGACTTGGCGTCGGTTACGATATTCTCTGCTATCTCGTAGATCATGTTGGTGATATCCACCCCGATACGCTCACCCATCAACGCGTGGCGACGCTTAGCATAGATGAGGTTACGCTGCTGGTTCATCACATCATCGTATTCGATGAGGCGCTTACGGATACCGAAGTTGTTCTCCTCCACTTTCTTCTGCGCACGCTCGATGGAATTGGAGATCATGCTATGCTCGATCATCTCGCCTTCCTGGAATCCCATACGGTCCATGACGGAAGCGATACGCTCGGAACCGAACATACGCATGAGGTCATCCTCGAGTGATACATAGAAGACAGACGATCCCGGGTCACCCTGACGTCCGGCACGACCACGGAGCTGACGGTCAACGCGACGGCTCTCGTGACGCTCAGTACCGATGATAGCCAGACCACCGGCGGCTTTCACTTCGGGCGTCAGCTTGATATCGGTACCACGACCCGCCATGTTCGTAGCAATCGTCACCACGCCCGGACGACCTGCTTCGGCGACAATCTGCGCCTCTTGCTGGTGTAACTTGGCGTTGAGGACATTGTGTTTGATCTTACGGAGCGTCAACATACGGCTCAGAAGTTCGGAGATCTCGACAGATGTTGTACCGACGAGCACCGGACGTCCTTGTGCCACCATCGCCTCCACTTCGGCAATCACGGCATTGTATTTCTCGCGTTTCGTGCGGTAAATACGGTCGTTCATATCGATGCGGGCGACAGGTTTGTTGGTCGGGATTACTACTACATCCAGTTTGTAGATATTCCAGAACTCACCCGCCTCGGTCTCAGCGGTACCGGTCATACCGGCAAGCTTGTGGTACATACGGAAGTAGTTCTGGAGGGTGATGGTAGCAAAAGTCTGCGTAGCGCCTTCCACCTTTACGTTTTCCTTGGCTTCCACGGCTTGGTGGAGGCCATCCGACCAGCGGCGGCCTTCCATCACACGTCCTGTCTGCTCATCCACGATCTTCACTTCTCCGCCGTCGATGATGTAATCCACATCTTTCTCGAAGAGGGTGTATGCTTTGAGGAGCTGGTGTACGGTGTGTACGCGCTCGGATTTGATAGAATAGTTGGTCAGAATATCATCTTTCTTCTGCTGTTTCTCGTCGGCAGAGAGCGAAGTATCGTTCTCCAGTTCCGCCATCTCCGAACCCACATCCGGGAGGACGAAGAAGTTCGGGTCATCGGTTGTGCCGGTCAAAGCGTCAATACCCTTATCGGTCAACTCGATGGACTTGTTCTTCTCGTCAATGACGAAATAGAGTTCGTCGGTAGCGATGTGCATGTTCTTCTCGTTCTCTTGGAGGTAGAACTCCTCGGTTTTCTGGAGACGCACTTTGATTCCCGGCTCGGAGAGGTATTTGATGAGCGCTTTGGATTTCGGCATACCTTTGAAGGAGCGGAAGAGCGCCAGTTCTCCGGCTTCTTTCTCTTTCTCGTCAGCCGAACCCATTTTCGCTTTCGCTTCCGCCAGAAGTTTGGTGGTCAGGGTCGTTTGCTGGCGCACGAGGGAAGCCACACGGTCTTTGTACTCATCGAACATCTGATCCTCGCCTTTGGGAACAGGACCGGAGATGATCAACGGAGTACGAGCATCGTCAATCAAGACGGAGTCCACCTCATCAACAATCGCGTAGTTGTGACCGCGCTGCACGAGGTCAAGCGGGCTCGTTGCCATGTTGTCACGCAGGTAATCGAAGCCGAACTCGTTGTTTGTACCGAATGTGATGTCGCACGCATAAGCCTTTCGGCGTTCGTCGGAGTTCGGGCGGTGCTTGTCGATACAATCCACCGTCAGACCGAGGAACATATAAATCGGTCCGTTCCACTCGGAGTCACGTTTAGCGAGGTAATCGTTGACGGTAACGACGTGTACGCCTTCGTGTGTCAGGGCGTTGAGGTACACCGGGAGTGTAGCCACGAGGGTTTTACCCTCACCCGTAGCCATTTCGGCTATTTTGCCCTGGTGAAGAACGACACCACCGAAGAGCTGTACGTCATAGTGGATCATGTCCCAATGGATCTCGTTACCGCCCGCCATCCAGTGGTTGTGATACACGGCTTTAGCCATATTGTCTCCTCCGACCACTTCCACGAAGTCGAATCTCGGATCCGCGGCGAGATCCTTATCCATTTGGGTAGCCGTAACCTCAATGGTCTCGTTCTCGGCAAAACGGCGTGCGGTCGATTTGACGATCGCGTACGCCTCCGGAAGGATCTCGTTCAGCACTTCCTCGTACTTGTCCTTGATCTCCTTTTCCAATTTATCCACTTCGTTGTATATCTTCTCGCGTTTCTCAATAGGCGTTCCCTCGATGGACGCTTTGAGTTCGGCAATCCGCGCTTTCTTATCCGCAACGGCCGCCTGCAGTTTGTCCATCAACGCCCAAGAGTGCGCACGCAACTCATCGTGCGAAAGCGCATCAATGCGCTCGTACTCCGCTTTAATTTTCTCCACTATCGGCTGAATAGCGCGCATATCCTTCTGCGCTTTGTTGCCGAACAGCTTGGTAATGATCTCAATAAAATTCATATCTTGTTTCTTAATTTTCCTTATTATTTATAATAGCGTTTGCCTATACGCTCCACGCATATACACACAAAAATCGTGCAAAGGTACAAAAAAAAATGCACATATGCAAATAAATTTCATTTTTTCACCAATTATCTGCCATTTTGTCAGTTCAATTAGTGTTTTTTTAGGGAATATGAGCTTGACTTTTAATTACGGTATCTCGTCGGTCTCTCGTCGGTCTCTCGTGATCTATCGTCCCGTATGTGTCTCGTGTTTGGCAGGTACGTAAAAGAATAGATATGCGTTTTTTACATTTTTTGAGTGAATTTTGTACGTGTATATGAAAAAAAATGAGTAACTTTGCAGCGTTTTTTACAAAACATTTAACCCAAATATTAATCAACATGAAAAAAATTCTTTCGCTATTCGTAGCAATGACGCTCTTTCTGCCGATGATGCAGGGAGCGATCAAAGTACACACTATCGGCGATTCGACGATGGCAGAGTACGACGAGAGTACGACGGACAAACGCGGCTGGGGCATGTACCTTGGTTCGTTCTTCGATTCGGAGTACGTCACAGTGAACAACCGTGGTAAATCCGGCGCAGACACCCGTGGTTTCTACACGCAAGCGGCTTACTGGCCTTCCGTGAAGAGCCAGATGAGTGCCGGCGATTACCTCATCATTCAGTTTGCACACAATGATGAAGGCACTGTAACGTACGGAATGGACAATTTGGAGTATGCCGATTACTGCGCTAAAAAAGGTCTTCCCGCTCCGACCGATGCCCGTGGAACTAATCCTCAGACCACTTATCGCGACATGTTACGCGCGTTTATTGATGAAGCACGCGCGTTAGGCGTCACACCGATTTTAGTCGGTCCGATTTGTCGTGCGTATTTCCAGGGAAATGACATCCGCCGTAACGGCCAACATGACCTCGGCGACAAATTCTCCAAAATCGAGAACGGTGTTCTTTATGAGAACCAAAGTCTTCCTGCCGGCGATTCGACGATGAGTTATGTACACGCTATGCGCGAGGTGGGAAAAGAGAAAAACGTACCTTTCCTGAACCTGACCGAAGAGAGCCGTAAGATCTACCTCTCCTACGGAGAGACCGCTTGTCTGGAGCAACTCTTCTGCGAGGGAGACAAGACCCATACAAACGCTTTAGGCGGTAACTTGATTGCCCGTGCCGCTGCGCAACTGATGAAGAACGCCGGCATTTTAGCGGATTACATTGATATTCCTACCGACATCAGCGCCAGCCCGAGCAGCATTGAAATCGGCGACACGTATTGCGGTATTGTGCAGAACAAAGAGTTCCTGCTCACCGGTTACGGACTTGAGCCCGCGGCGGGAACGGTACAGCTCCGTGTTTCTTCCAATTTGCAGATCTCCGTTGACAAAGAGAACTACTCATCGTCCGCGCAGGCTTCGTACGAAGGCGGATCAATGTTCCAAAAGGTCTATGTACGTGCAAGCTACACCACCGGAGGCGTCCATAATGATACGATTTATGTCACCTCCGGGGAACATACCACAACCGTGCCGGTCAGCGCCACGGCAATCTCGCTGGACGGAGGAGCAGCGGTCAGCGCCTTCTGGGCAGTTGGTGCCAAACCGGTTCCTGCGCCCGTGGTGGAAGGACCGATTAGCGCCGAGTTCACAATGAGCCAAATGGCATGTATAGATTTTAACGCCTCCAAGAACTACTTCGTTGATGGCGACCAAACCAATATCGTGCTCGCGCGTTTCCATAACTCCTCGGATGGCAGCGCTCGCACCCCTTGGCCGGCCGGTGAGATTGACGAGAATGCGAACCGTTACCTCGATTTCGCGATTAGCGCTCCGGCGACCATGAACGTGCGTATAACGCGCATTGCGATGGAGATTGCAGCCGATGGTACTTCCACCATGTGTTACCACCTCAATACCGGTTTCGGCGATGAGTTCACCAACGTCACTACTATCGCAGAGAAACGGAACATGAGCTCACGCGTTATTGAGCACGTGGATCTAACGCCGACGCTCACCATCCCTGCCGGAAAGGTGCTACACGTACGCATCCTTCCTTGGCATGACTTCGGAGAGCCCAAAGACAGCAAGTATATTGGTCTGCGCAATGTGAAAATCGAAGGCATGGCGTTCGACCCGGTAGAACAAGGCATTGAAGAAGTTCAAAGGGACAAAGCACAAAGTACGAAGGTGCTTCGTAACGGCCAACTCCTCATCATCCGCGACGGAAAAACCTATTCCGTGATGGGACAGATTGTGAAATAAGCGACAGACGGTTCAAACCGCATTTCAAAGGCACTTCACTCCGGTGAGGTGCTTTTTTTTGCAAATATATTTGCATATGTCGCAAAAAAGCAGTAATTTTGCAGCGTTTTTTCAAACGATAAAAATGGAGGTACAAATGATAAAGATTAAATGGATTGCAGTCATAACTATCGGGATGGTAGTTGCTGCATGTGCGGATCAAAACCCACCGGCCAACACATCCGGTGAAAGTGGTGATAACACCAACACGCCCGTAACGGACACAACCGGCACTGCTACAGAGGTAACGAATGACAGCGTTGTACGGATTGTATATAACGGCTCGGAGGCTACTATCTCTGTACCCGCGTCGATTGCTTCGTATCTAACCGTCCGCCAAAGCGGAGCACACGTCAGCATCACCCAAAGCGACGACGTAGCGCAGGAGATCACCTATAACCTCTCGGGTTCCAGCACGGATGGCGAGTTCTATACCTCCGGTGCCTACAAAGCAACCTTGGAGTTGAACGGATTGACGCTGACAAACACCTCACCTGTCTATTCGGGAGCAGCGGTGCATGTGCAAAACGGCAAACGCATTGACGTAAAGGTCATTACCGGCACTACGAACACGCTCAAAGACGCTACTTCCGGTGATCAGAAAGGCGCACTCTATATCAAAGGACACGCCGAGTTCAAGCAAAAAGGAACGCTCAACGTGTATGGAAACGTCAAACACGGCATCAAAGCCGGCGAGTATATTACGGTCAAAAACGCCACCATCAATGTCCTTTCGTCCGTCGGTGACGGAATCAACTGCGAGCAGTATTTCGCGATGGAAAGCGGCACGATCACGCTGAGCAACATCGGCGATGACGGTCTGCAATGTGACATCGAAGACACCACCACCGGCTCGACAGGCCAGACCACCGACCATGAAGGAGAGGACAGCGGTAATATCTATATCTCCGGAGGTGCCATCACGGTCAGCTGCCAGTACAAAGGCATCAAAGCCGAAGGAGATCTAACCATTTCCGACGGTGTCATTGCCGTTACATCCAAAGCCGCAGCCAGTTCCAACGGAAACCATTGGGGTGGCAATTCGTCCACCTCTTCGCCCGAAGCCATCGAATCCAAAGGGGCTATGACCATCAGCGGCGGACAGGTATATGCTTATTCGGCGGACGACGCCCTCAATGCAGGAGGCCATCTGACCATCAGCGGCGGTTTGGTCTATGCGCACTCCACCAGCAACGACGGTATAGACTCCAATGGTAACTGCTACATCAAAGGCGGTCTCGTCTATGCCATCAGTGCTACTTCTCCCGAAGTGGCGATTGACGCCAATACGGAAGGCGGTTACAAGCTCTACGTGCAAGGCGGTACGATTGTTGCGGTCGGTGGTTTGGAGAGCGGCGCAAGCCTCACGCAGACTTGTTACAAAGCGTCCTCTTGGAGCAAAAATACCTGGTATGCCCTGACGGTCGGAAACGATGTGTTCGCTTTCAAGACCCCGAGCAGCGGTGGTTCGACGATGGTGGTTTCCGGAGCATCTACGCCGACCCTCAAATCCGGAGTTACTGCTTCCGGCACAGAGATCTTTGACGGCGTTGGCTATTATCCCGCTTCAGCTACCGGCGGCAGTTCGGTTTCGTTAAGTTCATACTCCGGCAACTCCGGAGGTCCCGGTGGCGGAGGTCCCGGAGGAGGAAGATGGTAATGAAAAGCCCGATAGAAGATATTATCCGCTCCTTTGAGCCGATTAGTTTGGCGCAAATGGAGAGTGTGAAGCTCATGAACCGCATCGACACGAAATATGCCGTGTCGATGGCGGTTCTGCCGGCTATCTTAGAGGCTGCGGAAGCGGATTATTATGCGCAGGAGATTGACGGTAAACGTATTGCTACGTACGACACAATGTACTACGACACCGACTCACTCGACATGTACATCCGTCACCATGACCGCCAACTCGTGCGTCAGAAGATTCGTGTTCGGCAATATGTGGACAGCCATCTGACTTTTTTGGAAATCAAACGCAAGAACAATAAAGGGCGTACCAAAAAGAAACGTATCATCGTGCCGGGATTCAACATCACCGCCGACACGCCGTCCGTGCTCAAACATAAGAAAGGCGAAGATGAGGCAGTGACGGTGGAGAGTTTCATTGATGCCAAGAGCCGTTATGAATGGTCAGAAATATCCCCGCATCTATGGACGAAATTCCACCGTATCACGCTGGTTAACAAGGCCAAAACGGAACGGCTGACGATTGACATGGATCTGGTGTGGGAGAATGTAGTGAGCGGCGAAGCGAAGACATACCCCGAGCTCGTCATCATCGAACTCAAACGCGACGGAAACGTACCTTCCAAGATGACGGATATCATGCTGGACCATCGCATTCACCCGTTCAAGATCAGCAAATACTGCATCGGAACCGCCCTCACGACACCGGGCATAAAGAAAAACCGATTCAAGAAAAAGATCCGCTTAATCGAGAAAATTTTAAATAATAAATAATATGTTATTTCAAGTAGATTTAGCCAACCCCACATTGGAGTTCCTGGAGAATGATCCAAGTATCGCTGCCCGTTTTGGCGCAGAAGACAGTATCTCGTATGTGATGCACTCGTTCGCTGAATGGCTCGGTGTGAGCGAAAACCTCATCACCATGCCGCTGATGTTCCTCTTCAACCTGCTGGTTTCGTGGGTCCTCATCTATGGCATCTACTACCGCTACAGCCGCCGTCGGGATTACTATGTGCAATTCATGCTCTTCTCCTCCGGCATGTTCCTGCTGCTCTGGCTCATGCAGATTCTCGACATCCAGACGGGCTTCGTGCTCGGTCTGTTCGCTATCTTCGGCATGATCCGTTACCGCACGGAGACGGTGCCTATTCGCGAGATGAACTACATGTTCCTTATCATCGCCCTCTCGGTAATTAACTCGTTGAGTCTCAAAGCCGATGGTTTGGCATGGTATTTGTTGCTCTTTGCTAATGTGCTGATGCTGGCTATGGCTTGGTTCTTTGAGTTTTGGAACGGACGCAAAAGGCTCTCCACGAAGATCATTCTCTACGAGAAAATAGAGAATATCAAACCCGAGAACCGTGCCGCCCTCATTGCCGACCTCCAAGACCGTACCGGTCTCGAAGTAGTGGATATCGAGATCGGACATATTGATTTCCTCCGCGACGTGGCGTATATCAAGATGACCTACCCGCTTGAGCACGGCAAAACGACTAATAGTATTGACCAAATAACGAAATTCAAATGAGAAAGTCCAACAGGCGATTTATCGCCGTTCTAATGGCATTAGCGCTCTGTGCCGGAGCGCACGCTTGGTCGTACGACTCCGAAACAGCCTCTGAGACACAAGCGGCGCAGTTGCGTTTCGGTGCGGAGTTCAATAAAAAATGGCACAACGGACTACGTTTGGGCATAAGCGAAGACCTGCGCTTCGACCTCTATAACTCGGCCGTCGGACCGCACTTCCGCAAGTCCTACACCACCCTTGAACTCGGCTATAAACCCATTGACTACCTCAAACTCGACGCGGGTTATACGCTCCGCATCATCGGCGCGGACAGCACCTGGTCGGCGGCCAAGAAAGCCGACCCGAACGAGTGGATCCGTCACCGTGTGTTCCTTAGCGTAACCGGCTCATATACTTTCGATTACGTTAAGATTCACCTGCGCGAACGTGTGCAGTTGGATATGCGCACGGACAGCGTGAACCTGTTGGAAAAGAACAAATGCAATGTGTCGCTGCGTAGCCGTTTGGGAGCAGAAGCGCTCATCCCCGGCAAACCCGTCAAGCCCTATCTCTGGGTCGAACTAATCAACACTCTCAATGCGCCGGAATACCAGCAGAAGAACGGACATCAGTTCATTACAGACGTCCGCACGCAGGCTGGTGTCAAATGGCGTCTGACCAGACTCAGCAGCCTTGATTTCTACTACCGTTTCACATACGGTTACGACCGCGACATCAACATCACGAAAAACAAAGGCAAAATCCAACTCTCGGAAGAGAAATGCTTCATGCATTCGATCGGTATAACTTATAATTTAGACTGGTAAACGATTCGAAATTTTTAATATCCACCACTATTATGAAACGCTTTTTTAATATAGCTACCCTTGTATTTTGTACGTTGTTCCTTGGCACCCTGTCTGCCCAAAGCCTCCTCACGCCCGAACAATTGGCGAAACGGGAGCGGAAGAAAAACCTGACGGTCAAGGAATGGAACACCGATTCCAAAACCAAAACCCGTTGGATGGACCGCCTGAAGGTCTATGACGATCAAGGTCGATGCGTAGAGGAAATCGAGTACGCCACCTACGGTCAGAAATGGCGCGTTACCAGCACATATGATGACGTCACCGGCAAAGTGATTGAAGAGGTCGAGTACAACGACCGCAACCGCCCTGTGCGTATCAAAAAGTACGAATGGAACGCGGATGGCACCAAGGCCAAGCAGTATAACTACCTCCCCAACGGCAAACTATACTCCGTCAAGGTATATGAGTACATCTTCTCGGAGAAATAGTTCTCATCCCTCCAAGCGGCTCACAGCAATGTGGGTCGTTTTTTTTGTATCCGAAGTTATCTGAGTGGACGATGCCGATATTCGAGCGCAAAATCCCCAAATCTCAAAAAAAACATAACTTTTGGTCAAAAAGACCTTCAAAAACTTGCACAATTCGTAAAAAAGTACTATCTTTGCAGTCGGAAACGCAAACGGTAAAAAATCATGAATAACGACAGACTTCATCAACTAAACAGGATTGCCACATGGCTGATTGCAGGGATGGCGGTGGCAAACGTGACATGGCTCATTGTGGCAAGAAGCACATGGGACGAGATTGTCTTTCGCGGGCTGCAATACGTGGCGATGCTGCTGGTTATGTACCTGCCGCGCTTGCTCCGCAGCCGTTTCCGTATCGAAGTGCCGTGGCTGCTGTCGGTCTTCATCGTCGTTTTCTGTTTCTCCTCGCTTATCATGGGCGACGGGCTCGACCTCTACGGGCGTGTGCCGTGGTGGGACAAACTGCTGCACGCCGAGAGCGGTTTTCTGCTCTCGATGATTGCTCTCTGGCTTATCCATATCATCATGGCGGAGAACGACAAATACATCTATTTCAACAAATGGTTCCTCTGCCTTTTTCTGGTCATGTTCTCGCTCGGACTTGGTGCCTGCTGGGAGATTATCGAATATTCGTATGACAGCCTTATGGGCACAAACACGCAGCAGTTCATGGCGACCACTACAAGCTCTATCTTTACTCCGGAGGACGAACCGCTCTGCGGTCATGCCGCCCTGCGTGACTCGATGCAGGACCTCATTCTTGATCTTGTTGGCGCACTCCTTGTCGCCGTCTATGGTTTCATCCGCCACGACAAACTTATCGAACGCTACAAAAAAATAGCCGCTTCGTAGATGTAAGGGTATAGCAAGAGTATAGCAAGAGTATACGATTAGCGCGAGGTTGGCTGATTTTGGTTACACCCGCATTTAGCGTGTTGATGAATTTGACAATATCGCCCAACCATTGATATGACTAAGAAACAGAAAACAGTTCTCGGCTTTGCAGCCGGAGTGGCGGCTGGTGTCTCGTACGGACTGAATCCGCTGTTCGGCAAACCGCTCTTGGATGGCGGCGTGCCGGTGTTGTCGCTCCTGTTCTTCCGTTATGCTATCTCGGCGGTGATCTTAGGTCTCTGGATGGCGTTCCGGCATGAGTCTTTCCGCGTCAACGGACGGGAAATGCGCCTGCTGGTCGTCCTCGGCTGTCTGTTCGCCGCCAGCAGTGTCTTTCTCTTCGAGTCGTACCGGTTCATTCCTTCGGGGCTGGCAACGACCTTCGTTTATCTGTATCCGGTCTTTGTGGCGCTTATCATGGTCGGGCTGCATGTCTATCCCAAATGGCAGGTATGGCTGTCTATAGCTGCCACGGTTGCGGGAGTGGTCTTGCTCAGCTGGCCTGCCGCCGGAACTGAGATTCACTGGCTCGGCATTGTTCTTGCGGCGATGTCTGCTTTGAGTTACGCCGTTTATCTGGTGATTGTCAACCGCTCGCAGCGTATCAAACATATCTCCGAACACATGCTCACGTTCTATGGTCTGGTGGTGGGATCCGTCGCCTTTCTGGCGTACCTGCTCATCGACGGAACGCCGGTGTTGCAAGGCATTGACACCACTCCGGACGTACTGAATCTCATCGGCCTGGCTGTCTTTCCAACCATGATAGCCATGCTGACGATAGCCCTTTCCACACGCCTTATCGGTCCGACGAAAACGTCTGTCTTGGGCGCTTTCGAACCCGTAACGGCAATCTTGGTCGGCACGCTGGTCTTTGGCGAACCGCTGACGG